>Ga0255052_10001589_pt1 | contig 16943 bp, 27 predicted proteins | sample JV7_2_21_MG_FD_188632 | JGI IMG/M metagenome (GOLD analysis project Ga0255052, IMG submission 188632) | Seawater microbial communities from Jervis Inlet, British Columbia, Canada - JV7_2_21 | ecosystem: Environmental > Aquatic > Marine > Inlet | place: Canada: British Columbia | collected...
TAGGCCTCGAGAACCTGGCGCGTTCGCGCAAGCAGGACATCATTTTCTCGGTCCTGAAGGCGCACGCGCAAAAGGGCGAGAACATCTACGGCGAGGGCGTCCTCGAGATCCTGCAGGACGGCTTCGGCTTCCTGCGCTCGGCCGACAGTTCCTATCTTGCCGGTCCGGACGACATTTATGTCAGCCCGAGCCAGATTCGCCGCTTCGCCTTGCGTACCGGCGATACGGTTTCCGGCCTAATTCGTCCGCCGAAAGACGGCGAACGTTACTTCGCGCTGCTGAAAGTCGGCCAGATCAACTTTGACGCGCCGGAAAATGCGCGTAGCAAGGTTCTGTTCGAAAATCTCACGCCGCTGTTTCCGAAAGAACGTCTGAAACTTGAACAAGGCAACGGCAGTACCGAAGATCTCACGGCGCGCATCATCGACTTGGTTGCGCCGATCGGTAAAGGTCAGCGTGGTCTTCTCGTATCTCCTCCGAAGGCTGGTAAGACGATGCTGTTGCAGAATATTGCATCAGCCATTGTCGCAAACGCTCCCGACGTCGATCTCATGGTCTTGCTCATCGACGAACGCCCGGAAGAAGTGACCGAGATGGAACGCACGGTCCGCGGCGAAGTTGTGTCATCGACCTTCGATGAGCCGGCAAGCCGCCATGTGCAGGTCGCCGACATGGTCATCGAGAAGGCGAAACGCCTTGTCGAGCACAAGCGCGATGTTGTTATCCTGCTCGACTCGATTACGCGTCTTGCGCGAGCCTACAACACGGTCGTGCCGTCGTCGGGCAAGGTTCTGACGGGTGGTGTCGATGCCAATGCACTGCATCGGCCGAAACGATTCTTTGGCGCTGCGCGCAATATCGAGGAAGGTGGCAGCCTCACGATCATTGCCACAGCACTCGTGGACACGGGTTCGAAGATGGACGAGGTGATCTACGAGGAGTTCAAGGGCACCGGCAACATGGAGATCCACCTGGATCGCCGTATTTCCGAGAAGCGCGTATTCCCGGCGATCAACATCAATCGTTCCGGCACGCGCAAGGAAGAGTATCTGACGGACCCCGACGAGTTGCAGAAGATGTGGGTGCTCCGCAAGGTACTGCATCCAATGGACGAGCTCGCAGCGGTCGAGTTCCTGCTGAACAAGCTGCAGGATACGAAGACGAACGCAAAGTTCTTCGAGGCGATGAGGCGATAAGAAAGGGTTCTGACCCCCTTATTCTGGTTACTCGCCGATGTCCTCGTTCCAGAGGTCGGGGTTGTCGCGAATGAAGTCTGTCATCAGTTCCGCGCATTCGCCGTCGTCGACGATCTCGAGTTCGACGCCGCGCGACCGCAGGTAGTCTTCTGGCCCGTGGAACGTGCGATTCTCCCCGATGACGACCTTGGGGATCTTGTACAGCAGCACCGCGCCACTGCACATGTCACAGGGCGACAGCGTCGAGTAAAGGACCGATCGCTCGTAATCCGCCGCGCTGAGGCGGCCGGCATTCTCGAGGCAGTCGATTTCGGCATGTAACACGGCGCTGCCGTTCTGTACGCGTTGATTGTGCCCTCGACCGACGATGTCGCCATCGATGACCAGCACCGCCCCGATCGGAATTCCCCCGGCGCTGAGCCCTTTGCGCGCCTCTTCGATGGCGGCCTCGAGGAATTCGCTCACGTTCGCCTCCGCTCCTGCATTTCGCCTAGATCTCGTATTCCCTGGAGCCGTCGATCGTCCGGGTGATGCTCTTTACCCGGTCGTCCTGGCCGAATTGAATCTCGAGATCATCGAATCTCACGCAATCACCGTCGTGGACCGGCTCGATGCCGAGAACCGACTGCATGGTCTCCACGACGAGGTCCTTGTCGAGGAGGTTGGCGAGGCTGGCGACGAGGCTGAACAATCGCTCCTGATCATTGCTGTACTCATGCAGCGCTTCCATCCACTGGCGTTTCTGGTCCTGGTCCGTCAATGCTAAGTGTCCTGAGTATCGGTGTCAGGCGTCGTTCGCTGTCGATGCCGATTGAACTCCCAGCCCGCTCATAAAGCGGCCGGCGAGTTTTGCCCCAATCCACGCCATCGGGAAGTACGCGAACACCAGGTCAACTCCGATGAACCACGTCGGTGCGGGGATCATCGTGCTCACCCAGATTCCGCCTGCGAAAAATGCGGCACCAACAAGGTATGAGATTTGCTGCCGATAGGTGGCCGCGATGAAGAAAGCCGCCATCGCGCCGACCAGCGTACCAAGAGCATGGGCGACAAACGGGAAAATGAAATGCTTCGCCTCAAACAAATGCATCGAGGCGGCGATCGATTCAGAATTTGTGACATCAACTCCGGGTGGCGGAGGGATAATTGAAGGCCCCAGCATGATGAGCCCCATATTCACGAGTCCCCCCAGAACCAGACCACCCAGGAGGCCTACAATATTTCTCAGGATTGCGATCATGAGGATTCCTCTGGATATGGCTTAGTGGCGAGCTTGCCTGCGACTCAGTATCTGGCGAGGCCAATACGAATGCAAGAAGCAGGGGGTTCGTGACGGAGTGGACAGCGTCGATCGGTAGTGCCGCTGCATCTTTCTGGAACAGGGCCTCTGCCCCGAACTAGACGCGGTTGACCGATGCAGCGTAACAGCCCAATCGGGCATTGTGTATGTGAAGATAGTCGGCCGAATCATTTGCGAACATTCGGTCGATCAAAGATTCGAGGTTCTCGCCGTCAACGACGTCCGCATCAACAATTCGCCCCGTAGAGTCAAAAGCACGCACCGAAAGTAATCGATGTCTGAACATGGTAGGAACTTCGCCTGCTGCCGGCACGGCCTGATCAGCCCGTTCCCGGATAAAAATCGCATGACGTGACCGATACGGCGTCGGCATTGGCTGGTGTTCATAGTTCATCAACAGCACGGTTTCGCCAACTTCAGCATCCTGTAATGAAATACGGCAGGGATAGCCGGGATTGCTGTCAACGACCATCCGCTCGATGCCTTGCTTTGCGAGTGCCTCGTCGTCCAGGTCGAACAGGTGAGTAAATTGACCAACGTTCAGAGCAGAAATCTGAAAGCCCATAGTGCTCTCCTAAACAAAAACGGAGGTCAATTCTAGTCGGCCGGTCTCGGCGAACCAGACACTTTCGGACCTGTAAGTGAAAAGAGGGAATAGCTGGTCGGGCGTTACAGATCGTGCTCTGCGCAATCAATTTCGCCGTATTGCGTAAATACCCAGCGATCACCTTTCAGGTCCGCCACGTACCATCCGCAAGAGAAATCCTCACTGCCATCCGCATACCAATCTCGCCACTTGGCTTTGAAAGCAACAGTCGTTGGATTCAATTGTTCGGAGCGGTATTCCGCGACGTCGCTACCGAGCCATCCGTCCGACTTCCAGCCTTCCAGGCTCTTGGCAAGCCACTCGCGGCTATCCACCGGGGTGATTGGCCCATCGGGCGGGTGCAGGTAAAGCGTTTCATCGTAATACACAGTGGCTTCTTCAAGCTTGTCCCAGGCGTTTTCTTTCCACAGCGGGGTGTATTGCTTCAGGTACCAGTCGTCCACCGCCTGAGTCGCAGTGTCAGCTTGGACGGACATTGCAACAAGCAAAGATAATCCAATCCAGAAAGTCCCGGTCCTCATAAGATTGCACCTGGCCGCAAAGAAAAAATCGAGGTTTAGTCAGTCAGACGTGTAAGCAGGATGGGCTCATCGTGCGGTATGTAGCCGATGATGAACGCGGTTCTCAGGATAAGCGTGAGGTTACTGACGAACCCGGAACACAAACGTAGAAGCAGCGGCTCACACGCGAAGACAGGGGCGGCGAGACCGCTCAAGCGTCGCTTGTGTTTGCTTGCCATGTGCTGCCTCCTCAGCGCTTCCCCGTAGCTTACCAAACATCGTGAGCAGCAAAACCGCAATTCAACCTATTGCAGCCCTTTTTCCGTTGCGTTTCAAGGCCTTGCCTACAAATCCAAATTTCTGCAACGATAGTTTCGATTCGGGTTCTTTTTTGACTGGTGCCACAGCGCCTGCTGACAGACGCCCTCGTTGTGGTAGGTCGTCGACTCGGTACGCTCCCAACTCTTGTACTCCGCGATTTCGACCGCCCAGTCGCAGCCATAGCAATGAGCACTCGGATTCACGACTGGCGTTTTTTCGTCACGCAAGTCGCCCTCATAGATACACCGGTGGCCACGATCGCGGCTTTCTTTCGACTGCTTCGCCAATTCCTGCTCACAGATCGTCTCCGTATCGTAGGGGTCAGAGTTGTGCGTGTTCCAGCCGTCGCTGTCCCATTCCTGAATTATCCAGTCACAACCCGAGCAGTAACTCACTTGGGCTGTATCCAGCAATACGTCCGCCAATTCCGCGCAGCCTGACAGCGCGAGGAGCACGAGCAGGACCCCGCCATTACGACGCAACCGTGTCATTTTGTCTTTATCACTGAATGAATCACGCAATCAAGTTTGAATTCGATCAAGCGCAAACAGGTGTTCCTCGCAGGGGAGCCCACGAAACATCGCCTTACTTGTTTGCAGACGCTGCATACCCAGTTTTTCGAGTAATTTCATTGCGGCGATGTTTCGTGCGTCTGTTACGCCGACTACTCTGCGAATATCCGTCTGCTCAAACAGGTATTCAATCATCGCACCGATTGCCTCGGTCCCAAGCCCAAGCCCCTGGGATTCACGACAAAGAGAAAAACCAATTTCAGCCTCAGGCTCACTCGCCGAAAGACACGTACCGATGTCCCCGATAAGCGTGTCAGTATCGCGGTCCGCAATGCCGACCTGAAACCACGTCCCCGGCTGAAAGAACTCGACCTCACTGTATTTTTCGAGAAGGACAGTAACCTCAGCGTCTGTCTGAGGTAGCCAGCCCTGGTATCGACCAACTTCTTCATCGCGCCGGTAGTGTTGAAAGTCTGCCAGGTCAGAAGGAGTAAGCCGTCTAAGCGCGGTTCGATCGGTCACAATTGGAAACTTGGTCGACACGGTAACGCTATGCTCCGGCTTCGGTTCAATTGCGGACGAATACTGTGCAGTTAGTCGTCGTCTTTCACGGAATCAAGGACGTCAACAATCAAGCGACGATCGCGAAGCCCCAAAAAGAAAAAGCCCACAAAACTTCCAAACGGAAGTAATGAGGCGACGTAACAGAAAGGCCGGAAAAGCGCAGAATCCTCGGCTAACTCCGGAAGAAAGATGAGAAACCCACCGAATGCCAATGAAACAAACGCCAGCCCGGCCTTCAAGGGCATCCAGTCGTTTTGATACATGATGCGCCGATGCGGGAGTGATAACGGGATGCCTTCATCAGTCCGACCGGTCAGAATTCGGTCCCGGGTGCCGTTCACGGCGTTGTAACCAGCGATGAGGGTATTCATCGCTGCCCAAATCGATGCCACCAGAACAAGGCCAAGTTGGAGGGAGTTCATCGTTTCCTACCATTCATACCTTCGGCCATTAATCCAGCGACCGTTTTATTTCCTCAAGAATTTCCTCGGTAGCAGCAAGCGCTGCTTCGAACTCGTCAGTAAGGTGTCTCTTGAATCCGTATCGGAGTTCTGCCAGCACGCGAAACTCCGGGTCTCCTAGCAAGCGCGCTACGGCATCCGGATCATCGGATATCGACCTCATCGGGATCGTCCAATCCTGATACCACGTGCTCATTGGTGTGCTTGGTGAAACGTCGTTGTGGACGAAATACGGAACATATAGCTTAAAGACCATTCTGCCGTTGTTGGCCTGGTCGTCCCATACCTCGCCGATTACACCAGCCCATGCTGCAAGCTTTGCCCGTAGGTTTCTGTTGGTGAGTATCTCGATACGACCAGAGCCTAGCAGGGCGTCGAGGACACCATTCCCAAGATCTGTAGTGGAAGGAGTCAACATACCGGTCAACGCCGTATCAATGGTCGAGCCGACGTCTTTATCACGCCCTCGTTCGATCGCGTCCAGTACACTCTCAAGTGACTGAATTTCAACCAAATGACGCGTGAGATGTCTCTGCAGAACCGTGCGGTTTTCTTCAAACTCAGCGTGCAGGCCTTGTAAGATTTGTTGCTCTTCGCGACGATCCTGGCGTTCCTCCCACCACGCATCGATTCCGAATGCCAGGAGGATACTTCCGACGATTGCCGTGACTTCAAGCGTAAGTCGTTTCCAGGGCAATGTTTGATTGTCTGTCATATTGATTCAGTGACCGCCACTTATGTGCAGTGCGCGGACAATCATTATGGGATACGAGGACTGTCGCGGTCCATTTCGACGAGACCCCCGGTCAAGGCTCTTTTTGTTCGACGAAATCCCAGAGATTTCCGTACAGGTCGCGGAACACCGCGACGGTGCCATAATCTTCAACCTTCGGCTCACGGACGAACTCGACGCCTTTCTCAACATACGCCCGATAATCACGCCAGAAGTCATCCGTGTACAAGAACAGGAACACCCGGCCACCGGTCTGATTGCCTACGCGAGACAACTGCTCCTCGCCAACGGCACGCGCAAGCAAAATCCGTGATTCCGCTGCACCGGGTGGTGAGATGACAACCCAACGCTTTTTCTGTTCCGGAACAAAGGAGTCGTCAATCAGGATAAAGTCGAGAGTATTTGTATAAAAATCAATGGCTTCGTCGTAGTCGCGTACGACTACGGCCGTAAGCCCGAGTGACTGCATCACTAGCGATACTCCAAAATCTCGAAATCACGAATCTCATAGCGGTCATTGGCGTCCGCAGCATCACGTTTGATGTCAACGGCTCTTGGGAAACTGAATCGAGGATCGTATTCAACCAGCACACTGTGGCCATCAAGGGCTGATTGTTCTATTAACTCAAAGAGATCGTCAATCCACAGGGGATAGGGTGGCGAGTCAAGCAAACCTGTTTCGGAAGCAAAGGGCACAGGGAATGCAGCTGTCTTAAGTCCACGTTGCTCGGTGGCAACAAATGGTTCGAGGGCAGCTGGTGTGCAGTAGCAGGTGCGATCGACAACATATCGGTAGGAGACGGGGCGACGATCATTCCACATCTCCCGATGTTCCTGAATTTCTTCCAACACCTGTTTTTGGTCCGCCAACAGGTCCGGAGCTGGTAGCAAGAATATGTATGCTGCCGAGACAAACAGGATCAGGAGAAGCAGGACGACGGCAAGGAGCGTTGTGGTCTGATAGATACTCTTTTGCCTGGGTCTGTGAGATACCAATGCGACACCTGTCGTCTGGCTTGCTTGCGCAGTATCTTGTCAATGCAAGAGCGGACGTAGCTGGCTACAATGAAGGACCTTTACGAGGCGCCAAGTAGCCGAGCACTGCAGCGACTAACAAGAGCGCCGGCACGTCTCCGACCAAATGACCATGTTCGCTCTGGTCCCCGAGAGCTTGCATGGCCATGATCAATGCGTGAACGACGCTGGACCAAACTGTAAACGAAATCAGACTCCGATGTTCACTTGGGTTGTTTGCAGCCAGGATCAAAAATATCCCGAGGACGGCATATACACCCACTATCATCTGAAAGTAATAGATGCCTTCGCCGCCATGCCAGACCCAACCCGATGGCCAAACAATGCTCAATGGGTAGACGAGCAAGAACACAACGCCGAAGAGACGAAGTGCTATTTTCAAAAACTTCCCTTTCGCATCCGGATTCATAAGTCTCTCCCCTAATTCGGGCAACGTCCAATATTGCCATATTCTGCCACAGAGCATGCATGGCGTTGCCACCTGCACGCAGTCAGATGCTTCCATAACGTGGGAGGGACGTCATGATGAATTCATTTGCCGAACTGCGTACATCGATTTCACTCAAAGTCGTCGTCATCGGCGTGCTGATACTGCTGCTGCTGATACCGGTCGCCATGATCCGCGGCGTTATCGAGGACCGCGAGGCCGTCGGCTGGCAGGCACAGAGCGACATCATGCAGTCCTGGGGCGGCGAGCAGCAGATTGGCGGCCCGGTCCTGGTACTGCCGTACGAACTTGTCAGGGCCACACAGTACGGCGAGCGCATCACAGAGACCGGGCAGCTGCAGATTCTGCCGGCGCTCCTCAACGTCGATGTTGAACTGGATTCAGAGATGCGGCACCGCGGCCTGCACGAGGTACCGGTTTACACGGTACGCACAATGATGGTCGCCACTTTCGCCGCACCAGACTGGTCCGGCCTCGGTATCGACGGCGCGGAGATCCATTGGGATCGCGCGGTCATCGCGATGAGCATCAGCGATGCACGTGCGACCCGCAACGCTCCTTATCTGGAAGTCGATGGCAAGCGCGTACGCTTCGAGCCGGCCGGCGTGCGCATCGCGCAGCTGCCGCCGCAGATCGTCGCCCCGGTGTCCTTCTATCAAAGCGAGGAGAATCGCGACTCACCGTTGGCGCTCCCCATCGAATTCGACGTAAGCGGTACCCGGACGTACCGGGTACAGGCGCTCGGTGGCGAGACGGTCGTCAACATGCGCTCAAACTGGGCGGACCCGAGCTTCTTTGGCGCCTTCCTGCCCGAATCGCATGATGTCAACGACACGGGGTTCACCGCAGAATGGCGCGTGACGAGTCTCGGTCGCACGCTCCCGGCAAAGTGGCTCGAATCGGACCTGGAACAGGCGACGATCGAGACCGCCGTGCTCGGCGTCGAGTTGTTCGTGCCTGTCGGGCTGTACCAGCTCACTGACCGGGCCACGAAATACGCCATCATGTTCATCGGCCTGACATTCGTTACTTACTTTCTGTTCGAGGTCCTCGCGGGTCTCCGGCTGCATCCGTTGCAGTATTTGCTGGTTGGTTTCGGTAACGCAATTTTTTATCTGTTGCTCCTGTCACTGGTGGAACACATCGGCTTCGGCATCGCGTACCTGCTGAGCGCCACCGCATCGGCGGGCATGATCGCCGGCTACAGCCTGTCGATCCTGGGCGGCCGGAGGAGAGCCCTGCTGATGCTCGGCATCCTGTCGCTGCTCTACGGATACCTCTATCTAACGCTCAATGCCGAGACCTATGCCATGCTCGCAGGTTCGATCGGCCTGTGGTTGGGCCTCGCATTGATCATGTATCTCACGCGCGGCATCGACTGGTACGCCATCGGGCGACGCGGTGGTGCACAAGAGGAGATGACTCTTTGATGTACTTGATCGTGCTGGTACTACTCACGTGTGCTGTTCCGGTGGCGATGCTTGCGAGTCTCTGGCGACCGATCGCGCCATTAGATGCGACCCGGGCGCAAGTGCAGCGCCTTGTCAGGCGCCAGCCTTGATTAGCTTAACCGTCTTCCAGTTCTCAACTCTTCGATTCGGATCCGGATCCTGGCGCGCCGGGAATGAACTGATCCGATTCAGATAATCGTCGGGGAACCCGTGAGCGGTGGCGCCAATCAGGACAAGTTCTTTATACCAATCGTAAAGATCCAAAGAATTATCTATGTGTGATTCGTCCGCAATATACGAAATGCACTCACCGATTTCAGGGACGTTTAGCAGCGTTTCGGAGTAACCGAGGCCAAGACCCTCAATATTATCGAGCGTAAGCTTGTCTTCGGCGCTGATATCAAAAATCGCGATGTGAATTCCATCGCTACCCGAGAGAATGTTGCACTTTCCTGACCCGTCTTTGCTGCGTTTATGAAAATGCAGTGACCAATCGGGCAGGAAGCTCGTAGCCACCAACTGTGCCGAGGAAATGCGTTTGGTCAATCGAAGCGGATGCAAATTAGAGCCGTATGCTGCGTACCACATTGCTACTAAGTGCCCTGTGTAAAGTAGGACGCGGTAAATTTACTTATGGGAACTACTTCGATTTGAGGCGCTCCTTCATATCAGTGTATGCCGTCTCGATCAGCTCAACTAGCGCCGTCGCCTCAATATCACTTTCAGGCCTCAGTTTCACATGGCGCATGTATTTGCCGGTACCATCCAGCAGCTGCACCGGATCCGCAAGCTCGGCTCCACGGAAAAAACCTACGTTGACGTGGGCTGTGAACACGTTAACGTAGGCGAATGCCGCGTCTGCTACGCACGCGGTCGGATGGCCGTCATGCAATAGTTCTCGAACATCGTCTCCACGCTCGCGCATGACGTCAAACCAATGCTGCGCGATAGCCCCTAGGTCACCGGAGTGCTCATTCATCCAAACCTCGATGGCAGGATCTCGCCTAACCGAACTGGGGAAACGCATGAGCTGATTCATAGTAGTTAAAGTCCGAAGCGACTCGGGTGCAAGTGCAGCGCCTTGTTAGGCCGCACATTGCGACAAGGCCAACGTCTAGTTTCGCTCAAAGCGGTTGCTCTCCAGCATCTAAAGGAGCCGGTCAATATTGAACCATGTTGGAGCCTTGTAGCCGCCGATCATCAGAACCAGACCGATAACAAGCCAAGTTGACACAATTGCAACGCCAGGTTGCCTGTAATCGGGATAAACCATTCCGGTCAGAAGGAAAAAAAGGTCTGCTGAGTAAAACGCGAAAATAAGCGTGCCGTAAAGAGTTGCTACTCCACAGACAATCTTAATGCTCCACCAAGCGACCTTTCTCATCTGTGTCCTTTTCGTCGCCCGGTTGTCGTCTCCCAGATTAACAGCCAATAATCCGCTTCGGGTCGCTAAGATCTTTCTGCTGCGGCCTAACGTCTATGCTTACTTGCACCGAGTATCTGGCGGGCTTGTTGCGAATGCAAGAAGCATGTCAGATACGACTTGGGCGCAAGTGCAGCGCATTGTTAGGCCGCAGATTCTACAGCAACGTCCCATCCAGGAAACAACAGCACGGCAGGGTGACACTTCAAGGCGCGGGCTAGCGTCTTCGCTCTCTCCACACCAAGGCGAACACGGTCATTTTCAATTGCTGAGATGGTCGACTGAGGGATACCACTGACTTCAGCCAATTCATTTTGGCTAAGTTCCTGTAACTCCCTGAGAATGCGAACGGACTCGCCAATCGAGACGTTAATATGGCGCTTCGCAGGTCTAAAGTCCTTCATCGCTATTTCCTCCGATAATCATGAGCCGTCAGGTCAATGACCAACACAAACAGTCGCTTTTTCTCGACGCGATAGATAACTTGATACTGGTCCCCCAGCCGAGAGGAACGGTGGCCTTTCCACTCGCCACGGAGCGGTTCGTCGTTAAATCCCCGAATCAGCCGGAGTCCGGCGGGACCGGAGAGCTGGACGATGTCCTTCCACTTCTCATATCGCTTAAGAATATTTTTAGGCGTCTTCCGAATCCGGCGGAAAACGTTACGGTGCTCGAAAATCTGCCACATATACTAAATAGTATATATAACTAAAATAGTATGCCAATCGAAGAAAATGGCCGATACTGCGGCCTAACGTCTATGCTTACTTGCACCGAGTATCTGGCGGGCTTGTTGCGAATGCAAGAAGCGTGACAGATACGACTCGAGCGCAAGTGCAGCGACTTGTTAGGCTGTGCTTAGCCTCTTAACTTTGAGACGCTTGTGGGCTTTCTTTGCAAGCCAAAGGTCGTATTGGGTCTGCTGATTGAGCCAACTCTCCGGAGAAGTTTCGAAAGCAATTGCCAGCCTCAGGGCCATTTCCGGACTAATCCCGGCGCGACCATTGAGAATCGCGGACAAGGTCTTTCTAGTCACACCGAGGCCTTTCGCTGCATCAGTAACGCTAAGTCCCAATGGCTCGAGACAAAGTCCCCGGATAACTTCTCCCGGGTGGGGTGGGTTGTGCATCTGCATCGTCATGGCTAGTGATAATCCTCGTAGTTCACGTCAATCGCATCCGGGCCATCGAAGTTGAAGGTGATGCGCCAATTTCCGCTTACTCGAGCTGACCAGATACCACGGCTCGCGCCCTTGAGTTGGTGCAGGTAAAGGCCGGGGAGATCCATGTCGCTGGGGTTTATCGAGGCGTGCAGGCGTGACAGGATGAGTCTGAGTTTGGCCGCATGCGATGCCTGGATTCCAGCTTTCGTACCTCGCAGAAAGAAGCGTTCCAATCCTTTGTGTTTGAAGCTCCGAATCACGAGGCAGAGTGTAACGTGATACGTTACACGTGTCAAACGCTAAGCGCTGCCTAACGTCTATGCTTACTTGTACCGAGTATCTGGCGCGGCTGTTGCGAATGCAAGGGCCGTGACAGCATACGACTCGGGTGCAAGTGCAGCGCAGTGTTAGACCGCATCGAACTGAGATGCGTGACGATATTTGGCCGACATTGCGACTGATATAGCCAGACTCCCCAGTAAGAGCACAGGCCAACCGGCCGCCAGATAGATAAGCGTCATGAATAGAGCCGAACCGAAGAGTTCCGATACGGAAGAAACATTCGAGGGCAAGGCAATTAAGGACGCAATGCTGTAAGAAATGCCGGAGACAAGAGCTGCACCGAGCATGACAATAACTGGCACGGCAACAATCTCGAACACGCCGGTTTGCGGAAAATACCAACTACTAAACCGGGCGCCAAGAATCGCAGCCAGAGCCACTACGCTGACATATGGCACTAGAGCCAAGGGGTTGTCCGTTAACTGAGAGTCAAGTCGTAGCTCGAGTGCGACTATGCTGATCAAAGCCATGACGCCGTAAGCCACTGCGCCAACAAGTCTTGCTTGTTTACGAGCAGTCATATTCTGACTTGTCCTTAAATCTCTGTGCGGTCTAACGTCTATGCTTACTTGTACCGAGTATCTGGCGCGACCGTTGCGAATGCAAGGGGCGTGACATGATACGGCTTGGGTGCAAGTGCAGCGCTGTGTTAGGAGGCAGACTGGGACGCTCCAATTTCGTGTGCGTAGTACCACCCACCAGCATAGGCGCCGATCGTCGCGGCTGCTAAATACTCTAGTAGCACCGGCAGGTTTGAGCGTGCGATTTCGAAAATGCTAACCGACTCAGCCGGAGCAGATATGTCGTAGAGTAAATATTGGAGAATAAGCCAGATGAAAACAGCGAATGCGAGTGCATACGCCAAGAAGTGTCCCCGCGCAACAACGCTGCCCAGCGTAAACACCAGCGTAGCAACGAGAAAACCCCCAAACGAAAGTACGTAATAAGGAGACCCGCCGATATGAAACGAAATCATGACCGGTGGCGATTCGTAATACTCAAAAATAACCGCAATTACGATAATTGTGGCAATGCCCAGGAGTTTTCTCAATTTTGGAAGCACGGTTCTCTGTTGCCTCCTAACGTCTATGCTTACTTGCGCCGAGTATCTGGCGCGGCCGTTGCGAATGCAAGGGGCGTGTACGGATACGACTCGGATGCAAGTGCAGCGCAGTGTTAGGCAGCTCCTAGCTCTTGGTAGGATTCAATACCACCAAGCGCGGAGCCTACTGCAACAAATTGCCAACCAAGCGACTCGCACGCACGGCAATCCCAAGGGGCATCACCGTAGTAAGTGATCGACGAAAAATCGGAACCCAGCTTAGACAGGGCGAATTTCATGATCTTGCGCCTGTCCATTGAGTCGTCTGATGTAGCCAATAGGAGTCCGGCTCGATCGAAACCAGCGGAATCCAATTTTAGGGTGGCCGTTTCGTACCAGCCACCGGTCGCTATCGCCACAGCGTAAGATTCGGAGTTACCTAGTTCGCTAAGAAAGCTCTTGGCTCCAGGAATCTCTGAGAACGGGCCGTAACTCTTGACATAAGAGCGCAACGCCGCAACAAACTCCCGTTTTATTGCCGCGATGCAGTTCGAGTTGGGCGAAATAGAATTGTCGATACATAGCTGCGACAAGATCCCAGCGTCTGTTACAAATTCGTAGTCTTCGAGCGACGGTCGGAAGGACACAGGACCAAGCACTGAAGAAACCGACTCCCGATATAGCTCGTCGTCGACTGACGCCGAGTTGAGAAGCGTGCCATCGATGTCGAAAATAACAGCGTGCACGGAGAGCTGCCTAACGTCTATGCTTAATTGCGCCGAGTATCTGGCGCGGGCCTTGCCAATGCAAGGGCCGTGACAGTATACGACTCGGGTGCAAGTGCAGCGACTTGTTAGAAGGCACAACTACTGAATGAAATGGAGAGTTTGCTGACAGGGGTGGCGATTCTCACACATTGCAGCTCCCATACCGACTAAGTATGGGTGATTCGTGAGGGATTTCACGGACGCCAGGCAACCCTCGAAGTCCTCACTCTCAGGTGGAAAGTCAGCCGGTACCTCAGGAGTATCTCCGGCATCCGCGGCTTTCTTCATCGCCTGAAATAAATCGTAAACGTGCTTTGAGACGGCACAAGCCTTTTCCGTTTCTTCCTCCGCCGCTGGGGCGATAGTGATGACGGAAAAGAGGCAGAGAATGACGAGTGCACGAGAGACTTTCACGTTGCCTTCTAACGTCTATGCTTACTTGCACCGAGTATCTGGCGCGGGTCTTGCGAATGCAAGGGCCGTGACAGCATACGACTTGGGTGCAAGTGCAGCGCGGTGTTAGGCAGCTCAATCGCCGAGGATGAGAAAGTCGCCTAGGAAGGTCTCGGAAATTGTGAATTGCTCACAATCTTGATCAAGCCGATCGAACTCGGATGAAAATTCCTCGCGAAACGCGTCTCGGTCAGACTTTGACGTCCAATAGTCGACGGTAACGTAGCGATTTTCCGCCTCGACATCGAGTAGCAACTTCGTGCCCAGGTAGCCCGGATGGCGGGCCATCAGCTGAGCCCAGTGACCGTCGGGCTTATACGCACTCAAGAACTCGGCTTTTCGAGCTGGATCGATTGTGTATTCCCAAAGGCAAGTGAATTGTTCGGAGGGCACGAGACTCAGCGCAGCTGCCTAACTAATAATTAGTTTGTAAAAGTCGCGGGAAAATCCGCCAAAAGTGGAGAATAACAGGTTGTAGGGGGTGTAGAGACCCCGTTAGCCTTGTTGGTGGAAAGAGAATCATTGCGAATGACAAGGAGTGTTATGTTGCGATGGCGAAGAAACTCATGGACGAGGCCCGGGCCGCGTTTCGGGCGGCCCACTACAGCCACCGAACCGAAGAACAGTATCTCAATTGGATGCGCCGTTTTATCCTGTTCCACGGCAAGCGCCATCCTCGAGAGATGGGTGCCGAGGAGATCCAGCAGTTCCTGAATCACCTGGCCACTGAAGGCAAGGTATCGGCTTCGCGTTCAGGACATCGACTTCGAGTACCTGCAACTAACGGTCCGGGACGGCAAGGGCGGGAAAGACCGTCGTACCGTGCTCCCCGAGGCGCTGGTACCGCATGTGAAGCAGCGGCTGGAGTCGGTACGCAGCCTGCATCGACGCGATGTCGATCGCGGCAAGCCGGGGGTTTCACTGCCCTATGCCATCGACCGCAAATACAAGAAAGCCGCCCTGGATTGGCGATGGTGGTACCTGTTCCCCGCCAGCCAGTATGTATTCGTGCGCATGAATATGAGCAAGCGTCGCCATCATATTCACCCATCGAGTCTGTCACGTGCCGTAAAGAGCCCGCTCGCCCTGGGCTAGTGCCGACTCACCGGGCTGAGCTACACTGGTATGAAGCAACAGGCATTGGCAAGCGAGAAATCAAGATCAAGTATTTGCTGGACTGAAATTTGGCAACGATGAAAAATGAATTCGTAATTTGTATCAAAAACTCGGACTATCCGGCTTCATTGGAAAATCGGAAGATCTACCAAAAGTTTCCGATTCCACCGCCGAGGCGTTTGGGCACATCAGGGTCATTGACGAGTCAGGTGAGGACTATCTTTATCCCGCCGATTGCTTCGTAGACGCAATTCTGGCGGAAGATGCCAAAGCAGCTGTTGTCAAAGCTGAATAGGCCACCGTTACCAGCGATGCAAGGGCACGGTCGTGCCGGTCTCGAAATGCGTCTGTTCCAGCGCGAGTTCCACGTAACCGTCGGTTCCCGTCAGCGAGGCAAAATCGCCGGACGTATTTGTCTGGACCGGCAACGCGAGCACCGTGCCGGTGGCGTTCGAAACGAGTTTGGCCGGGAGGAAACACGTCAATTTTGGCCGGAACGCTACATCCTGGGCCAGTGCCGCGAACTCCGGGTTGCGCGGAGAGGCGCCCGACGCGTTCGCGAGTGCCGGGATGACGTACTGGCGGCAGCACACGAGTGTCGACACCGGGTTGCCCGGCAGTGCAAACACGGCTTGCCCATCGGGCCCAATGCCGAACCACATGGGTTTGCCCGGCCGTTGGCTGATCTTGTGGAACACGACGTCGACGCCGAGTTCGTCGAGCACCTGTGGAATGTAGTCAGCTTTGCCCATCGACACACCGCCCGACAGGATTAACACGTTCGCTTCGGCGAGATGCTTTGCGATGCGTTTCGTCAGGATGTCGCGATCGTCGACGAGGTGGTCGTGTTCGCAATCCTCGTAGCCGTGCTGGTTGAGCATCGCGATCACGGCCGGCCCATTGGAAAGACGGATCTGCTGTGGTTCGATTGCCTCACCTGCCGGGACGAGTTCATTGCCCGTCGATATCACCCGAATCGTCGGCTTCCGGGCTACGGCAATCTCGGGCAGGCCTGCTGATGCAATGATCGCGACATCAGCTGCGGCGATGCGCGTGCCGGGTCTCAGCAGCTCAATGCCTTGTTCGTGATCCGACGCCCGTGCATGAATGAACTGCCTTATGGACCCTTCGTAACCGGATTCGATCTTCGCAACGTTGTCAGTCACGGCGATGCGTTCGACAGGCACGATGCAGTCGGCGCCGTCGGGAAGGGAGGCGCCTGTCATAATCTCGATGCAGTTTCCCGCATCGAGCGTCTGCGCAGGGTCGCCGGCATCCTGCCTGAATTGAATCGGAAACTGTCGCGTGCCTTTCTCGAGATCCGCATAGCAAATTGCGATGCCGTCCATCATCACGCGGTCGAAGGGCGGCTGGTCGCGTTCGGCGTGTACGCTTTGTCGCAGCACCCGCCCGACGGCCTGGTCCAGGGTAACGGTTTCGGTGTCGAAGACCGGAACTGTGCGCCGGATGGCACTGGTCGCTTCGACGGTCGTTAGCATTATGTGATCAG
>Ga0255052_10001590_pt1 | contig 16943 bp, 17 predicted proteins | sample JV7_2_21_MG_FD_188632 | JGI IMG/M metagenome (GOLD analysis project Ga0255052, IMG submission 188632) | Seawater microbial communities from Jervis Inlet, British Columbia, Canada - JV7_2_21 | ecosystem: Environmental > Aquatic > Marine > Inlet | place: Canada: British Columbia | collected...
TTCTTATGATTGGTCGGGGCGAGAAGATACATGCGGCACATCCCTGTGCCACACCCTCGCGTCGCTCGGGCGCACTGCGTGCGTGCAAATCGGCTCTCCTGCCGATTTGTCGACTTCTCATTTCAGTTCCAGAATCCCGACCATGCATAAGAAAGGCCACTCCCCTTTGGGTGAGAGCGGCCTTTCTAACTGATTGGTCGGGGCGAGAAGATTCGAACTTCCGACCCCCACAACCCCATTGTGGTGCGCTACCAGGCTGCGCTACGCCCCGACCGAATTGCTGAACATACAACGTGCTTGGGAGCCGCAATGATACTTGCCGCTGCGCACTGAGAACAGGGGATTGTTAGCGACGCAGAATCTTGAGAACTTGTTCAAGTTCCAAGCGTAACTGTTTGATAATCTGCTGACTTTGAGTGACATCAGACTTTGCGGTTTCGCCCGTAAGTCGTTGCCGCGCACCGCCGATCGTGAATCCGTCGTCATACAGCAGGCTCCGGATCTGGCGAATGATCAAAACGTCCTGACGTTGATAATACCTGCGATTACCGCGTCGCTTGACGGGTTTTAGTTGCGGAAATTCCTGCTCCCAGTACCTGAGGACGTGTGGCTTAACGGCGCACAGATCGCTTACTTCACCGATAGTGAAATATCGCTTTCCAGGTATTGCAGGTAATTCGTCGTTATTCCCCGGTTCCAGCATAGGCCTCTACTCGGGCTTTTAATTTTTGTCCTGGTCGAAAGGTCACTACACGACGTGCAGTGATCGGAATTTCTTCGCCCGTTTTTGGATTACGGCCCGGTCTTTGTTTCTTGTCCCGAAGATCAAAATTTCCGAATCCGGACAATTTGACCTGTTCCCCAACTGCGAGGGATGCACGCAGTTCTTCAAAGTACATGTCGACGAGTTCTCGTGCCTCTCGCTTGTTGAGACCAAGCTCGTTAAACAGCGATTCCGCCATATCGGCTTTTGTCAGTGCCATTGATTTCAATCTCTTAACTCGGCGGAAAATTTCTTTTTTAGTTCGAGCACTGCGGCAGCCATTGCTGAGTCCGCATCTTCGTCAGTAAGGGTGCGCGATGTTTCCTGTAAAATCAAGCCTAAAGCTACGCTTTTTAGCCCAGCTTCTATGCCTGGACCCCGGTAAATGTCGAAAATCCTGACACTTCGAATCAGATCAGGAACTGCCGATGCGACCGTTCGAACGAGATCGTCGGCCGAAATTTCCTCATCGACAACGACAGCAATGTCACGTCGAATTGCCGGAAACCTGGAGACGGGAACTGCTTCCGGTGCGGTCGACGCGAGCGCCGCAGTCGCATCGAGTTCAAAAAGAAACACATCACGTTTGAGGTCAAACGTCTTCGCAATTCCCGGGTGTAGTTTGCCGATCACGCCAACAATTTTTTTGTCGCGGACGATGTTTGCCGATTGTCCGGGCTGTAGTGCTACGTGTCTTGCGGCAATGTAGTCGACTTGGCTGGCCACTCCAGTGAGGCCAAGCAACACACTGACGTCCGATTTTATATCAAAGAAATCAACAGCTTGTGCTTTGCTGCCCCACTGTTCTGGAAGTGCCGGGCCCGTTACCAGACCGGCGATGCGTTCGACTTCCTGAGGCTCGTTTAGCGAGCCGTGAAACGACTTGCCGATTTCAAACAATCGAATTCGATCTTGCTGCCGAGCGGCATTCGCGCTTGCGACATCGATCATGCCCGACCATAACGACGCACGCATGACAGACATTTCCGATGAAATCGGATTACTCAAAATCAATTCGGATTCGATGCCGGACAGCAATTGATTTGACTTGTCATTAACAAAACCATAGGTGACGACTTCCTGATAATCCCTCGCGACCAGGGTCGCGGCCGCCTGCTCCAATTCGATTTTTGACTCTGTTACAACCTCTAACTGCGTTTCGGCAATTGCCGTGGACTCGGGGATCTGATCGTAGCCATATATTCTCGCTATTTCCTCAATCAGGTCGACTTCCAGGCCGATATCGAAGCGATAACCGGGTGGTGTAACGTCCCAGCCATCGTCTGCGACAGTGACCGCGAGCCCCAACCCAATCAGAATCCGAGTCACAGTTTCGTCTTCGAGTTGCAATCCAAGGAGCTTTGAAATCCGCGAACGTCGCAGTCGAATCGTGTCGCGCTTTGGCAAATGCTCCGTCGAAACCGTATGCACTAATGGACCGGCATCGCCACCTGAAATGTCCAGTAACAAAGCCGTTGCCCGTTCGACGGCCAGTACCTGGCCCTCAGGATCCACACCGCGCTCGAAACGCAAAGAAGCATCAGTGTGCAAACCGTATTGACGTGCCCGACCGGACATGCAGTCCTGCGGCCAAAACGCGCCTTCGATAAATACGTCAACCGTGGCGTCACTCACAGCGGTCGTCAGGCCTCCCATGATACCAGCCAGCCCGATCGCGCCGCGGTCGTCGCTGATTACCAGTATATTGTCGCCAAGCTTGATTTCCTTCTCGTCCAGAAGGGTCACTTTCTCACCGGATTTGGCCAAACGCGGGCGGATCGCACCTCGAAGCAGCCCACGATCGTAGGCATGCAAAGGCTGACCGAGTTCCAGCATGACGTAGTTAGTGACATCGACGACCGGGTGAATCGACCGCAACCCTGATCGTCGCAACCGTTCCGTCATCCACGTCGGCGATATTGCTCTGGCATCAATATTACGTATGACACGACCTGCAAAACTCGGGCATTCCTTCGGCTGCTTGATCACGACGGGATGCGTATCATCTATCGTAACGGCTACCGGCGGTATATCGACTGGCACAATCGTCGTCCCGGTCATTGCGGCCAGATCACGTGCGACGCCTTGCACGCTGAAGCAATCTCCACGATTCGGCGTCAGGCTTAATTCGAATACTGCGTCCGGGAGATCCAGGTACGCTGACAGCTGTGCGCCGACCGGTGCGCTCGAAGGTAGTGAAATAATCCCTGCGGAATCTTCACCCAGAGCGAGTTCGACCGCGGAACAGAGCATGCCATTCGAGACGACGCCGCGGATTTTCGATTTGCGAATCTTGACGCCGTTCGGCAGCTTTTGTCCAACTGTTGCCAGCGGACTTTTCATTCCCTTAAATACGTTGGGCGCCCCGCAGACGACCTCGACCAGATTTCCACTACCGTCGGAGACCTGGCACACGCTAAGTCGATCAGCATTCGGATGTCGGGCAACATCGACAACCTCCGCAACAACAACGCCGTCTAGCCCGACGCCTTCGACTGTTATGGCATCGACTTCATTGCCGGCCATGGTCAACTGGTGGCCGAGACCCTCCGTATCAAGTTCGGGGTTCACCCACTCACGCAACCAGGATTCCGCAAACTTCATTTCGTTTACCTGAATTGCCGCAAGAAACGGAGGTCATTTTCGAAGAACGTGCGCAAGTCGGTGACTCCGTAACGCAACATGGCCAGGCGCTCGACGCCCATGCCGAAGGCGTAACCTGTGAACTCTTCAGAATCAATACCCGCAATTTCCAGCACATTCGGATGCACGATGCCTGTGCCAAGTATTTCGAGCCATTTACCCTCTTCCCAAAGAATATCAACCTCGGCAGATGGTTCTGTAAACGGGAAGTAAGACGGCCTGAAACGAAGCTCGGCGTCACGTTCGAAAAACGCTTCTACGAACTGGTGCAAAACGGCCTTCAAATTCGCAAGGCTTATGCCGCGGTCAATTACAAGACCCTCGACCTGATGGAACATCGGTGAGTGTGTCTGATCCGAGTCACATCGGTAGACACGTCCAGGCGCGATGATTCGTAACGGGACACCTTCCTGCACCATGGAGCGAATCTGCACAGGCGAAGTATGAGTGCGCAACAATTTGCCGCCAGGGAAATAAAAGGTGTCGTGCATTGCACGTGCCGGATGGTTCTCGGGCATATTCAGCGCAGAAAAATTGTGGAAATCGTCCTCAATCTCCGGACCTGAACGAACCCCGAAACCGGCATTGCGGAAGATCTTCTCGATGCGAGCCATCGCCCGTTGCACTGGGTGACGGCCGCCGATCGACGCTCCACGGCCCGGCAATGTTACGTCAACGGCATCTGCGGCAAGTTCGCTTTCCAATGCCGCTGCCTCGAGATTATCCCGACGGACATCGATGCGTTTTTGGACCTCCTGCTTGGCGCGATTGATTTCCTGGCCCGCTGCCGGGCGTTCGTCGGCCGAAAGTTCGCTCAGCGATTTGAGTCTCGCTGTCAATGCCCCTTTCCTACCGAGATACGTCACCCGAACCGCATCCAGCGCGGCAAGATCGTGAGCTGCATCTATTTCCAGGGCAGCCGTCGAAATCAGCTCGCTCAGTGCCTGCATGGGGAGAATTCCGGAATCAGGCGCAAACTACCGTGCCGGATCCACATTCGAATCAGTCGCTCTGAGCGAGCCCGGCTTTTGCCTGCTCGGCTATCGCGCCAAACGCATCAGCATCATGTACGGCGATATCGGCCAGTACTTTACGATCGATCTCAATCTCGGCACGACTCAGGCCGTTGATAAGCCGACTGTATGACAATCCGTGCAGGCGGGCCGCTGCGTTTATGCGTGTGATCCACAAAGCACGGAACTGACGCTTGCGCTGCCGGCGATCGCGGTAAGCATATTGGCCGGCCTTGATGACCGCCTGTTTCGCTGTTTTGAATAATTTGCTACGTGCGCCGTAATATCCCTTGGCTTTGCCGAGGACTTTCTTATGGCGGGCTTTGGCGACTACGCCACGTTTTACTCTTGCCATCTCTCAATATCCTCTTAACTATAAGGGAGCATGCGACGCACGCTCTTTACGTCGCTGTCGGCAACCTGCAGGGTCAATCCCAACTGGCGCTTCCGCTTCGACTTTTTCTTAGTAAGAATATGATTGAGGTGGGATTGGGCCCGCTTGTAGCCACCCTTGGCCGTCTTATTGAAGCGCTTGGCAGCACCCCGGTTGGTCTTCATCTTCGGCATTGTCGTACTCCACTTTATTCTAGCCTGGTCGCGTACCGGATCATGCCGGTAGCTACAGGCGGGTAATTAGCTTTTGGCAGACGTAATCGTTTGCAACCAGCCGTTACTCACTTTTTCTTCGGTGCTATCACCATGATCATCTGCCGTCCTTCCATCTGTGGCAGTTGCTCAACAACACCGAATTCTTCAAGGTCCTTGCGAACCCTGGCCAACAGGTTGGCACCCAATTCCTGATGCGCCATCTCTCGACCTCTGAATCTGAGGGTGATCTTGGTCTTGTCACCAATTTCCAGAAACTCCACCAGCTTGCGGAGTTTGATCTGGTAATCGCCCTCGTCCGTTCCCGGACGAAATTTTATCTCTTTTACGTGTACCTGTTTTTGCTTGCGCTTTGCGGTCTGAGCCTTCTTGTTCTGTTCAAACAGATATTTGCCGAAATCCATTACGCGGCAAACCGGCGGTTCAGCCATCGGCGAAACCTCGACAAGGTCCATCCCTTCACCACGAGCCAATTCTATTGCCTGGGTAAGCGGCATTACTCCCGCTTGGGCACCGGCTGAGTCTATCACCCGGACTTCTGTAGCCTCGATTTCTTCGTTACGTCGTACGCGCTTTGTGCTTGCGATTCCTGGATCCTCCAGCAGTAAAAACAGGTCCCGCAAGCCTTGTGTGCGCAGCGAAACGCCACAGCCGATGCGGGAACGCGATTCTATATAGCTGTAAACCAAGAAACAACTATGAAAACTCTTGTTTTCCCAAAAAAATCAGGAGTTTTGTTGCCGCAGCACAACTAATTCAGGTGTACGCGCGAGATTCAGACTGTCGGGACCGGATTATTGGCTCGCAGACCGGGCCTGGTGGGCGATAGTGGTCTCGAACCACTGACCTCCACGATGTCAACGTGGCGCTCTACCCCTGAGCTAATCGCCCTACAGAATCAGGTGCCCTCGTTATGCTGCCCCTGAGCTAATCGCCCTACAGAATCAGGTGCCCTCGTTATGCTGCCCCTGAGCTAATCACGCTGCTGTCCGGCCTGCCCGGGTGAGGGGCGGCTTACGATACTGAAGCGCTTTGCGTCACGCAAGACCCATGTGAGATCGTGCATTAGGGGGCTTGCGCCAGCCTAGCCGGCTTTGCGGTCTGCCAGCCCCAGCCCTTCTTTTCGCATACGCTGGATCTCGTCGCGGAGTCGCGCCGCTTCCTCAAATTCAAGATCCCGGGCATGCCTGAGCATCTTCTTTTCGAGCTTTGCTGCCGCCCTGAGGAGTTGCGCCGGGGTCATGGTCGCATATGCCGGCCTGTCCTCGGCAGCCCGTCGCCGACCGCGCCCTGGAACCGGATAGGCAGCTTCCATGACGTCGGCAACCCGCTTGATGATGGTCATCGGCTTGATGCCGTGTGCCTTGTTGTACAACCGCTGGCGATCTCTCCGCCGCGTCGTCTCGTCAATTGCTCGCTGCATCGAACCGGTAATCTTGTCCGCATAGAGGATTGCCGTGCCATTGATGTTGCGCGCAGCGCGCCCGATAGTCTGGATCAGTGAACGCTCAGAACGCAGGAAGCCCTCCTTGTCCGCATCCAGGATCGCGACCAGTGATACTTCCGGCATATCGAGGCCTTCGCGCAACAGATTGATACCAACCAGAACATCGAACGCACCGAGTCGCAGGTCGCGAATGATCTCTGTACGTTCGATCGTGCCTATGTCCGAGTGCAAATAGCGCACCCTGCAATTGTGTTCTTGCAGGTAATCAGTCAGGTCCTCTGCCATTCGCTTAGTGAGCGTCGTGATCAGTACTCGCTCTCCAGCTGCAGCCCGTTTCGTGATCTCCGACAACACGTCATCAACCTGAGTCGTGGCGGGTCGTATTTCAATCGCCGGGTCAACCAGCCCGGTTGGCCGCACCAGCTGTTCGACGATCTTGTCGGCATGCTCGTGTTCAAAATCGCCCGGTGTGGCCGACACATAGACCGTTTGCGGAGCAAGCGCCTCGAATTCGTCAAAGCGCAGCGGCCGGTTATCCAGGGCCGAAGGCAAACGAAAGCCGTACTGAACCAGCGTTTCCTTGCGCGACCGGTCACCTCGATACATGCCACCAATCTGCGGCACCGTAACGTGGCTCTCGTCGATGAAGAGCAGTGCGTCCGGTGGCAGGTATTCAATCAGGCAGGGTGGCGGCTCACCCGCGGATCGACCCGACAGGTAACGCGAGTAGTTTTCGATGCCAGAGCAATAGCCAAGCTCCCTGATCATCTCCAAATCAAATAAAGTTCGTTGTTCAAGTCGTTGTGCTTCAAGGAGTTTTTCGTTCTTTCTGAGATACTCCAGTCGGTCCTTGAGCTCGACCTTTATGAACTCGCATGCCTCCAGCAGCTTCTCCCTCGGAGTGACATAGTGGGTTTTAGGGAAAATCGTCAGGCGGGGTACGCGGTGCGTGGACTCACCCGTCAGCGGGTCGAAATAGGAGAGCGACTCAATCTCGTCGTCAAATAGTTCAATACGGACCGCATCACGTTCCGAGTCAGCCGGAAAAATGTCAATGATATCACCGCGAACACGGTAGCTACCTTGCGACAGATCCAGTTCATTGCGCCGATATTGCAGTTCGGCGAGGCGCCGCAGAATGGAGCGTTGATCAATCCTGTCGCCACGGACCAGGTGCAGAACCATGCTGAAGTAAGCCTCTGGATCACCGAGGCCGTAAATTGCTGACACTGTCGCAACAATGATTGCGTCGGATCGTTCTAATAGTGCTTTGGTCGCTGACAGACGCATCTGTTCGATGTGCTGATTGATCGACGCATCTTTCTCAATGAAGGTGTCCGAACTCGGAACATAGGCCTCAGGCTGATAGTAGTCGTAATACGATACGAAATACTCAACAGCGTTTTGCGGGAAAAACTCTCGCATCTCGCCGTAGAGTTGTGCTGCAAGGGTCTTGTTGGGCGCCATAATGACCGTTGGACGCTGGACTTTTTCGATGACGCTCGCCACGGTAAACGTCTTTCCCGAGCCCGTTACACCGAGCAGAATCTGACGCGCAAGGCCGTCTTTCAATCCCTCGACGAGACCATCGATCGCCTGTCCCTGATCACCGGCGGGCTGGAATTCCGACAATAGCGTGAGCCGGTCGCGTTCAGCCGCAGTGCTTTTCTTGGGCAGTTTCGTTGTTTCACGTACCATGGGCCTGGTTTCGTGGAGGCAAACGAGTGAGTTTATCAGTTTCAGAACGCATGGCACGGGTCAAGCCATCGGCAACAGTGGCCCTTCTTTCCCTGGTGGCAAGCCTGCGCGCAGAGGGGCGGGACATTATCAGTCTCGGCGCTGGCGAACCCGATTTCGACACACCGCAGGCGATAAAGGATGCGGCGATCAAAGCTATAACGGCAGGCGCAACCAAATACACGCCAACCGATGGCACGGCAGAGCTCAAGGCAGCAATTCAGCGCAAGTTCGCGCGTGACAACCAACTCGCTTACGCACCTTCGCAGATCATCGTTTCAACCGGCGCCAAGCAGTCGTTGTTCAACCTTTGCATGAGTCTGCTGGGGCCCGGTGACGAAGCAATTATTCCTGCGCCTTACTGGGTTTCTTACCCGGATATGGTTCGACTGGCCGATGCTGAGCCGATAATTGTGGCGGCCGGTATTGATCAGGAGTTCAAGATCACACCACGCCAACTAAGTGATGCCATTACCGCGAAGACGCGCCTTGTGATTCTGAACAGTCCATCGAATCCGACCGGTGCGAGTTACAGCCCGGCAGAGATCAGCGCCCTGGGCAAGGTGCTTGAGGAGCATGCACAAATCGTGATCGCGTCGGATGAGATTTATGAGCCGGTTCACTGGGCCGGTGAGCCCTGCATCAGCTTCGCCGCTGCCTGCCCCGCCCTGTACGACCGCACAGTCACGATAAACGGCGTGTCCAAAGCGTACGCGATGACCGGTTGGAGAATCGGCTACGCGGCCGGACCCGAGCAGTTGGTCAGGGCCATGACCACCATTCAAAGCCAAAGCACATCCAACCCGTGCAGCGTGTCCCAGGCGGCTGCGGTGGCGGCCCTTGACGGTGACCAGTCCGTTGTTGCTGCAATGACGACAGAGTACAAGCGGCGCCACGATTTTCTAATCGATGCTTTGCGGGCAATGCCGGGTATTGAATGTCGCGCGGGCGAAGGCACTTTCTACGCTTTTCCGCGAGTTACAGGGGTACTGGAACGCCTGAATCTCGGCAGCGACACTGACCTGGCCGAATACCTGATCAGCAAAGCGGATGTCGCCTCGGTACCCGGCAGCGCTTTCGGTGCGCCCGGCTACCTGCGGCTGTCTTTCGCCTGCTCCCTCGAGATGCTCGAGGAAGCCGTCGGACGCATAAGACGGGCCGTAACGGCTTGACTTGGGACAGGGGCTGAACGAGAATCCCGGCCGCTGTGCTGTTCGCCAAACTCTGGCAGAATAGCAAGCCGAAACCATTCCCCGGTAGCTCAGTTGGTAGAGCAGCGGACTGTTAATCCGCCTGTCGTTGGTTCGAGTCCGACCCGGGGAGCCAAGATTATGAAAAGGCCCTGAATATTGTGACAAGGCCCTGAATTCAGGTCTTTTCAAAATATTCAGGGCCTTTTTCTTTGGCACAGTGATTGGGTTCTCGATGGTCGCTTTCAGTGCGTACAGCGATTATGGAAAAACGTGCCCTCAGGCTTGATGAACGGCTTTGCCGGCCGGTCTTTTGACCGCGAGCCTTGCGCCAGATGGCGCTCTCCAGGACGTACGGCGTTGCCTCACAAATCGTCAGGAACTGTGATACTGGTCGCCGCGACAAATCCCGGAATCGGGTACCATCTCTTTAGTTTTGTGACAAAGGCTAACCAGCACGAAAGTCTGGGGCGCAAAGTTACCTGCCTGCGACCGAAGGGTTATGGTAGAGGGACTGCCGGAGGAACGCTTGGCAAGAACTACTTTTGCAGGATAGTTTCCATCGCACTAATAGACATTTCCTATCCTCGCTGATATCGCATCGCCCCCCGTTGGTTCCACCCTTCCTGTGCAGGTAGCGCGAGGAACTTGCTATGAATTGTGGCCGGTGGAGCACTGTTTTTGCGATCCTTTACCTGACGACCGCGCAGGCGGCGCTTGCTGGTAGCATTGGCGACAGTTTGCAAAGCTGGCTGCTGGGTTCCGAGGCGCAGGCTGCCATGCTTAAAGAAAACCAACCTGAACCGGACCATATCGCACAGAGTTGTATGCAGTGCCATAACGGTGCGCGTGCCAGCCATATCGCAATCAAAGAAGCGTCTGCTCCGCTGCAGTTTTCAAATTCTGGTATGCAGGTCAATCACCCGATGGGCATGAGTTACGATGACCTTGCTGCCAGAAAGGCGGGCCATTACACGCCGCGTTTTGCGCTGGATTCCAATATCGTTCTGGTCGATGGCAAGGTGACCTGTGTTTCCTGTCACCGGCTCAAGGAGACGGAAGAGTCCGATGGCTTTATCGAGGCGCGTTGGGATGTGGAACTGTCGGCACAGGCAAATACTGAGAGTTGCAGCTCGTCAAGAGAACTTACCGTAGGGCCCAATACAACGGATCTGTGCCTTGCCTGCCACAGCATGTGAAACTGAACTAATCAACGGCCACCAACAGTAAGACCTTTCTACTGAAGCGCCACTGCCTGCAAAAAAAGGCGGCCTGACAGCACCCATCAAACAGACGGCAATGATTCGATCAGAGCGGCCATGCGTTTTCGTGTCACTTGGTCAGGCAATTCACCGACCATCGCACCCAGATTATCCAGCATGTTTTTCGGCTTACTGGTTGACGGTGTCACCGCCGTAACCGCCGGATGAGCGGCAATGAACTTGATGAAAAACTGAGCCCATGAATTGGCGCCGAATTCGCGTGCCCATTCGGGTACCGCAAGCCCGGACACACGCCGAAACAACCGGCTGCGACCGAAGGGCGCATAGACCAATACGGCAATTCCGCGATCCTGTGCCAGCGGCAGAATGGTCCTGGAAGACTCGAGATTGTCGACTGCGTAATCCACGCCGATAAAATCGATCGGCTCGCTGCGCATTACTTGCGCGAGATCCGGGTAGCGGCTGGCACGCGTGGATGTAACTCCGATATAGCGCACCCTGCCCTCTGCCTTGAGTTCCTTCAGCAGACCCAGTTGGGTTGGAATATCAGCCAGGTTGTGCACCTGAATCAGGTCGATCGGATCCTTGCCAATGTGGCGGAACGAATTCTCAATTTGCCTGCGTGCTTTCTGCGGGTCTGCCGAACCACCGCGGCCTGCCACGTTGAGCTTGGTAGCCCAGAACACTTTTTCGGTGCGGTCGAGTTTCTGCACTATGCCGCCTGCCACTTTCTCCGACGCCCCGTAGCTTGGAGCTGTATCGAACACGCTCCCGCCATTGTCGAACAGGACCCTCATCACTTCGTGTAATGCGGTTGTGTCCTCGCCACGGGCAACCGACGAGAATGTCGCTGAACTACCCAGGCCGACTATCGGCAGTTTTTCTCCTGACGACGGTATGGAGCGAGTAATCACTTCCCCATTTGCCAATGCCCGCAGCAAATTTGGCTGCAGTGCAAGAGCGGTACCGGCGAGGGCAGTGTATTTAAGGTATTTGCGTCGTGTGAGCATTCCAGACGTCCTCCCTGTTGTGACCAAGAAAAAAAACCGGCTGGATGCCTGTTCCCTTCCAGTCAAGATATCCGGCCCTTCATATTGGCTAATACGGGTGTGGCGTGGATAGAATATCGATGAACAGCTTCAGTGCCTTGATATCGTCGGCAGCGCCGCACAGCGGATCATGGACGCCGTCAAAGATACAAGCCTCCTCAAGAACGCTTTTCGCGTCGATGGACGAGCGCAGCAATCGTTCGCGAAGAGAATTATAGTCCTCAATCATACCGATTGTTATTGAATCGCCCAGCTCAATTATTGTGGGCCAACCGATATCAGATAAGAGCAATGAACTGAATGCCAATATATTTTCATATAACACCAGTTCTGTAATTCCATCAGAATTGATATCACCGGCGACAACTGACGCTTTCGAGTGGCCGCTGAGAAGCCGCTCACCACTTTTGGTGTCGTATAGGGTGACCGAGACGGACCGAGAATCAGCGGCCAGATTATTAACCACGTTGACGACAATTACAGTGGATGTCCCTGGGCGCTCTACTTCAAAAGCGTTGACACCGTAAGGGGGCTCCAGGAATTTATCGATCCGCTTTTCCAGACCATTCACACACGCAAACAACTCATAATAGTTGCCGGCATAGACTCCGAACGGTTCACTTGGACAGCGTGTTTCGTCGGCCTTTGTTGCATCCGTCGCCGACAAGGCGAGAATACAAAAAACTAGAATCAGGAATTTGTGCATGGAGCGCTTGAGCTTACATCACCGCGAATAGAATTGAATGGTGCGCATAGTTGGCGTCTGCTCAACTGACTGCCTACAGGGGCGTAAACGTGACCAGTATGGCGGTCATTAACAACAGGACAAAGAACGGGATCACCAGATACCCCATTACATCGCGGGCCCGTATGTTCACACCGGCCCCCATTACTGGCAGCACGACCAGCAAATAAAATGGTTGCAGCAGGTTGGTCGACGTCTCGCCGTAAGCCACCGCCATGGCGATGCGGGCGACAAATAGCTCTACCTGGCCGGGCGGCAGGTCGCTGGCCATGCCGAGTGCTGTCTCTGTCAGCGTCGGTCCAATTACTGCCCACTCGCCACCAGCGGACGGCACGGCAATATTGATCAACGCTCCGCTTAGCTGGGCGATAACCGGCAGCGTTGTGACAGTAGCGTTGGATGCCATCCAATCCGCAATCAGTGAGCCCAGCCCGGTGAATGTCATGATACCCATGATTCCGGCGTAGAACGGATATTGAAATACGATGCCAGAGACGTTGCCGCATGCGCGCTTCATCGCAACTACGTAGCGCATCGGTGTTGAATGCGTGAGCAAACCAATAGCGATGAACAGGAAGATCATGACGTTGAGATCAAGGTCGAAGCCGTTATTTGCGAAGCGCCGCAACAAGTACCAGATGGCCGCGCTCGCGATGATCAATTGCAGCACGACGCCGTTATTCAGACGCTCCGAAATCGAGTTGTCGCCGGTCGCATGAGTGGCGGCTTCCTCGGCAACTGTTCCTTGCATTTGTACATTGCCATCCGACATCTCTGCCATCGATCGGCACTCATCCTTGCGTGGCCGCATCAACCACACCAGCGCCGGAATGGTCACGAAATACATCGACAAATACAGCCAATTGAGCATGCTGCCCAGCGTAGTCGCGATGGGCACCGTGCCGTTGAGCACGCCCGTCTCGATAAGGAAGTTGCCCTCAGTATTGAGCAGCAACGGGATTGAGCTGGATAGCCCGCTGACCCAGGGCTGACTCGACAGATAGACACAAGCTACGAGGTAGGCATAGTCGATCCCTGCGACACGTTTCGCAAGTTCTCGCGCAAGAACCGCCGTCAGTACCACCCAGCCCCAGCTCACCAGGCAAAACAGCCCGCCGAAAACCATCACGAACACATAAACGGTACCCGGTGTCCTGGCGAGCATCGCAAGCCGATCGATCAATCGCGTCGCTAATGGCGACAGAGCAATGGCGTAGCCTGTCGTCAGCATCAGCACCATTTGCATACCGAACTCGAGCAAGATCCAGAAGCCGCGATACCAATCGTCAATAACTGAGTTCACACGTGCATCGGTCAGGGCCACCGCCAACAGTGCGACCAGCAGGGTCAGAATAATCGCGAAAACGAATGGTTCCGGTATCCACCGTTGCATTCGGCCAGCGAGGTTTTTGCCAACGGCTCGAAGCATGCCTGCTCCCGTTTCTTATTTATGTTGTCGCGTGTGTGAAAGCGTCGCGCATGTCTGGAATTGCGTCAACTGCGAGGCTTCCAGTCGTCAAGAATCTCGTGGAGGTGGGCGCGAAACGCGCTGCCAATCTCGTCATGATCGAGCGCATAGGCGACGGTTGCCTTGAGGTAGCCCAGTTTGTTACCGCAATCGTATCGAGTGCCCGAAAACGAGTATGCATGAACGGGGAAATCATCGAGCAGGTCGGCAATTGCGTCGGTCAGCTGTATCTCACCGCCGGCTCCCCGGCCCGTTGATTCGAGCTTGTCGAATATCTCCGCAGCCAATAAATACCGTCCTACAACAGCCGAATTGGACGGCGCCTTATCTGGCGCTGGCTTTTCAACGATGCGCGTAATTCGATTATGGTTGTGCTCGTCAATGGCAACAATACCGTAGCTCGACGTCTCGGTCGGTGGAACTGTTTCGACCGCGATAACGCTGCCGCCATGCTGCTCATGCTCCAGCGCCATTTGCGCCAGGCACGATGGTTTGCCGGCGATCAAATCATCTGCCAGGTGCACAAAGAACGGTTCGTCGCCAATTGCAGGACGCGCGCACAACACGGCATGACCGAGACCAAGGGGTTCGCCCTGGCGGATGTAGATGCACGATACTCCTGCTGGAACGATTTCCTGGATCGATCTCAACAGCTCGTCCTTGCCCGACTCCCTAAGCGCGCGCTCCAGTTCCGGGTCGGAGTCAAAGTGATCTTCGATGGCCCGTTTGGAACTGCCAGTCACAAATACGAGCTTGGTTACACCGGCTTCGATCGCTTCTTCCACCGCATACTGAATCAACGGCTTATCAACAACCGGCAACATCTCCTTGGGGCTGGCTTTGGTTGCCGGCAAGAATCGCGTACCGCGCCCTGCCACCGGAAAAACGGCGGCCCTGATTTTTTTACGCAAACTCGTGCTCCGTCGGCAGAGAACAAGTGCACATCATAGCCAATTCGGCCGGCTTACGTCATGACTGTGATCACGTCTCGCACGAGATTGACTTCGTGCCAGCCAATGCCGGCACGAAGCTACCCTGCCGCGCGATGTGATTTACTTCTTTGGTGCCGGTCCGACCTGGATGTCGGCACGGTTCATATCCACAGTGCGCTCACCGATTCCCTTGACCAACGAGAGGTCTCCCGGGTTCTTGAACGGACCATGCTTGGCACGGTATTCAACGATGGCACGCGCCTTCACAAGACCAATGCCTTTTAATTCCGCAGAAATTGTCTCCGCATCTGCCGTATTGACATTCACTGGACCGGCAAATGCCCACAGCGGTACAGCCGCTGCCAGCAGAATCAGAATTTGTCTACAGGTTACCATCACAAGCTCCTTTGATGAGTTAACGACGCAAGCCGCATCATTGCGGATCACGCGAGGAGCTTAGTGCAGGTGCAATCTGGTAACCGCAGCCGTAACTCAGCGTTTCGTGCGGAATTGGAAAAGACTCTTAACCCATCGATACTGCCTGAACGAACTACTGGTTCAGCCAGTAATGCTGTGCTGCAAGACCGTATCAAACTGCACTCGGGATGCGGGTCGCTGAGTCTCCCAATTGCGGCAACTGGGGCACTGCCACAACAGCCGTTGGCTGGAAAATCCGCACTCCTGACATTGGTACCGCGGTGTAGCACTGGCCAGCTTGGAAAGCGCCCGGCGAATCTTGGCAAGTGCCGATTCTTGATCGCCCTGCCCGCCACTCTGGTCCTCAGAGAGTCTCTGCAAGTCGATAAACTCGCCCAGAGTTGCCTCATTGAGCATGTATTGCTCAACACAGTCATCGATAATCGGAATGTTACCGATGTCGTTTACGATCGCCGTATAGGCAACCAGCGAGCGCATCTCGGCATTGTTCTCCAACATGGACTTTAGCGCTCGTTCCAACTCGGCCATCGCATTCTCTTTCTCGTAGATGGCAACAATTTCGGGGAGTGCTTCTGCGATCAGATACGTGTGTTCATCGATAATCCGATGGTAAAGGCGCAATGCCGTCTTGTTGTCGTCGGTTTCCCTTGCTATGTGCGCTCGGGTTAACGCCCCGCGCATCGTTCTTGGACGCCCGGCCTGGGCCTTTTTCACATATCGACGCGCGGCATTGTAATCTTTGCCAGCGGCAGCCGCCTCGGCCAGTTCACAATGATAGTGAGCAATCTGCAGAGCCAGTGAACGGCCACCCAACAGCTCGAGGTTCTGCCCTGCCTCGATCGCTTTTTGCCACTCTTTCTCCTGTTCGTAGATCTGGCATAGCTTCTCCAGAGCCTGGACCTGATAGCTAGAACCTTGCGCAAGACGTACGAACAGTTTCTCCGCGCGATCCAACAGTCCCGCACGCAGATAGTCTTTGGCCAACGAATACAACGCCTGGTCACGCTGCCCTACGGCCAGATCCGGCCGCGCGATGATGTTCTGGTGAATCCGAATGGCGCGGTCCACCTCCCCGCGGCGACGGAATAAGCTGCCCAGCGCGAAATGGGTCTCGATTGTCTGGGCGTCGACACGCACCATTTTTAGGAAATGTTCTACAGCCTGATCCGTTTGCTCATTGAGAAGGAAATTCAGGCCTTTCAAATAGTCGATGTTCAGCGGCGGCGGAGCTTCCTTGTCATCGCGCTCACCAAAGTGACCCAATGCCCAGCCGGCAGCCGCCAGTAACAGGAACAGGCCAGCGAGTAAGAATGTTGATTCAGTCGGCATCAGAAAGCGGCAGTTTTCTCAGGCTGCTTACCTCGGATTCCGACATGCGTAAGGACCGCCGCAGCATGCGGCGCTCGTTTACAAGACGCATCACGTAGGAACTCATGCACAACATGCCGAAAAGCGCGCCTAGAACAAACGTTGCAATGAAGGTAATCGCGATGGAGTGCGAAACCGGGAAACCAGCAAAAATGACTTCCACAGGACCAGTGTTTTGCGCAACGAAAGTAAACACCACAATGGCGATAAGCAGTATCAGTATCAGCAGGGCCGCACGTTTCAGCATGCGCTCACTCCATAGCCATCAGGCCAGATCGACGAGAAATCCAGTTTATTGCAGTTAGCACATGCTGAAACGTG
>Ga0255052_10001592_pt1 | contig 16925 bp, 13 predicted proteins | sample JV7_2_21_MG_FD_188632 | JGI IMG/M metagenome (GOLD analysis project Ga0255052, IMG submission 188632) | Seawater microbial communities from Jervis Inlet, British Columbia, Canada - JV7_2_21 | ecosystem: Environmental > Aquatic > Marine > Inlet | place: Canada: British Columbia | collected...
ACTAATCTGTGAGAGGATACTTGGGTAATTCAACAAGAAGCCGGCCAAAGCAGTCGGCTAAATCAAAGAATCCGGGCGGACAAGCGAACCGTCGCCGGCGGCGAAGACCTAACTACGATGAATATCCAGATGACGACGGGAATCTCGAGGTAATTCCGCTCGAGCAGCTTGAGCAAAGCAAAAACGTCATGAACCTGACGGAGCTCAAGAATCGGCCCCCTGCCGAGCTGGTGGAGCTCGGTGAGTCACTCGGTCTGGACGACCTTGCGCGGTCGCGCAAACAGGACATCATCTTTGCCATCCTCAAGGCGCACGCCAAGCTTGGAGAGGACATTTACGGTGATGGCGTGTTGGAGATTCTGCAGGACGGCTTCGGCTTCCTGCGTTCGGCCGACAGTTCCTATCTCGCCGGTCCGGACGATATTTATGTCAGCCCCAGTCAGATTCGACGATTCCATCTTCGGACTGGCGATACAGTCTCGGGCCTGATTCGCCCACCCAAGGATGGCGAGCGTTACTTTGCGCTGCTCAAGATCGGGCAGATCAATTTCGACGCGCCGGAGAACGCCAGGAACAAGGTGCCCTTCGCGGACCTGACGCCGCTTTTTCCGCACGATCGCCTGGTGCTCGAGCAGGGCAATGGGAGTACCGAGGACCTGACGGCTCGGATCATCGATATGGTTGCGCCGATCGGTAAGGGACAGCGCGGCCTGATTGTCTCGCCGCCGAAAGCGGGCAAGACCATTCTGCTGCAAAATATCGCATCCGCCATTGTGGCAAATTCACCGGACGTCACGCTGATCGTTCTTCTGATTGACGAGCGGCCGGAGGAAGTGACCGAGATGTCGCGTACGGTGCGCGGCGAGGTCGTCTCTTCGACGTTTGACGAGCCGGCAAGCCGGCACGTACAGGTCGCTGAGATGGTCATCGAAAAGGCCAAGCGACTGACAGAGCATAAGAAGGACGTCGTCATTCTTCTCGATTCGATCACGCGGCTCGCACGTGCCTACAACACGGTCGTGCCCTCATCGGGCAAGGTGTTGACTGGCGGAGTCGATGCGAACGCGCTGCACCGGCCGAAACGCTTCTTCGGTGCGGCAAGAAACATCGAAGAAGGCGGCAGCCTGACGATTCTCGCGACCGCACTGGTTGACACCGGGTCCAAGATGGACGAAGTGATTTACGAGGAGTTCAAGGGCACCGGCAACATGGAAATCCATCTGGATCGCCGCATCTCCGAAAAACGCGTTTTCCCGGCGATCAACATCAACCGATCCGGCACGCGCAAGGAAGAGTATCTGACGGAACCCGAAGAGCTTCAGAAGATGTGGGTGCTCAGAAAAGTCCTGCACCCGATGGATGAACTCGCGGCGATCGAGTTCCTGCTGTCCAAACTTCAGGACACCAAGACGAATGCGAAGTTCTTCGAGGCGATGAAACGCTAGCCGATTCGTGCCGGGCGTTGCACGCCTTGTCGTAATTACAATTGTCGGACCGGGCGCAAGTCGACCACTTATTCTCGGGTACTGGCGTATACGAACATTGTCACGGGCGGTGAGAATCAAGACGGTGTCAACCTTAGCCTGTCCTTTCGGCAAAAGGGCAGTAGTGTCCGGCAGCCTGTTGCTTGCTGCAGTCGCTTCTTATGCTGCCGAGGGGGTGCCCGTACCCCCTCAGACGCCGCCGGTGACGCAGGCTTTTCGATTACCGGCTGCTCCTCGGTTTGATGGACAGGTTATTGGCGACCCTGCCTGGAGTAGTGTCCAGCCGGCCACTCGCTTCTGGCAGGTCCGGCCGGATGAAGGGCGGCCGGCGACGCAAAGAACCGAGGTCTATATCGGATTTACGAGCGACTCGCTCTATATCGGCGTTATCTGTTTCGACGATGAGCCTACAGAGATCATTACCTCGGACAGTCGCCGGGACTCTTCGCTCGAAGACACGGACAGTTTTCAAGTCATCCTGGACAGCTTTCACGACAAACAGAACGGTTTCGTCTTCGGTACCAACGCCGCAGGCATCGAATTTGATGGCCAGGTCGTCAAGGAAGCCACAGGCGTCTTCGGGTCCGGTGGCGGCGGTTTCAATGTCAACTGGGACACGAGCTGGAACGTAAAAGCGTTCGAATCGGACTTCGGCTGGAGCGCCGAAATGAGGATACCGTTCAAGTCGCTGCGTTACGGGGCAGAAGAGATACAGACCTGGGGAATCAATTTTCAGCGCAACATACGCCGCAACAATGAGGTCGTATATTGGTCTCCGTTGTCTCGTCAGCACGATATCTATCGAGTTTCCGATGCGGGTACAGTCGAGGGGCTTGAGCTACCGAGCCAGAGAAACCTCAAAGTGACGCCATACGTGCTCGGGAAGGCAGCACGCGGTGGCGAATTGCCCACCGGCACACATTATGACGAGGACTTCGGCTTCGATATCAAGTACTCGGTAACACCGAGCCTCACTCTTGACGCCACTTATAACACCGACTTTGCTCAGGTCGAGGTCGACGAACAACAGATCAACCTCAATCGCTTCGATTTGTTCTTCCCGGAGAAGCGCCCTTTCTTCCTGGAAAACGCCGGCCAATTTTCTGTAGGTGACGGACAAGAGGTTGAGCTGTTCTTCAGCCGACGAATCGGCATCAGCGACGATGGCGAGGCTATTCCGATCAACGCCGGTCTTCGCCTGTCGGGCAGAATGGGTGATGCTACGAATGTCGGACTTTTATATATGACCACCGAGGCAGTTCCGGGTATCGCTCCCGGGAACGACTACGCGGTTGCCCGCGTCAATCAGGAGCTCGAAAACCGCTCTTCTATTGGTGCCCTGTTTGTCAGCCGCAGCGGCGATGGCAGTCTCTTGCCTCCCGGCAGCGATGACCACAATCGTACCTACGCGATCGACGGGCGTTGGGGCATTGGTGACAATATCGACCTCGAGGCATGGGCGGCGAAAACAGACACACCCGGCCTGTCAGGCAGCGATGTTGCGTTCTCGATCTCAGCGAATTACAGCTCGGCAGCGTGGACAAACACACTCTCCTATTCGCAGGTCGGTGCAGACTTCAATCCGGAAGTCGGTTTTCTGGCACGCAGTAACTATCGCAAGTACAGTGGTTTGTTATTTCGTCGCATCAGACCCGATGACTTTTGGGGTCTGCACGAATTGCGGCCCCATGTTTCATACACCGGCTTTTGGGACTTCGATGGCTTCCACGAAACGGGCCGGCTGCATATCGACAATCATTGGGAATGGAAAAGCGGTCTCGAGGTTCATACTGGTGTCAATTTTACACTCGAGGGCGTGAAGGAGGCCTTCGATATCATCGATGGCGTCACAGTTGAACCGGGCACGTACAAGGAAGAGGAAGTTCAGTTTGTATTCGCAAGCAATGAGGGCGCAGCACTGAGTTTCGGCATCAACGTAATAGTTGGCGGCTTTTTCGGCGGTGATAAAACCTTTCTGGGACCGTCCTTGCGCTACCGCATCGGTGAGACATTCAGCACCGAATTATCCTGGAACTACAATGATATCGAGCTGCCGGTCACCAACGGCGATTTCGAAATCAATCTTGCCCGCCTGCGGGTTTCCTACTCGTTTACGCCGAAAATTCTCCTGCAGGCGCTGGTTCAATACGACGATCGTGACGATATCGTCGCAACCAATCTTCGATTTTCATGGCTGCAATCCGCCAACGCCGGCCTTTTCCTGGTCTATAACGAAGTTGACGAGCGTGGTCTTGGCGCGCCGCCAGACAAGGGACGCGAGTTCATCATCAAATACAGCCGGATCTTCGACCTGCTGAACTAGCTTTGGACGGGCTCCTACGGTGCGTTCCAGCGATGCAGCGGTACCGGGGTGCCCTTTGGAAATTCGTCCGTCTCCTTGTCCAGCTCGATGTATCCATCCGTGCCGCTCAATGAAGCGAAGTCGCCAGACGTATTCGTCGGTACAGGCTGTGCCAGGAGCTTACCGTCGTTATTGCCTTCGATGCGCACCGGCAGGAAGCAGGTCAGGCTGGATTTGACGGTCACGTTTTCCGAGAGCAATGCAGTTTCTTCGCCACGGGGTGGGCGGCCGCTTGCCAGATATAACGCGGGCAAAATGTATTGCCGGCAGCAAACCAGCGCCGATACCGGGTTGCCGGGTAAAGCGAATACGGCCTGATTTTTCCGGCCGATGCCGAACCACATGGGCAGGCCCGGGCGCTGACTGATCTTGTGAAAAACCAGATTGACTCCGAGGTTCGCCAACACCTCCGGTACGTAATCTGCTTTGCCCATCGATACACCGCCGCTGAGAATCATCACGTCGGATTGATCCAGGTGCGCTGCCAGGCTTTTCTCCAACAATTGGCGTTCATCGGCAAGGTGATCGTGCGTACATCGATCAAATCCCTGACCCTGCAACATTGCGATAAGGGCCGGGCCATTGGACAAACGGATTTGGTGATCTTCGATAGGCTGGCCAGGAGGCACGAGTTCGTTGCCGGTTGATATAACGCTCAGCAAAGGTCGCTGACTGACGCTGACCGTCTCCAGACCGCAGGAGGCGATGATGGCGACGTCCATCGGTGAGATCGTCGTGCCTGTAACAAGAACTTCGGCACCTTTCCTGTGATCGGAACCCTGTGGGTGAATGAACTGGTTTTGCGAAGCTGTGTAATCCGCTTCGACTTCGGCGATGCCGCCTTTGACATCGATGCGTTCCACCGGAATGACGCAGTCGGTGTTTTTCGGCATGACGGCGCCGGTCATGATCTCTATGCAATGGCCGCTGTCTTGCAGAGACTGCACGGCATCACCGGCCGCCTGTGTCGCCTGAATAATGAATTGGCGGGCACCGTTCGATAGAGATGCGTAGTCAACCGCAATGCCATCCATCATGACGCGATCAAACGGTGGCTGATCGCGCTCCGCTTTTATCGATTGGCGAAGAATTCGGCCGGCGGCATCGGCAAGCGCGATATCCTCGGCCTGAAAAGTCGCCATTGACTTCGCGATGGCCTTGCTTGCTTCCGCTGTAGTTAACATGATCTATAGATGGATGGCCTGTGCAGCAATTTATTATGTGGCCTGCGCATCACTTCTCATTCCAGTATCCGGGTCTGCGCTTTTGATGTGCGATGGCAAGGACTTCAACATACTTGAGTTTCACCCGATAAACCGCCGTGAATGGAAATCTTGGGAAAACGTATCGTCTTTCTGACCCGGTCAGCTCAGGCCAGCGATTTGGGTCTTTCGCAATAGCCTCTATCGCATGCTCAGCCTCAGCCCGAAATGATTCGGCAACAAGACGATTGCGGTCTGAATACCAAAGGAAGGCGGCCCTCAGCTCGCGCTGTGCGTCAGGATGGACCCTGACCTCAACGGGCACGAGGTTCGAAAACCCTGGATCTCACCTCAGTCCACGGCACGGGCTTGACGACACCGGAATCGAGCTCGGCTACTCGCCGCTCAATTTCCTCCAGCCATGCAGCTTCGACACCTTCATCATCTTCGATTTCAAGGCTCTCCAGCAGCATTCCGACCAGTTCCGCACGCTCTTCATCGTTGAGGCTCATTGCCCTTTCATACAGTTCTTTAGCAGAAGCAGCCATAGGTAAATCCTAGCACTTTCGCCGAATTTTCGCGTCTGCGGTGAAGGCTATATGAAGACTAACCACGATAGTGGTGGATGGATATCTGGCATTGGGGCGGCTCTGTTCGAGTGACTCGCAGCAGGCCGGTCGTGATCTTATAATAATTAAGGCAAATCCCACCTTTCGCAAATTATTCTTCACGCGCGATGGCGCGATGTCCGATATCACTTCGAAAGAAAACATTGTCCCAGCTAATCCGCTCTACCTGGGCGTAGGCTACGTCGCTGGCCGCGGCTACGGTGTCACCCAGGCCGACCACACACAACACGCGCCCGCCACTGGTTACGACATTGCCACCGTCCAGGGCCGTGCCGGCATGAAAGACCTTCACGGTGTTGCTGGTCAAGTCGGGTAATCCAGTAATTCTGTCGCCTTTGCCGTAGCTGGCAGGATACCCGCCGGCAGCCATGACAACCCCGAGCGCAGTCCTCGGATCCCAAGCGATCGATTTGCCGGCGAGTCTGCCTTCGACAGCGGCCTCACAGAGTTCGACAAGATCGGTCTGCAATCTGGCCATGATAGGTTGCGTCTCAGGGTCACCGAAGCGGCAGTTGAATTCGAGCACTTTGGCCGTACCGTCCGAAGCAATCATCAGGCCGGCGTAGAGAAAGCCGAGATAACTGATTCCGTCGGCGGCCAGTCCGTCCAGCGTTGCTTGAATGACCTCATCCATTATGCGCTTTTCAAGCTCCGGGCTTACGACGGGCGCTGGTGAGTATGCACCCATGCCGCCCGTGTTCGGACCGGTATCGCCTTCGTCTCTGGCTTTATGGTCCTGCGATGTCGCAAGCGGCACGATGGTTTTGCCGTCGGTCAAGACGATGAAACTTGCTTCCTCACCTTCGAGAAATTCTTCGATAACGATTCGATTGCCCGCTTCGCCAAAGCTGCCGGAACCGAGCATGTCGGTGGCGGCCTGCTCGGCCTCCTCAGTCGTCGCTGCGACGATTACCCCTTTTCCGGCCGCCAGGCCGTCGGCTTTGACGACGATAGGGGCGCCCTGTTCACGGATGTAGGCGAGGGCGGGCTCGAGATCGGTGAAACTCTGATATGCCGCGGTCGGAATGTTATGACGCCGGAGAAAATCCTTGGTGAAAGCTTTGGAGCCCTCGAGTTGAGCAGCGTCGGCGGTCGGCCCGAAGCAGGGCAGCCCCTGTTCCCTGAACCGGTCGACGACACCTGCTACGAGGGGCACTTCCGGCCCGATGATGGTCAGGCCGACTGACTCGGACACTGCCAGATCCAGGATGCCGTCGATATCCTCGGCGCCGACTGCAGCGTTTCGCAGTTTTGGTTCCAGTGCAGTGCCGGCATTGCCTGGTGCTACGATGACTTCAGTGACGTTTTTGGATTGAGCGCATTTCCAGGCCAGGGCATGTTCACGACCGCCACCGCCAACAACCAGTACTTTCATGAATTCTCTCTAGTGCCTGAAATGCCGCATGCTGGTAAAGACCATGGCGATGCCATGTTCATTGGCGGCGGTAATGACTTCATTGTCGCGCATCGAGCCGCCGGGTTGAATAATCGCCGCTATGCCATGCTCCGCGGCCGCATCGATGCCGTCACGAAACGGAAAGAACGCGTCCGATGCCACTACGCAACCTTCTGTAGCCAGTCCTTCGTCAGCCGCCTTGATCGCCGCGATCTTCGTGCTGTAGATGCGGCTCATCTGACCGGCGCCGACGCCGATGGTCATGCCGTCACTGCAAAATACAATAGCGTTCGATTTTACAAACTTTGCGACCTGCCAGGCGAACAACAGGTCGGCGATCTGTTTGGCATTCGGTGATTTTTCTGTGACGACCTTGAGATCGCTCTCCGATACCAGGCCGGTGTCTGCACTCTGTACCAGGAGGCCCCCGGACACTTTTTTATAGTTCAGTCCCGGAATCGAGCCGCCGGACCATTCCCCGGTCTCCAGAACGCGCACGTTCTTCTTTTCAGCCGTTACGGTAAGCGCATCCTTTTCGATGCTCGGTGCAACGATGACCTCCACAAACTGTTTGTCCGTGATTGCCTTTGCTGTTGCAAGGTCGAGTGGCCTGTTGAAAGCGATTATCCCGCCAAATGCCGATGTCGGGTCGGTTGTGAACGCCCGCTCGTAGGCCGACAGAATGTCATCTGCGATCGCAACGCCACAGGGGTTTGCGTGTTTGACGATGACGCAGGCCGGCTCCTTGAATTGCCTGACGCATTCCAGTGCGGCATCGCTGTCGGCAATGTTGTTGTACGAGAGTGCTTTTCCCTGCAGCTGCCTGGCGGTTGCCAGAGCGCCAGGGGGATGAACCTGGTCGAGATAAAAAGCAGCGTCCTGATGCGGATTCTCACCGTAACGCAGTTTCTCCACGAGGCTGCCGGCATGCAGAAACCTGGCGCCGAGTGGGTCGTCATTCAATGACTGTGAGAGATACTTTGTGATCGCCGTGTCATAGCCTGACGTATGCGCATAGGCTTTGGCTGCGAGGCGTCGCCGGTACTCTGGCGACATCTTGTCGTTCCTGAGCGCCTGGAGCACTTCGTCGTAATCGTCCGGATCAACGACGACGGCTACGCCGTCGTGATTCTTTGCGCCAGCGCGGATCATTGCCGGGCCGCCAATATCGATATTCTCGATGGCGTCTTCCAATGTCGCATCCGGGTCAGCAACAGTTTCCTCGAACGGGTACAGGTTGACAGCTAACAGGTCGATCGGCTCGATACCATGCTCCGTCATTATCGCTTCGTCCTTTCCGCGCCGGCCCAGAAGCCCGCCGTGAATGACCGGGTGCAGGGTTTTCACACGGCCGCCCATGATTTCCGGAAAACCGGTCTTTGCAGATACCTCGATAGCCTCGATGCCAGCTTCGTTCAATTGCCGGCAGGTGCCACCCGTCGAGAGAATCTCGATACCCAGGTCCGCAAGTCCGGATACAAATGGGATGAGATCACGCTTATCAGAAACGCTGATAAGCGCGCGACGTACTGTCAGCATGAATGGCCTTTACTGGAGCAGGGAGTAAATTTTGAGCTTCTTGCGCAGCGTACCCCGATTGATGCCGAGAATCCCGGCCGCCTGGCTCTGATTGCCGCGAGTGTAGTCCATAACAGCCTTGAACAGTGGCTCTTCCACCTCCCCAAGTACAAGATCATAGAGCTGTCCCGGCTGGTCACCGTTAAGGCTGGTGAAATATCTATTGAGCGCTTCTTCTGTATGTTTGCGTAGCGGCTTGTTGTTTCTAAGGGCCGAAATCTGCTTTTTCTTCTGGGAGCTACTATTGGCCACTTTTCGAAACTTCCCCTAAATAGAGCTAAGTCGTTAATTCGACTCTTGTTGTTGACGGCTACCGAGCGGAATTCCTTATGCTGCTGCAGAAATTCTTCTTGCGCTACGGCTAAAGTATTCCCGCGTAAGGCGAATTTGCTCGGAAGCACTATCGACCCGCAGCACCTGACGGCGAAATTCCTCTGATTTTTCCAGACTGGTGCAATACCAGGTAAGGTGCTTGCGAGCCACCCTAACGCCAGTTGTGTCCCCATAAAATCGGTACATGTCGTTAAGGTGGCCGAGCATAGTATCACGCAATTGACCTTTTGCTAACGGCGGAACAGTTTTGCCTGTCTTATAAAAGTAATTCAATTCGCGAAAGAACCAGGGTCGGCCTCGCGCGCCGCGACCAATCATCAAGCCGTCTGCGGAACTTAGACGAAAAACTTCAAGCGACTTCTCCACTGTTCGTATGTCACCATTGGCAATCACCGGGATGTCGACTGCATTCTTGATTTGCGCAATCGTTTCGTATTCGGCGTTCCCCTTGAATCGGCACGCCCGGGTGCGTCCGTGAACCGCCAGCGCCTGAATACCACAGTCCTGTGCAATCCTGGCTATGTTAATGCCGTTCCTGTGATCTCGATCCCAACCGGTACGAATTTTTAGCGTGACGGGTACGGCGACAGCGGCGACAACCGCGTCAAGAATACGGCCGACAAGGCCCTCATCTTGCAGAAGCGCGGAACCCGCGAATTGCCTGCAGACCTTTTTTGCAGGGCAGCCCATATTGATATCAATGATTTGCGCACCGCGGTCCACACATAGCTTCGCCGCATGCGCCATTTTCCAGGGTTCAGAACCGGCGATCTGCACCACCCGCGGTTCGGCGTCGTTGTCGATATCGAGGCGTCGCCGGGATTTGGCTGTATTCCAAAGGCTGACATCGGCGGTCGTCATCTCCGAGGTCGTCATGCCAGCGCCAAATCGGCGGCACAGGCGACGAAACGGCGCATCGGTAATGCCCGCCATTGGCGCCAGCAGAAACGGACTGACGAGTTGATAGGGTCCAATTCTCACAGGAGGTCTGGTCAGGCGCGCTGCTCCGGAAAGACTGAGGTTATAGTGTAAGGCACTCCTGTCCCATAAACCGGGCATGACGATCAAGGATATGGGTTGCCAACCTTAAGTTTGGGACCGTGGCCCGCAGGGATGCGGGCCCCGAGCCTACATGGACGTACTTGCGGCGTGTCTCAGAGTGAAGGTTGGCAATCCATGTCCGTTGCGATCCAGCCAATGATGCAATCTCTTATGGGACAGCAGTGAGTGTAAGCCTGAAATTGGCAAGTCCCGAGGAGTCAGTCCTTGAAGTCTCCTGTTGCACATCGCACACGGCCTTGCGCGACTCGGTAGCAGACATTCAGTTTGAATCCTGTGGCCTCAGCGGATGGCGAGGCTATTGTGATTACGGCGGTAAAGTTTTCGCCGAACGGCACTGGTTTTCTCGGGTCCAGGCCGCCCGCGAGGTACTCGTTCGGCTCCAGCACGCTGCTGCCGATAATTTCCTCCCATCGATCGGTAAGGGAGACGTGTACAAGGGGGTAGGGCAGAGACTGGCTTGACTTGTTTGCTATGCGCGAGTAAATCGTCAGCAATTCTTCGCGCTCATCGACACTGCCGTTGGTAGCCTCAAACTGCCAGCCTTTGATGTCCCAGTCGGGTGTCACCGGCTTGCCCAGTGCTCGATAGATCGGTCCAATCGTATGGTTGAATGCGCCGTATGTCGCCAGTGCCTGTCGAGACTGGTGCATGATCTGCCCAACCAGGAGTAAGCCCAAAAGGGCGACGCTGGCAATCACGGTGTAGCTGGGCGGATTGCCGGCTCGTCTGCCGCCGCGGATCTTGCCCTGGCCCCTGTTCAGCGCGTAGGTGTCTTCCAGCCGTCCCGGGCTCTTGAATTCGCTGTCAGGACTGTCGAGTTCTCGACGCTCTTCCTGCAACGCGTCGCGGACCATCTCGCCCTCCATAATGATCGTCTCGACCATCGGAGAGTCTTCGTCGAAAAACTGGCTAACTTTCGGGCTCGCGATCTTTGCCGAGGCAAAGATGTCAAATGTCTGGGTTGCCCGGAGTAGCTCCTCGTCAATCTGCTGATTGATCGTCATTTCCTCCTCGGTCTGAGGGGGTACGATGTGTTCGGGTTTCTCAGGCTCGATGTACACTTCAGCTTCTTCCCCTTCGGCTGCGACCTCACCATCGATCTCCCCGCCTGGCACATCCTCAACCGCGTCCGCAAGTTCGCTGGCCTCGTCTTCATTGTCAGCGACTTCATGACTTCCTGTGATTTCCGGGCCCAGTTCCTTGACCTGTTTCATGAACTGCAAATCGACGTAACTGGGCTGGTCTTCATCTGAAGACTCACCGGTGGCTTCGGCCGGCTCTTCGTCACCAGCTTCCGGCCCCGCAACGTCAGTGTCCGCCATTTCCTCCTCAGCAGATACCTCCGAAGTTACTTCACTTTCCACCCCGGCAATCGCTTCGCTAACTTCCTCAGCCAGCTGGTCCGCACTGTCAACTTCGTCAAGTAGCTCTACCCAATCTTCGGGTTCGCTCAAGGTGAGGTCGGCCTGCGCCACATCAAACGCGGATGTGTCCCGAGCTTTTTCACGGTCGCTGGCTCTTCGTTTCGGCGTCTCTGGTGCGACCAGAAACGGCAGCTCATCGAGGCCATCTTCGTCTCCAAACTCCTCGCGTAGCACCGTGCTGTCGTCGTAACGACGTTCACTTGGTGCTGATGGCGGCCGAGCTTCTTCCGTCTCCGGAAGGTCGAGGGATTCCTGCTTGTCGGAAACGGGTTCCGGTAAGTCATCATGCCGGCCGTGAAGCACGGGTTTTTCGGCTGCTTCTTCGTCCGGGTCACCCTCAATCACAAAGCGCGAAGAACTTGTGTCGTCCGTCTCGCCCTCGCCACCCGGTTCCGGGGGCAACTCACTCTCGCCGCCTTCATCCAATACAAGCCACTCCACGCCCGTGTCCTCGATTCTGACTTCAGGGCCGGCAAGCTTGTCGAGTGTGTCGAGGAGGTCCTTGTTTTGATCCATCTTGAGGTCGTCGGGCGCAGTCGTCTGTTCCACTGCCTCATCTTCCGATTCGGCCTCACGCTTTTCGTCCTCGGCAAGGTGCTCAAGCGCGTTGAAGGCATTACCGCAACCACCGCAGCGCACGCGCCCGTCCGCCTGTTCCAGCACCTTGGTGCCTACACGAAACGTCGTTTGGCAATCAGGACATTGCGTAAACATGCCGGCCACTCAAATCCTCCTGCCGACCAAACGAACCCAGGTCCGGTCTGTCGTTGGTAACTCATAAGCGATCCGCTCGCGATAGGCGTGGATGGCGCTCTCGGCCCGTTCGGCGAAAATATTCATGACAACAATATCAACTGCTCCGCTGATCTTGGCTACCTCCTGTGTCACAAACAGTCTATCCGCATCGCCGCTTTTTCGCGCATTTTCTGTCGTCGCTACAGTGGCTGGCGATTTGATCAATGCCGTCAAAGTCCGAGTCGCTTTTCCAGGTAATGAATGTCCGTACCGCCTGCCTGATACGCTGAATGCTGAAAAATTTCCTGGTGCAGCGGAACGTTCGTCTTGATGCCTTCGATAACGATCTCCGTCAACGCGTTTTTCATACGCGCGATTGCGGTCGGACGGTCGTCGCCATGTGCAATGATCTTGCCGATCATCGAATCGTAATAAGGTGGAACCTTGTATCCGCTATAGACATGGCTATCTACCCGGATACCGGGTCCGCCCGGTGCATGCCAAAGCGGTATGAGCCCGGGTGACGGCATGAATGTCTTGGGATCCTCGGCGTTGATGCGACACTCGATTGCGTGTCCGCGGAACTGAATATCGTCCTGCGTGAAGCTCAAGGCTTCGCCGCTTGCAATACGCAACTGTTCTTTAACGATGTCGATTCCGGTGATCATTTCAGTGACGGGATGCTCGACCTGCAGCCGGGTATTCATTTCAATGAAATAAAACTCGTTGTCCTGGTACAGGAACTCAAATGTTCCGGCGCTTCGGTAATCGAGATCCCGGCAAGCACGGACACATCGCTCGCCGATATGTGCGCGTTGTTCGGCCGTAATTCCCGGTGCCGGCGCTTCTTCGACAACTTTCTGATGCCGGCGTTGCATCGAGCAGTCCCGCTCTCCCAGGTGTACCGCGTTGCCGTGACCGTCCGCCAGCACCTGGACTTCGATGTGTCGCGGGCGCTCGAGGAATTTCTCCATATAAACGACGTCATTGTCGAATGCCGCGCGAGCTTCTGCCTGAGTGACGCTAATTGCGCCAGGCAGCGATGCTTCCGAATGCACGACGCGCATGCCCCGGCCGCCACCGCCGCCGGATGCCTTGATGATGATCGGGTAGCCGAGCTCGCGCGCCATGCGGATATTTTCATCCGCATTATCGCCGAGCGGGCCGTCGGATCCTGGCACACAGGGTACGCCCGCCGACTTCATCGCCTGGATGGCAGATACCTTGTCGCCCATCAGTCTGATCGACTCGGCCCGCGGTCCGATAAACACGAAACCACTCGACTCAACGCGTTCGGCAAAATCTGAATTCTCCGAGAGAAAACCGTATCCGGGATGTATGGCTACCGCATCGGTAACCTCTGCTGCGCTGATGATCGCCGGCATATTGAGATAGCTCTCCGTCGATGCGGGCGGTCCGATGCACACGGTCTCGTCGGCAAGCAACACGTGTTTGAGATTGTTGTCTGCCGTCGAGTGTACGGCAACGGTTTTGATATCCATCTCGCGGCATGCGCGCAGGATACGCAGGGCGATTTCGCCGCGATTAGCTATTACGACCTTTTCAAGCATGGCGATGTCGGCCGACTACTCGGCCTGGCGCTGATCGATGACGAACAGTATCTGCCCGTATTCGACAGGATCGCCGCTTTGCACGCGAATCGACTTCACGGTCCCCGACACTTCGGCCTCGATTTGATTCATCATCTTCATTGCTTCAACGATACAAAGTGTGTCGCCTTCATTGACATGATCGCCAACCTGGACAAACGGCGGCGATCCAGGCGAAGACGCGGCATAAAACGTCCCGACCATCGGCGCGGTCACTGCATAGCCGTCTGAATCATCCGCTGCCGCCGGGGCAGCGGGGGCCGCTGCGGTAGCCGGCGGAGCTGCGGGCACCGGCTCCGGCGCCGGTACGGCATATGCCGGTGCTGCATAGGCAGGTGCAGGTGCGGCTACGCTCGGCGCGTTACGGCTGATGCGAACCGATTCATCACCTTCGGTGATCTCGATCTCCGAGATGCCGGACTCATCCAACAGTTCTATTAGTTTTTTTACTTTTCGAATGTCCATTATCTTTCCTCGGCATCCTTTAGCTGACAGGAAGCAGCTTTGAGCGCAAGTTCGTAACCGTAAGCGCCGAGGCCGAACAGACAACCCGCGGCAATATCACTGAAATAACTGTTGTGTCGAAAATCCTCGCGGGCAAACACGTTGCTCAGGTGAATTTCGATAAATGGAATCCTGACGGCCAAAAGCGCGTCGCGCATCGCAATGCTCGTATGCGTAAATGCGCCGGGGTTCAGCAGGATGAAATCCGTTTTATCGGTCGCGGCCTGCTGTATGCGATCGACGATCTCGTGCTCAGCATTGCTTTGAAAGCACTGCAAGCCATGCCCGAGTTCCGCGGCGAGATCCGTCAGACGGCTCTCGACGTCAGCCAGATTGGTGTCGCCGTAGACGCCCGGTTCGCGGCTGCCAAGAAGATTCAGGTTGGGTCCGTTTATCAGCAAAAGGTTTGGCATTTCTTCGTGACCAGTACCAGTTAGCCGAAGATGGCAACAATTCTAACCTCTTTCAAGGTAGATGGAGCAAGTTTAGCGACAAGTTATGAGCGGCGAATTGCCGGAGCGGTGGTTTTTGTGGCGCTCTAAAGGCCTTTCAGTGCAGACCTGGCGCCGTCGAGGTCCAGTTCGCCATTTTGCAACTTGTCGAAGACCTCGACGATGAGCCTGATCTGATCTTCGACGATCTCCCCGATGTGCGTGTTGATGAGGCGTCCGTCTGGCGAGACGATCATCGTAAACGGCAACACGATGAAATCGATCCCCGTCGCCTCCGCGGCGGCCATGGCAGCTTCCTGCCCGACGAGTATCGGGTAATTGAATTCGGCCGTTTCCGCGTACTGCGTTACCTGTTCCACGAAGTCGACCGCAACACCGATCACCTGCAAATTGTTTCCCGCGTGTTCGGCCTGCGTTTTTTTCAGCAGCGGGATTTCACGGCGACACGGCGCACACCATGTTGCCCAGAAGTTGACCAGACGCGCTTTGCCGGCCCACTCTGATAACTGGTGAGGGTTACCGTCGAGGTCCGGAAGCGTAAACGCGACGGGATCGCCGCCGACCGGGTCGGGCGCGACCGGCAGGGCATCCTCCGCGAACCGGTGGTAGAGAAAATACCCGAGAGCGGCAGAAGCGACTAACAGGCCCGCCACCGCTATGTGCTTTTTCATTCTTGTGCCCGTGTCGTTTGTGCTGTGATTGCGTCCGTAGTACCAAGTGCGAGGCGTACGTGCGCGGCGAAGTCCTTCGCCTTCATGTATCCGACCACTTCATAACCATTTCGTTGCAGTCCGTCTTTGCCGAAGAAGACGATCGTTGGCGGCCCGAAGACACCAAATCGCTTCAGGAGTGCCTGATCTTCCTCATCGTTGGCAGTGACATCCGCCTGCAGCAGTATCGTGTCGGACAGTGCTGCCTGCACCGTTGCATCGGTGAATGTGTAATTCTCCATCTCCAGGCAGGAAACGCACCAGTCGGCATAGAAATCGAGCATCGCTGTCTTCCCCTGACTGGATGCTTGCGCGAGCGCCCGATCAAGGTCGTCGACGGACTTGATTCTGCGAAACTCGAGTCCGCGATGCTCTGCCACGCCAAGTTGCCCCGGAGAGGCCAGACCTGACAAGGGTTGCAGCATGCTGTGCCCGCCGGCCAGCGAGCCAAGCAGCAGCACGGCGCCGTATATGATTGCGAGGAGACCGAAGCCCTTGCCGAGTTTCTGCACGCCGCCTGACTCGGGCGTGAGCGTGGTCAGTCCACCGAGATAGACGCCCCCCATGAATATCAGCACGCCCCAGAGCGCCAGCGTTATGGTGCCGGGCAGAACGCGGGACATCATCCAGATTGCAAGACCCAGCATCATGAAGCCGAAAGTGCTTTTGACGGCTTCCATCCAGGGTCCTGCTTTCGGGATCAGCTTGCCTGCCGATGCGCCGACCACCAGTAGTGGTGTCCCCATGCCCAGGCTCATTGCGAAAAGAGCGGTGCCACCGCGCAGCATATCTCCGGACTGGGCCATGACGGTCAGGGCAGCGATGAGTGCCGGTGCAACGCAGGCAGTAACGATCAGCGCAGATAGCGCACCCATTACGAACGCGCCAATAGCCGTGCCAGTCTTCTGGCTGCCGCTGATATTCGCAAGGCGGCTCTGGATGCCGGACGGCATCTGCAGTTCAAACAACCCGAACATGCCGAGCGCGAGCACGACAAAAAGTCCCGAGAACAAGGTCAGAACCCATGGCTGATTGAAAATCGCCTGCATCTGCAGGCCGATTGCTGCGGCCGCGACGCCTGCGGCTGTGTAGACCAACGCCATGCCCATCACATAGGCAAATGCCAGCGAAAAGCCTCTCGCCGCACTTATGTTTTCGCCTTCCCCTGCGATGATCCCTGAAAGGATAGGCACCATAGGCAACACGCAGGGCGTAAACGCGAGGAGCAGGCCCGCGCCGAAAAAGGTGGCGATAACGATCCACATACTGGCCGTGCCGATCAACTCGGCAAGCTTTGCCTGCTCAGAAACGGGCGGCGTGCGATCGCTGATGGCAGCCAGTGCCGAGACAGTGGTGGCCGTCGGCAGTGTCACACTCAGCGTCCGGGTTGTCGGTGGGTAGCAGATGCCGCCGTCCGCACAGCCCTGGTAGTTCAGGTCGATAT
>Ga0255052_10001593_pt1 | contig 16924 bp, 9 predicted proteins | sample JV7_2_21_MG_FD_188632 | JGI IMG/M metagenome (GOLD analysis project Ga0255052, IMG submission 188632) | Seawater microbial communities from Jervis Inlet, British Columbia, Canada - JV7_2_21 | ecosystem: Environmental > Aquatic > Marine > Inlet | place: Canada: British Columbia | collected...
CCACAAGAAAACCCTCTTCGAACGCCTGTTGGCCAAATTTGCGCTGGCTGTACCCGCCTACGGACACTTCTGTATCGAACACAACCGGGGACACCACCGTTACGTGGCGACATTTGAAGACCCGGCCAGCGCCCGCATGGGTGAATCCATTTACAAATTCGCTTTGCGCGAGATACCGGGTGCGATGCGCCGTGGCTGGTCCACCGAGGCACAACGTCTTGCTGCCAGGGGCAGCGGAGCCTGGAGTCTGCACAACGGCATTCTGCAATCCTACGCCATCAGTGTATTGTTGCAGGGCGGCCTGGTCGCGGTCTTTGGCTGGATCATGGTCCCGTTCCTGGCCATACATAATTTCTGGGCCTGGTACCAGTTGACCAGCGCCAACTATATCGAACACTACGGACTGTTGCGGGAGCGGACAGACGATGGCCGGCATGAACGCTGCCTGCCACACCACTCGTGGAACGCCAACTTTGTCTTCAGCAATGTTGTTTTATTTCATCTGGAACGACACTCCGATCACCATGCTTTTCCCGCGCGCCGCTACCAGAGCCTGCGTAATTTCGACGATATTCCCGAACTGCCCAACGGCTATTTCGGTACCTACCTGATCGCCTATCTGCCATGGCTCTGGTATAAGGTGATGGACCAGCGTCTACTGGCCTTGCCCCATATCCGTGGCGACCTCGGCAAAGTCAACATCGACCCGGCAAAACGCGAAGCGATCTACGCCAAGCACGCGCACTGGGTGTGAATTCCAACAATCTAACGAAGTACATCAAAGATGTAGCTGTATTTGACAATGAGTTCACGGCCCTTCGGTAGTGCATCAACACCGTCTTCATCAAACTCGTTATAGACGAGGTAAAAACCGGAACTTGCTGATTTCAGCCATGAAAAACGCAGGTTGGTGCTCAGAGTTTCATCGTGATCATTGTGCTGTACCAGTGCCTGCAGCAGGATTTTTGGTGTGAAAGAATACGAAAGACGCAAGCGCGATAACATCACGGAAAAATCTCCGCCCGGGACCGGCAGGTCGAAATTGTTGTAATTGACCGACAAACTGGATTGGAATTTATCCCCAATACGGTAGTGAATCGCCGGCGCGATGGTGTAGTGATCCCCGCCGAATCTACCGCCGAGTGTAGTTCTGAAACGAAATGACAGCGGTGCGGACTGATCGGTAGTGAAAAACAATTGCACTTCCGTGTCGTCATAGGTTCCCGGTTGAACGAAAACCTCATCGATGATTTCAAATGGCTCTTTGAGTCCATCCTTCAGTACGTTAAAACCCGTATGAAACTCATAGCCGTTTTTCCACTCCCAGTGCACATCCGTGTGCAGAAACCCGGTCTCCTGGAATCCGTCAAAATCCCAATAACCCCGGTAACTGGCATGCGGCCTGACCTCTAGCAGACCCCAAAGATCATCGGGCCGTATGCGCTTCAAAACCAGCCCCGAAACCTTGCGATACCCCTCACGTGTCAAAAATCCCACTTCCGGATTGAAATTGTCTCCGACCTCGGTGTATTCGATGCTGTTGAACCACACCGCCGAGTCATAATCCGCTTTCAGGGAAAATGCATGGTCGTCGCCATCCAGTTCCGGTGTCTCGGTCATCGCCGCCCAGGCATAAATCATGGTGTTTTCACCGAGACCAAGGCGCCCGTCAATACCGTAGGTCCTGTTCTTGTCATCGGCCTCGTCAACCAGGTGCGAACCGTCACCATTTCGGTCGATATAGATCGCTCCAAGTGCAGATCGTTTGCCCAGTTCCTGGTTGACACGTGCGACCGTGAACTCGTTCCCGGGTGCGATGCTTTCGACCGCCTCGGACGACATGTACAGAAAACCAACGTTTGTGGCCTTACCCACTTTTCCCGACAAGCGCACGCCGCCGTCGATCGGAATCAGTTCACCATCTTCGCCGATGCCGATACGACGGCTGAAAAAAAGCTCCACTTCCTGTCCGTTACCAACGGTGAACTGTCCGGCGTTTTCAAGGAAAAAGGGCCGCTTCTCCGGGAAAAAGAGGTTAAACCGGTCAAGGTTTATTTGTACCTCGTCGGCCTCGACCTGGGCGAAATCCGTATTGTAGGTTGCATCGAGTGTCAGGCTGGGGGTGATCGAATACTTGATATCAAAACCGAATTCCTGGTCCGTCTCGGTACCGTCGAGTTCGCCACCCCGGCCCGCCCTGGCGAGCACGTAGGGGGTGATTTTCAAGTTGCGTTGTTTTGGTGGGCTGATCCCCTCCAGCGTGCCTGCTTCGGAGACGCGGTTAAGGTTCCGCTGGCGTGACAGGGGCGCCCAGTAAACAATCTCATTGTTGCGCCGGATATTTCTCTGGAAGTTGATGCCCCAGACCTGTTCAGCGTCTTTGCCATAACGCAGGGACTTGAAAGGTATCTCCATCTCTGCGCTCCAGCCGATATCGGAAACCCGGGCCTTGATGCTCCAGCTTGCGTCCCAGTTCAGGTTGTAGCCGTTGGCACCGAAGGCACCGGTCACCCCTTCCTTAATCACCTGCGCATCATATTCGATACCCGCCGGATTGGTGCCGAATACGAATCCGTTTTGCCGGTCCAGCAGACCATCGATGATCAACTGGAAACTGTCGCTGTCATCCAGATCCGCGTCACGCCGGTTACCGTTGATGATGATACCGTCCGGATTGTCATCATAGGCAACCATGCCGATGTAAAGGGCGTCGTTCAAAAACCCGATAAACACCTCGGTCTTCTGTGTCGCCGGCTGTCCTTCGTCCGGCTGAACCTGCCAGAAACCGCTGGCGGGGTTAACCCCTTGCCACGCACTATCACCAAGCACGTCGCCGTCGAGCACGGGGGCGCTTTGCAGCGCCCGGGCCTGCATGACCGGCCGCTCCACCGGCGGCGTGGCCGCGTTTGTGGTCGTGGCCAGGCACACTGAAACACAGCCCACCAGCCAGCGCCGCCAGACGGGATCGAGTTTTTTCACAGTCATCGGTTCGATGTTTTCAACATGTGCCGTGGTGGGTGCAAGTCTCGAAAATTCATTTGAAATTAACACTCAATTCCAGGCAGTTCTTAAGAAACCGGAAGGTGGATAATGAAGAGGGATTATCTCATGATTTGTATCTTCAGTGACAACCTTCTCGCTTTCCCAATACCAACATGAGTGGTGATTTGAATGTATGAATATTGTCTGGAAACCTGCATTTCCCCGTGGATATTGCCCATTGACTGTCAGGCAATACAACTTTCGATATAGCGCTGGTGGTATTCCAAATAGGTCTCCCTGATCAGCGTTTCCGCTGCCTCCCTGGGCATCAGCAAACTCGAAAAGCCAGGACGCACCGGGTCGATCACAACCCGCGCGGTCGCAGTGAAGTGCCGGAGCAGGTCGACCGGGTTTTCGCACCCGAGTGAAACGCGGATCGTTGCAGGGAAAATACTACATTTTTCCTGGTCTGCCTCGACCAGTTCCGAGTGCGTGGTCAAACCCGGGCAACTGATCGTGGTATTGGTTTGACCAAGGCTGATCTGGTGCGCAAATGCAGGCTCCAGGTTGTCGAAGAAACGCCTGAAACAATCACTTGGAATGTCACCCATGTCGAATGTGAACAGCGGCGCCGGCAGTCCCAGTGCAACCTGTTCGCTGCGTTGGCGCGAATTGGGGTCGTGCAACAGCGCATTGCAATTCACACGAATATCCGGGTGGGCATCCAGGAAGTGCGCCAGGATGACTGTATTGATGCATTTGTTCAGCATCCGCAAGCTTAGCGTCCGCATCCCCTGCAGGACTTCGTAGGCCGAATCCGCGCTCAGAAACGCGCCCTTGATGTAGTACACGTTCCAGAACATGGAGTTGTCCCAGCCGGGCTGCCCCTTGGGTACGAACATGTCCTTGTTGCGCGCGATCGCACAGCCCGCGATGACGGCGCCTGTTCCCGACAGGTCTTTTGTAAAGCTGTGAACCAGAAAGTCCGGGCGTTCCCGGGGATCTTCCCTGCACAGTGGTCTGATCAGGAATGGCGTGCCGATGGTGGCATCCAGGATGACACACATACCCTCTTTGTGAGCCGCCTTGCACAGCGCTGGAACGTCCAGAACATAACCATGTGGATTGCATGGGGACTCGATATAGAGATAGGCCTTCCTACCCTGTTTAAAACGGCCAGCATAGCGGACCTTCACCTCGCGTAGGCACGTCATGAATTCTTGCACGGTAAACCCGTCGAACTGTTCGACACCGATATCCAGGTTGGAGGGTTTCGCGTACCAGTCATGGAGTAACTGGTGGACTCCGCCGTAGAGATTGCGACTCGCAATCAGGACGTCCTGGTAGCCCAGTACGTGAGACAACGTGCCGTCTATTGCCGCCATGCCGCTATTGAAATTCCAGGCCATGTATTCACTGGAAAGCGATCCGCATTCAAGGTCGACGATATGGTTGGCCAGTGCAATCGAGGTGGGATTCAGCAGACGGGAATATATCGGCAGCATGAACTCCCTGCCTTCAAAGGCATCCGCAATCCAATCCGCACAGGCAAAGGTATAAGTTGCCGTACGCGCGATGAGGGGCGTGGCGCAGAACAACGCACTTACGTTATCGATACCTGGATACGCGCTGCGGGCTACCGTGGTGGCTATGGAATCGTCCAGTTGCTGGTAAGACTGCCGGAAATCGTTTTGTAAGGTGTCCAGGATCTTGGCGATCTGGAAAGACAGGAACTTTTTCGCGTTAAACAACATGATCTTGTCTTCGTGAGAAAGCGTGTGCAAACGTTGCTGCGCCACCTGCCAGAGCTCGTCGACACTGCCCTGGCTGCGGTACAGGCTTACCACCAGTTCAGCCAGGTGATGACCAAAGTCGCTGTCAGGGTCAATCTGAAAGTGCTGGAGCTGTTCGGTGACCAATCCCTCGAAGGATTTGGCAGTACTGGATTTTCTCACCGGTGACAGCGAACGAGCGCTGTTAAACAGAAAGTTTTCGGTTGCAGACATGATCGGGCTCCTTGGGAGGATGGAGTTGAAACAATCACCAACATAAAATGTACTGAAACAATGATAAAGATATAGTAAATTCAAAACGGAATGTGCTTACAAAATATAATTCGTAAATGATGGGTAAATAACGAGATGGATCGAATTGACTACAAAATAGTCCGCCTGCTACGGAATAATGCTCGGCTTTCCAACAAGCAACTGGCTGAGAAGATCGGCTTGGCCCCCTCAACCTGTCTGGTCAGAACCCGGCAACTGCAGCAGTCCGGTGTGCTGATGGGGTTCAAGGCACAGGTCAATCCCGCCATGTTGGGGGTAGGTCTGCAGGCAATGATTTCGGTACGATTGAAACGGCATTACAAACCCGACGTCGAGGCTTTCCGCCAGCACGCACTGGACTTGCCAGAGGTCGTTCGGTTTTACCACGTAGCCGGCTCCATCGATTTCCTGATCCACGTCTGGACCAGGGATTCGGACCACTTGAGGAATCTCACGATGACTGACATTACGGCGCGCGAGGAAGTCTCCCATATCGAAACAGAACTGATTTTCGAGCATGTCAGTTGCGCCGAGTTGCCGGAATTTGTAGGCATGGATTGATGCCTGGACATCCAGTCCTGCCAGAACCGGTGCGACCCGGTCATTCAGGGCTCCAGACGCCTGATCAGGCTGGACGTATCAAACCGACCCCCCCCAAGCGCTTCAATTTCCTCATAAAATCGATCTACAAGCTTGGTCATCTCGAGCCTCGCCCCTAGTTTCCCAGCCTCATCAAGCGCGATTTTCAGGTCCTTCCGCATCCACTCAACAGCAAACCCGAAATCAAATTTATCATCGACCATCGTTTGCCAGCGGTTCTCCATCTGCCAGGACTGCGCCGCGCCTTTGGAGATAGCGCCAATGACAGCGGCAACATCCAGATTCGCCCGTTTCGCAAAATGCAGGCCTTCGGAGAGACCCTGGACGATTCCGGCAATGCAAATCTGGTTCACCATCTTGGCCTTTTGGCCACAACCAACCTCACCGATAAGCGTGCAAGCTTTAGCGTAGCATTCCATCACCGGCAGGATTCGGTCGTAAACGGACCGCTCCCCACCCACCATGATGGTCAGTTGCCCGGACTCCGCACCTGCCTGCCCGCCGGAAAGCGGCGCATCGAGAAAGTCGATGCCTTTTCTCCGCGCCAGCTGGTAGACCTCGCAAGCCACCCGCGCCGAGGCCGTCGTGTGGTCCACGATCACCGAGCCCTTGGTGGCCCCGGCCAACACGCCGTCAGCGCCCAGGATCACTTGCCGTACATCGTCATCGTTACCGACGCAACAAAACACGATCTCCGCACCGGTGGCCGCTGCCCGTGGACTCATGGCCATCGACCCGCCGAATTCCTTTTGCCACGCCCCGGCTTTGCTCGTAGTGCGATTGAAAACCGTGACATCGTGTCCGGCGCGCGCGAGAAACCCGGCCATCGGATACCCCATCACGCCAAGACCTGTAAAAGTTACTTTCATTGTTCACTCCTGCCTTGTTGATTGTTAATGGGACCGTACGCCTTCTCGAGTCCGGGGACCTGGCCCGGACGGATGACTCACTGCTGCGCTGTGGGCGGTCATCGACAATTATTTGTATGTGCCGGAGAGGGCTGTCCTGCGGTATGGGTTCCTCATCGAATATATCCGGTCCAGCGCCGCCAATCTATCATTTTTCAACATAGAAATCAGTGCCCCGGTTCCGACCAATTTGATGTGCCGACATTGCCGCCGACACCGATCAGCCAGAAAGTTCGCCACTGAAGTTGTGTCAGGAAGGCATGGCGGGATACAGCAATCGATTAACGTCGGGTATGCTGCCGATGACGATGAAGGCGTGATCTGGATCCTGGGCAGTTTTTGTACGATCGGAGCAGGGTTACATCTTTGGGTTATCAGATGATTTGCGTCTTCAGTGACAACCTTCTACCCTTCGGTAATCCAATTGCCAATGCTGAGTTGTAGCCTATGAACATTGTCCGGAAATCTTTTCCTGTCGGGCCTTTGCAATGCAACTGCACGGTCATTGGCGACCCCGAAACAGGAAATGGCTATGTTTTTGATCCGGGTGGAGACGCTGAGCGCATCATGGCTGCGGTCGAGGCGATGAAGCTGAGGATCATCGGCATCATCCACACCCACGCACACCTTGACCATATACTTGCCGCCGGTGAAATCCACAAAAAAACCGGCGCGCCCATATGGTTGCACCGTTCGGACAAATTTCTGTGGGATACGGTTGAACTCCAGTGCCAGTTGTGGGGGATACCGTATTCGCCGTTACCCGGCCCGGATCACTGGATCGAGGACCAGCAGGAGTTGGAGTGTGGCGGCAGTTGTATCCACACCCCCGGCCATACACCCGGGTCCAGCAGCTTCTATTTTGAAAAGTCGCGTCTGTTGATCGCCGGCGATACCCTGTTCATGGGCTCGATTGGCAGAACGGATTTCGAGGGCGGGGACGCCGGGCTGCTGAAAAAGTCGATCCAGCAAAAACTCTACAAACTGGACGAGACCGCCGCCGTAATCACCGGGCATGGACCGGAAACCACCATCGGCCAGGAAATGCGTTTCAATGCCTTTGTGCGAGCAGCAGGTGTCTGATTTATTTTATCCGATTTCATCGGAACAGCTGATCAGGTGGGTATTCACGGAACTGGAGTCCAACGATTCCGTCTTTGGAATTGCGCGCCAACACTTCTTCATTCCCCGTGAGGATGACCCGTTGTGTACCAGTGCGTTTGGTCAGCCATTGGAAACCCCGTTCGGGCCAGCCGCAGGACCGCACTCGCAGATGGCGCAAAACATTATTGCCTCCTGGTTGTGTGGTGCTCGGTATATCGAACTGAAAACGGTGCAGACACTGGATGAACTGAACGTATCCAAACCCTGTATCGACATGGAAGACGAGGGCTACAACGTCGAGTGGTCACAGGAGCTGAAGGTCCACCAGTCCTTCGATGAGTACCTGCGAGCCTGGGTACTGATCCACGTTTTGCACCACAAGTTCGGTTATCCCGGTAACACACCCGGCATCGTATTCAATCTGAGCGTGGGCTACGACCTCGCCGGAATCCGGAAACCAAACATGCAGTGGTTCCTGCAGCAGATGGAGGATTGTTCCGCCCGCAAAAATGAACTGGTGGAACAGGTGGCCGGTTATTATCCCGCAGTCAGGCAGGTGCAGATTCCGGATCGCATTTCCAACAACGTGACCCTGTCAACGATGCACGGTTGTCCCCCGGGTGAGATCGAACAAATATGCACTTACCTGATGGAACAGCAGGGTCTGCACACCTATGTCAAGTGCAACCCGACATTGCTGGGCCCGGCACGGGTACGAAAACTGTTGCACGACGACCTGGGATACAACGACGTCATCGTGCCGGATGCTGCGTTTGAGCACGACCTGGATTACGCACAAGCCGTGCCGATGCTTCACACGTTGCGGAACGTTGCACATAACTGTGGTCTGCACTTTGGCGTAAAGCTCAGCAACACGCTCGAAGTAGAGAATTTTCGAACCGTGTTTAAGGCTTCGGAACAGATGATGTACCTTTCCGGACGCCCGTTGCACGCGATCACCGTAAACCTCGCCTGCGAATTGTCGGAAACCTTCGATGGCAAGCTGCCGATGTCATTCTCGGCAGGCGCTGATTGCTTCAATGCAGCCCAGTTACTGGCGGCGGGTATGCAGACCATCACCGTGTGTTCCGACCTGTTGAAAACCGGCGGTTACCTGCGCTTGCTGCAATACTCCGAATCGGTCAGAGATTCCTTTCTGGACGCCGGTGCAGCCGACATCGATCAATTTGCATTCGTGCAAGCCGGTGCCCACACCCTCCCCGGCTATGCTCCGGCCGACACCCTGTCCAACCCCCGCATCAACTTGCGTCGTTACGCGGAACAGGTTTGCCGTGATCGCAAGCTGCACAAAACCGCGTTCCTTACCTCACGCAGCAAAACCGGGCGCAAGCTGGATCTGTTCGACTGTATCAAGGCACCCTGTGTTGACCAGTGCCCGGTCAACCAGAAGGTACCGCAGTACATGAACGCGGTACGGAAAGGGGAATTTGAGGAGGCACTGCGCCTGACGCTGGCCGACAACCCGATCGCCTCGACCCTGGGACGGGTCTGCGACCACCTGTGCGAGACTACCTGTATCCGTACGCATCTGGACGAACCACTGGCCATTCGTGAGATCAAGCGATTCATTATGGACCAGGAAGACAAGGATCAATCGGTACACCGCAGCCCGGGGGAACAGGATCAGCCGCAAAGCAAAAAGGTCGCGATCATCGGCGCGGGTCCCGGCGGTATGGCTGCCGCATCGGAACTGGCGCTTGCGGGGTACACCGTCGAGATCTTCGAAATGCACCCTTATGCCGGTGGGATGGTCGGCGGAGCCATCCCCGAATTCAGACTTCCACAGGCGGTGTTCGACCGCGACATCGAACGCCTGGCGAAACTCGGTGTGCGCATACATTACAAGGTCAAAGCGGGCCACGACATCCATCTCTCTCAACTGCGCAAAGCCGGATTCGAACACGTGATCATCATGGTCGGAGCACAGCTGGGCAAAAAACTGGGCCTGGCCGGCGAGGACGCCAAAGGAGTCCTGGACGCCCTGTATTTCTTGCGCCGGGCCCGGGAGGGGAACCCGGCGGGCATAGGAAAAAACGTCGCTATCATCGGCGCCGGTGATACTGCGATGGATTGTGCACGCACCGCCTTGCGGCAATCCGACAGTAACGTCAGCGTGATCTACCGGCGCACCATCGATCAGATGCCGGCCGATCGCGAGGAGGTGGCGTTGTTGGCGGAGGAAGGCATTGAAGTACTGGAATTGGCAAAACCACAGCAATTGGTCATTGAAGACGGTGCATTGCGATCCCTGCTGTGCCGGCGTATGGAATACCGGGGCGATCGGGATACATCCGGTCGTAAGATCCCCTACGAGGTGTCCGACTCCGATTTCGAGGTACCGTTGGATACGCTGATCCTGGCCATCAGCCAGCATGCCATCCTGGATTTCTTCGATGAAGAGCCGATCGCGGTCAACCAGTGGGGTTACATTAAAGTTGACCCGGAGACTTTCGAGACCTCGGTGACCGGGGTCTACGGCGGCGGCGATGTGGTCAACGACGGTCCATCTTCAATCGTCGAGGCCGTAGCGGATGGCAAAGCCATCGCACGCTCCATACTGGACCGCCGACCGGCTGAGATACCGACAGCACCCGCTTTCGATGGGTCGGACCTGCTACGCAAACGCGGCCGCCGGCAGTGGCGGGTGCCCGTGCCACACACGACGCTTGAAGACCGGGACAATTTTAACGAGGTTGTACTCACTTACAGCGAGCAGCAGGCACAAACCGAAGCCGACCGCTGCCTGGATTGCCACAAGATTTGCAGCCTTTGCGTCGGTGTCTGTCCCAACATGGCCCTGCATACCTGGCAAAATGAGCCATTCGAGGTTTATTTGCCCGATCTGCGGCCTGGGCCAGATGGTATCGACACCACTGCAGGCAAGACCTGGCGTGTTGACCAGGCATACCAGATCGCCGTGCTGACGGATTTCTGCAACGAGTGCGGCAACTGCACCACGTTTTGCCCCACCGCGGGTGAACCCTATCGGGACAAACCGCGACTCTATCTCAATCGGACGGAATTCGAGGCGCAGCAGGACAACGCCTTTATGGTCTTTCGGGAAGCAGCACTGTGGGCGATGGACGCGCGTTGGCAGGGCCAAACCCACCGCATTGAACTAAACGGCCAGCTGGACTACCACGGTCCGTTGTTCCGTGCACGGCTGGATCCGGGCAGTTTTGAACTCGAACAGATCGAGGCGTTTGAGAGCGATGGAAACACCGCTGTACTTTCACTCGAACCCTGTGCGGCGATGTACGTACTGCTGGTTGGTATCAGGCGTTCGCTGCCGCATCTACCACTGGCGACATCCACCCAGGTACCCCACCCGGGATACGAGGCCTGAGCGCTCAACGGTGACACAACAACAGTTCAATCGTTACCAGTCCATTTTAATTTCAGGGTCTCGTCAGTGCATATCGAGAGAAATCAGGTTCTGGGTATCGAGATGAAAAATATCGTGCGCGGTTGTCTTGCGACGACGAACTTGGCCGCCCCTTTGATCCGGTATTATCCTGATCGGTAGATCTACTTCCATTTAGATTATTTAACTCACGTCCTTGTAATTGCGATGAATTACCATTTTTCAAAATATTGCTTCTCCTTCAATTGGCTCCTCTCCGGTTTCTTAAATTATCTTCCTTTCCGTTTTGCAACGTAGTTCCCGCCTCCCTTACTATGCAATAATTGCGCCATCTTGCTTGAATAATCAGTTAACGTTTTTAAATCAATTGGATAGCCGTTAACAAGACGCAGGCAACAAGCACACAAGAACGCTAATGTGCCGCAATACGTCTCCCGGGTGACATTAGTTGTCAATCATCAGGACCCATTCCCGGTCAATCAATGGGGTCACATCGACGCTGACCAGTGACCTTTGCGACCCCGGTACCCGGGCTCCGCGCTGGCGACGGCCCGGTCAACCGTGTCCTCGTGACCCAAACCGGAAATCAAAAAGCGAGGACATCTGTAGCTGGCTGGTTCTGACTTCACTCGCCACAATTATTCGGTGATAATTGCCGCATGACAAAAAGACAATGCTACCCCTGTACCGCATGTTGTGAAGGATGGCTGGCCACGGACAGCAACGGTATCAAGATGCAGCCCTTCAATCCCTGCAGACACTGCACGAACGAGGGTTGCGCCATCTATGAAGACCGGCCGGTTGATCCCTGTGTGGGCTTTAATTGCAGCTGGCTACTGGACCAAAGCCCGCTGCCGGAACACATGCAACCGTCCGAATGTGGGGCCATCGTGATGCTTAACCGTGAATGGCAGGACAGAAAAGTGGTCTATGCCCACCCCACGGGTGAAAAAATCCCGGAGGAGACGCTTAAATGGCTGATGAACTTTTCCGTGGAGCACTCAATACCGTTGATCTTCTATCAGAACTTGCTGAAGAACGGGCAATTTATCGGAATGAAAAGATTTGGCTACGGCCCACCGTCTTTCGCCCAGGCCGTCAGGACCGAGACAGACCCTAAGGACCCGTTTATGTAATCAGAGATCGGTCTCCGAAAATGCAGGGTCTGCCTGGCTGTGAATTCCGGCAACGTTGTTTACACATTGCTTATTGTACTTGCCTGGGCCAAGACGCATCCGGGATTACAATGAGCAGGCAACAGACATAGATCAACGCATAAATGAAAAAATAAATGCAAAATAAACTGTTCTTGCAGCCCCGGCACAGGGACGGGACACCCCCCGCTACAGGGAGATATTGATTATGAATTCACTGCTGATCACCAACGGACACCTGGTGACGCTGGATGAGGCTAACCGCTTCATCGGCAACGGCAGCGTATACATCGAAGACAAGCTCATTGTAGAAGTTGGTGGTTCAACTACTGCCACGCGCACGGCGGATCGCACCATAGACGCCCGTGGCAGCGTTGTCATGCCGGGGTTGATCAACGCCCACCACCACTTGTATTCAACATTTGCACGGGGCTTTACACCCCCCGGCCCACCAGCGCGTAACTTTGAAGGAATACTTTCAAAACTGTGGTGGAAGCTTGACTCATCGCTGGATTCCGGGGACGTCTATTACTCGGCCTTGCTGGCGGTGATGCAGGCGGCCCGGGCCGGTTGCACCACTATCATCGACCACCACGCCTCGTCTGCCTGTATCGACGGCAGCCTCGACCAGGTCGAACGGGCATTCCGGGACGTGGGTCTGAGCGGTTGCCTCGGTTACGAGGTGTCGGACCGCAATCACGAGGGCGAGGGTATCGGGGAAAACGAGCGCTGGATCCGCAAATGCCGCGCAACTGACGACGGTCAGATGTCTGCGCTGTTTGGCATGCATGCACTGATGACACTGGGCACAAGAACACTGGAGCGCTGCGCCGATATCGGACACGCACTCGATACCGGCTTCCATGTGCACGTGGCCGAGGACGAGATCGACGTACACCTGACCAGGGAACGCCATGGCCAACGGCCCATGGAACGTTTTCAGGAATTCGGTATCCCCGGTGAAAAGACACTATTTGCGCACGGTACCCATCTCGGACCAGCCGATATGGAATTGCTCGAAGCCACCGGTTCGATGCTGGTAAACAACCCCGAATCCAATATGAACAACGGACTAAACGTGGCCCCGACCCTGGATTTTCTGAACCATGGTATCACCGTAGGACTCGGTACGGACGGCATGTCTTCACACCTGATTTCGCAAGCCCGCGCCGTCTATCTGCACCAGCGCACCCATCACCACGACCCGACCCTGGCTTTCACCGAGGCCTGCCGGATCCTGTTGGAAAACAACCGCACCATTGCCAACCGGCTGTTCCGCGAGCCCCGCGGCGTGCTGGCACCAGGGCAATTGGCTGACATCATGATTCCCGAATACGTGCCGTTCACGCCTCTGAATGCCGGTACCTTTTATGGGCACCTGCTGTTCGGCCTGGGCTTTGCGCCGGTGCGTACGACCATTGCGCGTGGCCGGGTGGTCGTGGATGAGGGCCGTCTGCCGCATCTGGACGAGGAAGCAATCCACGCATGTTGCCGGGAGCGGGCAGCGCATATCTGGGACCGGATTCACTAGTGTACTGTCAACCCTATAAAGTAAGATCAGTGGTCACCAGAATGTTCAGCGCAAGGCGCATTCACGCAGGCATGGTGGTGCTACGTCAAGTGCATGCAACACCGTGATGGACATTCTGGTGACCACCCGCAGGGCGAGCAAACAAGCTGATCCTGCTTTATAGGGTTGACAGTACACTAATAGTCAGCAACACGAGGAACACAATTATCAGGACCTGCTGGAACAACTACCACCTGCCGCACTCAATTGCGGAAGCGATCCGGTTGCTGGAGCATTATGACGGTCGTGCCCAGGTGATCGGCGGCGGGACCGACCTGTTGCTGGAAATCCAGCAGGGGGCACGCCCGGCGGTTGAAGCTATGGTGGACCCGTCGCGTATCGCCGGTCTCGATCGCATCAACCACGAGGACCGGTATATCGTCATCGGTTGCGCGGTCACGCATACACAGATCGTCAACGATGGACTGATCAATCGCCACGGCACCTGCCTGGCGGAAGGCTGCGGAGTCATCGGCGGCCCGCAGGTGCGTAACGTGGCCACACTGGCCGGCAATATTGCGCATGCCTTGCCGGCAGGCGATGGCACCATCGGGCTCATGGCGCTCGGTGGGGAGATCGAGGTGGCGAACACCCGTGGCAGCCGCTGGATACCTCTGCAGGAGACCTTCCTGGGACCTGGAAAGAGCACCATCGATCACCACCGTGACGTATTGACACGGCTGCGGTTCCAGCCCACCGCGGTGCGCGAAGGATCGGCTTTCACCCGTGTCATGCGCCCACAGGGCGTCGCCCTTCCAATGATCTCGATGGCAGTGCGATTACGGCTGGATGACAGCAACACCATCACCGCCGCGCGCGTCAGCCTTGGACCGGCCGGACCCGTACCCTACCTGGCCGAAACTGCGATGGAGGTGCTCGTTGGAGGGCCCGCTGCAACGGATCGGTTCGACAGGGCCGCGGAAGCGGTGCTGGACTCCGTGTCGTTCCGTACCAGCAAGTACCGTGCCACGCAGGAATACCGGGAAGAAATGATCCGTATACATTTGCCGTTAATACTGACCCGTGCCGCCGAGCGCGCCCGGTCCGGCCAAGCGGTGCCGGAAGACGTCGAACAATGAACCGGTTGTACATGAAAGTAAACGGCCGAAGGGTGGAACTGGACGTCCCGGAATCACGTTTCCTGTCCGAGGTCATACGCGAAGACCTGGGCCTGACCGGGACCAAGATTGGTTGCAACGAGGCCGAGTGCGGTATCTGCACCGTGCTGGTCAACGGCACGCCGGTGGTCAGTTGCACCTATCCCGCCTTCAAAGCCATGAACGCCGATGTCGAGACCATTGAAGGCCTGTCAACAAGCGAGCAGCTACATCCCTTGCAACAGGCGTTTCTGGATCACGGCGCGGTACAGTGCGGCATTTGCACGTCCGGCTTGATCATGACGGCCAAGGCGCTGCTGGATGAAAAACAAGCTGCGGGTGAGGTGGTCAGCGAAGGTGACATCAGGACCGCACTGAAAGACACGTATTGCCGCTGCACCGGCTACCAGAGCGTCATCAATGCCATCCGCCAGGCATCCGGCCAGGATGTCCCGGCCTATATTCCGCTTACACGCACAGCCAGTCGGGAAATCGGTAAGGCGCAACCCAATCCGGACGCACTCGCCAAGATCCGCGGCCAGGCCAAGTTCACAGACGACTACCACTTCCCGGGTATGTTGCACGCGCGCACCCTGCGCGCCGGTGTCCCCCATGCGCGGATACGTTCGATTGATACCGGCGCGGCGCGTGCCCTGGCGGGGGTGAGAGCTGTACTGACCCACAAGGATATTCCAGGACGCAATCTGCACGGTATCGTGAATTTTGACTGGCCGGTATTGTGCGGCGACAAGGTACGCTATGCCGGTGACGCCGTGGCGATCGTCGCCGCCGACTCCGAAGGCATTGCAGCCCGGGCGGTGGATCTGATCCGTGTCGATTACGAGCCACTGCCTGTGGTCACGAATGCGATGGATGCGCTGCGGCCGGGTGCGCCCGTACTGCACGAGGACCGCCCGAACGGCAATCTGCTAAAACACATCAAGGTGGACAAGGGTGACGTTGCAAGCGGTTTCGTTGAGGCCGACGTGATCATCGACCGGACCTACCGCACACCCGCCACCGAGCATCTTTTCCTGGAACCGGAATGTGCCATCGGCGTGCCGGCCGGCTATGACCCCGTCGATTTTGGTGGGACCTGTGACCCCGAAGCTGCGCGTGGTGAAACCGCGGTCCACGACAAGACCTCGATCTACGTCGGCAGCCAGATCCCCTACCTGGACCGGGACCAGGCAGCGGCGGCCCTTGGTGTAGAGCGGGGCCAGGTACGTGTCATCGCGACTCTGATGGGCGGTGGTTTCGGTGGCAAGGAAGACATCGCCGGGCAGATCCATGTCGCCCTGCTCAGCGAGGCGACCCGGCGCCCGGTCAAGATGCTGTATTCTCGCCAGGAAAGCCTGTTGTTCCATCCCAAGCGTCATGCCACGGTCATCCGCATCCGCACCGGCGCGACCCGCGCAGGCCGGCTCACCGCTGTCGAGGCGACCTTGTATGGTGATGGCGGCGCCTACGCGAGCCTCAGTGAAAAGGTATTGACCCGCGCCACCACCCATGCGTCCGGCCCTTATGACGTACCGCATGTAAAGGTGGACTGTTTCGCAGCCTATACCAACAACGCACCCTGCGGTGCCTTCCGGGGTTTCGGTGTCTCCCAGAGCTGTTTTGCGGTGGAAAGCAATATGGATATCCTCGCCGGGGAATTGGGGCTCGATCCGGTAGAGTTTCGTCGCTTCAACACACTTGAAGTCGGGTCGGTTACTGCCACCGGACAGACGATGCGTGAAAGCGTCGGTCTGAACGAGTGTATCGAACTCGTCGATCATGACATGCGTGCCGGCGAATTCCGCTGGACCTGGCAACAGGGCCACCTTCATTTCGCCTGGGGTCTGGCCATCGGCTACAAGAATACCGGTCTCGGTGGCGGTGCACCGGACAAGGCCAGTGCCCAGGTAGAAGTATGGCTGGACCTGGCCGATACGGCAGGCGATGCCGTCCACGCTGAAGTGCGCACCTCCTCGGCGGAAATGGGCCAGGGTCTGCCGGGGGTACTGGCCGCTTGCGCGGCAGAGGAACTGGGCATACCGGCCCGCCATGTTAACGTATTGCTCGGCGACACCGACC
>Ga0255052_10001594_pt1 | contig 16917 bp, 16 predicted proteins | sample JV7_2_21_MG_FD_188632 | JGI IMG/M metagenome (GOLD analysis project Ga0255052, IMG submission 188632) | Seawater microbial communities from Jervis Inlet, British Columbia, Canada - JV7_2_21 | ecosystem: Environmental > Aquatic > Marine > Inlet | place: Canada: British Columbia | collected...
GAGCAACGCGACATGCCGTTCGAAATTCTGGCGATTCTCGTCAGTGTGTTCGGTCATCGCGACCGACAACAGCACCTGAATTTGAAATCCCACGTGCTGAGGATTCAGCAGAGCGACCTGGGCGGTAATAAGCCCGCTTTCCTCAAAATCGCGGATACGGCGCCAGACTGAACTGCGCGACATGCCAGCTATCTCGGCAAGCTCACTCTGACTGCGCGTCGCGTCATTTTGCAGGGCGTCGAGCAGCCGATAATCCGCTCTTGATAATTGCATGAACATATATTGTCAAAATTATAAAATTAATGCAATATTTGTTTCAAATTTCTCACTATTTCGATCATTTTAGAACACAATTTTGGTGAAAAATGCGCATACTGCCGAAAAGTTTTGCTGCGCGGGAGCCGCACATGTCTGACATATTCGACAACCCAATGGGCCTTGACGGTTTTGAGTTCGTTGAGTTCGCCTCGCCTGAGCGTGGCGTACTGGAGCCGGTTTTTCATCTGCTCGGCTTTGAAGCTGTCGCACGCCATCGCTCGAAGAATGTGACGCTTTATCGCCAGGGCGACATTAACTTCATATTGAATGAAGAGCCCGATAGTCATGCCGCCTACTTTGCTCAGGAACACGGCCCGAGTGCCTGTGGCATGGCGTTTCGCGTCAAGGACGCGCACATTGCCTACGCCAGAGCACTCGAACTCGGTGGGCAACCGGTCGATATTCCAACGGGACCGATGGAGCTGCGGCTGCCGGCCATCAAGGGCATCGGCGGCGCTCCGCTATACCTGATCGACCGCTATACGAAAGGCAATACCTTCTACGACATCGATTTCGAATTCTTCGACGGCGTGGAGCGGCACCCGGACGGCTGCGGCTTCAAGGAGATCGACCACCTCACGCACAATGTCTATCGGGGCCGCATGGAGTACTGGTCCAGGTTCTACGAAGACCTGTTCAATTTTCGCGAGATCCGCTATTTCGATATCAAGGGCGAGTACACGGGCCTGCTTTCCAAGGCCATGTCGGCGCCCGACGGCCGCATCCGCATTCCGCTAAATGAGGAGGCGTCCAATCAAACGGGCCAGATCGAAGAATTCCTGATGGCCTTCAACGGCGAGGGTATTCAACACATAGCCCTGAGCTGCGACGACCTGTATGCGTGCTGGGACCGGCTGAGCAAGCGCGGCCTGACATTCATGACGCCGCCCCCGGATACCTACTACGAGATGCTCGAAGACCGGCTCCCGAACCACGGCGAACCCGTTGACGAACTAAAGTCACGCGGCATCTTGCTTGACGGTTCGACCGAAAACGACGACCCTCGCCTGTTGTTGCAGATCTTTTCCGACACGATGGTCGGCCCGGTGTTCTTTGAGTTCATCCAGCGCAAGAAAGACGAGGGATTCGGAGAAGGTAATTTCAAGGCACTGTTCGAGTCGATCGAACGCGACCAGATTGCGCGTGGCGTCATTGGCGACCAGAAGGAGGCCTCATGAAGCTCAAACGGATTCACCATGTCGCCTATCGCTGCAAAGACGCGAAGGAGACGGTCGAGTTCTACGAGCGTGTGCTGAATATGGAATTCATGCTCGCATTCGCTGAGGACCAGGTACCGTCGACGAAGGAACCCGACCCGTACATGCATGTGTTTCTCGACGCGGGCATGGGGAATGTCCTCGCATTCTTCGAGTTGCCGACACAACCCGACATGGATCGCGATCACAATACACCGGAGTGGGTGCAGCACCTGGCATTCGAGCTCGACGATTACGATGCACTGCTCGCCGCCAAGGAGCATATCGAAGCCGAGGGAATAGGTGTTCTCGGGCCGACCAACCACGGCATCTTTCAGTCCATTTACTTCTTCGACCCGAGCGGCCACCGGCTCGAGCTCGTTGCCAATACGCAGACCCAAGACCAAATAGACGAGCTCAAGCGCGTCGCACCCGATATGCTCGAGGAATGGAGCCGTACAAAAAAAGCACCACGCCACGCAGCCTGGCTGCACGAACTCGAATTCCGGGGCACTGAATAATGAAACTTGCAACACTAAAGGGCGGCCGCGATGGCCGCCTTGTCGTCGTATCGCGTGACCTGACTCGTTACCTGGACGCATCAGGCGTGGCCGTAACACTGCAGGCAGCGCTCGACGATTGGACCATTACTCGCCCGCAGCTCGAGCTACTCGCAGCGAAACTCGAAGCTGGAAGTGGCGGTGACGCCTTCGATCAATCTGCCTGCTCATCACCGTTACCACGCGCTTTTCAGTGGGCCGACGGGTCCGCGTACGTCAACCACGTCGAACTGGTGCGCAAGGCACGTGGCGCCGAGATGCCGGACAGCTTCTGGACCGACCCGCTGATGTACCAGGGTGGTTCCGACTCGTTCCTGGCACCGAGAGACGACATCCCGATGGCCGACGAGGCGTGGGGCATCGACTTCGAGGCCGAAGTTGCCGTCATCACCGATGATGTGCCAATGGGCGTCAGTGCGGTTGACGCCGGCCAGCACATCCAGCTGATCATGCTCGTCAACGATGTCTCGCTGCGGGGATTGATTCCGGGCGAGCTGGGCAAGGGCTTTGGTTTCTTCCAGTCCAAACCATCCAGCGCATTTTCACCGGTTGCCGTCACACCGGACGAGCTCGGCGCTGCATGGTCAGACAACAAGGTACACCTGCCGTTGTTGTCGACATTAAATGACGAATTGTTCGGCAAGCCCGAGGCAGGTGTCGACATGACCTTCGATTTCGGTCAACTTATCGCGCACGCGGCGAAATCAAGGCCGCTCGGGCCCGGCACGATCATCGGTTCGGGCACTGTCTCGAACAAACTCGACGGTGGCCCGGGCAAACCGGTCGAGGAAGGTGGCGTCGGCTACTCATGCATCGCCGAACAACGAACGATTGAGACGATTCAGAACGGCAGCCCGAAGACACCGTTCATGCAGTTCGGCGATCGCATACGCATTGAAATGCAGAATGCCGACGACGAGTCGATATTCGGCACAATCGATCAAACCATGGTGCAATACACCCGGTAGAATACGCGGGTGACGATCAAGCTCTACAGCTACTGGCGATCTTCGGCCGCGTACCGCGTACGCATTGCCCTCAATCTCAAAGGACTCGATCACGAGATTGTCCCGGTCTCGCTATTGCCCGGCGAAGCTGAGCATCGCCAGGACGCATACCGTGCACGTAATCCGCAGATGCTTGTGCCGTTTCTCGAAGACGGCGATGTCGCTACGGGCCAGTCACAAGCCATCCTCGAGTACCTCGAGGAAACGTATCCTGCACCCGCATTACTGCCCATTGATGCACAGCAACGCGCCGCAATACGCTCGTTTTGCAATTCGATCTGTTGCGACATTCACCCGCTCAATAACCTGCGCGTAATGCAGTACCTGAAAGGCGGATTGGACGTATCAGATGAACAATTCAGTGACTGGTATGCGCACTGGATCAGCGAAGGATTCAAGGCGGCGGAAACGACTGCGGCTGCATTTGCCGATGCCGGGCCGTTCGTGTTCGGCGAATCAGTGTCATTTGCAGATACGTGTCTGATACCGCAGGTCTACAATGCACGCCGCTTCAAGGTGCCGCTCGATGCATTTTCAAGACTCATCGCGGTCACCGATTCCTGCAACGAACTCGAGGCATTTATTCGAGCTGCGCCCGAGCAGCAGATTGACAATATCTAGGCGGCGGCCGGCACAACGAATGAAAAACTCGACCCCCGGCCGAGCTCCGACTCTACCTCTACCTTGGTCTGCAAGAGATTGAGACCGCGATCGACGATCGACAGGCCCAAACCGCGGCCACCGTTCATGCCGACCGGATCGCTGTTCACCCGATAAAACTCATCGAAGATCATGGCCATTTTGTCCGGCGCTATGCCAATGCCGGAGTCACGTACAGCAATTCTCAATCCACCGGACTCGCGTTGGCAAGCAACATCTACTGTTCCCTGATCTGTATAGCGAATGGCGTTCGATATCAGGCTCCGAAGGACTTGCGCCAGCAACTCACCATCCGACAATGCGACTTCAGCTTGCGAGCTGAAGCTCAGTTGTAAGCCCCTGGTCTTCGCCTGAGACGCAAATTCATCCTGCATGCGTTGAAAGATGTCCCGGATCGGAACTTCAGCGATTCGTGGCTCGACATCGCCCGATTCAAGCTCGCAGAATTCCAGGATGGAATTCAGGAGGTCGCTCAGGTGAGCGACCGCATTATCTTGACTCGTGCATATTTCTTGCGCTTTTGGGTCCGCCACTGTCTTGCGCATTGCGGCACCCAGCAAGGCCAGGGTCTGTAAATCCTGGCGCATGTCATTGCTGGTCGATTCCAGAAACCGGGACTTGGCATTCCTTGCTCGATCAGCCTCTTGCTGCGCCCTTCCCAGCGCCTGTTCCGATTTTTTTCGCCTGGAGAATACCAACCAGCCGCCGACGACCGCAGTCATCCAGATTGCGGTCAGAGCCAGTAGTCGATTCGCAATCACCATCCACGGGACGCCAGCCGGTTCGGACAACAGGAATCCGAGTATCGTGAGAATCGATACGCCACCAGCAACGATTAACACTGATTTCCATTGCGATAGCCATAGAGCGACCAGTACAACAGCAACATAGGCAACACCTGCCGCGACCCCCAAGGGTAACGACGCGATATCGACAATGAAAATACCGGCTGCAAACGCGATGCAGATCAGGATGATCTGTCTGTTTGAGAGACTCTTGGCAATCACGCCTGAACAAGCTACAGCCTGAACCGGGCGGACGGATATACGTAATAGCCGCGAATATGAATACTTTGCTCGGTCGTGGCCCCATGTTGCCGCTTGCATCAGCAACATTTCCCAATTGCCACAGCAGGTCTTTGCTACTAAAGTTGCGCAATGAACGAATACGAACGGATGGCAGGCGTTCTCGCGGCACACCGCAAGATTATTCGCGGTGTGCTACTCAAGATTACGGTTTACTACGCCCTATTGGCCGCTGTCGTCGCTATTGCGATCACGGCGTTCCCGGGCATTGTCGAAGAACTCCCGCTGGGCGGCGTCGGCGACATCGCCGACTACGGCAGCTCGAGTATTTATGATCTCGAAGAAGCGTTTCTTAGCGCCGACGATGAAGAGCTCGAAGATATTGTAACGGAGACCTCGCGCGCGCGCGTCGCCCAGGGGCCAGTCTGGCTACAAGGCGCATTATCCCTTCTGTACTCGATGGCATTTACGCTGTTGCTAATGCTGCCGGTTTCCTGGGTCTATAAATCCATTCACACGGACAGTATTTACGATCATTCCATCGACACGACGACACTCGTGCTTCCCGCCGTCGTAGCCGGCATTGTGACCGTCGTACAACACAGCCTCGCACTGGCGTTCAGTCTGGCTGGAATTGTCGCCGGCGTGAGATTCCGCCGGGCGCTCAGCGATACCTTCGACACGCTATTTATTCTTGTGTCCATCGGTGTTGGTATATCGGCCGGAATCAAGTCTATCGAAATTGCAATCGTCATAACCGTGTTCTTTAATTACGCAGCCGCCTCGGTCTGTGCGTTCGGTGACGGCCTGGAATCGCAACATGTTGTGCAGCGAAAAATTCGCCGTAAACAAAGAAAAGCGGCGAAAGCCGCTGAGAAACAGGTCGGGTCCGAGCAGAACGGCCCGGACTTTAGTCCATAGGCTCACCGAACATCCGTTCCATCAGGTTTTTGCCGCGGCAGCGCGCAAAAACCTCGAGGTTCAGTCGATCCGGGTCATCCAGAATCTCGTAAAAACTCTCAATGTACTCGAGTGACTTCTTCCTGGTCTTGTCATCAAGTTCTGCGGAGTTCGCATACAGCGCGAGAATCTCTTCGCGCTTCGATTGCACACGTGCAATAGCGTCGCCAAGAATTTCACGCGGTTGGCAAAGGCCGTAAAAATAACGGACACGCACATCACGCACCGGGACCTGGCTCGGCGGCGCCGCGTATCTGGCGTTAACCAGACCAGACATGTCGAAATCAAATGGAACCGGTATGCGCCCGGCTTCCACATCCTGGTGTCCCAGGATCTGCATATTGTGGCAGCAATGATCGTCAGCCGTAGGTTGCATGACTGAGTAATCATTGTTGGCAATCATGAACTGAAACATCTGCACCAGCGCGGTTCTCGGATGGTCCATCATGTAGTAACTGCTGGATTGCAGTTTCAACCTGTCAAGCCCCAGGCGTCTCGCCATATCGGAATCGTCTTCAATAACGAATGCGATGTCTGTCCAGGGTTCGAGCTTTTCGTCACGATCGACATAGCTGAGTCGCACGAGTCGAGTAGAGAAACTGTGATCCGTGAGAATCTCGAAAGTGCGGTACGCCAGGTACTCGAGTACAACATATTGCTGATGTGCGTTTCCGTCCCTGCAGGGAGCGACAAGTTTCAGCTTGTTCTGCCCCGTGAACAAGGTGCCTTTGACTTCAGACTTCTTGAAGTTCAATTGCAGTGGCGGCAGTTGGCAATAGTCGCGGCGAAAATGACCGCGTGTCCGTATGGATACTTCCAGGCGTTTGGTCTCACCGTCCTCGTCAACGTAAGTCCATTGTCCGGGGAAATATATTCGGACATCCTGATGCCGTTGTGCATAGGCCTGCGAGATTGGCGCCGTCACCACAGCTTTTAATACGGCGTCGTTTTGAAACAGAGGATGCCTGTCGCGCTGGCCCTTTTCCTGAGCCATGGTGAACGCTGGCAACAACAGCAATAGTAAGGCGAGTCTCAATATGAAAAGCATCATGGAAACAACAGTATGTGCTCGTTATACGGCACATGAAGCGAATTGTTATACGAAAAAACCGAAGGCCAGGACCAAGCAAACGAAGCCCTAAGCAATGAGCTGTGCCGCCGCCAGGGCTAGATCTTCCTCCGTATCGACACCAGCACCGGGGCGCTGCGTCGGAATGGCCACACGAATCGTCATGCCAAGCGACAGCGCACGCAGTTGCTCGAGTTGCTCACACACTTCCAGGTCTGACGGTTTCGCCGCGACAAGCTGGCGCAAAACACCACAACGATACGCATATATTCCATGATGATGCAGCGCCGCATCACGGGCCTCATTCGGACCTTCGCTGACTCTTGCGTATGGTATCGGCGCGCGACTGAAATAGATCGCATCGCCGCAATCATCAACGACGACTTTTACCAGGTTCGGGTTTTCAAAATCCTGCTGCGACGCAAATGGCGACGCCAGCGTTGCGATATCCGCTGTGCCATCGCGCAGCAACGCCGCGCACTGGTCGATGATTTCGGCTGGCATCGTCGGCTCGTCTCCCTGAAGATTGACGACGATCTTGTCGTCTGGCCAATCCATCAGGTCGCAGACCTCAGCGATGCGCTCCGTTCCCGAGCGATGGTTTTCGCCCGTCATGCAAACGCGCGCACCGAATTCCTCCGCGGCCTCGGCAATGCGCTCGTCGTCAGTCGCTATGACGACGTCGCCTGCCGCGCTCTCTATACCCCGTTGATACACGTGCTCAAGCATCGGCTTGCCATTGATTTCACGCAATGGCTTGCCAGGCAGTCGCGTGGATGAATACCGCGATGGAATGACGATGACGAACTCACTCATTGATTTTCCAACTCATCGCGTAAGCGAGATTCTATTTGCTCCAACCAGGGCCCTGCGAGCAATGGATCGATCTTGAGATCGACCGGGACCGCCCAGTATTTGTCAGAGCTCACGTTTGCCAGCTTTACAGCATCTTTTTCGGTCATCAATACTTCAAAATTATCGCCGAACTGCAGGATACTGCGGCTCAATTTCGCGTGATCCTGAAAAGAGTGTTCGATTACCTGCATTCCGTGCGCACGCAGCATATCGAAAAATCGAATCGGGTTGCCGATTGCCGCCACGCCGTGAACCGTCGTGCCCGCGAAGCGCTCAATCGGTCGGGTCAGTGATCGGTTGAGCCGCGTGACCTCTACCGCAATCAACTCGAACACAATCGCGTTTTGCTCGACGGCCGATATTTCCTCACTTCCGGCTCCGGGGTGTCCATTGATCAGCACCTGGTCGACTTCCCCCAGGCGATCGATCGTCTCCCGCAATGGTCCCGCTGGCAGCAACAGGCGGTTGCCAAGACCGCGTGAACCATCGATCACACAAATCTCGTAGGTCCGATCGAGGCGGTAGTGCTGCAGACCGTCGTCCGCAATGATTACGTCAACACCGTCCGCGACGAGCATTTGTGCCGCACGCGCGCGATTTGCATCAACCACAACGGGACACCCGGTCCGTTTCGCCAGCAATACCGGTTCGTCGCCCACGATTTCGGGATCACTGGCCAAATCGACGCGCATCGAGGAAGAGGATTTGCTGCCGCCATAACCACGGCTGACGATGCCGGGGTTAAAGCCTCGTGACCGCAACTCACAAGATAACCAGATCGTGACCGGCGTCTTGCCGGTGCCTCCTGCCGTGATGTTACCGACGACTACAACCGGCACGATCGCCTTGTGACGACCGAGAATGCCAACGCTGTACAGGCAGCGGCGCAATGTGATGAGCAACCAATAAAGACCGCTCAGCGGTAGCAGTGCCTGATAGGACGACGCCCCTTCATACCAAACGCGATGCAACCACTTGTACATTGGTCCCGTTATGACTCCTCGGTAAATTGCATGCGATACAACGCAGCGTACTTGCCGTCTCGGGCAAGCAACTCCTGATGCGTACCAACTTCCACAATTCGGCCCGTGTCAAGGACGATAATCGTGTCCGCATGTTCGACAGTTGACAGCCGGTGTGCAATGACGAGTGTCGTGCGATTGCTCATCAACTCGTCAAGTGCCTCCTGAATACGGCGCTCCGAATGCGAATCAAGAGACGATGTCGCCTCATCCAGTATCAGGATAGGCGCGTTCTTGAGAAGCGCGCGGCCGATTGCAATACGTTGCCGTTGGCCACCAGAAAGCAACATGCCTCGGTCCCCTACCCTGGTTTCAAGGCCGTCCGGTGTTTCATCGGCAAACTCGAGAACGTGGGCAGCCTCTGCAGCCTGCATCAATTCCTCTTTCGAATGCTGCCGCAGCTCGCCATACGCGAGGTTGTTTGCGATCGTGTCATTGAAAAGAATGACGTCCTGGCTGACCAGGCTGATGTTGTCCCGCAGACTCTTGAGTGTGTAGTCGCGAGTCGACTTTCCATCGATCAGAATGTCACCATTGTCAACGTCATAGAAACGCGGTAGTAGTGCGGCCAAGGTCGACTTGCCGCTTCCTGACTGACCAACAATCGCCAGGGACTGACCCGGCTCGACCGAAATCGAGACATCATCGAGTACAATCGCCGCCTCATTGCCGTAAGAAAAGCTGACATTACGCAGTTCAACGCTACCGCGTGCACGTCCCAGGTCCTCTGTACCGCTATCCTTCTCATCAGGTTCGTCAATGATCTTGAACAGACTGTCGGCCGCCGCAACACCGCGTTGCAAGGTCGCATTGACGTTCGTGATGCGCCGCACAGGCTGCAGCATCAGCATCATTGCACTAAAGAACGAAATAAACTGACCCGGACTCAGGCTGCCTGCTACCGACTCGCGACCTGCCATGTAAATCACGCCTGCAACGCCGAATCCGAATATTATCTGCGTAACGGCGACACCCATCGAGCGCACCCGAATCAATTTCAGATTCTGTTTCTTGTTACGACCGTCCACCTCATCCAGCCGGTCTTTTTCGTAGTCATATCCGCCAAAACTCTTGACGATGCGGTTACCCGTTACAATTTCCTCCGTCACCTGTGTGACTTCTCCAACTGAATCCTGGATACGTCCGCTGTAGCGGCGAAATGCGATACCCAAAACTCGCACGAGGGACGCAACCACCGGAATCACGATAGCGACAAAAGCTGCCAGTTTCGGACTTTGCAGCAACATAACGCCAATAGCCGCAAACACGGTCAAAACATCGCGCACTGCGATCGTAACGACGCTGGTCACCGACTCGGCAACCATTTCGACGTTATACGTCATGCGTGACAATAGCGGGCCCGTGCTGCGCTCATCGAAAAATCGCGTGGGCAATGTCAGAAACTTGCGAAACAGATCACGACGCAATGCACTGATCACATTGCGCCCGATGTAGCCCAGCGATGCACTGGTTGCAAAACCCGACAATCCGCGCGCTACGAAAATCAGTACGAACGCAAATGGCATCCAGCGCGCCGTCTCGAGATTCTTCGCAACCAGCGCCTCATCCATCAATGGTTCGAGTAACCATACCGAACCGGCTTCAATGAAAGCCGTGGCAGCCATACCGATGACCGCGACCAGCGCAAGTAATTTGTGCGGCAGCACAAAGCGCCAAAGGCGCCGATACACGACGCTTGCCCGAGGATCGACTGGTTTGTTCACAATGTCATTCGGACTCTGTGTCATTGACGGTCGCTATACTGATTCGGGCAAATCCCAGCCGGCCAGCGACGTCCATGGCCGTGACAACGTCCTGGTGTTTCGCATTCGCATCGGCACTGATGGTCAACGGCAGCGTGTAATTTCCAGCCGAGACCTTTTGCAGGGCGTTGCGGATTGTTTCGACGCGACTGTTGATCAATTCCCGTCCGTTCACGAGGAACGTACCAGTTTCAGTGATCATGATGTCTATCTGGTCCGGCACTTCCTCAACGACTGCCGCACTATCGGCCTGCGGCAGACTGATAGCTATCTGTGATTGCTTGACGAAACTGGTCGACACCATGAAGAAGATCAGCAGCAGCAGCACGACATCGATTAACGAAGTCATATTGACTTCGGGCTGCGTTCTCGGCCGCAGGTTGAGCTTCATCCCTTGCCCTTTTCCTGGCGGCGGTGCAAAGCCTCAACCAGTTTGATCGCTTCCTTCTCCATATCGACGACCAGCGTATCAACCCGAGTGCGATAGTAGCGATAGCCAATCAGCGCAGGGATAGCCACCGTGAGGCCAGCCGCCGTGGTAATCAGGGCTTCCGCGATACCGCCAGCCAGAACCGTCGGGTTGCCGACGCCATGCGTCGTAATCGCGGCAAACACCTTGACCATACCGATGACCGTGCCGAGCAGGCCCAGTAACGGTGAAATAGCAGCAATGGTACCGAGCGTCTCCAGATAACGTTCCAGCTCATGCACGACATGGCGGCCAGTATCCTCGATGCTGTCCTTCAATACCGAACGCTCGCGGTCCCGGTTAATGAGCCCGGCCGCCAGAATCTGACCGAGCGCCGAGCCCTGATGAAGAGTCTGAATTTGTTTTTGATCGAGCTGATCTTTTTTGACCCAGCCCCACACCTTGCTCGTCAGGTCCTCCGGGATGACCCGCTTCTGTTGCAGGGTCCAGAATCTCTCGAGAATGACCCCCATTGCGATGATCGCGCAGAGGATGATGGGCGCCATTAACCAGCCGCCGGATTTGACTATCTCAACCATACAAGATGACTCAGAGGAAAAATGGAATATACAGGAAGCAGCCCAAAAAATGTCCCTGGTCGGGGCCGCTTCCGTCTAATCATTCCAGATTCGACGCTGCCTGACCCGCTGCCGGCTCAATGCCATTATCCCGCCCTCCTCGCATAGCCTCAGTCTGACTGCGCCCGCGGTCGCAGTCGTGATTACCTCAGCGCCAGCCGCTTGCCAGTGCCCGACCACCTCTTGCTTCGGGAATCCCCAACGATTGCCAAAACCGGCCGAGACAATGGCTACGGCAGGCCTTAACGCGGACACAAATGGCATGCTTGACGATGTCTGGCTGCCATGGTGCGGTACGACCACAACATCGACAGCCTGCAATTTGCCTGAGCGCACAAGCTCTTCTTCAACAGGCTGCTCGATGTCGCCCGTCAGTAGCGCACGGAATTCACCTGCTGTAACCAGCAATACACACGACGAATCGTTGCCATCGCGTGCAGATCCGGCCTGGGGATGGAGAAACTCAAAGCGGATGCCGTCATATCGCCAGCTATGACCCGCCACGCATTCCTCACTGAGTTGCTGCTCGCCAGCAAGCTGCTCACCCACGCGTATGTCCGGTACATTTACGGCCGCCAGCAGTGACTCGACGCCCCCGGCATGATCGAGATCGGCATGTGAAACGACGAGCTTGTCGACACGATTGAGACCACGGGCGGTGAGGTACGGCAGAACAACACTCTTTGCGGCATCGCCACCGCCGCGAAACGCCGGACCAGTGTCGAAAACGACTACATGGCGTCGAGTCTCGACGACTATGGCCAGTCCCTGCCCGACATCGAGCACCTCAATGTCGGCGCACGCCGAAGGCGGTCGTGCCGGCAAATGCAGCGACAGTGCGATGGCAGCGACCCACGCCACACCACGACATGGCCAACCCGGTGGGCATACAACCCATGCCGCTGGCACGAGCAAGTACAGCCACGCCATGCCCGAAACTGACGGCAGCGTCACACTGGCGGCAGGAATTGGCGCCGCCATCGCAATGAGTGACTCTATGAAGCCGAGACTTGCGGCAGCGACGACTAATGCTCCATCGCCTAGCGGTTGAAGAAACCCGTCGAGCAACAAGCCCGCGAGCGTGAACGGCACCGTCACAAGACTGAACACCGGTACTGCGATCAAATTGATGGCTGGCGCCGCGATACTGATACGAGCAAAGATCAAGACGGTCAGCGGCAATAGTCCGAACAACAACACCAGTTGCGCGGCACCGAGTTGCTGAAAGGCGAATAGCGGGCGCAATAGTCCACGCGCCGCGATCCTGCCCGGAAGACGTTGCGCAAGCCAGGCGAGAACGAGAACGGCTGCAAACGAGAGTTTGAAGCCGGGCGCCATAGTCGCAAGCGGAGTCATCACCGTGATCACGACACAGGCGGCCGCGATAATCGCAAATGGCTGCATCTGCCGACGCCACAATATCGCGATAACGCCAATGCCGATCATCAGACTGGCTCTCTGCGCGGGCACCGCGAGTCCTGAGATCAACGCGTACGCTAGCGCTACGACCAGTGCGGCGGCTGTCGCAACGAAATGCTGATTGCTGCGGCTACGCAGAAGGCCAGCGATGAGCGTAACCAGAAAGTAGCCACCTGCCGCCGCCAGGGAGACATGCAGGCCGGAAATGGCCATGAGATGACTCGTTCCGGTGCGTGCATATCGCTGCCACTGCTCAGGCGTGATCAAATGACGCGCGCCGACGGAGATTGCCATAATGACGGCGGCTTGCTCGACATCCGGGATAATGGTGCCAACGCGATCAACAACGCGTTGTCGCAGGCGTTCGATAGCGCCCAGCTCGCCGGAGTGCAACAGGCGATTGCGAGGACCATCTACGACGTAGCCGATCGCAGCAATGCGTTCGCGAAACAACCACGACTCGTAGTCGAATACGCCAGGGTTGCTATTGCCACGGGGGCGCCGCAGTCTGAGTTCCAATTGCCAGAGATCACCAAGCCGCACCTCTACGCCGGGTTCGTACCAGCTAATACGGATACGACGCGGCACCCACGGACTGTCTGGCACTTCTGCAAACAGGCTGACGGTCGCCCCTTTGCGCTGTGGAAAATTGATGATGCGAGCTTGCGTAACAATGCTGTCGCCAACGAAATCCGCTGCAATTCGTGAACTAACGACGCCGATTGCGGCCAACTGAAACAACAGGACGCCGGCCGCAAAAATCAGCACAGCCCGAAACATGCCAAATAGCAGCCCGCCAGCAATGACGAGCAATGCGACAGCAATTGGGCCGGAATCAGGCGTAAAGCTGCTAAGCTGCAGCGCATAAACGCCTGCCAGCAGAAACAGGCAGGCTTGAAGCATCTCAGTCTCTCGGGCTGTGGATCACCAACCCCAATCGAAGCGGAACCAGTAGAGAATGCCAAGGCGGTTTTTTAGGAAGTTTGCGTTCAAACGCCACGAGATCAGTAGGCGCTGGTTCATGACACCGTTCCGTCATCTGCTTCACGATCAGCACTTGTGGGCGATTCGCCGCAAGACGGTCGTTCCGGCATTTTCGCTCGGTCTCATGGTGGCGTTCCTGCCGTTTCCAGGGCACTTCCTGGCCGCCGCAATCGCGGCGCTGGCATTGCGAGTCAACATACCTGTGGCGTCAATGACGACCCTCGTGGTGAACCCCGTAACCGTCGGCCCGCTGTTTTACTTTTGCTACCGCGTGGGTGCGGCCTTGTTAGGAATCGAGCCTGGCCCGTTCTCATTTGAACTATCGCTCGACTGGATGGCGAATGTATTCATGTCGGTATGGCTGCCGCTGTCAATTGGCTGTCTGATGGTGGGTTCAATCGCCGCACTGACGGGCTACGTCATCCTGGACGGACTATGGAGATATTCGCTCCACTCCTACAAAACCAAGAAACGCAACGACCGCCAGCGGTAGGAGCGGCTGCAGAGGAACCCCGCTGCACGGCCGGTGCATTGTTGGAGCGCCTCTTGAGGCGCGAATGGTGAGTCGTGAAATCGTGGCACGATTGCGCTTGGTCTCAGTCGCGCTCCAAGGAACGCTCCAACAGTCTGGTTGTGCCTGCCACCGTTGAGTTGTTGGAGCGCTCCAACAGGTGAGCTACTGCGTTCGGAGCTTTCCGTTGTCGAGGACCAGTACCCGGTCCATGCGATTGGCGATCGCGTGATCGTGGGTCACGATAACCAGGCTCGTCCGTAGTTCCTGGTTCAATTCCAGCATCAGTTGCAACACGTGCTCGCCGTTGCCCGCGTCAAGATTGCCGGTCGGCTCGTCCGCGAGCACGAGTTGTGGCCGGGTTATCAGTGCACGAGCAACTGCAGCTCGTTGGCGCTCGCCGCCGGAAAGCTCTCCGGGCTTGTGCGTGAGTCTTTCACCCAGTCCCACACGAGACAGTAGTGCGGCGGCTTTTTCGAGCGCTGCCGATTTGGCCTCACGTCGAATCAACAATGGCATTGCGACGTTTTCCGCCGCCGTGAATTCGGGTAACAGGTGGTGAAACTGATAGACAAAACCGATGTAACGATTGCGCAGGTCACCCTTCGACATTTCGCTGCTACCGTGCATGGCCTGACCGTCGATAACCACTTCGCCTTCGGTCGGATCATCGAGGCCACCCATGATCTGCAGCAGCGTGGTCTTGCCCGACCCTGAGTTACCGACAATCGCAACCCGTTCGGCGGCTTGTACCTCGAGGTCGACACCGCTCAACACCTCGAGTTCCGAGCGGCCTTCGCGGAATCTGCGTACAACAGCATGGCATTGCAGAACTGCTTGTCGCCGATCAGTCATAGCGCAGTGCCTCTGCAGGTGCAGTCCTCGCTGCAATCCATGCCGGGTAAAGCGTCGAAGCCAGCGCCAGCAGCAGCGCTATGGTGCCGATTGCCACCACGTCGGCCACGCGCAGTTCAGATGGCAGGTCGCTGATGAAATAGACCTCCGCCGCAAGAAATTTGATGCCTAGAATTGCTTCGAGGCCAGCCACAATAGTCTCCAGGTTCACAGCGAGCAGGATACCAATCAACACGCCCGCCACGGTACCAGTTATGCCGATCACGCTTCCCTGGGTGACGAAGATTCTGAGTATGCTCATTGGCCGCGCGCCGATCGTGCGCAATATCGCGATATCCGCCTGTTTGTCTTTTACGACCATAACGAGCGTAGAGACGATGTTGAACGCCGCAACGGCAACTACGAGTAGCAGAATCACAAACAAGATTGATTTTGTAATCTGAATCGAACGAAAGAAATTGACGTGCCGGCGCGTCCAGTCCGAGACAAGCACGCCCTCGCCGTGTTGCAGTGCGACTTCGCGAACGATAGCCGGAGCTTCGAAGATCTCCGTTACGGCCAGTCGCACGCCCGTCACAGAGTCTTTCTTTCGGTACAGCTTTTGCGCATCTGAAATATTGATGAATGCGAGTCGCCTGTCGAATTCATACATGCCAACCCGATACAACCCGCTAACTACAAATCGCTTTGTGCGCGGAACGACGCCCGCCGGCGTAACGAGGCCCTCTGCAAGTATCACCGTCACTTTGTCGCCAATTCCGACCTGCAAGGCAGCGGCGAGTTCGACGCCGAGAACGACGTTGAACGAGCCCGCCTGCAAGCTGCTGAGCTGCCCTTCACGCATCGTACTGGCAACAGCGGAGACTTTGTCCTCGGCAAGCGGATCAATGCCACGTAGTTCGGCGCCGCTCAACTGCTCACTGAACACGAGCAACGCCTGGCCGTCGACGAACGGCGCCGATGCCCGAACGCGGGGATTTTCAATCGCGACCTCGGACAGGGCTTGCCAGTTCACGATCGCACCATCAATGCCCTCGATGCTCGCATGTGCCGTCATCGCCAGCAGGCGATCCTTCAATTCACGCTCAAATCCGTTCACTACCGATAGCACAAGTATCAGGACCCCGACGGCGATGGCGATACCGAGCATCGATATGGCGGAGATCAGGGACACGAAACCGTTACTGCTGCGCGAACGCACGTAACGGCTGCCGATCCAGAACTCGAAGTGCCGGCTCATCGGATCACTCGTAGCGCAGCGCAACGGCTGGGTTAACCAGGGCTGCGCGCCGTGCCGGGTACAACGTAGCCAGCGAAGTCAAAACGAATGCCGAGACCGCAATCGTCACGACGTCGGGTGCTTCGAGTTCCGAGGGAATGCGGGTCACGTAGTAAACGTCGCCCGGCATAATCTGAAAGCCAAACAACTGCTCGAGAACCGGGACGATGACCGGCACGTTGACCGCGGTGATGACGCCCAGCAGCACACCGATGAACACGCCCGCCCAGCCTATGATCGCACCCTGCACGAAGAACACGCGCACGACACCTGTGGACTTCATGCCGAGTGTCCGGAGTACGGCGATGTCATTGGTCTTGTCGGTGACGACCATGACCAGACTCGCCACGATATTAAAAGCGGCGACACCGATTATTAAGGACAGGA
>Ga0255052_10001595_pt1 | contig 16911 bp, 16 predicted proteins | sample JV7_2_21_MG_FD_188632 | JGI IMG/M metagenome (GOLD analysis project Ga0255052, IMG submission 188632) | Seawater microbial communities from Jervis Inlet, British Columbia, Canada - JV7_2_21 | ecosystem: Environmental > Aquatic > Marine > Inlet | place: Canada: British Columbia | collected...
ACCCGCGGGGAGTCCGTCGAAGTCTGGCGTCGCGACTAGCTCAGACCAGGTACGGAATTACGGCGCGGCGTGAGTCGGGGTAGTCCGGAAATTCAGCCCGGTACCAGCGGTGTATTGCCACAGCACGTGGCAGCAGGTTCGCTGCGGTGAATACCGCGAACGCTGCGCCTGCGAGCGACCACGTTGCAATAGCCCAACCCAGCCATTGCAGTATCTCGCCGAGGTAGTTGGGACAGGACACCTGTTCGTAAAGTCCACCCCTGGGTATTGCATAGTTCGTGTCACCCGGCTTGCGCAGCCGAAACAGGGTCAGGTCCGCATGCTGGTTGATTATCCAGCCAACAGCAAAAATCGAAACTCCTGCGATGAAAGGCGTCGTCGTCAGCCACTCGGCGGGGTAGTCGCCCAGGTGGGAAATCCAGCGCGCGTTGATGTAGGCGTTCAGCACATTAAAGAGAATTGCGAGGACAACAACGATCATCGGAATGCGCTTGCCGGTCTCCCGAATTCGGAACGGAAAAACAAACGTGCGGATGACATAGTGAAATTGCCAGATACCAAACAGAACCAGCGGCACCGTTTCAAGTGCATGATCGCCGTTGAGATAGACTGCCGCAAAAACAACGACCGCAGGGCTCTCGAACAGTACCCAGGCGCTGCGCGTCGAAATAGTCGGACCCCAACCCTTACGTGCGAAGCGCCCGTAAGGTGCGTTGACCAACAGCAGCAATACAAATGTCTGCGCCGCGAATGCGAACATCACAAGAACCAGCCAGAAATGGACCTGCAGTTCTGTGATCTGTCCCTGCACGCTGTGCCTAGTCCTTGAGCTTGTAGGTCCAGCGGCCGTAGACGTACATGCCGGCCGCTGAAATCAGGCCAACAGCTGCCATTAAGAACCAGACCTTACCGACGTTATTGGCCGCGTAGAGTTGCGCCGTTAAAGCTTCGGCGCTCTGCCCTGTTATTTCGACCAATGTCTGGAATGCCTCGCCGATGGGCACCGCGTCCACTTCAGTTTGCGTCATTCCGGTATCGAGCAATGATTCTCTTGAGATCGTGTCCTTGGCGCTGAAGCGGCCGTAAAGGGACTGGCCCAGAAATCCTTCGAGCATCCATCCTATGCCGAGCGGAAACTGACTGAAGCCGAGATACATGGCTTTTTTCTGCGCGGGCGCAATATTGCCGAGATACTCGGAACTCTTCGGACTCGACAGCATTTCACCGAGTGAGAAGCAGACGATCGCCGCAACTATGATCCAGACGAAGTTGAAGCCACCGATCAGCAGCAGGGCGGCCGCGGCAAGGAAGGTGCCCAGCGCCATCGAATTGGTCGCCCTCATCAGGCCGCTCCAGCCCGCCACGACAAAACAGAAAATCATGATCAACATTGCATTGATATTGACGAGGCCTTCGGGCTGAATTCGTTGCCCGTCCTGCGTCATGCCAAGGAAGAATATCCAAAATCGATTGTCGGTACCGCCTTCACCAAACAGGTCACGAACCATGACCGACGTATCGACCCAGTCCCTGAAATACAGCGGGCCGACATCCCAGAAGGCCATGAGCATGAACCAGAATCCCGAGAACAGCACCATGTACCACATCATGATCGGCCGAAATACTTCCTTGAGGCTGTCACGCCACAGACTCGTTTCCTGGATCTCACCCGAACTGACCTTGGCGCGATGCTCGAGCCGCGCCTCTTTATCGACTTCCTTGTAGGTAAGTAGCAGCAGGAAGTTGAGCGAGATAATTGCGGCACAGGCATAGAACACATGTGACCATTCCAGTTGCCGCAACTGCGCCGCAAGCAGTGGTCCGATGAATCCGCCGATGTTGACGGTCTGGTAAAACACGCCCCAGGCCATCGAGCTGTTCTGCCGGTTCGTGGATTTGACGATGGTCGCCTGGATGCCAGGTTTGAAAATACCGGTACCAAACGCCAGTACCATCGCGCCAGCCATGAAGCCCCAAAAAGACGGAAACCAGGCCATAAGCAGGTAGCCGAGAATCTTGAAGATCGTCGAGGCAAATATCGTTTCTTTGTAGCCGACCCGATCGGAAATGCCCCCGGTCAGTACGGGCACGAACGATTGCATGGCCGCCCAGAAGAAGAAAATGATGCCGACATCGTCTCCGGTCAGCCCGAGGCCGCCATTCGACTTCGCATCCGTGGCGTAGAGGCTGGAAACCTGGCGGACACCGTAATAGGCAAGGCGTTCGACCATCTCCATGCCGCCGCAAATCCAGAAGACATAAGACAGGCTGCCCAGCGCTGCGACGATGCCCAGCTGCTTGACGTCCTTGACGCTGGTAGTGTGTGATTCCAGATCGGAGTCGGCCATGCTTATGCCTTTCTGCTTATTGTTGGCGGGCATTCTATCAGGGTAAAGTGCAGAACTTTTTGCTCACACGCCTGACTAAGTGAGCATAATTCGAAAACATGGGGAATTCCGGATGAAATGGACACTGCTAGTCGGTGTATGCGCAGTAATGCTGGGTGCTTGTGGCGGGAGTAGCAGCTACAACGTGCCCGAGGTTTGCGAGCAAAGCCCAACCTGTAATGTAAATCCGCCACCGCCGCCGCCGACCGCTGCAGAACAGCTGATAGCGGACCTGCAGGGCCTGTCGCTGGACAATTACTACACGACGTCGATCGCGGCGCTCGTGAGGCGTTCCCCGGAGACTGTGATCTGGCGTTCGCTGCAGGACGTCTATCCACTGGCCACGGCGACACTCGACGACCTGTCTGATGAGTACCAGCGCGAGACTTTCGAGTTGTACCAGATCGCTCTCGATGCGCTGCGGACCTACGACCGGTCGATACTCGACGCTGCCGGGCAGCTGAACTATGACATCTACGAATGGTATCTGCAGGATGTCGTGGACCGGCTACCGTTCATTTACCACAACTATGTTGCGACCTATGGCAACTTTGGTGTGCCCCGCGATACGGAGCAACTCTTTACCGAGGTCCACCCGATCGATTCCGTTCAGGACGCTCAGGATTACATTGCCCGTCTGGGCGGCGTGGAAAAGAAATTCGCCGAGCTGGTGAATCATCTCGAACAGCAACGGCAAAATGGCATTATCGAGCCCGCATTAACCATGCAGGTCGCGATTAACCAAATTTCGTCGATGGCGTCGATAAATGGCACCGCAAGCCCGTATTACACAGCCTTTGTCGAAATGATAACGGGCCACCCGGCTATCAACAGTACACAACAAACCAACCTGTCGAACCAGGCGCTCAACGTTGTCAACGGCGGCGTCAGGCGCGGCTATCAGAACCTGTTGTCGAAACTGCAGGAGTTGTTGCCAATGGCTCCGGCGCAGATCGGTGTCGGGCAGTTTCCGAATGGCAGCGCGTATTACGACTACACCGTTAAGCATCACACCACGACCGACCTGACAGCCGCCGAGATTCACCAACTGGGGCTTGACGAACTCACGCGCATACACGCGGAGATGCGGGTGATCTTCGATCAGCTCGGGTATCCGCAGAATGAGACCTTGCCGGAGTTGTTTGCACGCGTGACGGCGGATGGCGGCATCATTCCTGCGGCAAACGTGCAGTCGACTTATGAAACGATTATCGATCTGGCCAGGCAAAACGTTGGCGATGCATTCGATATCTTCCCGTCGACCGACGTCGTCGTCATCGGCGGGACATTTGGTGGCTATTATATCGGACCATCCAGGGACGGGACGCGCCCAGGCGCTTTCTACGCCGGTACGACGAACGATGAGCCGTGGTTCCAGATGCGCTCACTCGCGTACCACGAGGCTATTCCAGGGCACCACACCCAAATCGCGATCGGGCTGGACCAGAACATGCCCGTAGCTCGGGAAGTTGCTCGCTCGACCGGTTTCATCGAAGGATGGGCGCTGTATGCAGAGCGCGTTGCCTTTGAGCTTGGCTGGCACGACAACGACCCGTATTCGAACCTGGGGCGCCTGCAGTACGAAGCATTGCGGGCCGCGCGGCTCGTAGTGGATACCGGCATCCACAACCTCGGCTGGACGTTCGACCAGTCCACGCAGTTCATTGTGGACAACATTGGAGAAACGACCGGAGCAGCGCAGGGTGCCTCGGCGCGTTACAGCGTCTACCCGGGTCAGGCAACGGCCTACATGGTTGGAATGCTGCAGATCCTTTCGGAACGGCAACGCGCTATGGACGCGCTCGGCGCACAGTTCGATATCAAGGGCTTCCATCGTGCCCTGTTGACCAACGGCGCCCTGCCGCTGGCCTTCATGGACACCATCGTGGATCAGTACATCGCGGACACGCTCGCCGCTCCCTAAGAGAATGCTAGCATGGGCGGGTCGCCACACAACGAGACCCGCATGCTACGACTCGCCACGCTTCTTCTTGTACTTCTAGTGAGCCCGGGCATCGCCCGGGCTCATCATTCTGTTGCCGGTTTTTTTGATCCTGCCAACCAGGTAGAGATCGAGGGCATCGTGCAGAAAGTAAGTTGGCGGAATCCGCACACCGTGTTCCTGATCGACGTCGCTGGCGAGCCCGGCGACGTTACAACCTGGACCGTCGAGTCGGGGGCACTTGGTGTCTTGCGTTCCCGCGGCCTTGCCCGGGAGTTTGTGCAGCCCGGTGATCATGTCAGGATTCTTGGCGATGCCTCATTGCGTTCTCGGCCCGAGCTCTTCGCCCGAAACATGCTGCTCGGCAATGGCAAGGAAGTGATGTTGACGGCGGGTTCGAAGCCCTATTTCAGCCAGGATAGCCAGAAGGGCATGCTCGAGGCGGAATTCGACCAAAGCGTCATAGATGCTGCTATCGAAAACGCCGACGGCATCTTTCGCGTCTGGACCACCAACATCGAACTACGGCCGATACCGGGCGTCGGTTTCCTGAGAGGCCCACACCCACTAACTGAGGCCGCCAAGGCCACACGTGCCGAATATGATGCCAGCGACGAGGCATTGCTCGGATGCACCGGGTGGTCGATGCCCAGGATCATGTCCAATCCGTTACCGATGCAGTTCGTGCGGGAAGATGACCGGATCGTCCTGCGCTTTGAAGAGAATGACAGCGTGCGTGTCATTCACATGGATACGGATCTTGCCAATGGCCCCGACGAACTCGCGACATTCGGCTACTCGGTCGGACACTGGGAAGGCAAGACATTGGTCGTTGTAACGACCAATGTACAGCCGGAGAGGCTCGACAACGCGGGAACGCCTTTTAGTGCGGACATGCGTTTGTTGGAACATTTCACGGCCAGTGAGGGCGGTCAGAGGCTCGAGTACCGGCTGCGTATCGAAGACCGGGCGACTTTCACAGAGGTAATCGAGGTTGGACGTCACTGGGATTGGCGTCCCGAGATTCAGGTGGCCGCCTACGAATGCCACAAGGACCAACAACTGCCGCAATGAAAAAACCTCCTGCCGCATCGCGGCAGGAGGTTCATAGCTGGCGGCGTTCTCTCATGGCGGCGCGTTCTTCGTCAGACATGTTCTCCCGACGCTGGCGAAGGGCCTGCCGCTGCTCTTCCGACATGTTCTCCCGACGGTGGCGAAGGGCCTGGCGCTGCTCTTCCGACATGTTCTCCGCACGCCGACGCATTTCGTCGCGGTCCCGGCCATCCCGACCGCGTGCCTCATCGCGCTTGGCCCGAGCTGCGGCGCGTTCCTCGTCGCTCATGCTCTCCCACTGAGCCCGACGCGCATCGCGCTCAGCCTGTCGGGCCTCGTTTGTGGCTTGGTTTTCGTCCGTTGCTTCTTGTGCCTGGGCGCTGCCAAAGACAAACAGGCTGGCGCTTACCAGTAGTAAGGTTTTCGTCAAAGGGTGCATCAGATACTCCTCAATTTGTCGTCGTCACCATGGATAACGCGGCAAGCACCGGGGGGTTGACAAACCTAAACAGAATGACTATTCTGATTCGCATGGTAAGAACACGCACATTTGATCCGTCGACGGCGCTGTCCACAGCAGTGGACCTGTTTGCCTCAAAAGGGTATGCGGATACTTCGATGGACGACATCGTGCGTGCCACAGGTGTCAGCCGTTATGGCCTGTACAGCACGTTCGGCAACAAACGCGAACTGTTCGAGCAGGCGCTGGAGCGTTTCGCCGAGGGTATGGGCAAACAGTCGTTCCTGCGTTTGCTCGAGCCCGAAGCGTCCCTTGCCCACATCCGTACGATTTTTGATGAGCGCATTGCCGACATGTGTTGCGCGGAAGAGCACAAGGGCTGCCTGTTCATCCACACGGCCATGCAATTGGCGCCAGAGGATGAGGAACTGCAGGGTGTGCTGAAGAAGTTCATGAAGCGGATGTCAAAAGCATTTGCGGTGGGCCTGGAGTCCGCGAAGGAAACTGGCGAGGTTCGCACTGATCTGGATTCCGCTGCGGCCGGAGAATTGCTGACAAGCACCATGTTCGGATTGGCCGTACTTGGCAGGACCGGATTCGGTGCGGATGCGCTGAACGACATCGTTGACAGCACACTTGCGTCAATGACGATCTGAGGTTTTTTTTGACACAAACAGAACGAACGTTCTGAATACTAACCACGAGGAGTAAGAATCATGTTCAATCGAAACAAAGCAATCCTGAGCCTGGCTTTAACGGGCCTCTATGTTCTCGCAGCGCCGGCTGGTGCAGCAACGCTCGAAGAGTCCGGTGTTGAAAGCGAAGTAGAGTCCTGCGTCGCAGAAGTACGTGAGCGCCTGGACTATTCGGATGCGACGCGTGTTCGTCATGACGTGATCGCAATCGAGCGTCGTACGGTGGGTTACACGTTGAAAATCAGCACATCGGTTTATGGCGAGGCAGAAGGCGAGGCGATCCGGGCCTACGCGGCAACCTGCGTCGTGAACGGCGATAATCTGCCGCTAAGCTTCGATATTGATCAAAGCAGCTAGGTGCCTTCGACAATATCCTCGAAGGCATAGGAGGACTCTCCTAGCCGGATAGCATGTAGAACTTCCAGAGGTCTTTCTGGCTCATTGCCATAAAGGGCTTGATGGCGAGTCGTCCGGTTGTACCTATACTGCCTTCGAGGTACCTGAGCTCTTCGAGCTTCGCCCTGGTTTCTTCGCCGGTCTTATTCTCGAATCCGGACTCCCGCAGCATCAGGAGGCCTTTCGCTCGAATCGAAAGTTCTGTGTGGAGTCTGAGGTAGCAGAGGAGGTCGGCGACGATCGGTCCTTCGAATTTCTCCTTTAGCGAGTTCAGGTACATGCCTACTTTGGACGTTGAGAACTCGCCCGAGTTAATCAGCTCCAGCAATTCGGTGTCAGCATCAAAGCCCATGCCGAGCCAGTCCGAGACTGCTTTTTCGCTGCAGTCGAAAACGACGACCAGCAGCAATGGCAGAGTGAGTAATACTGCGAGTGTGTTGATGATCGGCGCGAAGAAGAAATGATTGAACACCGAGTGAACGATCACTGCAACGATGTAACCGGGCAGGAATGCCGCTCTACCGATTGTCTGGTTTTGGCCAACGATCGTGTGTGTCGTGATGGCAAATATCGCAGTCGCGCCGCCGTGCATGATAGCCGTGCCGAAACCGCGGACGATCCAGGTGCCGAGTTGTGTATCGGGCACGATACGCAGGAAGTAGAGATTCTCGAGGATCGCGAATCCCGCACCAACCGCAAAACCGAGGATCGCGGCGTCGACGAGAAAGCCGATGCGGTTGTGGCGCAGCAATACAATGATAACGAGCGCCTTGAGTGCTTCTTCGAAAGCAGGCGCGACATATCGCGTATAGGTCGTGAAATCGATGTCGACCAGGTCCAGCCAGGCGACGCTGACCGGGTAGCTCAGGGCGGCGGCACCGCAGCCGAGCACGATCACCGATAAAACCCAGCGAATCGGCACGAGTTTGTAACTGTCGAGGTAGACCAGCGCAGCGAGCAAGCAGCAAACGGGTAGTAGCCCAAGCAGCAGGTGGATCACGAAATCGGTCGTCACATTATTTTCAGCGAGATCATGAACTCGTCATCGGTGAAATCGCCCTCACCGTAACCCTTGGCATAGCCTACCGACAAGGTCATTGAAAGCCGGGATAGGAACGCAATGTGAAAGTCGACCTGCAGCCCGATGTTCTGGGCGCTGATCTCAAGTGCGTCATCGTCAAAGTTAGTGGTAATACTGCTGGCGAATATTGCGGGGCGCGCATAGGCAAGGTAAAAGTTGGAGTGGCCTGCGCGCGCAAAGCGGATAGGTGGCAAATTCCACTCGATCATATTGCGGTAAAAGTTGCGGCCGGGGATCGAATTCAGTTCGAAGCCCGGAAACGCGTAATACTCGCGATAGCGTTTGATCTCGCCACTGTCTACGTAGTTGTTGCCGAAGCCGCCAAAGAAGAAGTTGGCAAATTCATCATCCGGTTCACCGAATGCGCCACCTGCCGCGTTACGAAACCAGATCGACGAGTGGTGCCAGGGCAGGGCGAAGCCGAAGTCGAATTCCGCACCAATCTTGGGAATTGTGTCACCGTCGACATGATTCACGGTTGCGCCGAGGCTCCACCGATAGCCTTTCTCGTCGTCGACAGCCCCAAGTGAGCGCCGCAGATGCTCGTACTCCAGATCAGCGTAAAGCGTCGTCATCTGGTCGATCGAGGCCGGGATGTTCTGGTAGCGGGGCAGTGCGTCCATGTCCCGGTGATGGTTAAGCTCGACCGAGAAGCCAAGGCGTTTCGGCTCGTCGTAAATCAGTGTCTTCTCATAGCCGACGTAATAGCGTTGGCCCTTGCGGCTCTGCTTCGTCGGCCCAAACAGGTCGTAAAAATCGGCGTTGTTCAGGCGGGCTCCGGCGGTCCAGACGCCAGCGAGTGGCGCATTGCTGACAACGATGTGCTGGTAGTCAATGCTGAGGTGCGTCCGCTCATCGGATGGCAGGGAACTGTCGGGACTGTAAGATGCCGACACCTTCAGCGTATTGAGTTTGATCGGGTCGGAAAAGTTGAAGTTCATGCCGAGCGCCCATTCGTCCTGGTACCCCTCGATAATCGGGTGCATGTTCTCGAAACCCAAAAGCGATACCGGCGAGTACATGCCTTCAGTGGTTACGACTTCATCGACGTTGACACTGGCGGGTGAGGCGACCTGCCATTCCTTGAGCTGCGGGTGTTTTTGCACAACCCGGTTGCCAAGAAACGTGATCGGGTTGACGTCCTCGATGGGCGCGGGATCGATGATGGCAGGTACAAATCCATGGCCTGTGTAATGAAATACGATCAGGGAACCATCGTCGCGCGGCACCGGACGGAAGAACCCTGTTTCGGCATTGCTGACAGCCTCCAGTTCACCGGTGTCGAGTTCGTAACGAAAAATATTGGAGACGCCCGTGTAGTAGGAACTGCCAAACAGAAACTTGCCGTCTGGTGAGAACACGAAGCTCTCGGGTACAGCCAGGCCGAAGTCGAACGATGTGACAGGTTCGGCGGCGCCGTCGAGTAACGATTCAATCGAGTACACGAGCAGTGACTGATCACCGTTGATTTCGCCGAACGATGTCGACAGCAAGCGACCATCCGGGGAAATATCAAGGTCGTAATAGAGCTCACCATAGTCGAGTGACCTGACCTGCTTCCACTCATCGTATGGTGGTGGGACGCGCACGAGCGTGGCGATACCGTTGAGGTGGCGCACGCCCCAGATCGATTTGTCCACCGGATTAAAGGCCAGGTTGCCAATGCGCTCGTTTTTGAGCAGGACCCGCGTCTTGCCGGTATCAATATCGAGCGCTATGAGATCACGGTAGTTCGTATTGTCGGTGGTGTAGAAGAGCGTCCTCGCGTCGGCGTCAAACGCGAGAGATGTCACCTTGTACAGCATCGGGCCCTTGATATCCTCGAGTCGCGTGGACGATCCGTCGCCGAGCGACAGAGACGTTATGTGTGCGACAGCTCCAGGCTTGCGGACGCCCATGAGCAGCGCATTCGATTTGGTATCCAGGATGGCAGGAGATACCGAACCCAGCGGTTCGTCCGAGAGGTCTTGATATGCAGTGATCGGGAACTGCCGCAGTGCGTCGAGATTTGTTCGCTGGTGCTCGTGTTCGAACTCGACCCAGTCCTGCCAAGCCTCGTCGATTGTCAGGCCGAACACCTTTTCAAACTGCGTTGAATAAAACCGTTCGGTGTCATCGGTGCGTTTGATCCATGCAACGATATGATCAGGCGAAAACGTGTAGGCCAGGTAGTTCATGAAGCGGGTGCCGTAAAGGTAGGCATTGGCGCCAACCTGGAAGTCGACTTTGGTGCCTTCCGCGACCAGGCCCAGCGGGTCGTAGAATTGCGCGCCGTCGCGGACCTTCGAGCGAAAAACCATCTCGTTGTACGGACCTTGGGCGCGGCCAAGGCCGCCGGCCATCCACGTCTCCATGAATACGGCGATGCCCTCCATGAACCAGCGCGGGCTGGCACGGCGCGGGTTGGTCAGGTAGCTGTAGAGAATCGTTTCCGGATGATCGGCAACCGTGTCGACTTTGCCACCAAAGAAGTTGCGGTATTTCTGGTCCTGGGTTGATGCCTGGTCCATCGATACGACATGTACGAGCTCATGGTTCATGAGCGAGTACATACGTTCTGCGGTGTCGCTGGTTTCAAATGTAAACGGTGTCGGGGCTATATCAACAAGCAAGGCGTTTCGCGGTACTGCGATTGCACCGGCGTTGCCCCAGTCGGTGAAGTCGGTTAGCAGCACCGAGACCTCTTCGCTCGGTTCATAGTCGAACATCCGGCGCTGATGGTCGATGGAATTCGTGAAGCTCCTGACGACGTAGGGCGTCAGGTAGGTCTCGCTCGGATCAAAATACAGAAGTCTCAGGTCGTCCGTTTCGATCGAACTTAATTCCGCCGCATGCAGCGACGGTGCGATGCTTAGCAAGAATGCTATGCGAACAAGAGACTTCATTTGTTGCCCCCGAACCGCTTTCTCAGGCAGTTTTATACAAGCGACGAAATGAAGCGCTCGCCGATGAATCGGCGAGCGCTTTTACTACTTGATGTTAACTTGCGCGCGTATTCTTATCATCGCGCCCGGCGATCCATAGACTCTCGCTGCAGCGTATTTCGGAAGGCTTCGCTGGCAAGTGCGGAGCGGAAAGCTTCGCTGTCCATCGCGCCGCGGAAAGCTTCGCTGTCCATCGCGCCGCGGAAAGCTTCGCTGTCCAGGGCACCTCGGAAGGCTTCGCTGTCCATCGCGCCGCGGAAAGCTTCGCTGTCCAGTGCGCCGCGGAAGGCTTCGCTATCCATCGCGCCGCGGAAGGCTTCGCTGTCCAGGGCGCCTCGGAAGGCCTCGCTGTCCAGTGCGCCGCGGAAGGCCTCACTATCGAGTGCGCCGCGGAAGGCTTCACTATTCATAACTGTGCGGAACTGCTCGCTCGCTATGGCAGCACGGAAGGCTTCGCTATCGAGTGCCGAGCGGAAGGCTTCGCTCTGCATCGCGCCGCGAAATGCTTCGCTGTCCAGGGCGCCGCGGAAGGCCTCGCTATCCATCGCGCCGCGGAAAGCTTCGCTGTCCAGGGCACCTCGGAAGGCTTCACTGTCCAATGCGCCGCGGAAGGCTTCACTGTCCAATGCGCCGCGGAAGGCTTCACTGTCCAATGCGCCGCGGAAGGCTTCACTGTCCAGGGCACCTCGGAAGGCCTCGCTGTCGAGTGCGCCGCGGAAGGCTTCACTGTCCAATGCGCCGCGGAAGGCTTCGCTGTTCATTGTGGCCCGGAAAGCTTCGCTATCGAGCGCCGCACGAAATGCTTCGCTGTTCATTGCCTTGCGGAATTGCTCACTGTTCATTGTGGCCCGGAAAGCTTCGCTGTTGATCGCGGCACTGAACGCCGCGTCGCTGGTCAGGGACGTAAACACGTCGGTTTGCATGAAGTCCTGCAGGGACTGGTCACCGAGTGCGATGTCATCGCCGGAAATCTGTTCGGCTCTGTAGCGCTCAGCGGGTGCCACTGCACCGGTCAATGCGTCGCCTGGCGGGTTGGTGAGCCCGAAGTAAGCAATCGCGCCGCCAAATACTGCCCCAATTACGAACGCGGGGATTGTCTTATTGCTAATAGCCATTTTTCCTTCCTCCTGTGCCCGTGAGGGCCCCCAATATAGGTTGAGCTTGTATGTAAGTACCGAGCAGGTCTGAAAATGTTGGTTTTTTATCCTGGCTGCCCGGGTTGAGCGTATTGAATGTCCGTGTCGTAGACGACTTCGCCGTCCGACATGAAGCGCAAATTGATAGAGACGCTACGATCGCCGGCGTTATGCAAATACAGTGCGTAACGGCGTTTGCCGTTTATCTTCATCGTGATACGCCCCGATTCGGCGGCTATGCTGGCTCCCGGGCTTTCGAGCTGCGCGAAACCGTTGAACCAGACCGATTGGTCCGAGTACGACGCCACGATGTCGATGGGACCGTTCGAAACCAGGTCGAAATCCACGATGAGCAGCGGGCCGCTGCTGCGCAGCGTTATGTGGCCGGCAACGTCCGTACGGTCGATCCGCAGGGTCTGGATGCCTGGGCCAACCGGTACTTCGGATGAAATTGTCCCAACCAGCCCGGTTACGTCGTTGAACGCACGCTCCGAGACCTGATCGGAGCTGACAAGGCTCAAAGTCAGTACGGAACCGGCTACAAACATCGCGGCGTATCGCAGTGCCGGCGCCGCAAACAGTCCTTGCAGGAAATTGCCGCGACGATCTTGTGCTGCGGGTTTTGGTATCTCGGCCATTATGGTGTGTATGAGATACGGCGGCGCGTCCAGGTCCGGGAGCTCGTCCAGTGACGAACTGAGCCCGGACAGTTCGGCATGCATCGTCTGTGCCTCGGGGCTCTCAGCCATCAGCGCCTCGAGTGTGTCCTTGTCCGCCGGACTGATCTCGCCATCGATATCGGCGTTGATGAGCTCGACAATGTTCGGATCAATAGCCATTAGTGCAAACCCTGTTGTGTCAGCCTCTCCTGCAGCAACTGCCTGGCAGCGTAGAGACGCGATTTCACCTTTTTCTCAGGAATATCAAGCACTTCACTAATCTCGATATAACTGCATCCCAGCACATGCTTGAGGATAATGACGGCCCTGTACTCCGTCTTGATCATCATCAGTGCGGCCTCCATGCCTTCACCGAGTTGCTGATCACCGGCCTGTTGCTCCGGGCCATCCCCTTGATCTGCTGTCTCATGTTCCAGCGCCTCCTGGCGGCTCGACTTCTTTAGCCAGTTAATCGACTCGTTCATCGCGATGCGATAAATCCAGCTGAAAAAGCGGTGCGAAGGATCGTACTGGTCCAGGTTCTCGTAGACCTTGAGAAACACTGTCTGCGTGACGTCCCGCGCATCTTCCGGGTTATGCACCATCCGGTACGCGGCGTTGTAGACGGGTTTCTGATACCTGACCAGCAATGCTTCGAACGCTTGCCGGTCGCCTTTTAAACAACGCTCCATTAACTTTTTGTCGTCTGGCCTGTTCATACTTACAACCGGCAGCCGAAAAAGTTGGTGGCAGAACTGCCATCAACGTTGATAGAGATTTCGCTGGCGTCCATGTGGATAGCGTCCCCCTCCCTGACGCGACCTCGGACCGACCTTTATTGCGCTTCTATCTCAAAGATCGAGTGGAACCCCGAGTATCGGAATACGTCATGTATGTGATTGTTAACGTTTATTATTTTGAGCCCCGTACTGTTACCAACGAGACGTTTTTGCGTTTTCAACAGTATACCGAGCCCGGCACTGGAGATGTATTCCAATTGGGCGAAATCGAGTGTGCTCGGCCCCTCGACCGCACCCAGGAATTCCTCGGCTCTGGCACATTGGGCGGCATCCAGCCGGCCGCTGCAAAGGATCTCGCCATTTTCCCCAAATTCGATATTAAACATAGAGTTAACCTGACTCCTTGGTAAATCTTACCGTACTCTGCCGGTCGTGGTGCTCGTATTCAAGGTTGTCGACCATCTGCTGCACAAGATGCAGGCCGAGACCACCAGGAACCCGCCCGTCCAGCGGCAGCTCCGTGTCGACGTTTCTCGGCGCCGTGACGTCAAACGCGTCAACGTCGTAGTCCATCATGGTGACACTGACCTTGCCGTCGGTTGCAGTAACGTCCAGCAGTATGTCGTTATCGTTGTCCGGATAGTATTTGACCATGTTGACGTAGAGTTCCTCGAGCGCGAGGTGCACTGGGAACCGTACTGAGTCTTCCACGTTTCCCGCTGCGAAGATTCCCTCGGCGAACTTATAGATATCTGCCAATGCATCGAAACTTCGTGTGAATGTCCTCCGCATGGGAACGGCCGCCTACCCGGATCGCCGTGCCAGTACTATCGTGATGTCGTCTGCCTGGGGCACGCTGCCACCGTGTTGCCGCACGGCCCGCATGATTTCTGCGACTACCTGGTCAGCATCGCCGTCGGGGAGTTGATCAATGACGCTGGCGACACCCTGCTGTCCGAACTGCACGCCTTGTTCATTCTCGTACTCGTAAATGCCATCAGATATGAGGCCGAGAATGTCGCCAGGTGCGAGGTCAATTTCAAGCGGTGCCGCGAGGTCGCTTTGCGGCAGGTAACCGAGTGGAAAGGTCGTGGCCGGGTGCCAGTCGTACTCTCCGCTTGCCGCCCGGTAGTGCATGATCGGGCCTTGCCCGCCTGAGTGAAAACTTACCCTGTGTTGCGTCGCATCGAGCAAACCGAAGAAGCCGGTCACAAAGCGGTCGTCGGGAAGGTCATCGCACAATTGGTCATTGATGTGCATGAAGGCGTCATCGAGGCTCGATTGCAGTCGCAGAGCCACGCGCAACATGGCGCGCACCTGGGTTGCGCTAAGGGCCGGGCCGATGCCGTGACCTGTCGCGTCGCCCATCAGCAGAAACAGGCGATGCTCGTCGAGCTGCACGAAGTCATACAGGTCACCGCCGGTCTGGTCTGTTGGTTCGAACGCGCCGGCGAATCCGTAGCCGTCAATTGTCGGCATTTCTTTGGGCAACGTGCCGATTTGTACGTCACGTGCCACCGCTATTTCGCGATCGAGCTTCTCTGATTCGATGATCTGCTCTGTGATCTTGGCGCGGTGCAATACGACAGCCGCCTGCGCCGCAAGCGCGGTAGCTATGAACTCATCCTGTTCGTCAAAAACGCCGTCATTCTTGTTGAGTATTTGCAACACGCCAACGAGCGAATCCTCGAAGCCGAGGAGTGGGATGGTGAGCATGCATCGCGACCGATAGCCCGTCTTCTTGTCGATGTCGCGATTGAATCGGTCGTCGGCGTAACAATCGGGGACGTTGATCAGCTTATGTGTTTGCGCGCTCTCGCCAACAATACCTTTGTTGGCCGGTATGCGGATTGTGCCGAGTTCAGTCGCGACCCGAACAACGAGTTCGTCTGTAAGCTCATCGTAGAGAAATACCGTACCGCGATCGGCATCGAGAATATTCCGCGAAACGTCGACCACTTCGGTCAGCATCGTGTCGAGGTCGAACGGAGCGGCCAGTTTGCGGGTGACTTCCAGTACGCGCCGCAGCGCTTTGGCTTCGGCAACCATGTCGATTAATGTCCCGAACGCTCTGTCATTGGAATGCGCACATACTTAATTTTGATCTCGGAGATTCGCGCGGTCATGCGCTCGGCTCGCTCGGGGATCTCGAAGTTTGAGTGCTCGATCGCACGTTTGGTGACGAGAGTTTCCGACTTGATGGCGAGGTCCTCGCCGAGTTTTGATGCCGTATTGACGGGGTCGCCAAAGAAGTCGATATCGTCGATCAGGAGAACGCGCCCGTAGTCGATGCCGACCGAAAGGTAAATCTGCTCTTCCAATCGGTATTCGGTGTTTGATTTGAACAACGCCGCATTGATGTCGAAACCGGCCTGGATCGCGTCGTCGGTTTTTTCGAAGAACGCGTAGCAATTGTCCGCATCGCATTTGAGAAGCGTGCCGTTGTTGTTCGCTATCAGGGGAGCAATAATCTGGCGCGCCCTGTGGATCAGCTTGAGGAAGTGACACACACCGACCTTTCTCGATGTGCTCGAGAAACTCGCCATATCGGAAATAAATACGGCGCCTTCAACACCAAATTCATTCCAGATCCTGCTGCGCGCAGCTTCTTGTTCATCTGCATCGGCAATATCTGAAAAATCAGCGATCAGCTGGTCGAATCGATCAAACCCGGTGAGAGGCCTGAGAATCGAGTTATCTGTCATGGCGAACCCCGAATTATTGTTATTTTGCGGGTGAATGATGACAGTATATCCCGATGGTTCTGGGACTGTTAGCCGCATCGATATATGATCCTGCGTTTACAAGGAAGGGGCTCCGTCAATGGAAATAGTGAGTCTCGTGGTGGCCGTGCTACTTGCAGGTGTTGTCGGTGGCGTCCTGGCAGGGCTGCTCGGCGTAGGTGGTGGCATTGTCATTGTGCCCGTGCTCGAAGCAGCGCTGGCATTTGTCGGCGTCGATCCATCGGTACGCATGCACATTGCGGTGGCGACTTCGCTGGCGACGATAATTCCGACGTCAATTTCATCGGCACGCGCGCACTACCGTCGAGATTCGATCGACTTCAACGTCATTCGCTATTGGTCGCCGTGGATTGTTGTTGGTGCCGCTGCCGGAATCGGCATCGCCGCGAATGTAGGCGCCGAATTCCTTGCGGCAGTGTTTGCCGCTGTTGCTTTGGCCGTCGCGATCAAGATGGCGTTGCCGCTTGATGACAAGAATCTTTCGAACGACATTCCACGTGGCATCTTCGGGCCGGCAATACCGGTGAGTATTGGCACCGTGTCGACACTGATGGGAATCGGTGGCGGTACCCTGAGCGTCACAGCGATGACCTTGTCCAACAAACCCATTCATCTCGCCGTAGGTACAGCGTCTTTGTTCGGGCTGGTGATCGCGTTACCGGCGACGCTCGGCTACATCATCAGCGGCTGGGAC
>Ga0255052_10001596_pt1 | contig 16905 bp, 14 predicted proteins | sample JV7_2_21_MG_FD_188632 | JGI IMG/M metagenome (GOLD analysis project Ga0255052, IMG submission 188632) | Seawater microbial communities from Jervis Inlet, British Columbia, Canada - JV7_2_21 | ecosystem: Environmental > Aquatic > Marine > Inlet | place: Canada: British Columbia | collected...
AGTACCCGGCCTGGCTCAAAGAGCGGGAACTGGGACAAAGCAAAGCTGATGACGAGAAAAAAGAAACACCCCCCAAACAGGCCAGCAAGAAGCAGCAACGCCAGGAGCAGGCGCAACGTCGCCAGCGCCTCAAACCGATGTTCGACAAAGTGCGTGACATTGACAAGCAGCTTGCTGACAGCCGCTCAAGGCTGGAAGCGCTGGAAGAACGCCTTACCGACGAGAATATTTACACGGATCAGGCGCGCAAAGCTGAACTAACCCAGCTCGTTCAGGATCAGGCAGACACCAAGGCCGAGATCCAGACCCTGGAGTGGAATTGGCTGGAAGCGAGTGAAGCGCTGGAAACAGCAGAGTAACTGTCAGGAAACTGGAGCGGGTGAAGGGAATCGAACCCTCATTCTCAGCTTGGGAAGCTGATGTTCTACCGTTGAACTACACCCGCGGGTCCAGGATTCCAATTGTACCAACCTGTAACTGATACTACCGCCCTCTTGCGTGGTTGCCGAGGGTACAATGCCGCGCATGAGAAGAATCCCTCAACAACTGCTGTCTCGCATGGCTGCTTGCGTCTCCGACGAGGACAGGGACGAAATGGCCATTCCGAGTTACCAGCATCGTAATCCGCTCTTGCGTTGGATGGCATGGCGCAGACTTGAGGTTGTCGCGAAATTTTTCCGCGAATCCTGCAGCAAGATGAATGACGCCTCCGCGCATACGGTGATGGATTTCGGCTGCGGAACCGGCGTCCTGTTCGATGAGTCCAGCCAGGTCGCAGACCAGGTCTACGGTGTCGACATCGTTCTCGAGCCCGCCCGCTTGCTTATAGACGCCTGGGGCCTCGAGAAGGTGGCTTTGCTTACCCCCGATGAAGCACAGGACAAGCTGCCACCGCAGAGCATTGACACGATAATCGCGGCAGAGGTACTCGAGCACATCGAACCGCTGGACGACACACTCGCGTTCTTTCGGGACCGATTGAAACCCGGTGGCACCCTGCTGGTTAGCCTTCCTACGGAGAGCCTGTTGTATCGTTTCGGCCGCCGGCTCGCGGGATTCCATGGCCACTATCACCAGAGCAACGCGGCTTCCATTCATCAGCAAATACTGGACGCCGATTTCGAACAATTGCGTATGCAGAAAATCCCGGCTCCGGGACCACTCGCGATTTACTGGGTGATCGAGTACCGGTGAGCATTCGAAGGACCACCGGCACAACCTGGTCACGAGTCTATGACGCCGTTCGTATAGTGCTAGTCGTGGCGATCGTCGGGTACCTGTGTTGGCAGATGTATTCCGGACGCTCAGCGCTAACGTCGTTGCGACCGCAGTGGCACCCACTGAGTCTTGCCGGTGCGTTTCTTTCAGCAATCGCCGCGTACCAATGCCTTTTCGTCGGGTGGGTCATACTGCTCCGCCGGACGGGTCATTATTCGGCGGGTCAAGTTAAGAGCTACCTGCGAATTTGGTGGATCTCGTATCTCTACAGGTATGTTCCCGGCAAGGTGCTCCTGGCTATCGAGCGAGCCCGCATGGGCTCCGCCGTTGGTATTCCGCCTGCCGCAGGCGCTGCGCTGACGGTCGTTGAGACATTGCTTGCGATCCTGGCCGGCGGCGCCGTATCGCTTCTGGCGGTTACCTACTACACAGAGGCCGGCACACCGGTGTTTGTTGGCGCTGCAAGTCTTGCGATCGTCGCCGTGTTTGTGTTTCCCGCTGGATTTCGCGCGCTGTGCTGCCTGCGGTTCGTCAGGATCCGATATCCGGAGCTCGCGTCTGTCGCACTCGGTTCGGGTGATATTCTCATCTCAGTCTTGCCGTACATCCTCCATTACCTACTGCTGGGCCTGTCTTTTTTCCTGTTGTCGCGCAACCTGCAACTATTTTCCTGGGCCACCCTTCCCGGCCTGTGCGGAATTTACGCGCTATCACATGTCGTGAGCCTGCTTGCACTGTTTGCGCCAGGTGGTCTGGGGGTACGCGAAGGGGCTCTCGCGGTGCAACTCGGCCGATTGCTACCGACAGGCGTTGCTGAAGCGCTCGCGATCGGCATTAGAATCTGGTTTACCCTGATCGAATTGCTTTGTTACTTCTTCGTACTGCTACTTTCTCCGTCAAGACCGGATCGCTTCAAATAATAGAGCATCGTTTCCTGGTTCATGCGAATCCTCACGAGCATGTCACCAAGCAAGCCCGTGACCAGCGTGGTAGATCCGACAAAAGCGAACGAACCACCGACGAAACCAGCCCATATATGAGGTGAGAACGCGCCGGTCTGAAGGTAATGCCAACCGAGAAAACCAAGAAAACCGAAGGCGATCACGAAGCAGATAAGTGCGATAGAGAAAAACAACCTGAACGGCCGATACGATATGAACGCCCGCAGCATGATCTTGAGCGAACGGAAGGCGTATCGTGGAATACTCGATGCTATTCGGGACTTTCCGAACTCACGGACACCGCGAACTTTCACAGGTACTTCAAGAATTGTCAGCTTCTTGAAGATCAGGTCGAGAAAGGACTCCTGCGTGTATGTGAAACTGCCGAACAGATTCATGCGCAACAGCGTTTCCCTGGAGAAGACGCGGAACCCACAGGAAACGTCCCGGAAGCGTTTGCCCGATAGCAGCCGTACGATCGCTGCAACGCCGTAGTTACCCCACCGCTTGATCAACGGCATTTCCGGTATCAGGTCTTTCTGCAGAAACCGCGACGCCGTAACCATGTCGGCGCGCTCGTTTATGACCGGTTCTACTAACAAGGGAATATCGGCCGGATCGAACTGCCCATCGCCATCGATGTGCACCATGATGTCGGCGCCTCTGGCAATTGCGATACCAACCGCATCGCGAAAAGTTGCACCGAGACCCTGGTTCGTCGCGTGACTGACAACCTCGGCACCCGCCTCCCTGGCACGCTCCGCTGTGGCATCGCTCGAACCGTCGTCGAACACAAGTACCTCGACCCTGCCGACGCCATCCATACTGCGCGGGATGTTTGCTACGACGTCGCCGATAGTCTGCTCTTCATTCAGGCACGGCACGACGGCGAGAAGAAACGCATTCTTATCAGTCATTTTCTTGTCACCCATCACTCAATATCTCTATTTCTCAAGTCGCGACAGTTTTGTTGATATTTGCTGTAACGCATACGCATATTGATCCATATCCACGAAGTTCTGGCCGCGAACATCTGCCAGCAATCGGGTCACTTCATCATACCGTTGCAGACGCAGCAAGATCTCTGCTGCATTGATGCGGAACAGCACTCGTCCCGGCATCGAGGTCGCCGCTTCGGCATAGACGTCCAGAGCCTCATCGTATTTCTCGCCTGCCTCATAGAGTTGGGCAAGACCTGTGTAAACGCGCTGTGCCGTATCTTTTCGCAGGATTTTTGCGCTCTTCTCCAACTCATGCGCTTCCTTTAGCAGGTCGCGAGCCTCAGTGAGCCGACCGGATCTGATCAAGGTGTCGGCAGCGAGATACAAAGGCAGCGCATCGTTCTTCGACAAGGCCTGAGCTGCGACATATTGTTCTACTGCTGCGTCGATATCGCTCATCGATTCGAGCAACTTCGCCTTCGTGAACAAGATAGATCTATTATCGTCTACGGTGCGACCGCGCGACATCGCCAAAAACTCAATAGCTTCGACGAGTGACTGCCTCGGCGCACTGCATCGTCCACCTACTACCTCTCGCACAAGCACATCTGCGCTCGATGTTGCATGGCCATCGAGAACACCGCTCTCAAACAACGCAATCTTTTCCAGAGCATTTTCATCAACACGCTTGTGCTCGAGACAATCAAGAAACAGGCCGTGTAATTCAGCGCCAAGACCTGGCTTGACTCTCGCCAGAAACGCGCGAGCACGAACGAAGTCACCAGCGGCAGCATATGCATTCGCATAAACGAGGTTCACGCGCGAGGAACCTGGATGTGAAATGTATGCGTACTGATACAACGACGCCGGCGAGGACCAGGTAAGTGATCGTTGCCAGGTCAGGAAACTAAATGCCAGAAGGCTAATCACGGCGACAGCGACCGCAACCTTGAGGTGCTTCTTCGCGTGCAGCGCTAGCGCCATGAGGGCGATGAGAATGCCGAAAGTACCTGTGTAATTGCGGTGTTCGAACATCAACTCCAAGCCGAGAACAGATGACTCGACCACGTGCGACGCAAAGAAGAACAGGACGCCAAATGCGAAGAGCGGTAATTTGCGGCGAAAAATTAGACTACTTGCAACCAAGCTCACAACGAGCAAGGCCGACATCAGCGTGGTGACAGGAGAAAACAGGCCGGTTGAAACGGCAACGTCGTCATGAAAAAACCCCATGCTGCGCTGCATTGGCAAAAGGATTTGTGACAAGTACGTCGCGACAACTCGAAACTGAGTCAGTACGCGCTCACCCAGCGTGAAATCACGAGTTGCGTAGCTCTCGAGTACAATGCTCGAGAAATTCGCAAGTACAAAAACAGCAGCCAAGACGTAACCTGTGAGAAGTGCACCGTGAAAGATTTTGACCTGTCTTTTCGCTGGGAGCGGACCGCTAAACTGAAAAACGATTAGCTCAACCAGCGAACAATAGACTGGATAGATCAGTGCATTTTCCTTGCTAAGAACACCCAAGGGATAGAACACAAAGAAGCCGATGCCGATCAACATCCAGCCAGCGAGAACTGATCGATCATGTAGAAGCCGGCCTTTCACGTAGCAAATGAGCCCCGCAAAAACAAACAGGGTCGATAATTCGGTCATACGCTGAACGGTATACAACACCGTGCTGACCTGAATCGGATGCAGCAGCCATAGCCCGCCGACAACAACTCCGGCTATCCATGGATCGACACCCGTCTTCTTTGGCAAGGCCTGCAACAACAGCGCAGTCAACCAGCAAACCAGCAGCCCACTAATCAGATGCAACATGAGATTGTTGAATTTCCACCACCAGACATCCGGTCCATGTGTAACGGCGTCGGTGATGAAAGTGGCCATCGCTACGGGCCTGCCGGTTGGCCCACTGGTGCTAAGAATGTAATTGCCAAAAAGCTCCGATGGATAGTGCGCGCTTTGCTGGATCAAGGGTTCGAGCTGAGGCAGGTCATCCAGCAAGAGTGGCCCCGACAGACCGGGGAGATAGGTGGCCACAGTCAGGATCGAGACAAGTGCAAGCATTGCCAGCGCAACAACCGTTGGCCTGTCGATGTTCATCTTGCAGTTCCGTGAGTCGTCGCGACCGTTGCCGCTTCCTTGATAGTTTCTGGCCCCACGTGAAGTTGCTGAAGACGATCCAGAACATTGGGCAACTGCGCCCTTACAAACGAGACCGTCAGGTGCTTGTCGTCTCGAAATACGGTCAGCCCATCCATGCTCTGTGCTGCGCAACGATTGTCTGGACAAACAATATCGTTGAGATTCAAGACGGATACATTGCCAATCCGGTTCGCCGCAATCTCCAGATAAGACGCGACGTCGTCGCTGGCCGGGCTTACCATCGCTTCCTCACACTCTCGCCGACTGTCAGTCAGGCGAAAGGAAAAGCGATACGGCGACTCCAGGCAAGCGGGACCGTTGAAACTAAGTGCCGGAGTTCCCGGGATGAGCACCACCTGTGTCGCAGCTTCACTGAGTGGTGCGAGAAGTCGGCCAACACCCTCGGTCCACTGCGTTGATGTGAATTCGTAGTGCGCTGAGCTGCTCACAAACACGATGTCGGGTCTCGTCTTCACCAGGTAATCTATTGCGGTTTCGCGCCACTCGGAACAGATGTCATACGTGCCACCTGCGGGCGAATAATAGTAGTCCTCGTCGACGATGGGGCAGGCAGATTTCGTTAACACCATCACTCGCCAGTCGGGTTGCGAGTACACCTCAGTCAGCAAATCGGTCCACTGCGCGCCGATGCTGTCACCCAGCAACACTACTGTATGTTTGGCGTCCTTATCACTCTCGCTGCACGGCACCAGTTCGGAACTACTAACGTAGCTGTCGCACTCCATCCCCACGTCGTAAATAAACGGCCTGTCGAGTCGCGGATTGTAATTGTCCTGCCCGGCTATCACCTGCGGCGCTCCATAAACATTGGCGTGCAGGCCATAGGCTGCTGCGACGACGATGGCCATCGTGGCGGCAGAAGAAAACACAGTGCGACTCGCGGTAGCATTGCTAAACCTACCCTTCCAGAACGGGCGCTCAATCAGTTGGTAACTGGCACTCGCCAGCAACAAGGAAACGGCAATGAGCGCGGCCGTTCCGACTATTCCGCGTGTCATCCCGAATGCGTCACCCAGGAGTAGCACCGGCCAGTGCCACAGATATAATGAGTAAGAACGATCCCCCATCCAGACGAAGTAATTGCTTGCGAGTACTCGATTGGACACCGAAGCAGCAGACTCTCGCCCGGCCAGGATCACCAAAGCAGCGCCGCTCGATGGCAGTAATGCGTACAAACCGGGATAAGCAGTATCTGTATCCAGCAGTATGGCGCTGCCGACAATCAGCAGCACTCCGATTACTCCGATCAACGAACTCATCAGTGCCGACGGCGGATGTGGTTCGACACCTGTTTTCGTCTCACCGAAATTGTGGAACCAGACAAACACTGCTGCGCCCATGGCGAATTGCCAGCCTCGGGCCGGCATCATGTAGAAGCTCAGCAATGGTCCATATTCTGCCCAGTGCAGGCACAATGCCAGGCTAACGGCGAAGACCGTCGCGAGCAGGTAGAGTAGCGGCTTTTTCCCGTTACTCGCATTTGCTCCAGCCCCGAGAAAGATAAACGCGACCACGACGAGCCAGGGCCAGATAATGTAGAACTGCTCTTCTACGCCGAGGGACCATGTGTGCAGGAACAGGTCTTTTGCCTGCAGTGCAGAGAAATAGTCGAATTCGGAGAACGCGAAGAAGAAATTGCTGGTCCATGTTGCGGCATAGACGAAAGATCCCGCCTGCATACGGGTCTCGTAGGCAGACAATACGAGTGTTGCTACTACGAGAACCACGGCCAGCATCGCGAGCATTGCAGGAAGCAATCGCCGAAGCCGCCGTGAAAGGAACTGACCGTATCGAATCCCGCCGGTCGACAGCCTCTCTCGCACCAACAGCCCGGTGATCAGGTACCCGGACAGTACGAAAAACACATCGACGCCTACGAACCCGCCCGCAAATCCGGGCACGTGAGCATGAGCGAGCACGACGAGCGCTATCGCGACGGCCCTGAGGCCCTGAATATCACGGCGAAAAGGAATTGTGTGTGCCGAATTTGCCATCGGGAAGGAACAACATTGCATTATGACAAAGCGAGACTATCACCCAAGGAGCGGCGATTCTGTGACGCGTGTGACAGCGTCTCGAAATTCAGCCGATACATTACTTGGCGACAAGACTGCCGCCGCCTGGAGTCCTTAGCGCTTCTTCTCGACAAGCAGCGTTTCGGGCCTGCGCTCGCGGGCCGTGCTGAATAGCTGAAAGCTCTGGTTCACGAAGTTCGTGACGTCCGTGATCTGTTGCATATAGGACTCGAGTTCCTCGGTCTTCTCCGCTTCCACCAGCCTCACAATCGTCGACGGATCTGTCGTTTCGAAGCGCACATAAAATAGTGGCTCACCGCGCTTCAGAATCAGGTCCGCCTTCAGGTCGTGCCACTCGAGCGCCCACATGTGAACACGTGGCCACACATCGATCGGAAAGCGTCCGCAGATCTGCACACCCGGCCAGCGATTTTTATTGTAGTGCAGGAATGGTGGGAATTGATTGACGTAGACCGGGTCATCCGAAAGAAAGACATACGGCGTAACCATTTGCAGAATAGGTCGTTGTGGATGCCGCCATTCGTGCTGTGGTGACATCACAAGCAATTGTTGCATTCCGCTTGGTCGCACGGTCGACATCGCGCCGTCGACATTGGTCAACTGCATCTGGCCTTCTGCGTTGCCAACGATGCGAAGGTGCAAATCGACGGGACAGTTAATGACGTAGTGCAGGCGATCGAACTGAATCGCCGCAGGGCAAAGCTGCGCGGATTTTGCCGATGTCGGCTTCGCGTGATCCAGGTTAACCGGTTTCGGTTCGTCCCAGACTACCGTCGCGCGATCATCTTTGAAGAGCCAGCCAACCTTCACGCGGCGCGAAGTGGTTTCGCTTTCTTCTTCTGACGATTGTTTGCCAAATAACTTGCCAAACATCTTTGTCCCCTATTCCTCGGCAACACACCTCGTGTCTGCAAGTATATGCCGAGACGCATCGCGCTGGTCCACCAATATGCAGTTTGTGCCGTCGGTGACCAGGCGAAACTGTATCGGCATCTCCATAGTGCGACCCTGCGCCGGGGAGCCTTCGATGGATTGGGGTATTTTTCGTTCGATGATCAGGACGCTCGTATCTGTCAGCGCACCGTCCGCAAGCACGACATCTGTATGCAGCGCTGCGTTGACCGTTTGTTGCAACGCTGCACGGCTTGCGGCATCGGGATCAGCGATCACAGCTGCCTGGTCCGCATCCGGAGCCAAGTTCTTGCAGGCGGTCAACGTCATCGCGCAGGCGATGAAGGCTATCCCTCTCTTTACGTTTTTCATTGCGGCCTCAGAATCCGGTTCATATGCCACGGCGATTTCGGCACGAAAGGCTCGACCGCATTCAGGGGCAGCGATGCCTTGCTCAGAACACCTGATGTGACGCCTGATGCCGCCGGACAAGCCGCGCCGTCGCGATAAGCCAATGCCACGGCCAGTCGTCCTTCGGCCGGGTCGCCTAGCTGCGCGGTGAAATCGTCGGCAACCGAACATCCGGGTACATCCTCACCGGCACCGGTCGAATTGGCCGGAGAGAACCCATCGGCGTAGTCGCCAAATCCTGCGGCATTCGCTCCTTTGAACTGAATCGTGAAATACGTCGTACCGCAATTATCAGTCGGGAAAAATCCGTATGGCTTGCCGCAGGTGGTCGACCCGATCTGAATGACTTCGACTCCAACACCACGCAGGCCATTGATGATCGCCTCGCTTGCTGAACAGGTGCCACCACCGGTCAGAACGTAGACACGCGGCAGATCAAGTGTTGGCAGCGCCTGACCCGGCGTGCCGTTAAACGGTGCACCCAGCGCTGTTGTGTAGAACGGTGTCGGCGACAAAGCCTGCCCTGTCACTGGATTAGTCACCGGATGCTTGTCGTTGAAATTCAATTCATCAAACACCATGCCAGCCGTCGGCCCTGGCCCTGCGATCATGTACGCCAGCTCGCTCGCAATAGCGAGGAAGCCACCGCCGTTGTAGCGCAGGTCGAGTACCAGGTCATCGATACCGGCCCCGCCATCGTGAGCATTCAATTGATTCACGGCATCGATGAGGGCTTGCTCGGCTGTCGCGAGATGATCGTTGAAGGTCATGTAGCCGACTTCGCCGGTCGGCGTTGAAATGACCTGTGTATTCTGCACAGTGGCTGATGTGACACTTGCTGATGTCAGTATCACATCACGTGGTGTCGCCGAGCCCAGGTCCAGAACGGTGAGCGTGTGCGATTCGCCAATACTACTTGGGAAGAGTCCCGCGTTCAGCGTGTCAACGTCAGATCCGAATTCGACATCAACACCATCGATCATAAGAATGTCGGCACCACGTGCCAGTGGCACGGGGATATTGGTTGCCGGCGAGTTTGGCTCGGTGTAAGCAATCAGGAGCTTGCGTGGCGGGGAGTTCGATATAAACGCCCATGTGATGCCGTAGCCGAAGGTCACGCCGGACTGCGACAGCTGGAACCACTCATCCGAATCGAAGGTGAAATGGAACTGATCTTTCGGTGTGCCCGATGGCGTTAGTGCATCGGTTCTGAGCAGGTCGAAATAGGCCAACGGATCGTTGTGCAGCCCCGGGTCCCTGTCGGTGACTTCGTCGTACCAGAGATAGGTGTCGTTGGTATAGGAACGCAGGAAGTTGTTTTCATCCAGTGTGGACCCCGCAACGTCCGGGTATGGATTTCCTGTCGCCGGATTTGTGCCGTTCCGTGGCGCCTCACATTGGGCAAAGAAGGTGATGAAATCCAGAAAGACGCCCGGCTGCCAGTCATTGCCGCCGTTGCCACCGCCACCTTGGCCGAGGCCACCACCACCGCCACCACCGCCACCACCGCAGGCAGCGAGGGAAACAAGGACTACAATCAGGGAAATCATTCTGGACATGGGAAACACTCTCTCAGGGTGGACAGGATATTTTGCCTTCGGGTCGATCAGGCATGGCGACCGTATTACTTATTATGTAGTCTATTCGGCCAATAAGTTCCGACCAGCTCACACTTTATGAATCTCAAGACACTGGCAGCACTAATCGTATTGGCCGCAGCGCCCGCCATCGCACAGGACGAGGCCAGCGGAAACACCATCGACCCGTCGATAATTCCGGCCGATATCGCCGCGCAAGCCGTCGCTCTGCGAGAGCGAGCACTCAAAGAGAACCTGTCGGTCGATATTGTCGAATCAGTAACTACCGAGGTAGGGCCACGGCGTATGGGCACGGCGGGTGACCAGCGCGTCATCGCCTGGGCGCAGGCAAAATTCAAGGAACTGGGCTTCGATCGTGTCTGGACTGAGCCTGTCGAACTCGATCGGGGCTGGATCCGTGGTGAAGCCACGGCCGAGATTCTCGAGCCCTTCCCACACAACATCGTGATGACCGCACTGGGCTACAGCGTGGGCACGGACGGCGATCTCGTTGCCGAAGTCGTCGAATTTCCTACATACGACGACCTGCTGGCTGTACCCGAAGGGGATAGCCTGAAAGGCAAGATCGTATTTATCTCTTACAGCATGGCCGATTACGTCCAGCCTGAAGACGGATCGGGACGGGGTTCCTATGGCGAGGGCACCAGGTCCCGCGGCAAGGGCCGCGTCGAAGCTGCGAAACGCGGCGCCGAGGCAATTGTCATCCGCTCGGTCGGTATCGACAACAACCGCAACGGCCACACGGGCAGCGGTTACAACTACGAAGAAGGCGTCAGGATGATCCCGACGGTTGCCGTCTCGGCTCCCGATGCCGTTCTTATGCAGAACATGCTGCGACGCGGCAAGCCGGTGGTCCTCAAGATGAACCTGACGTCGCAATTCACTGGCCCGCAGATGAGTGCCAACATCATCGGGGAGATCACGGGCCGCGAAGATCCCGACCGTTTCGTATTACTAGGCGCGCACGTCGATTCCTGGGACGAAGGAACGGGAGCACTCGACGACGGTGCGGGCATTGGCTCGATGATGGCGACCGCAGCCTTTATCGGCCAGATGGAGCAGCGTCCACGCAGGAGTATTCGCGTCATCCTGTTCTCGGGAGAAGAGATCGGCTTCTACGGTGTCTATGCCTACATGAAACAGAATGCGGACAATATCGACAGTCACCTGCTCGGTGCCGAGGTCGACGCTGGCGGCGGTCGCGCCAATACGCTGACATCCGGCGTCGGCCCGAATTCGCTCTCGGTCGTGCGTGAGATGCACAAGCTGGTCGCGCCGCTCGGCATCGAGTTCAATGAGGCTAACGATGCCCGGGCGCAATCCGACATGAGCGAAGTCAGCAATGCTGGCATGCCGGCTCTGCACCTGCTCCAGAACTCGAATGGTTACTTCATGTACCACCACACGCCGAACGATACGTTCGACAAGATCATTCCAGAGGACATGCGCTACCTGACTGCGGCCTACGCGACACTATTCTATGTAGCTGCTGAAATGGACGTCGACTTCAGGGAGTAACCGTACCGGTGTGGCAGCTATACTCTGTACAAAGGGGGATTTGCCAATGGTCAGACGTCTTACCAACACGGTGTCGCTACTCGCGCTGCTGATCACGGTCAGCTTGATCGCCGCCACGCCCGCATACGCGCAAGGCGTGCAGCACAACGAAACAGATATCGCATTTGCCAAGCGCATGGCCGCAAGGCTGGAGCGTGTTGAGAAACAGGCCGAGCGGATCGAGGAAATGATTAAGAAAATGGGCCAGCAGGCGTCTCGGGATGAATTGACGCGACCGGACGACCAATTTGGGCAACAGGATCGTATTCCCAGAGGTGACCCGCAGTCGGATTACCGCCGCGCCGGCATGAAAATGCGCTCAGCCAGGAAGAAGGCCGAAAAAGAGCGCGAAAAGCTCGCGAATCTGCAGCGTTCGGGAAGTAGCATCGAGCCTTCGGATCGTGATCGCATCGAGGCGACAGTAACGAACCTGGAGCGCAACGTCGCCGACATGGAACATGATATTCGTCTCAGGCGATTTTGATCGACCGCTCAGGCGTCGCTGGCAATACGGGATGACCTGACCGCAACGGATTTGATCTGGGCGAACAACTCGTCACCCGGTTGCAAGCCAAGCTCCCTGATCGAGCGTCGGGTTACACGCGCAACAATACGATCATCACCCAGCTTGAGACGCACAAGCATGGACGGTCCGTTGCCGGGCTGAATGGCTTCAACGACGGCCGGTAAAATATTGAGAATGGTGCTTTGCTCCGGCATCGAGCGGCACAAGCTCACATCGCTCGCACGAATGCGCAGGCGCAGGGGCGCTCCCTCCACCGCGGCCCGGCCCGGTACCCAGAGATCGCCGCCGGAAAATGCGAGCCTCGTCAGATCATCCTCGTCGTCATGTTCATGTGCGATTCCCTCGATGACTGATCCGGACTGATCCCCGCCAAGTGCCGGGATATCCATACGCACGAGCACGTCGTGCAACTCCCCGTCAGCCACGACCCGGCCGCCGTCAATGACCACCAGGTGATCGCAAAGGCGGCAGACCTCGTCAATGTTGTGGCTGACATAGATGATCGGTACTTGCGACTCAACGTGCAGTCGGTCGAGGAACGGCAGTATCTCGTCACGTCGTGCCTGGTCGAGCGAGGCAAGCGGTTCGTCCATCAGCACGAAACGCGGTGAACTCATCAGCGCGCGTGCGATGGCGACACGTTGTGCTTCCCCACCCGACAATTCGGATGGACTACGCGACAACAACTGCTGCAGGCCGAGTAACTCGATGACATGGTCGAAATCCGGGCCGCCGTTGTGACTGCGGCGTTTTTGACCGTATTCGATATTCGCCCGCACGGACAGATGATCGAATAATCGCGGCTCCTGGAATACGTAGCCGATGTTGCGTTCCTGTATCGAAAGTGACGAATCGCCTGCAGATCTTTCCAGTCCGGCGATGCAGCGCAGTAAGGTTGTCTTGCCGGCACCTGACGGGCCAAATACGCCTGTGATGCCCTGCATTGGCACTTCTATATCGACATCGAGCGTGAAGTTATCGCGCTGCAGCTTGTAACGAATCGGAGTCATGGTGCCGGCGCTCATCGCTGCCACCGCCGGTTGACGAAGAACATCGCGAACAGGGCCACGAACGCCACGATGAGCAGCAATGCAGACAACTGGTGCGCGGCCGCGTAATTCAATGACTCGACCTGGTCGTAAATAGCGATCGAAACAACGCGCGTTTCGCCCGGGATATTGCCGCCTACCATCAACACAACGCCAAACTCGCCAAGCGTATGGGCGAAACTCAATACAACGGCACCGAGGTAGCCGCGAATTGAAAGCGGGACGGCGACGGAGAAGAACGCATCCATGCGACTCGCACCAAGCGTCCATGCGGCCTCGAGTTTCTGGTTTCCCAGTGACTCAAACGCGGCAGTCAACGGCTGCACTGCGAATGGCAGACTGTAGATACATGACGCAATGACCAGACCTGTAAATGAAAATGTCAGCGCACTGCCAGTGAGCTCAACCCACCAGCCACCGAGCGCACCAGCCGGACCCAGGACGATCAACAAATAGAACCCAAGAACTGTCGGCGGCAGAACGATGGGCAATGCCACTAATGTCTGCACCATAGATTTCCATCGCGACGGTGTGCGCGCCAGCCACCACGCGATCGGCGTGGCGACAACAATAAGAATGGCCGTCGTTACGCCGGCCAGCTGAACTGATAGCAGCAGCGGTTGCCAAAGCAGGTCCATGTCAGTCAGGCACCTTGTAGCCACGGGCGCGAATGATCTCCCGAGCATCGGCGCTCTTGAGGAACTCGAGCAAGGCTCGCCCGACCGCGCCGTCCTTGATCAAGATTGCCTGTTGCTCGATCGGATCATGCATGGACGAGGGGACTGCCCACTGGCAGGTTGCGGCAGGCAACCTCGGGTCCATTGCCTGCGATGCGGCGATTAGACCCAGGTTGGCATTCTTCGAGGAAACGAACTGCAATGTCTGCGCAATGTTTGCGCCAAAAACGAGATTGTCCTGGGCATCATTCCACAAGTCAGCTCGCATTAGGAATTGCATTGCCGCGACGCCGTAAGGCGCTGTCTGCGGGTTCGCAATCGCGAGTCGCAGGGATTCCAGGTTGTCCAACTGGTCACGGCAGTCGGCATCGGACAGCGCGTCATCAACGGACCAGAGCACGAGCCCACCGACAGCGTAGGCAAAACGTGTGCCGGAGATGCCCGCTCCCGATTGTTCGAGTCGCTCGGGGCGTTCGGCATCGGCCGCAAGCAATACACTGAACGGCGCCCCGTTGACGATTTGGGCATAGAGGATGCCCGTTGATGCCGTTGATGTGCGCACCCGATGGCCCGTGGACTCCTCGAATCGCGCGACCAGCTCGGCCATGGGCGCACTGAAATTGCTGGCTACAGCAACCGAGATCGGCTCAGCACTGGCTGAGGCGAACAGGAATAGCGGCAACAGGTATCGGCAAAACCACATTTGCTCATGATAGTGCTTTTAGGCACCGACGGTGCGCGTGTAACAGGGGCTCGGTGTAACCATTGGGCTGGTCGCAGCCCTGAAACACGAGATCACAGGCCGCTTCAAACGCGATGCTCGCGTCGAAGTCGTCGCTCATCCGGTGATACAAAGGATCGCCCGCGTTCTGCTCATCGACCACGATGGCCATACGTTTGAGCGTTTCCATGACCTGATCTTCGGTCGCCACGCCATGCAACAACCAGTTCGCAATGTGCTGGCTTGAGATACGCAGCGTTGCGCGATCTTCCATGAGACCGACGTCGCTAATGTCGGGCACTTTCGAGCATCCAACGCCCTGGTCGATCCAGCGCACGACATAGCCGAGAATGCCTTGCGTGTTGTTGTCCAGCTCGTCCTGGATCGCCTTTGCGTCGAGGATCGAAGGATCGCCCAGCGGGGGCGTCAGAATGTCATCGAGGCTCGCAAGCGCTCTTGACGCCAGCGCTTTCTGAACCTGCCGCACGTCGACCGCGTGATAGTGCATCGCGTGCAGTGTTGCCGCGGTCGGCGACGGAACCCATGCACAACTGGCTCCGGCCTCCGGGTGTGCCTGCTTGGTATCCATCATCTGTTTCATTTCATCGGGCTTGGGCCACATGCCTTTGCCGATTTGCGCCCTGCCCGGCAGCCCGCAGCGAATACCGGTGTCGACATTCCAGTCTTCATAGGCATTGATCCATGGCTGCGCCTTTATTGCCTCTTTGGGTAGCACCGGACCCGCCTGCATGCTCGTGTGAATCTCGTCACCGGTACGATCGAGGAATCCTGTATTAATGAACACCAGCCTTTCTTTGACTGCGCGTATGCATTCCTGCAGGTTCACGGTCGTGCGTCGCTCTTCATCCATAACACCGACTTTCAGCGTATTTCGAGCGAGTCCGAGAAGGTCTTCTACGCGACTGAACAATTGATTTGTGAACGCGCATTCGTCCGGCCCGTGCATTTTCGGTTTGACGATGTAAACGCTGTTGCTGCGGCTGTTCGGCATGCGTTCAGTCTGTTTCGCGTTCGCCATCGCGCACGCCGACGTTACGACGGCATCGAGCAAACCCTCGAACACCTCGTTGCCGTCTTTGTCGATTACGGCGTCCGTCTGCATCAGGTGCCCGACGTTCCGCACCAGCATCAGGCTTTGGCCTGTCAGTGTCAGCTCACCACCATCAGGTGTGCCGTAAACGCGATCCGCATTCAGTTGGCGCGTCATTGACCGGCCGCCCTTATCGAAGCTCGCCTCGAGAGTGCCCTGCATCAGGCCCAGCCAATTGCGGTACACACCCACCTTGTCTTCGGCATCAACGGCCGCAACCGAATCTTCGCAGTCCTGGATGGTTGTTAGCGCCGACTCGAGGACCACATCGCTGACGTTGCCGGGCGCGGTACGCCCGATCGGATGATTCGGGTCTGTCTGAATCTCGATGTGCAGCCCATTGTTGCAGAACAGGTAACTGCAACGGCCGCCTTCCTGGGAAAATCCGACGAATTTCTCCGCGGCGCGCCAGGCTTCGTCGTTCGCATTGGAGTGACTACCCGATGGCAGCGGGAGCGTACGATCCAGAAAATCGGCCGCATAGGCGATGACGGCGGCACCGCGTGCCGGGTTATAAGCAGAACATGCTTCCTTGCCGCCATCCTCGGAGATGACATCGGTACCGTACAGCGCATCGTAAAGGCTGCCCCAGCGTGCGTTGGCCGCATTCAACGCAAATCGCGCGTTGCTGACCGGGACGACCAGTTGAGGCCCTGCGATCTCGGCGATCTCGGGGTCGGCGCCTTCTGTGGAAATCTGAAATGGCTCGCTCGGCTCACACAGGTAGCCGATGCTCTTGAGGAAGGTGGCGTACTCGGCGTGATCCAGCGGCGCCTCGGAGTGCAGGCCGTGCCAGTCGTCGATCTGTTGCTGCATGGCGTCACGCACATTCAGCAATTCGCAATTAACCGGCGTGAGATCCTCGACCAAGGATTCGAGTCCCTGCCAGAACTCTCCAGCATCGAAGTCAATTGCAGGGAGCAACTCGTCTTCGATAAAGGCACGAAAACCCGTATTTACTGAAAGATTGCCGATTCGTTCAAAGTCCGCTGATGCCATCGGCAATCTCCCGGTAAATGTTCAGGCCACGAACTGCTCCTCTTCGGTGCTTCCGTC
>Ga0255052_10001597_pt1 | contig 16905 bp, 16 predicted proteins | sample JV7_2_21_MG_FD_188632 | JGI IMG/M metagenome (GOLD analysis project Ga0255052, IMG submission 188632) | Seawater microbial communities from Jervis Inlet, British Columbia, Canada - JV7_2_21 | ecosystem: Environmental > Aquatic > Marine > Inlet | place: Canada: British Columbia | collected...
AGATGCGGGCCCCGTCCTGGTAGCGACAGGCGAGGGTCGCGCCTTCTTTTCCGGTGAGGTGGAATGGCCCATAACCTGGACGCTCGACGCGCAGACTTATCTGGCGATCGGCAAGGCGGAAGTCGGGTCGCCGCTGCCGCTCCTCCGCCGGCAGCTCCAGGTAGACGTCTTCAACCAGCCAACGCGCATAGGTGACGAGGTCTCCCTCGGACGACCAGAACTGCTTGTCGAAACCGACGCAGCCAAGGCCGCTGGCCGCCAGAAAGGGGTAGCGTGCGGCCCATAACGGGACCTGGCCCTGACCCGAGCCGACGCGGTCGAGCCGCCAGTTGGCGCCCGGCACGGAGATGGTCATCGCCGAACCGCGAGCGTCACCGGCCACGTGACCGCCGGGGAACGGAGCCGCCGACAGCAGCAGCATGCCTCTCGCTGGATCGAGCAATGTGACAAAGGCGCCCGCGACCGACGGGCAACCGGATGCAGCGTCGGCAACCACGATCTGTGGTCGCAAGGCGGCGTCCTGGGCGTCACCGGCTCGAGGTGTGGCCGCCGAAAGCAACGCGACCACGCCAATGACGACTGCCTGTACGGAAATTCTGGCTGATCTCATGAGAAACCTCGGCGGCAAGGTACTGCGGTTCCCCCGGCTCTCTGTGTGCGCTAAATCACTCGTAGCGCTTCTTCCCCATTTCACGCGCCACCCGGGCCACGACCCTCTCGAGGTCGCCGATGTTGCCAATGGCGCTGTCGTCCGATCCGTTGTCGCCATAGAGTATGGCCGCCACCTTGCGATCGACGATGACCGGGATCACGATCACTTCTTTGGGGACCTCATCGCCGAGAAGCTCCTTGAGCGAGCGATTGCCCTCGCCCTCCTTGAGCCTGCCGCGGTAGCTGCGGGCCTCGTCGATGACCCACGAGATCGCTGAGTCCTCGTCATCGAGCCGCTCGATGCGACGGCCGGCCATGGCAAGCGACGCCTCGCGGTTGTCGGGGTCGAAACCTCCGACCACACTGAGAGTGTCCGGGTAGACCAGGAACAGAACCGCCCGGCGGACCAGCTTGTTGGCGTCCTCGAGAATGGTCGCGGCCATCTCGGAAGTGACCACGTAGGACTCTTCTTTCAGGTTGGCGAGAACGTCGCGCACGGCTTTGAAGTAGTCCGGCGATTCATCTTTGTTAATGGCCTCGTCGTGCTCGGCCGCACCTCCGAGGAGGATCTGCTCGGCTCGGATACCGGTCTCGAGGATCACCTCAAGCGGATCGACCCGAACCTCGCCGAGATCCGGGATGTCCATGGGCGCGTAGGTTCCGACCCCCTGTGACCAGCTCAAGGCTTCGCGGATGACATTCTGGAACTGGAGGTACACCACCCGGGTCAGGTCCTCGGCTGTTACCACGTCCATCTCGATGAGGATCTGCCCGAGCAGGGCCGCACCCTCGTTTTTCTTCTGGAGTTGGAGAGCTGTTTCGAGCTGCTCTTCGTCGACGAGGCCGCGCCGGACAAGCATCGCGCCCACGGTCTCTCGGACGCCGGTCGACGCGGCGTAAACAATGTCACCATTCCGAAAGGCGAGCTTGAGCCGCTCGTCTCCGTTTTCGATGGACAGCTGGCCCGTTTTCTGATTCTGAGCCAGAACCATCATGAAGTCGGCGACTGCGAGATCCTCGATGTCGGCGGTGATCGTCATTGGGTCACGCTCCGTTGCAGCCCGAAAACGGAGAATTACGACTGCAACAACGATTCTATCCCGTGTTCGCACCGACTGCGGCGGATCGGTGGACGACGACTGCCCTCGAGATACCCGTTATCGCGATAACATGAACATTGCCCCAATCAGGGCGGCGCCGCCTACGACCAGTATTCCGAACGCGATCGCCGCGGCGAGAGTGATGATTCGATTCGCAATTTGCCGCTTGGCTTCCTGGTAGGCCATCACCTGGGCGTCAGGGTTTACCGGCGTGGGTGGTGGCTCCGGCAGCCGGTCCTTCCACTGGGTTGCCATTAGTGCGAGTTCCGGATCGTTTTCGAGATGTTCCTTGACCAAGACCCGGGTGTCGGGGCTCGCTTCGTCCGAAAGATACAGGGGCAGAAGATCCAGAATTACCTCTCGTGTCACGGCCATCATTCACCTCCGTAGTGGTTCATTGCTTCTGCGAGGAGCCGTCGGCGGGCGCGGTGGACCTTGACTCGCGCCGCGCCCACCGAAATTTCCAGGATCCTCGCGATTTCTTCATAGGGGAGCGAGTGCTCCGTTCTGAGGACCAGCGCCATCCGATCCGGTGATGGCATCTGCGACAGCGCTCGCGTTACCCGGTCCAGGTCCATGCGTGCGGCGGCCGCCCGATGCGGATCGGGAGAACCGTCGGCCAGTTCCTCGGGGAGCTGCTCGTCCTTGTTGGACCGATGTCGGTGTTTGATGAAGACATTTCGAGCGATGGCGAAGAGGTAACCCTTCAGAGTTTCGGTACGCAAGCGGTCGCGCTTTGCCCATGCCCTGATGAAGGTCTCTGAAGCCACGTCCTCGGCCTGGGTCGTGTCATGCGTCAGCCAGGTGGCAAACCGGTAGACGTCTGAGAAATAGGTGGTGTAGAGCTGCTCGAAGGTCATCGTTGTAGGTCGCTCCCGTAGAGACTACCTTCGAGGGCGGAATTTGTTACAGCTGCCTACTGGCCGCCGGTCTCAGCGAGCCGCTGACGACGGACCCGGTTGATCTCCTTCGACGCCTTGATGCCGCGGTGTCTGAGTGAAAACCAGATCAACCGCTTGCGATCCATGACGAAGAAACGTTTGCCCCAACGTGCCAGGGCTTTGCGGTCGATCTCGAACCCGAGGCCCGGGGTTGTCGGTGTCTCGAGGGTTCCCCGATCGTGGTGGAACGGATTTTCGAGGATGCCGTCGCGTGCGTCGACTGTCCATCCCGGTGGCGCCAGCGGGTACTCGAGCTCTCGCTCCTCGGCGAATCCGCTGGCTGCGAAGAGTTGCAGATTGACCGCAAAGCCGATGCCGTTGGTCCAGGTGTGGGGCGAGTAGGAGAGGCCGTGCTTTCGCAAAAGCCGAATCACATCCATCGTCTGGGCGATGCCTCCGGTGAAGATGGCGTCCGGTTGGAAGATGTTGTAGCACCGGCGTTCGATCATCATCCCGAGCTCCGGAAGGCCGGCGCTGTGGAGCTCGCCGCCGGCGATCGGCACCCGGCTGGCGGCGGTCAGGGTGCTGAGGTCCTCGTAGCGGTCCATTGCCAGTGGTTCCTCGATCCAAGCGACGCCGATGTCGGCGCAGGCGTCGGCGAACCTTTTTGCGCGGTCCAGATCCCACAGCGGCGAGTCGCCGACGATCGTGACTCGCCATCCCTGGTTGGCGTCGACCGCGATCTTGACCCGATTACCGATTGCTTTCGCCGTCTCGACGACCTGGTGGATGTCGACCGCCTCGTCGTGATCGTGGACCCGGAGCTTGACGGTTCGGAAGCCTTCGGCGTGGCGCGCCTCCACCTCCTCGATTCGCGCTTCGGGCTCCTTGACCTCACCGGTCGACGCGTAGAGGCGGACGGTGCAGGGCGCTCCGCCGAGCATCTCGCAGACCGGCCGGCCGGCGAGCTTACCCCTGATGTCCCAGAACGCGGGCTCGATCCACCAATTGCGCCAACCGAGGTACGCGATCTCGCGCAAACGTTGTTGCACCAGGGAGATGTCACAGGCGTCTTCGCCGAGGAGATATGGACCGAGGAGATCGCCGAGGCCGGCCCTCTCGCGCCCGATGGCGGGGCCGGCGCTGTAACCCTCGACGCCGTCGTCGGTGGTGATCCTGACCAGCGTGAACCGGTTTTCGTTCGACGGCATGCCGGGGATCCAGGCCGGTCGGAACGTGGCCGGCAACGGGATCGCGACGTGGAAGAGCTCGACCCGCGCGACTCGGCTGGTCATGGCATGAGGGTAGCACTCCTCTTTCCGGCATTTTGCGCAAGCACATCAGCCCGTGAGGCTTCATTTCCACCCCCACCCGCCTGGCAGCCGGGACGGCTGCCCCACAATACCTCCGTCGATCCGGAAACCTTTTGTGGAGCAGGCGTCTCGCCTGCTGGGTGGGTTGGACGTCGTATCAACTCCTTGTCAATGGTCGATAGGTGACGCGATGCGGCCGGTCAGCGACGTCGCCCAACCGCTTACGACGGTCGGCTATGTAGTCGGAGTAGGGCCCGGGAAACCACTCGACGTGCGAGTCGCCCTCAAAGGCCAGCATGTGGGTTGCCACCCGGTCCAGGAACCAGCGGTCGTGGGAAATGACGAGGACGCAGCCCGCGAACGCGAGAATCGCCTCCTCGAGCGCCCGCAGGGTGTTGACGTCGAGGTCGTTGGTGGGCTCATCGAGGAGCAGCACGTTGGCTCCCTCCTTGAGCATCCGCGCCAGGTGGACGCGGTTGCGCTCGCCGCCGGACAGCTGATTGACCGGTTTTTGTTGGTCGGAGCCCGTGAAGTTGAATTGCCCGACATAGGCGCGCGAGTTGACCTCGGTGCGACCCAACCACACCGATTCCGAGCCCTCGGAGATCACCTCCCACACCGATTTCTCGGGTTCGAGCGTGGAACGGCTCTGGTCGACGTAGCCGAGCTTCACGGTGTCGCCGAGCCTGAGGGCGCCGCCGTCAGGCTCCTGCTTCCCGATGATCAGCTCGAAGAGGGTAGTTTTGCCGGCGCCGTTGCCGCCGATGACTCCGACGATGGCGCCGGGGGGAACCGAAAAGCTGAGGTCGTCGAACAGAAGCCGATCGTCATGGCCTTTCGTCAGGCTCTCGGTCTCGATGACGACATCGCCCAGTCGCGGCCCAGGCGGGATCCAGATCTCGAGGTCGCGCACCATTTCTTCGGGTTCCTGCGATAGCATTTCCTGGTAGGCGTTGATCCGCGCCTTGCCCTTCGCGTGGCGTGCGTGGGGCGCCATGCGGATCCACTCCAGCTCCCGTTCGAGTGTTTTCTGGCGGCGCCCCTCGCTGCGTTTCTCCTGTCGCAGACGCTCCTCCTTCTGCTCGAGCCACGACGAGTAGTTGCCCTTCCAGGGAATTCCGTGGCCGCGGTCGAGCTCGAGGATCCAACCCGCTACGTTATCGAGGAAGTAGCGGTCGTGGGTGACGGCGATGACGGTGCCGGGGTATTCCTTGAGGTGGCGTTCGAGCCATGCCACCGAAAGATCGTCGAGGTGGTTCGTGGGTTCGTCGAGGAGCAGGATGTCGGGCTGCCTGATGAGCAGCCGGCAGAGGGCGACCCGGCGGCGCTCGCCTCCCGAGAGGATCTCGACCCTGGTGTCGCCGGGCTGACAGCGGAGGGCGTCCATGGCGAGCTCGAGGCGGGAGTCGAGCTCCCACGCGCCCATCGATTCGATCTTGTCCTGCACCACCCCCTGGCGATCGAGCACCTTCTGCATTTCGTCGTCGTCCATGGGTTCAGCGAATCTTTCGGCGAGGGCGTCGAACTCGGAGAGGAGCGCCGTGGCCTCGGCCGCGCCTTCCTCCACGACCTCGCGCACGGTCTTACCTGCCTGCAGCTCGGGTTCCTGCTCGAGGAGGCCGACCGTGTAACCGGGAGCACGGACGACCTCGCCGTTTGAAGGTTCGTCGACGCCGGCCATGATTTTCAAGAGTGTGCTCTTTCCCGCGCCGTTGAGGCCGAGGACGCCGATCTTGGCGCCGTAGAAGAAGCCGAGCGAGATGTCGCGCAACACCGTCTTCTGGCCATGGGTCCTGCTGACCTGGACCATGGAGAAGATGACCTTTTGTTCGTCCGCAGCCATGCAGTCCTCCGCGACATCAGAGTGGCGGCGGGAGCGCCGCAAGTCAAGGTCACGGCGGTTGTGCCGCGGTGCGTCTTTCCGAGACCTTGAATGCTTGCTACCCTTCGTCGCGCTGAGGAGGGTTATCCTGCATATCTCACCAACTTTCTGCTGCGGGCGCCGATGCACCGCGCCCAACGGTGTTTTCTCGCCTCGGGGTGCTCGACGTACCGCAAGTACGCGCTCCGCGCCTCTCGGGTCGAAAACCCCACTGTGCACGGCACCTCGACGCCCTCGCGACGAAACCCGGTGAGATATGCAGGCTATGAGGACCGACGCATCATGAGTAAGCGAATTGGCATCTTCGGATGGGGAATTGTCGCTCCAAAGTCGCCGGATGCCCACACATTCGAAAAAAACCTCGGCAAAGCGACGAGTTGGCTCGAACCGTTTGATGGCTTTGGGCCGAGCAACTTCCTCGTCGGGCGGCCCGAGTTCGACTTCGAGAGCTACAAACCCTGGATTGACGAGCGATTCGAACCACGTCGTTTTGCCCAGCTGAACTCGAAGATGGGCAACACGGTCAAGTACGCCATCGGCGCATTCGTCCAGGCTCTCGAACGAAATCCCGGTATCGAGCCTTTGCTACGGGACCTGGGCTCTCAGGTGCACGTCTATGTTGGAACCGGTCTCGGCGATTTTCCCCTGCAGTACGACCTCTCTCTTCTCTACTACCGCGCTCAGAAGAGGTGGAATCGATTCTGGTGTCAGGACGAGCATAATAATGAACTTCAAAGATACCGGGAGGCTTCGGCAAGCGACCGTGAGCGGATTCGCGCTGATCTGGGTGCGCCGGACGACCCAAATGAGGTTGACCCGAAGAGTGAAGACTTCGACGAAATCAGTGAACGGTGGGACGCCTTCTGGGTCTCGAAGTCTGATGGGCTGCATCGGTACCTGGAGAGGTCGAAGGAGGTCGAAGGGGAGGACATCACCGGCGACATCGAAAACGGCAAGGGCCCCCTCATCCGCCGCAAGATTTCCTCACGGAGAAAGCTCAACGCCGAGTATGGATGTCCTACCGAACCGTGGAACGCGGTCAACCCCAATCTCCTGTGGAACATCCCCAACATTCCGGCGGCCCAGATCTCGATGCTCGGTCGCATCACCGGACCGTCGGTCGCTCCGCTTGCTGCGTGCGCCGGATTCAGCGTGTCACTGAAGATGGCGATCGACGCCATCCGCTCGGGCCAGGCCAAGGTCTGCGTGATCGGTATGACCGATCCCGAGCCGCACGCGCTATCGGTCGGGACGTTCTTCGGTGCCAAAGTCTTGTCTCACGATGGCCGGGTATCCAAGCCTTTCACCGGCATGCGTGGCACTCACGTTGCGGGTGGTGCCTGTATATGGATCGTGGGTGACGCCGAGTACCTCACTGGCCAGGGGTTCGAGCCGCTCGGACTCGAGATCCTCAGCGTCGGGATTTCTTCAGATGCTGACCACATCATCACTCCGTCTCAGGAGGGACCACGAATCGCCATTCAGCAGGCGCTGGTCGAGGCGGGCATCGATCCCGAGAATGTGGCCACCTGGGACATGCATGCGACGGCGACGCCCGGTGACTGGACCGAGCTGCAGAACACGCTGGCGGTCCTGCCCGGATCGATGGCGATCACCGCGCGCAAGGGTACCTTCGGGCACGGGATGTCGGTCTGCGGTGGGTGGGAGCTGACGGCCCAGCACCTCGGCTTTTCCAAGGGAGAGCTCCTCCCCGTCAACCTCGAGGGCGCCGAGGTACACGATCAGATCCGACCCTATTACCACCGACTGGTGCAGGACGAGGCCCGCCCCACCGAGGGCGACGTGGCCGGCAAGATCAACATGGGAGTCGGCGGGATCAACGCCTGCGCGATCTGCCGGCGTTGGTGACGGTCTACAATCGCAGCGTAACCAAAGGCGCGTTGCAGACGTAGTGCCGAAGAGAGGGGAGTGAGCCTCGATGGTCCAGGGCTTCAGCCGTTTTTCCGGAACCGACAGCTACATTACCTCGCCGGAGCTGCGTCATGGGGTCAACGTGGCGGCGGCGATCGAACGGCCGTTGCTGGTTCGCGGAGAGCCGGGCACCGGTAAGACCCTGCTCGCGACCGCAATCGCCGAGGACCTCGGGCTCGAGCTGATCACCTGGTACGTCAAGTCGACCTCCAAGGCGGCCGACGGTCTCTATGTCTACGACACGGTCAAACGGTTGCAGGACAGTCGTTTCGGAGACCACGACGTGTCCGACATTCGTCAGTACATCCAGCTCGGCCCGCTCGGCCGCGCCTTGACCTCCGAGCAGCAGGTGGTGCTTCTGATCGACGAAATCGACAAGGCCGACCTCGAGTTTCCCAACGATCTCCTGCACGAGCTCGACGTCATGGAGTTCACCGTGATCGAGACCGGTGACAGCCACCGCGCGACCCACCGGCCAATTGTCGTCATCACGTCGAACGCCGAAAAAGAGCTGCCGGACCCATTCCTCAGACGTTGCATCTTCCACTTCATCGAGTTTCCCGACGAGGAAATGATGACCCGTATCGTTCGCGTCCACCACCCGAAAATCGGCAAAAAGCTGCTCGAGCAGAGCCTGGCCCGGTTCTACTGGCTGCGCAAGGTAAAGGGACTGCGCAAACGCCCCTCGACCTCCGAGCTTGTGGACTGGATCGGGGCGTTGATGGCGGCCGGTGTCCAGCCTGGACAGCTGGCCAAGGAGATTCCGTTCCTGGGTGCTCTGATCAAGAAGGAGGAGGATGTCGAGGCGGTTGCCAGGGCAATGTCGGGTTCTTCTGGGCGGTGGCCCGCCGACGATGCCTGAGGCGACGCCGGCCACCGACCACGCCGGGATTTTCCTGCCCTTCTTCTATCGTCTCCGGAGCCATGGCCTCAAGGTCACCCCACAGCAGTGGCTCACCCTGATCGAAGGGCTCGCCCGGGGCCTGCACGGGTCTTCGCTGATGGGTTTTTACTCGCTCGCCCGCGGCATCATGGTCAAGGACGAAGCGGAGCTGGACGACTTCGATCTCTGCTTTGCGGCCCACTTCAGGGGCGTTGAAGCGGGGGTGACAGCCATTGAGAAGGCGGTATGGGACTGGCTCGAGAATCCCGTCCCACCGTTTGCCATCGACCCTGAGTGGTTGAAGGTCATGGATTCGGTCGACGTGGCCGCCCTGCGCGCCGAATTCGAACGGCGGCTCGCCGAACAGACCGAACGCCACGATGGCGGCGACCACTGGGTCGGCACCGGTGGGACCTCGGCTTTCGGACACTCCGGCGGTCACCCGGGTGGGATCCGAGTCGGTGGCGACCACGGTGCGGGCACCGCCGTCCAGGTGGCTGCTAAACGACGCTACCAGGAGCACCGCAAGGATCGCGTGCTCGACACGCGGCAGCTGAGCGTCGCTCTGACCAAGCTGCGCGCCCTCGAACGGACGGGCCCGGCTGACGAGCTCGACCTCGATGACACCATCGACAGCACCGCCCGCGAGGGTGGGGAGCTCGAGCTGGTTTTCAAACCACCACGCGAAAACCGGCTCGGCCTGTTGCTGGCGATGGATATCGGCGGTTCGATGTGGCCGTTCAAAGAACTGGTGGACACCCTCTTCTCGGCCGCCCACCAGGCACGTCACTTCAAGCAGTTCGACCACGTCTACTTCCACAACTGCGTTTACGAGCGGGTCTATGGCAACGCGGCGTTTTCAGAAAAAATTCAGCTCGGCGAGCTCTTCCGGCGCTACGACCGCGAGACCCGGCTGGTCCTGGTTGGGGACGCCTACATGTATCCGGGCGAAGTCACCGACCGTTTCGGAGCGATCGACTGGACCGAGCGCAACGAGCGGCCTGGGTCCGACTACCTCGAGCGGGTGCGTGACCACTTCACCCACTGCGCGTGGCTCAACCCGATGGCTGAGGACTCGTGGGATGCGCCTTCGATCCGGCTTATCCGTAGGATCTTCCCGATGTATCCGCTGACGGTCCAGGGGGTGGAGGAGCTGGCAAAGGACCTTGCGGCCGGGTAACGTCCTCCAGCGGCAGCGGTGCCCAGCAGCGGTGCCACAGCAGCGGTGCCAGGTGAAACAAAGTTAACAAAGTAGGCCTGGGTGATACCTTCCCGGCAGTCGTCCGTCCAGACACAGACAACTCCTCCTCGACCCAGGGGATACACTACTTTGTTAACTTTGTTTCACCTGGCACCCTCACGATTGCTCAATCGGTAGTGATTCCGTTATCATGTCGCGGAAATCAAAGCTGTCATGCGATTGCTGGTACTGCAGAGCCGTTTCGCTTCAGACCCGATGCTCGATCATGAGCGTGGGTGCTTTATCGCTGCGACCGGCCGCGACGTCGACGAGCTGCACTTCCGAAATGTGATGGGAGGAGTTCCCACGGTGGACGAGGTCACCGCCTATGACGCCGTGATCATCGGCGGCTCGGGCGACTTCTCGGTTGTCGAACGCGACCAGCCCTTCTTCCAGCCGATCGCCGGGCTGTTGCGCGATCTGGTCGATGTGAGCTTCCCGGCCTTTGGCTGCTGCTTCGGGTTTCAACTTTTGATCGATGCGATGGGCGGGACCGTTATCCGCGATCCCGAGAACTCCGAGCTCGGGTCGATAGACGTCGAGCTGACCGACGAGGGTGCTCGCGATCCACTCTTCAGCCAGCTTCCGCAGACCTTCATCGCCCAGATGGGCCACTTCGACCGCGCCACGGAGCTGCCGGAGGGGATCCCGAATCTCGTCAGCAGCCAACGGTGTGGTTTTCAGGCGCTGCGGGTCCCGGGAGCGCCGATCTGGGCGACCCAGTTCCACCCCGAACTCGATGAACAGGGTAACCGTGACCGTTGCGTGGCCTACATCAAGGAGTTTGGCCAGATTGAGGGCTATGAGGCGTTGCCGAGCCCCGACGCATTGACCATTCTGCCGAGATTCCTCGAGTTGGCCGTAAAGTCCTGAAAGAGTTTTCTGAGAGGGCTAAGGTCGCGGTACACTATTTGACCGAGAGCGGAGGCCCGCATGAAAATTACCGCCCTAATTGAGAACAACAGGGTCGAGGGACGGGACGATCTCTGCCCCGAGTTCGGTTTGTCATTGCACGTCGAGGTGAACGGATCGAAGATCCTCTTCGACATGGGATCATCGGCTGCTTTCGCGAGCAATGCGGAGGTCCTCGGGATTGACATCGCGGATGTCGGGGTGGCCGTCGTTTCTCACCATCACTTCGACCACGGCGGCGGTCTCGAACGCTTCTTCGAGCTCAATGACCGCGCGCTGGTTTTCCTTCGCCAGGGGCCTCGGGTGGACCGCTATTTCAAGGCTTTTGGTGTCATCAAGCGGTCCATCGGTCTCGACCTCGACCTTTTGGATCGGTTTCCGCGGCGCATCGAGTACGTCGAAGACATGCGGGTCGTTGCACCCGGCGTCTACCTTTTAACCGGCATCGGCTCGGTGCACGATCGGCCACGCGGCAATCGCCGGCTCTTCATGGATTCAGCCGGCGTGCTCGTCCCGGACCCTTTCGATCATGAGCTGATGATGGTGGTCCACGAAGACGACGGCATGGTTGTTTTCTCCGGCTGCTCGCACCACGGCATCCTCAATCTCATCGACGCCGCCAGAGCGCAGTTTCCCCGCGTGCCGATCAAGGCGGTCTTCGGTGGGTTTCACCTGATCGGTCTTCCCTTCTACAACTCCATGGCGGCGAGCCGTGCGGAGGTGCGGGATATCGGTTGGCAGGTCATGGACAAGGTGGATGGCACCGTTTACTCCGGCCATTGCACGGGTGAGAAGGCTTTCGGCGTCCTCGCCGGTGTGATGGGTGAAAACCTGAAGGCCTTTCATACCGGCGCCAGCGTCGAGGTGTAAACAAAAACCCCGGCGTCCGCCGGGGTTTGTGCGGCTTCGGTCGGATTCAGCGGCCGCGGCTGAACGGGTCCGGCGCGAAGGAGAAATCGGAAAAGCCGTTTGCCCGTTCACGGCGAGCGAGGGCCGTCTCCTCCTCGGGGCTGGGCAAAACGCCGAGATAAACGAGCTGCTGCCGGTACTCGTAGCGAAGGCGGAGTTGGGCGGCTGGGCGGTCCTCGAGATCGAGGTGGACCCGTTGCACCCTGTGGTCGACCCGTCGGCCGATTCCGGTAGCCGCGAGATCGTCCGCGTCTGCAGCCTCACCGGCCCGTTTCTCCGCTTCGGCCGAGGGGCGTGCGCGATCGGCCGGCGCGGGCGCTGCTTTCGAACGCGAGCCGAACCATTGACCGAGCGTCATTTTGGGTTTCTGCTCCCGAAATACGACCGCCTCGATCACACCGAGGTTTGCATCACGGCCGAGCCAATTGCCATAGCTCTCTTCCTCGGTCGTGAAGAAGAACCGGCGGGCATCGGTGCTGCTGACCTGCCAGCCGCTGATGGTGGTGGTCTCGAAAGGTCCGAGTACCCACTTGCTGGCCCTGGAGGCGGGGGTTGTTTTGGCATCGATCGAGTTGAGGCCGTCGACGGCGAGGGCAACCGCAATCCGACGATCGATGAGGTTCGTCAGACGCAGAGCGTACTCGCGGCCACGCAGCGCTTCGATGTAGGTGGTGCCGCGGGCCGAGTACTCGGTCAAGGGCTTGCCGTCGACCAGGACCTCGATCCGGCAGACCTCGGCCTCCAGCGCCTCGACCGGGCCTCCAGGCGTCACGAGCGATATCGAGATGACGATCGCGAGGAGGGCCACGGTGGGAAGTTGGTGTCGGTTTTTCCGTTCTTGGCTGATCATCTGGGACTCCTTTTATCCGCCCCTGTTCACAGTAGTGAGAGGTCGTATCGCAGCGAAAGTTCCAAAATACGGCAGGGTAGAATCGAGGCTCGGACTCAAGGGTGAAGACCTACCGTTCTCATGCGGCTGTGGTGCTCGTTCTCAGCGTGGTAGCGCTGTCAGGATGTGCGTCGGCCAAACGTGACCTCGAGGCGGGTGATTACTGGCCGAGCGGCGCGCGGTGGAAGAGGGCGACCATGAACGCCCTTACCAGCAGGGGGACCTGGGTCCCTCTGATCGGCGCCGGCGTCGTCAGCATCGACGATTGGGACCAGGAGATCTCCGACTGGGCGGTGGAGAACACACCCATCTTCGGCTCGACGGAGAGTGCGATCGAAGCGAGTGACAACCTCAAGACTCTCACCACCGTGGCAATGGTCGGGACCGCAGTCGCGGTGCCGAACGGCGACGGCGCCTGGGAGTGGAAGCCCGAACGACTGCTGCTCGAGTTCGGCGCGGTCCAGCTCAACAACTTCCTGACCTCCGGGCTCAAATCCGTGACCGCCCGCGAGCGGCCGGATGGATCCGACAATCGGAGCTTTCCGTCAGGGCACTCGTCGCAGGCGTGGACGAGAACGACACTGGCCTGCAGGAACGTCGATCAGATTCCGAGTCTGTCGAACGGCTGGGGCGTGGCCCTCAAGACCTCGTTCCGGGTGTTCGCCGCCGGCACCTCATGGGCACGCGTCGAAGGCGGGGTCCACTACCCATCGGACGTTCTCTTCGGCGCGGCGCTCGGCAATTTCGTTGCCATTTTTGTCCACGACGCTTTCCTTCCGGCGGATTCAAAAACCAGATTCAGCGCAACGCTCAGCCGAAGAGAGGCGTCATTCTCGATCACGTTTGCCTTTTGACTAAAATGCAAATCCGAAACCGATGCGGATGAGGTACGGGCGGGTGTTCGGGCTCGGCTCGTTTTCGTCGTAAGAAAAATCCCACAGAAACGCCATATACATGGCGACCCGTTCGGACGCCCTCTGGACGAAACCGAACCCGGCGTAGTACCCGGTGTAAGTGTCCTTCACCGATACGTAACCTTCATCTGTGATGCCGATGTATTCCCAGTTGAGGCGTTCGACCTCTGCCTGGAGGAATATGGGGTCAAAAACGAAGAAACGCCCGACGATCGATCCACCAACGTCGGTTGTCGAAAGATCCGGGTCGAATCGTTTGTCCTTGCGGTAGCGAAACGTCAGACTCCCGCCGAGTTGAAAGAGTGGAGAGAAACGGTAACCGAAGATCGGTGAGAACTCGGCGTAGCTGGTTTCGGAGCCGAAGGCGAAACCGACTGCGCCGCCGACGAACCACGGGTACTCGATAGTCTTCTTGGCCTGTTTCTGATATTTCTCGTACTGCTCCTTGTACGTCTCGGGCTCCTCCGACTCGCCCTCCTGGGCGACGGCGGATACCGCCAGACCAAGGCAGAACACGAACGCGAGGGTTTTCTTCAACTCCGTCATCCGTTGATGGTAGCTCAACCATCTCGGTCACATGCCGGGGTCAAATGCCTTTCGGCAACAAAAAAGGGGAACGACGGATCGCGCCCCTGCAGTCGAAAGGCGACCGCCGTTCGTGGGCCCGCTGATACGATGGATTTGAGATGTTGTGGGGCATACCGGGTGACGTCGCGATCTTTGCCATCGCCGTGGTTGCGTTCTTCGTGGTCGGGCTGCTCTTCGTCACCAAGGCCTTCATCTGGTGCTTCCTGCTCACCTACGTGCTCTTACGGCTGGTCGGACCGACCGGCATCGGCGCCACCTTTGGCCTCAGCCTGTGGACCGGGGTTGTCGCCGACTGGGCGGCGAAAAGCCGACAGAAGCGCCAGAAACTCGTCTAGCCGATAATCCGCCCCGCTTGACTTCCCGCTGCGACGACGCTGCAATCGGGCGCGACGACACTGGGAGGGTCAAAATGAAGATCACTCGTTATCATCTTGTACTGCTCGCGATGATATGCCTGGTTATGCTGTCCGGGTCGTGTGCGCCCGGCGGTGGTGGAGGGCACTACGACCTCATCATACGCGGCGGCACGATCTATGACGGCCTCGGCGGGACTCCATTCGTCGGTGACGTGGCGATATCCGGCGACCGGATCGCGGCCATCGGTGATCTCTCGAAGGCAACTGCCGACAAAGAGATCGACGCCGAGAATCTGGCGGTCTCTCCGGGCTTCATCAACATGCTGTCGTGGGCGGTGGCCTCGCTGATCGAGGACGGACGGGGGATGAGCGACATCATGCAGGGCGTCACCCTCGAGGTCATGGGCGAGGGGTGGTCGATGGGCCCGTGGACCGACGAGATGAAGCAGGAGGCCATCAACCGCCAGGGCGACATCAAATTCGACATCGAGTGGACGACCCTGAGCGAATACCTGGAGTACCTCGAGACCAGGGGTGTCTCGCCAAACGTGACGTCGTACGTGGGAGCGACCACGGTGCGGATCCACGAGGTGGGCTACGAGGACCGCAGGGCAACACCCGAGGAGCTGGCCCGAATGCAGGAGTTGGTCCGGTCGGCGATGCGCGACGGCGCCATCGGCGTCGCGTCGTCTCTGATTTATGCTCCCGCGAGCTTCGCCGACACCAACGAGTTGATCGCGCTCGCCAGCGCGTCAGGCGAGTACGGTGGGGCCTATATCTCGCACATTCGGTCGGAGGGAGATCGTCTCGAAGAGGGCGTCGAGGAGCTCCTCACGATCGCCCGTGAGACCGGGGTGCCGGCCGAAATCTATCACCTCAAAGCTTCCGGTCGACCCAACTGGCACAAGCTCGAACGGGTCTTCCAGATGGTTGAAGAGGCCCGCGCCGAGGGTCTCCGGATCACCGCCGACATGTACACTTATCCGGCGAGCGCCACCGGGCTCAACGCCTCGATGCCTTTGTGGGTGCAGGAGGGTGGGCACGACGCCTGGGTCGCGCGCCTCAAGGATCCGGCGGTGCGAGCCCGCGTCATCCGGGAAATGACCGATCCCTCGATCGAGTGGGAGAACCGCTTCATCCAGGCTGGACCCGAAAACATCCTGCTGATCGAGTTCAAGACCGACGCGTTGAAGCCATTGATCGGCAAGACTCTCGCCGAGGTGGCGGCGATGCGCGACACCGATCCGGCGGCGACCGTCATCGACCTCGTGGTTGAAGACAACAGCCGCGTCGGTGTCTGCTACTTCATGATGTCGGATGACAACGTCCAGAACAAGGTCGCCCAACCGTGGGTTTCGTTCGGGTCTGATGAGGAGGCCTCGGCGACCGAGGGCGTTTTCCTCGAGTCCAACAACCACCCGCGCGCTTTTGGGACCTTTGCGAGGGTGCTTGGCAAGTACTCCCGGGAGGAAGGAATCGTTACGCTGGAAGAAGCGGTGCGGCGGATGACGTCGTTTCCTGCTGAGAATATCGGCATCCGCGATCGCGGGCGGCTGGCCGGGGGTTTCTTCGCCGACATCGTGGTCTTTGACCCCGCAACGGTGCAGGACCACGCGACCTTCGAGGATCCGCACCACTACGCCACCGGCGTCCATCACGTTTTCGTTAACGGCGAGCAGGTGGTGGCCAACGGCGAGCACACCGGCGCGACACCCGGCCGCGTCGTGCGTGGACCCGGCTGGACGGGATGGCAGGCGGATAGCGCGGGGCGCTAGCCTGCATATCTCATCACGCCCTCGACATTTCGAGGTACACTCGATCTCAGAGGAATCGACCGCAACATGGGTGAAGGGAATTCGAAACCAGGCGGCCGGCAGGCTCTTGACGAGATCATGGGCCGGATGGCGGAGCCGGATTTCACGGTGCGCCACCGGCGTGTGCCGGAGATTCCCGAAACCGGTGCCCATGTCAGTCCCGAGATGCTGGCGATGATCTCTCCCAAGTCGCGCTATGTACGGCGGTGGAAACGCCACGCCCGCCGTTGTCTCCCCTGCGCCAACGTCTTCCGGTACTACGGCATCTCGCTCGACTGAGGATTTGACTTCAAGCTCCAGCTCGTCAAAACTCCTTCTCATCTGAGGAGGCCATCATGAAACGCGTCGTTCTCGTTTTCTTAGCAGCCCTGCTGGTTGGTTCACCGTCAATGGTCAACGCGCAGGTGAACCTCGTCGCCAACGGTGACTTCGAGGGCGGCGCCGCGTCGTGGACCGAGTGGTCGAGCCCCGGCGGCTGGACTACCGGTGTCTTTGCTCACGACTACGCCTCCGGGGTCCCGATCTGGATGCCGGTGCCCTACCCGTATGCGGGGGTCGGCAGTCACGGCCAGCACGTCGGCACCAACAATGTGCACGGTGGGATTTACCAGGTGATCAACGTTCAGACCGGAATGCCTTAC
>Ga0255052_10001599_pt1 | contig 16899 bp, 22 predicted proteins | sample JV7_2_21_MG_FD_188632 | JGI IMG/M metagenome (GOLD analysis project Ga0255052, IMG submission 188632) | Seawater microbial communities from Jervis Inlet, British Columbia, Canada - JV7_2_21 | ecosystem: Environmental > Aquatic > Marine > Inlet | place: Canada: British Columbia | collected...
CACCGCCGCCATCGCCGAGCGCTTCTGGTCTCCCGGATCGGTTCGCGATTTGGCGGACATGTATCGCCGGCTGGACCGCATCAGCCTGATGCTCGAAGAGCTCGGTCTGCAGCATGAGCGCAACCGCCAGATGATGCTGCGCAGGCTTTGCCAGTGCCGGGATGTGGCCGCCCTCGAGGTGTTGCTGGGTGTCCTCGAGCCGGTCAAGGTCTACAACCGCGGGCGTCTCCGCAAGCACACCCAGTTCTCACCGCTGACGCGAATGGTGGATGCGGCCTGGGCGGATGCCATTCCCGCGCGTCAGTTTCGGGTGGCGGTGGATCGGTTGATCGCTGATGGCTTCTCGGATCAAAGCGACCTCGAAGCGGCCAAGTCAGATCTGATGATGTGGAAAGCGAACCACGCAGCGGTCGAGTCCGTCCTCCATACCTCTCCCGGGTTGGTCGAGATTGCCCCCATGTCCGAAAACCTACGCGATGTGGCGACCATCGGGCTCGAGGCCCTCGAAGTCGCCGCCTCGGAAGAGACGCCGGGTACGGAATGGCTCGAACCGCGCCTCCAACGCCTACAGGCGGCGGCTGAGCCCCAAGGGCAGACCGAGTTGATGATCGTCGAACCGGTGGTCACGCTTGTCTGTACTGCCACGGGCCCGGCCGGCCTGACGGACCCGGGCTGTCAGCCGGAGCAGGAAAAGGAAGCGACCTCAGAGCATTGACGCCCTGGCGGTGCCGAACTCATGACCTGCTCGAAGAGCCTTCGATGGGTGCCTCTTCATTACCGCCGACGACGGCGATGCGGAGGAGCGCGAGGTAGACAACCTCTGGAAGGTCAGCGCCAAGCCAGAGGCCCGGCTCCAAATACCGCCAGATTCTATCGCTCAAAGTGGAACCACTCTCCGGGGGGAGAGTCACCTCGTGGTCTACTCGAGGAGGGGGTGAAAGCTGTCCTCGGGCTCGGGCTTGACTTCTGGATGACGAGCGATGCTGCGAACACAGGTATTCCACCGCAAAATCGGATCGTCAATGCCGCTCGGCCGGATCTCGGTGGCCTTCTCGTATTGTGACATCGCCTGCTCAAACCAGTGATGCGCCAGGTGCCCGCAGCCCGGGGTTCCCTGTTGTAGATGAACGTTGGCGCGCCGCTCGGCTAGGATTCCCTCGTAGTAGCTCCTATGGTATTGGTCGGTAAGTTGCGGCAGAATTTCAGTGGCCTCCTTGAAGGCGGATTGGAGGCGCTGCGGGAACTGATCGCTCAAGGCCAGAACCAGGTTGATGAGGGCTTCCTGGTTGTCAGGCTCGATCGCCAGGATGTCCAGACAGATACTCTCTGCCTGCATAGGCTCATTGAGCAGTCTGTAGCGCACAGCCTTGTCCAAGGCCGGTGGAATGGCTTCTTCGGAAAGCGGCTTGAGATCGAACATTCGAGCCTCCAGGATCACATCAGGGAAAGGTCCAGAGCAGATAGGCAGTGAGAAGCGAGAGCGCAGCAGCTCCGCCGTAACAGAGCGTGGCGATCAAGCCGAAAAGGTGTTTGAGCTGCAGACCATCATAGAGCGTAAATCGAAAACGGTGTCCCCAATGAAACAAAGACATCGTGATCAGTACCAGCAGGAAAAGGCGGATCGGGGCCGGTCGCAGCTTGGCCGACATCTGCTCGAAGCTCTGCGGTTCGACCAGGCCGAGCGCCGGGGCGATGAACAGCAGAAACAAAAGCGCCGGCAGAAAGAGAGCGGCCAGAGTGCCACCGCCGCTGAATAGCAGCCAGAAGAAAGGCTCGTTCGAACGCTTCATCTGGAACCCCCGAAATACCAGACGACCAGGGCTGTGGCAGCAGCCCAACTCAAATACTGGCCGATCAGTAGCAGCCGATCGGGCACTCGATACCTGCCGATTTGAACCACCATCGCTTTGGGTGCGAGATGAAGCCAGGTGAGGGTGTGAAAGAGCAGAGCGATGGCGGCCACGATGTTGAGAACCACAAGAGACGTCGAGCTCATCAGCGTCAGGAAACGATCGAAGGCTGGCGCCCCGTGCCCGGCGGCCCAGAGAAGGGCGATCAACATGATGGCGCTCCAGCCCACCGCCAGGCTCGTCAGCTCACGACTGATGAATTTGGTGTAGGAGAATCTTTTCAGCCACCAGAAGATCTGCATCTGGCGGCGGTACCACGCTGGGTGGTGGAGCTTATAGTCCTTGTTCATCGTCTCCCCCTGGGCAGGAGAACCGATCTCAGCCAGTCTATGGATGCCGCCAACTTGTAGCGCTGGATGGCGCCAGCCGGATCGACATGCTTCGGGCAGACTTCGGCGCACTCGCCGACAAAGGTGCAGCTCCAGATCCCGTCGTCCTGCGACAGCACATCCATCCTGTGTTCGCTCCCCTGGTCGCGGCTATCCAGGTTGTAACGCTGCGCCAGCGCGATCACAGCCGGACCGATGAATTCGGGCTCGAGTCGATAAATGGGACAAGCGGAATAGCAGAGCAGGCAATTGATACACATGCTGTATTGCTTGAACTGGCTGAGCTCATGGGGGGTCTGTAGGTACTCACCGCCGGCGAGGGGTTTTGCTTCTTCGCGCACGATCCAGGCGCTGACACGCTTGAGCTTGTGAACGAAATCCTGGATGTCGCCGATCAGATCGCGAATGACGGGGAAGCCCTTGAGCGGCTCGACCCGCACCGGCTCGGCCGCAGGCAGGTCGGTGAGGTAGGTTGCACAGGTGAGAACCGGCTCGCCGTTGACCGTCATGCCACAGCTGCCACACACTCCCATGCGGCAAGCCCAGCGGTAGGAAAGGCTGCCGTCCATGTGGTCCTTGATGTGGTTGAGAGCATCGAGCACCATCCACTCTTTACCGGCCGGCACCTCGAAAGTGTCCCAGGTCGGCTCGGCTGCCGTCTCGGGTCGGTAGCGAAATACCTGCATGGTGATCGAGTCGCTCATGGCTTGCTACTCTCCGTAGACCCTTGCCGCCGGGGGCCACCGGGTGATGGTTACCGGGAGATACTCGATCCTCGGTGGTCCATCCATCGTGTAGTAAGCCATCGAGTGGGATAAATACCGCTCGTCGTCTCTGGCGGGGTGATCGGTGCGCTGATGCGCTCCGCGGGACTCGCGCCGCTCGAGGCCCGAGTGGATCACCGCGCCTGCCAGATCGAGCATGTTGGACAGCTCCAGACAGGCCACCAAGTCGGTATTGAACGTCAGGCTCCGATCGCCGAGTCGCACGTCGCTGAAGCGGTCTCGGAGCTCGGAGATCTTCTCGGCCGAAGACTGAAGTCCCTGGGCCTCGCGGTAGATTCCGGCACCGCTTTCCATGGCTTGCTGCATCTCTTCGCGGAGACCGGCAATGCTCTCCTTGCCGGTGGTCTTATCCAAGAAATCCTGCCGGAGTCGTCGTTCCTCATCCAGGGCCTGGGCTAGGATCCCACTGTCGGCTTTGGGCTGCGTCCTGGAGTGGAGAGCGGCAGATCTTCCGGCCCGGGCACCATAGACCAGGAGCTCGGTCAGAGAGTTCGATCCAAGCCGATTGGCTCCATTGATGCTCACGCAGGCGACCTCTCCCGCGGCGTACAAACCCGGAACGGATGTCGCGCCGTCGGTGTCGGTGTGAACGCCTCCCATCATGTAGTGGATCACAGGTCGCACCGGGATGAGGTCTTGCACCGGATCGATGTTTTCGTACTTCAGGCACAGCTCGCGTACGAAAGGGATCTTGGCGTCAATGACTTGCGCACCGAGATGTCGGATGTCGAGGTGGACTATCGGACCGTAGGGCGATTCGACTGTGCGACCGGTTTCCATCTCTTTGACAAAAGCCTGTGACAGTCGATCCCTTGGCCCCAACTCCATCGAGCGTTTGACTGGTTTCGGTTCGGGGGTACCGAGGTTGTAATCCTGGAGATATCGATAGCCGTCTTTGTTGAGCAGCCAGCCGCCCTCGCCGCGGGCCGCCTCGGTGATGAGAATGCCCGTAAAGGGCAGCCCTGTGGGGTGGTACTGGATGAACTCCATGTCTTTCAGCGGCGCACCCACCCGGTGGGCCAGGGCCATGCCATCGCCGGTTTTGATGTTGGCGTTGGTGGTGTAGGGAAAGATCCTGCCACAGCCACCGGTGGTCAGAATCGTGGATCTTGCGAGCAACGTGTGGATTCTTCCCGTGGCGAGCTCGATGGCGACCGCGCCCTGGCAGCGACCACCATCGACCAGCAGGCGGGTCACGAACCACTCGTCGTACCAGGTAATGGTCGGGTACTTGAGAGCGGTCTGGTAGAGCGTGTGCAGCATGTGGAAGCCAGTCTTATCGGCGGCGAACCAGGTGCGCTCGATCTTCATGCCGCCGAATGGTCGCACTGCGATGCGGCCATCGGGCTCGCGACTCCAGGGGCATCCCCAGTGCTCGAGCTGGATCATCTCCTCGGGAGCTTCGCGCACGAAGATCTCGACCGCATCCTGGTCACACAGCCAGTCGCTGCCGCTGATGGTGTCGTAGGCGTGATCGTCCAGACTGTCGTTGTCTTTGACGAACGCGGCTGCACCCCCTTCAGCAGCCACGGTGTGGCTGCGCATGGGATAGACCTTGGAGACGATGGCGATACTCAGAGACGGGTCGGCTTCTGACACAGCGATGGCGGCGCGCAGACCGGCACCGCCACCGCCGACGATAAGAACATCATGCGAGGAAGTATCCATTCTCCCCGAGACCCTAGCCGCTGTCTGTCAGTTCCGAAGGACTGCACAGTCTATGGTAGCAGGGATCCTGATGAGGGGTAGCTTGAAGCGGACCTGGATAGAATCCTCCCAGAGGTACCGAACCCATGACCTGCTCGAAGAGACTTCCATGGTCGATTGTCGCTCTGGCGGCCGCCAGTCTCGTGACGGCGTGCACCAACCCACCTGAGGACGAACCGGCCCCCTACGAACTGCTTCGGGTCCTGGAGGTCGAGGGCCGCCAGGGAATCGCGACTGACGGCGAACGCTACTACCTCAGCGGCAGCACCGCGCTCTACGCCTACTCCAGGGATGGCGAGCTTCTCGACGCCAATGAGAGCCCCTTCACCGAGCTCGACAAGGCGGCCAATCACATCGGCGATATCAGCGTGCACGACGGTGAGCTCTTTGCCGGCATCGAGTGGTTCGAGGACGGCCGTGGACGTGACCTCCAGATCGCGATCTATGACGCCGAGACCCTGAGCTTCAAGAGGTCGATCCTTTGGGAGCCCGAGTCGGGTCAGGTAGAAGTGAGCGCCGTGACGGTGGACGCCGAGAACGCCCTGGTGTGGATGACCGATTGGGTGAATGGCACCTATGTGTATCGGTACGATCTGGCCAGCGAAAGCTACGCGGGGAAGCTCCACGTTCGGCCCGTGCCGCAAGGGCAGCAGGGAATCGCCGCCTTCGATGGGTACCTCTTCATCACTGCCGACGACGGTGACGCCGAGGAGGGCGAGGTAGACAACCTCTGGAAGGTCAGTGCCGAGCCGCAGGCCACGGCGGCCTACGTGAGCCACGTGATGGCGTTCGACAGTTTTCGCGACGTGGGCGAGATCGAGGGCATCGCATTCGACGCGCAAGCCGGCGAGATGCTGGTCCTGGCCAACCGAGGCAAACGGGTCGTGCTCGGGATGCCGAAAGGGCTCTATCCCGGCTATGACCAGGAGATTCACGAGGTCTATGTGTATCGAGTTCCGTGAGGGGAGGCGAGGTCGCACCGGCTGCGACGACCGTCTACCTGCTCACCCTGTAACGCATCAGCGCGATAGAAGACCAATGACTTTGGGTCGCCGCGGGCTCTCGGCATTCTGTATGCATTAAGATGCCGTTTTATGTTCTGCATAAGCATGCTAGAATGAGTTCCATGAGAGCCACCGTCGAACTACCCGATAACCTGCGGGCTGCGGTCATGGCAGTGGCAGCCCGGAAGGGCTACCGCGGCTACTCCAGAGTAATCGTGGAAGCGTTGGAATTCTACCTCGCTGAGAAAGAGGCCAAAGAGAGCGGCCTCCAGGCTTTGTTGGATCTGCGCGGCACCTGGAGCTCTCGGGACGCTTCTCGGTCGCGAGAGCGAATCGCGGAGGCGCGGGCGAACTGGAAGAACCGGGAATCGTGATTCTGGTCGACACGGATGTTTGGATCGACTTCTTTGCCGGGTTCGACCCGGGAGCGACCACTGTGGACACGCTTCTCACACAGCGTCGGGCCGTTCTTTCGGCGATCACCGTGTTCGAGCTCCTCTGCGGTATTGATAACCAAAACCAGGCCCAGCAACTGGAGACGCTGGTCCGGTCGGTCCCACCCATCGATCTGACTTCCGAGGCCGCTCGCCACGCAGCTCACCACTACATCGAGCTGCGACGTACCGGCTCTCTCATCGGTAACCAGGATCTCCTCCTCGCTGGAACGGCCCTGGAGTTCCACTTGCCCATCCTGACCCGCAATCGGCAACACTTCGAGCGCATTCCCGATCTCGAAGTTCTTTCACCCGACCAGATCGATCGGGGAGAGTAGAGATTGGCGCAGCCGGGAAGATTCGAACTCCCAACCTACGGACTGCTACTCCGCTGATTGGACCTTCAGTGGGATAAATGAGCGCGACGTTACATAGTGCTTCCACGGACCTTCATATTGAACTGTCTAGTCTCCTAGCGGAGTCGAGGACTTATGTACCAAAAGTCATGGTCTGTTCCGGTGACCATTCGCACATGCACCGCGAGAATCTTGCCGCTAGGGTGACCATAAGGAGGTCACCACATGAAAAAGAAAGTTGTTTTGGGGATTGCCTTGCTAGCCGCAGTCGCGGTGGGAGTGGCCATCGGCAAAGGCACAGATGCTCCCCCAAGTGCCGACGCAAAGCTCCAGGAGGTCGCTTCGCATGTCTATGGAATGAAGAGCCTTATGTGCGAGATGGGCGTCAAGCGGGCCCTGGCATCGGTGGAAGCTCTGGGCTATCAAGCCATTCCCCAGCGCTCCACGGTGGCGCACGACCCGGACCCAGAAGACAAAGTTTCTCTCTCTGAGGCCGAGCTCGACGCCGTGGCCGAGTACGTGACCGAGCAGCTCATCGAGAACGGCGAGCTTCCGACTGGAAAAGACGTCGTCTCTGCCACTGGCGTCCATGTAACCCAGGCCCACATCCCTGTGATTCAGGCTGTGGTTATCGACATGCTGGGTAACGATCCGAAGGGGCGTGAGCTCCTCGCAGGTAGTCGCTGCAGCGATTACGGCGCATGCTCGCTTCACGGCAATCTCTCCGGGGCCTCAGGCGAAGTGCTGGAGATGTACGAGCGAGAGATCGAGGAAGACGGTCGCCGATTCGAGAATCGACAGCTACCGGAGTTCTCGGCCCAAGATCTTGCCGACCGAACCGTCTCGACATCCGAGCTCAAGGGTCAGCCGACGCTGTTGAGCTTTCTGGCCGTGCACTGCAATCACTCGATCGACAGTCTACCGATCCTGCAGGAGATTCATCGCCTCTACGGCGGCGAGGGTCTCAGAGTGATCGCTGTCTTCGTCAACAGTGGTACGCCCGAGGATCTCAACTACTGGTTGCCCCGATTCAGCCCAGAATACGAGATCTGGTCGTACAACGATGCCGATCTCGGAGACCTGATAGGAAGTCATCTCGTACCCACGAGTCTCTTCATCGATGCCCAAGGGCAGGTAGTAGAGAAGCTCGTCGGCTTCAAGCCGCAGGACGCCGTCACCGAGTGGGTTTCGGGCCAGCTCAGCGCGACGCGCGAGGGCGAGGACCAGATTGCTGCCTCCTAGTCGGAGACGCAGATTCATCGAGCAAGAGTAAGGAGCTGGTCATGAGCAAGACACGATCCTTCGTCGAGACGCGATTCAACGAGCCCGGGACTCTGGCCAAGCCCGGCCCAATCGGGCGGTTGGTGCGCTCCCTCCTTGGCATCTGGTGTTTGTACGTCGTGTGGATGATCTGGGTATACCCGCAAGCCCTGGTGAGATCGAGTCTTCCCCACTGGAGCATGTGGATCTCGATTGTCTTCGCGCTGTGGCTGATCCCCCCGGTCTTCAATATCGGCTGGGGAGTCAACACTAGGGGTTGGCCGCGATACGTGGCAGTCGCGGCGATCATCCTCGGAATCGTTGCCAGCAAGCTCATCGTTGGAGCTTGGTGGACGCCGCCGCTGGGCCGCCTGGTTTGGCTGTTTGTTCTCTACACCTTTGGGCACCTCGGGATCTCGTTTGTCGTCTCGAGTGCGATCGCCACACCAGGGTGCGAGATGCGAGGTCTGCCGCATCTCTGGACCCTGCTGACCGGCCGCAGAACTCGCGAGCACTATTGCCCCGGGTTCTTCGACAGACTCGATGCCTGGGAGGCTCGACGAGGGATCCAGGCATCGTAATGCTCACCGGCACCCTCCCTTGGGTTCTGGCCGCCACCGCGTTGGGCTTGGCTGTCGCGAGTCCGCCTTCACCTGGTGTCTCGGACATTCCGGACAACCGATTCGACCTGGTGACCGGTTGGTACAAGTTGGATACCGATCAGGTAGCCCTTCTCAGTTGGGCTGCAGACGGAGGACTCCGTCTATTCGGTCTCGAAGGCGAGATCTTCTCGCAACGGTTCGATTCGCTCGCGGAGAACTCCTTTCGCTGGTTGGCCGTTCGGGATGAACCGGAGAGGGAGGCGAGCTTTGTGTTCGATGACCATGGAGAAGTAACCGGATTCTCTTGGACCGATCAAGCCGGGCATGCGGGTCTCGCGACGCGCCTCGATGCCTACGGCTATCGTGTTCTCGAGCTTCACTATCGCAACGGCGAGGTTCGCCTCTCGGGAACCATGCTGCTTCCCCGATCGGACCAACTGACCGCAGCGGCTGTGATAATTCACGGGTCGGGCGACAGCGACCGCAACAATCTCTGGTACATGCTGATTGCTCATCACCTCGCCGGGCAGGGGATCGCAGTGCTGCTGCCGGACAAGCGAGGATGCGGAAAATCGAACGGTGAATGGCGGACGGCTTCGTTTGAAGACTTCGGCCGGGACACACTGGCAGGTGTGGAAGCCACTCAGGCGACCCAGGGTATCGATCCAAAGCGCGTCGGTCTGCTGGGTATCAGTCAGGGCGGCTGGATCGCTCCTCTTGCCGCCAGCATTACTCGAGATCTGGCCTTTGTGATCAATGTCTCCGGCACGACGGTGACGCCTAATGAGCAACTTCTCCACGAGTCAAGGCGAAACGTGCGCGACATGGGTTTCCCGGAACTGACCGAGGGCGCGATGGCTCCTGTGGCGGCCTGGATTGCCAAACAAAGACGTCCCGTTTGGTGGAACAAGAACGGCGATTTCGATCCTCTTCCCTACTGGGAGGGTCTAGCTCTTCCGGCACTCATCGTGTACGGCGCCGAAGACGAGGAGGACAACGTGCCGGTTGCCCGAAGCGTGGAGTTGGTCCAAGAGATCGAACGTCAGGGGACCAAGACGGAGTTTACGATCAAGGTGTATCCGGACAGCGGCCATGATCTGTTCCTGCCGGAAACGAAGACCATCCGCCCGGATTTCTTGCACCTTCTATCCGAGTGGATCGGCGAGAAGACAGCAGGCTAAGAAATACACCCCAACTCTACGGCTCGCAGCACCGCCCGGGTCCGATCCCGGACCCCCAGCTTCGACAGGATGCTCGAGATGTGGTTCTTGACAGTCCCCTCCGCGAGGTCAAACGCCTGGGCGATCTCCCGATTGCTGTAGCCGACAGCGATCAGCCGAAGAATCTCGGTTTCGCGCTCGGTCAACGGATCTGGAGGATCGAGACTCTCGAACTCCGTCCGCAGACCTTGCAGTCCGCGCAGCACGCGATCGGTGACTGCGGGCTGGATCATGGTGCCACCGGCAGCCACGGTGCGTATGGCGGCAGAGAGTTGCTCGAGAGAGACGTCTTTGAGCAGAAAGCCCTTGGCTCCGGCGCGAATGGCCTCGAACAGACTCATGTCATCGTCGAACGTAGTGAGAACAACCGTAGGCGGTAGCTGCTGTGCCGCTTGCAGCCTGTCGAGAACCCCGAGACCATCGAGCCGTGGCATCCTGAGATCAAGCAGCACAACGTCGGGATCTACACCAGGGATTGTCTCAACGGCGTCTTCGCCATCTTCTGCCGTTCCTACCACCTCGATGTCGTCGACAAGATCCAGAAGCGTCTTCAGACCCTCACGGACGATAGCCTGGTCCTCGACGAGAAAGACATGGATCATCCTGCGGCCTCCTCAATCGGTAGCCAGGCCTGAACGCGGAAGCCTTCGTCCGGCTTACTGGCAACTTCCAGGCGTCCGCCGAGCCTTTCGAGTCGCTCGCGCATACCAGCGAGACCCTGCCCCGGGCGAATCTCTTCGGCCCCCTTGCCATCGTCCCGTGCCTGGACCACCAGACCCTGATCCGATTCGCGAATCTCGATCCACAGGTTCTGGGCTGCCGAATGCCGGGCCGCGTTGGTGATGATCTCCTGGACACAACGAACCAGCGCATGGGCTCGCTCCGGATCGGTCAACTCGAGGTGGTCGCTCAACTCGAGGTGGACCTCTGGCCTGGGGATTCCCTCGACCAGGGGCGACAGTGCCCTGATCAGATCGACGCTTGGCGTCTCACGAGCGGTGCTCACCGCTTCCCGCACATCGCTTAACAGAAGCTTCGCCAACGACCGCGACTTCTCAACCGCCTCTCGACCCCTCCCTTCGGTCAGGTGACTCGCGGCTTCGAGGTTCAGGCTGAGTGCGGTCAGGTGGTGGCCGAGGAGATCGTGCAGCTCGTTTGAGATACGTGCCCGTTCCGCCATGCGGCTGCTGTCGGTCAAGAGGGCCTCAGTGGCGCGGAGCTCTGCGTTTGACCGAGCCAACTCTTGTCGGGCTCGCGTCTGCCGAGCCGTCATGTACGAGGTCAAGAGAGCCAGGATGGAGTAGGGGAGGGTGAGACTTCCTGCCCACCAGATTCCCAGCTCCGGCGAGGGCCAGTGGTGATACGCGATAAAACCCTGAATCGCGGACTGCAAGATGACCCACGGGATGCCGATGCTCAGTGGGAAGAAAAGGCCGAGCTGTGCGGCCACGACTACGAGCTGTGTACTCTCGAGACCCGTGCAGATCATCTGGAACATTGTCAGGGCTGCGACCGCCTGCAGTCCGACGAGCCATCGAGCTCTTGTTTTCAAGGATTCCTGTCCGATCCCTGCGGCGCTTAACCAGAAGGCGACCGCATAGACGACTGCAGACAAACTCCAAACAGCGATGCTCCAAGGAGGTAGCGAGAACCGGATGTCCATGAACTCGTAGCCACTCAGAAAGAATGCGGCCGGAACCGCGACAATGAGCAGCGTGATAGCGCCGGCAGTGCGCAACAGTCGCCGTCCATTCCAGAAGCTGTTGTCAACCTTGCTTTGGCCCATGGTGTTCCTATTTATCTTCGGCTTCGACCCGACTCATGGATTGGCCAGGATCACATCTAACTTGAAGTTCGCGGCAGCGCTATCGAGCATTATAGGCGCCTGGTCCCAGGTGCCCTGTGCCGGAAGTCATGTCACCAGTTCGTGACGAAGGGCACTGGCCCGGTCTTGCCGCGGCGGTCTAACCTTCGATCAGACCGTTTTTGCCTCGAGCCTGAAAGGAGACTGCAATGGCAAATGTGTTGTTCTTTGGCTGGATTCTAGTGACCTTTGGCGTTTTGTTGCTCTTGGAGGCTGTCGGACTCGTGCATGAGCTGCCGTGGGAAATCATCGGTCCCTTGCTCTTGATCGTCTGGGGAGGAGCGATCGTGCTCTCCCGCGGCAAGATCGGATGTTGCTGTGGGCAGGGCCCGTCGCGCCGAGAATCTCGCGACCAGAACCAGATTCGCTCAACAGCTGCGGCGGAATAGTCGTCGCAGGAGCGGTGTCGAAAGATCTGAAAGGAGACCGACGATGAATCGATCGACACTCGCATTTCTCGTGGTTGCAGTGGCTTTGCCTCCAAACGGAGGGTGGTTCGCAACACCTGCCCTGTCGCAGGAAGAACCGACCGAAACGGTAGTCCTCGATGTCAAAGGGATGTGGAATGAAGGTTGCGAGGAATTCGTGGAGGAGGTGCTTCTGGGCGATTTGGATGGTATCTCTGAGGCCTGGGCCGACCATGAAAGCGATCAGGTGACTATCGAGTTCAATCCTGATGAGGTTGCGGCCGAGGAGCTTGCCGGAGCCATCGAGAACTGCCCGTCCTATTCCGTCACCGGCAGCGACACGCATGACCTCGATCTGGACACCGTGAAACAGTCCCGCAACCGATGGTGCCACCGCTACTGCGACGATCCCGAGACCTGAGTCCTGGGTCCACATCCAGTCTCTTACGGCAAGAGCGCCGGAACCCTAGGGCCCGGCGCTCTTGTCCTCTCGGGCCGTTTAGCGTCCTGCCCAGGACGACCTAGGCGAGCCGCAACAACAGTGGGCGATCCTTGGCACCATGAACTTCTTCATCCGTCTCACCTCCCTTCGGGTTCGAGTGTCGACAGTAGAGCCTCGACGAAAGCCGCCGTGTCGATGACGCCGGTCTTGGCGACGATGGTCAGGTTCTGCCCCTCGGGGTCGATCTGTACGAGCTCGACCTGCCGGTCGGATCCACGGCGACAGAACCGGCCGCTAATGGTGAAGCCCTCGAGGTTCTCGATATCCCAAGCGATCGGGTGCGACGCGGGCTGCTGCACGAGATTGACGACGTCCTGACCCCGCAGGTAGATCATGGAGCTTCCAGCGCAACAGCGGTCGCGGACGACGTAGGTTTTCACCAGCTTGAATCCCCCGGGCAGTTCCTTCGGAATCTGCGGGTCAAAGCCCACCCTCTTCGGCAGGTCTTTTGGGGCGACCTCCTCTGCTCGGCGAGATGTCAGAAACGCATCGAGGCCCGGCAGCCCGGCGGTCAGCATCTCGACCTGTCCCAGCCCAGTATCCGGCCCTTCGGAAAGCTCGGGTGCTCGCCCGCGGAAGACCAGACCGGCCACAAGGCCAACGATGGCAATTGCCCCCAGCGAAGCTGCGATCGCAAAATCTGCCCTTCGCCATGCTCGCAGCACACCTGCCGGGTGGGAGCGAGCACCGACGGTGGTGGCAACCGCCTCCCAGGGTGGCGGTTGCGGGATTCTCTGCCCTTGCCGCTTGAGCGTGGTGCTGAGGAGGCGAAGATCGTCAAGTTCCGTCTGGCATGCCGTACAGGCTTCGAGGTGTCGCTCGACACCCAGGCGCTCGAGCTCGGAGAGTTCGCTGTCGACAAAGGCGGAAAGCATCTCTTGCACGGTCGCGCAAAGTGCATCCCTTGATGTTGGATTACTCACCGATCTTGTCCCCTCGTTCTATTTGGACACCCGTCTGATCCTCGGTATTCCTCGAAGAGAAAGAAGTTCTGAGCTCGCAGCGAGCCCTGTGAAGGCGCGACATGACCGTGCCTTGTGGAATGTCGAGAACGTCGGCTATCTCTGCATAGCTCAACTCTTCGATCTCGCGCAGGATCAGGACTGTACGGTGCTCGACCGACAGGCCCGACAGCATCTCCTGGACATCATCGGCTTGCTCCTTGCGTAGCACCTCGCGATCGGGGGCCGGTTCCTTGGCAGGTTTGCCTTCGAGGAAGTCCATTCCCAACATCTTTATCAGGCGTCGTTTCCGGCTGCGTAGACGGTTGAGTGTTTGATTTACAGTGAGGCGGTAGAGCCAGGTAGAAAACGTGGATCGGCCTCGAAAGCGATCGATCTTTTGAAAGACGCGCAGGAAGACTTCGTGAGTCTGGTCTTCGGCAGCAGCATGATCTCCGAGGATGCGATAGCAGGTGCGGAAGACCTTTTCGCTGTACATTTCATACAGCGTTTCGAGACCCGAGATGTCGCCGGATTGACAGATTCGGATCGCCGCTTGCTCGGTGGAGTTCGAGCCTTTAGCGGACACCACCCGACCCGTTTGGCTCGGCTCTTCGCGGTCCATCAATCTCACGGCTTCACTCATTGGAGTCGTTAGACATACGCAGGAAACGTGGTTTTCGTTTTCTGTCGACATCTCCGGCTGAGATGAAACCGTTTGGCAAGTACTTGCGTAAGTACTAAAGTACTGCCTGTTTGCCAGGCGCAAGGAGGGGAACTTGACACTATGGAATCGACAGGAATACAGGATTTGTCGGCAACCCGAGAATCGACAGGAGCCCGTTGGCTGGGAGTCGGAGCCGTGCTCGCGGCCGTTGGGGCGTCTCTTTGTTGTGTACTGCCCGTCGTTGTCGTCTTCGCGGGTCTTGGCTCGGCGGCAGCCGGGGCGATGTTTGAGCCCTATAGGCCGTTCCTCGTCGTCCTGACGCTAGGTCTACTGGGCTTCGGCTTTTACCGGGCCTACCGACCGCAAACCACTGAATGCAAGCCGGGCGAAAGCTGTGCCGTTCCCGAGAACCGACGAAGGCAGCGCGTCATGCTGTGGGTCGTGGCCGTCCTCGCTCTATTGCTGTTGACCTTCCCCTACTACATCGGCCTGATTCTCTAGGCCACAAGGAGACTCTCATGACAAGCAAGATGTCCAAGATGATGCCCATTGTTGCCGCGCTAGTCGCGGTCCTGAGCGTGGTCGCCTTGACCGCTACCCAGGTTTTGGCGGGCGACGAGCCAGACGGAAGCGTCCAGACAGCGGCGTTCAACGTCGACGGCATGACCTGCGGCGGCTGCGAAGTGGCAGTACGACGCGTAGTGAACAAACTCGACGGGATCGAGACAGTGGAGGCGTCCCACGAGGAGGGCACTGCCACTGTCACATACCATCCCGAGGAAGTCACGACCGAACAGATCGTCGAAGCCATCCAGACGTTGGGCTATGAGGCGGAGCTTCGATCCGAAGAGGGGTCACAGACATGAGCGGATCTTGCTGCGAGATACCCAACCGGCCTGAAGGCTCAGGAGACTGCCCTAGAAGCAGCTCTCCAGGAAAGCCCGTCGACTGGTTGACGGTGGCATCTCTGGCAAGTGGACGCGTGCCACCACGGCAAGATTTTTGGCTCTGTCACGACCCGGAGTGCCCGGTCGTCTATTTCGGAGCGGAGGGAGCACTTCTAGCGGCGGCGGATCTCCGCGTCACGCCGGGTTTCAAGACCGGCAGCGATGGTCTGGTGTGCTACTGCTTCGAGCATCGGCAGGAGGACATTTCCCGGGATCTCGCTGAAAGTGGCGAGACAGATATTTTGGAGTCCATCAAGAGCGAGGTACAGGCGGGGAACTGCGCCTGCGAGGTGCGCAACCCGTCCGGCAAATGCTGTCTCGGCGAAGTTCAGCGGACGATCAACGGGATGAAGCAGAAAATGGCGGTGGCACGATGAAGTGCGTTGGACCCACCCTGGCCTCTGCCGAGATCGCTGAGATCGCCAAGAGCATGGAATTCGCGCCCGAGCTGGAAGAAGCCGCAGAGCATTTTGCGCTGGCGAGCAATTCGACACGATTGAAGATCCTGTTCCTGCTCGACGACCTCAAAGAGCTTTGCGTCTGCGATCTGGCTGAGATGTTGGGAGTCTCGGTTTCAGCGGTCTCGCAGCACCTGGCCAAGCTGCGGGCCTACGGATTGGCTTCGACCCGCCGCGACGCGCAGACCATTTACTATCGACTGACCGACCATCCGTTCCTCGGCAAGCTGCGACGTGATTTCTTCCAAGGCGTCGACCTTGGGGTCGGCTCCTCAGCCAAACCCTGACGGAAGACTGATTCCATGAATCAGCAAGTAGTAGATCAGCCGTTCGCAGCCACCATTCGACACCTTGCGGCGCGTTGGCGGGAAGCCAAGGTTCTGCTTCCCGCCTTCCCTCTGTTGGCGCAAGGCGAGCCTCTTGATATCGATCTTGTCGCACAGACTACGGGAATCCCGGCCGAGCAGATCGAAAAGGCCGTTGAGACCGGTAGGTGTGAGCGCGATTCCGCTGGACGGCTCATCGATCTCTACGGCATGACACTGTCGCCGACCCTGCACAGGATCGAGGTCGACTCCAAGATCGTCTTCAGCTGCTGCGCTTTGTGGGCGCATGTGATTCCGAAGCTCATCGGCCGGGAGATCTCCGTCGAGTCCGTAGACCCCAGACGTCGGGAACTCGTTCGTTTATCGATCAGTCCGAACGGCGTCGAGGCCGTCAAGCCGGTAGGGGCAGCAGCAACGATGGCCATTGCCAGCGAAGAGGCAGTCGGTGAGGATGTCTGCTCGGCTTTCTGCTGTCAGGTGCGTCATTTTGTCTCCCGCGAGAGCGCCGAGGAGTTTGCAGCCGAATCATCGGTCCGGCAGGTCGTCGAGTTGACCGAGCTGCAGACTGAAGCCGACGATCTGTATCGGGCTATCTGGCAGGCGATCCATTCATCATGACGGAGGCGATCCTTGGAACCAGGCCCTCGCGGCCGTGAGTCACTGAGCCTTTGGAGGTCGAGCGCAGAACCTCACCCGGGATTCGTTCGTATATAATTGCTGAAGTGAGTCTGATCATCCGTGCCGCCCGCGTGTTTGGGCTTCTGGCCCTTTTGCTGGTGACCCTCGCACCACCCGCAGTGGCCTGCTGTTCGGGCATAGCGGACTGCCATCACATGGCGAAGGACTCGAAGTCCTGCTGCGAAAAGGCGGCAGAGGACGTCTTGGCGATGAAATGTTGCCAAGGGGGTGAGGAATTCGACCAGAGCCAACCGTCTTCGGGGCTGCAATCACAGCTGCCCTCTACGTCGGCGGTGGCTACCGTCCCGGTGCTCGCTGCCGGAGAACCACGCCTCGATCCTCAACCTCCTCCCTCCTCACACTCCGGCCCCCTCTATACGCTCCACTCCGCACTGCTGATTTGACACTTCCTCCGGGATAAGTGTGTCTCGCTGCCGCCTTGACGGGCCGGCCGCGATCAACCCCTATCGGAAGGAGTGTCATGTTGCGAAACGTATTCAGA
>Ga0255052_10001600_pt1 | contig 16895 bp, 13 predicted proteins | sample JV7_2_21_MG_FD_188632 | JGI IMG/M metagenome (GOLD analysis project Ga0255052, IMG submission 188632) | Seawater microbial communities from Jervis Inlet, British Columbia, Canada - JV7_2_21 | ecosystem: Environmental > Aquatic > Marine > Inlet | place: Canada: British Columbia | collected...
GAGGTCGACAATTTCATCGCCGAGCTCCCCGACGAGGTCGTCGCCGAGGCGGACGTGGATAGCGGCAGCATCAGACGAACGCTGACCTCGGGCCGCACTTTACTCGTACTCTCGGTACGTGGCGATGAGGATTCCAGACTGGGCCTGTTGATCGCGGTTTTTTCGCGCAATGCCGGCAAGTCGTCATCGTTCAATCCAAAGCTGTTAGCCAATATTCTCGCGCCGGCCGTCGCCCTTATCGGCGAAAGCTTGTTGCTGGGACAGCAACTTCATGACGTCGTGCAACGCAGTAACGATGTGGAAAAAGAACTGACGCTGGTCTACGAGGTCGACGAAAAGATTCATGGCACGTCACGGAGTCATGCGGGACTCGCACAACTCGTCGGCCAGAGCGGCCGCTTCCTCAGTATTGCCTACAGCGTACTGTTGATTCCGGGCAAACGCATCCGCGTCAGTGCGACACATTCGAGTTGGAAGAATGTCAATCGCAAAGTGCTCGATCGCTACCTGATAGATCACATGATGCCCAAGCTCGAAGGCAAGCGCTGGCCGGCCGTATTCGAAATTCCCGGCATCGAGGGCGCACAGAACATACCCGATCAGGGTTTTCAGACTCTGTTGTGTCCGTTACGGGACAGTCACGGCAATCTCGAGGGCGTGCTGGCGCAGCTCGGGCGCGTCAATGTGGGAGAATTCACCAAGCCAGAACGGCGTTTCATGGCGCACATCGTGCGCAAAGTCGAATACGTTATTGAGCAGTCGTTTGACGCGATGACCGGACTCATGAATCGATCTGGTTTCGAGGCCCAACTGCACGAATCAGCCAAATCGCTGGCAAGCTCCGACGAGGCACACCAACTCATTTACTTCGACCTCGACAACCTGCAGCTGGTGAACGATACCTTTGACAGGACGGCTGGCGATGCGGTCATAGTGCGCTTCGCACGGCTGCTGGAGGACGACCTGTCGCGCCACGCGGTCGTATCGCGACTGACCGGCGACGACTTTTGCATACTCCTGACTCATGCCGATACCGATAAGGCCATGGAACTCGCGCAGCAAATACGCGATAAGGGTCACGCACTGCGTTACCTCGAGGGTGACAAGTCCTTGCAGGTAACGATGAGTATCGGCATCGCGGAATATGGCGCCCAGACAAGTGACCCTGGACGCGCGCTGACCACTGCAAGAATGGCCTGCGAAGCTGCCAAGGACCACGGTCGTGACCGTATTGAAGTGTACGACGACCAGAATCTGAGCATCATTCGCCGCCACGACGACATGCAGCTGATAACACGAATTCAGCAGGCGCTCGATGGTGATGAATTCGAATTGCTGGCGCAGCCGATTACGAGCCTCAAGAGCGATACCTCACCTCCGCATTTTGAAGTGTTGCTGCGCATGAAAGACAGCGATGGTAACTATGTTCCTGCGAGTGCCCTGTTCTCGGCGGCCGAGCGCTACAAGCTGATGCCGCAGATCGATCGCTGGGTCCTTTCCTCGACTATCGCAGCTCTGGCCACGAACTCCGAGTTGATCGAATCTCTGCAGGCGAATTTCTCAGTCAATCTATCGGGTCAGTCGCTCAGCGATGACGATATTCTTGAGTTCATTGAGGAAGAACTCAGGGAGAGCGGATTGCGGGCCGAGGCGTTGTGCTTTGAAGTCACCGAATCAGCGGCTGTGTCAAATCTCGAAAAAGCACAGGCATTCATCGACGCGCTGCGGAAGCACGGATGCAAGATATCGCTGGACGATTTCGGCGCCGGGCTAAGTTCGTTCGCTTATCTCAAGAATTTCAACGTCGATACATTGAAGATTGATGGCAGCTTCATTCGCGACATCACCGATAATCGTATTTCCGAGTCAATGGTCGCGGCGATCACTCAGGTTGCGAAGGTGATGGAACTCGAGACGGTCGCCGAGTATGTAGAGAGCGAAGAGACTCGAAAGCTGATCACCGATCTCGGCGTTGACTATGCGCAAGGGCATTCGGTCGGCAAGCCGATTCCGCTGCAGGAGGCACTTTCAGCTTTATCGCAAGAAGCAGAGAAGTCGACCGCCTAGATCACGCCTGACAGACTGATAGACTCGTTGCCATGGAGTCTTCCCGGAAAAAGGCAGTTGCCGCGGCGATCCAGGCGCTTCCAGCCGAACTCAGACATGTCGCCTCGCGCTGGTTTGACCGACTCAGCGTAGAGCGGCCAAACGAGGCGCTGGAAATCGATGCAATACCGGCGCTGGCCAAGCTTGTCGCGTGCAGTGACTTTGCCGCCAGCACATTGCTGCGGGAGTGGCAATGGTTTGTCGGCCTGGGGAAAGCGAAAAACGCTGTCCCCGATGTGACCGGGCTGGCGCGATTCGTCGATCAAATCAGGCGCAGCGACGAGGACATCGAGCTTGTAAAGGAACAGCTGCGCCGCTTCCGGCATCGTTGCATGCTGCACATCCTGTACCGGGAGATCACAGGCGCCGCAACGCTTGTCGAAACCCTGTCATCGCTTTCAGATCTCGCGGACGGCCTGCTTGATGCAGCGGCCGGTTTTTCCGAGTGCCTGGTACGTCAGCGACATGGTGAGGTGCGCGGTGATGATGGCAAGCCCGTTTCGATCGTAATTCTCGCAATGGGAAAGCTCGGAGGCAGGGAACTCAACTTCTCGTCTGACATCGATCTGATCTTTCTGATTCCTTCGGGGGAATCGAGTGGCGGGTACGAGAGTGACGGGCAAAAAAGACTGAGTGCGCCAGAATATTTCTCCCGGGTGACGCGTCACATTGTCGCATTGCTCGATGAAGTCACGGCAGACGGCTTCGCATTTCGCATCGATACGCGCTTACGGCCGTTTGGCGAAAGCGGACCACCCGTCGTCAGCTTTGCAGCGCTGGAGTCGTACTTGCTGCAGCACGGACGCGATTGGGAGCGATATGCCTATGTCAAAGCGAGAATCGCAGGTCCGCATCCGCCCGATCACGTAGTCGATGAATTAACGAAACACCTCATCGCGCCTTTCGTGTATCGGCGCTATCTGGATTTCGGCGTGTTCGAGTCATTGCGGGAAATGCAGGGGCTGATCGCTGCCGAGGTCAAGCGGCGGGAGATGGCGGATAACATCAAGCTGGGCCCCGGTGGTATTCGCGAGATCGAATTCATCGTGCAGTCGCTGCAACTCGTGCGCGGCGGCAGTCGAACAGAATTTCAGCAAACCGGACTTCTGGACGTTCTGCCGAGACTCGTGGGGCGACAGGGGCTGGGCGAGAGTGACGCTGACTCCCTGAGAGATGCTTACCATTTTCTGCGCCGGCTCGAGAATTTCATTCAGGCGATCCGAGATCGCCAGACCCACGATTTGCCGACTGACACAGAAGACCAGGCGCGCCTGTGCCTGGCAATGGGGCACACGGATTGGGCGGCGCTGCTTGCCGATCTGGACCGGCACCGCGACATCGTGACGCAGCAATTCGATGCGATCGCTTTTCGCGGCGACAGCAGTGGTCCGGATGAGCGCTTGCAAAAAAGTCTGGCCGACACGTGGGAGAGCGGCGCGGAACACGCCGTCTGGCTACAGCTGCTCGACGAGGAAGGTTTTGCTCAGGCCGATGCAATTGCTACTCGTCTTGTGGCGTTTTTGAACGCACCCGCAACGAGGCAGATCGATTCAATCGCACGGCGCCGCCTGCAGAAGTTCATACCGCTTCTGTTACGGCTCTTGACGGAGAGCGCGCGACCGCTAACTGCACTGGAACGGGTCATCGCGTTACTTGAAAAGGTACTTCGGCGCAGTGCGTACCTGGCATTGCTGAACGAGAACAGGCAGGTGATGGCTCGCCTGGTCGAGTTGTGCGAACGCAGCACATACATCGCGCAGCAGATAGAGCGATTCCCGGTGCTGCTCGACGAATTACTGGACCCGAGTAATTACTCAACGCACATGACGCAAGACGAGTTGCTGGTCGAGCTTGAGCAACGGCTCGCATCTGCCTCAGCCGGGGATAGCGAGGCACAAATGGCTGTGTTGGGTCAGTTCCAGCGCGCCAATCTGTTTCGCATTGCTGTCGCTGACTGTACGGGCAAGCTGCCGATCATGAAGGTCAGCGACGGCCTGACCGAGTTGGCGGAAACTGTCCTCAGGCACGCACTGCGCGTTGCCTGGCAGGACTTGACCGACAAACACGGTGCGCCCGGGTACCTGCTGCATGGGAAGCGACGCGAGGCCGGTTTTGGGGTCATCGCCTACGGCAAGCTCGGCGGCCTCGAGATGTCTTATGGCTCGGACCTGGACCTTGTCTTTCTGCATGATTCGCAAGGCGCCGAACAACTTACCGATGGCGACAAGCCGCTCGACAACGCAATGTTCTTCACTCGCCTGGTGCGCCGTCTGGCTCACTTTCTAACGACGCAAACCGGCTCCGGCATGTTGTACGAGGTTGATATGCGACTGCGACCGGACGGCCAGTCGGGCTTGCTGGTCAGCAGTGTCGAGGCCTTCGAGCGTTATCAGGAAGAAAACGCCTGGACCTGGGAGCATCAGGCATTGCTGCGCGCCCGGCCGGTCGCAGGCAGCAGCGAAATTGCGAAGGAATTTAGCAGGATTCGTGCTGATACTCTGTCTACGAGGGTACGCTTGCCAAGCCTGCGCGAAGATGTGGTCGCGATGCGAGGTCGCATGCGCGCCAGGCTGGACACGAGCGATGCACAACTGTTTGACCTGAAACAGGGTATTGGTGGCATCGCCGACATCGAGTTCATTGTGCAATATCGGGTACTCGCAAACGCTGGAGTGCATGCGTCGGTCTTCTTTTACTCTGACAACATCCGCCAGCTCGAGGCGCTTGCCAAGATGGGCTGTATCAGCGAAACGACTTCTTTACACCTTCAGGAGGTCTACAAAACCTACCGCCTGCGTCTGCATCACCTGGTGCTCGATGAACAGAAGCCCCTGGTGTCACAGAGCGAATTCGTAACTGAACGCAATGATGTCGCGGAGCTCTGGGAACAGACATTCGTCACGGCTGCCTCATAGCCGTCGGCCGGGCCTTCGGCTTATAATTCGCCATCTTATCCAGGGACACGACAGGAAGAGCGGTGGCGAACAAAGCAGGTACCGTTGACGAGGTTCTGATTCCGGCAAACTCGCAGCATCGTTATCAGGTTCGACGGCAGGATTTGCCCCTGTCGTGCCCGATGCCGGGCATGTACTTGTGGAATTCGCATCCGAAAGTGTATTTGCCCGTCGAGGAGACCGGTGAGGCGAAATGCCCTTACTGTGGTGCCCAATACGATCTGGGCGAAGATTGAGGCCCTATTTACACCGATCTTGGCGACAAATGCAGCTAAAATCGCTGAATGCCTCGTTACCTCCTGTGCATAATGTTTCAGATTGGATCAGCTTAGATACTCGTAAAAGCGCTTAAAATATAGCAAAACTGGTTAAAAATGCGTCAAAATCTAAAAAAATGCAGTTATAGCGAATCCACAAGCGATGTTGATTATCGCTACAGACTGTCCGTTCGCTTACTTGACCCGATTAGCGAGTACAAAAATCCGTTAAAAAACACCGTTTCGGCAGTAAAATACGTTAACTTCGATAAAAATAGGATAAATTGGCGAAAGTTTTTGTTAAAAGTTTCGAGCTCCTGGCGAGGCCGGTTTATGACGTCGAAGCTCTTCAAGATTCTGAAAAGATCTTAAAAAAACACCGAAACATGCCGCGAAAATCATCGAAAATCAGTATTAGTATCACTATCAAGCCAGCATTTGGGTAACCCGATTGACCGAGACCGTCGAGAAAACAGCAACCGGCGCCATTCTGTACGACAGGCAGGTAATCAGCGAGATCAGCAAGGAGCGTTTTGAGGCTGCCGGCTGGTTGCATTCCGAGCCTGTCTCAGGCGAGTTGCGATCATCGGGCCGTGGCAGCACGTTGTACGTTGGCAATGTCCCACGACAATTCGTGCTGCGGCACTACATGCGCGGCGGCATGATCGGCAAGCTTGTGCGCGAATCGTATCTTTGGACAGGCGCGGATAGCTCACGCCCATTCGCCGAGTGGCGCATGCTGGCCAAGATGGCCGATCGTGGACTGCGCGTGCCCCGGCCGGCAGCCGCGCGCTACTGCAGGAGCGGTATTTTCTATTCGGCGGACATCATTACGGTGCGCATTCCCAATGTTGTCGCGCTATCCCAATACATTGCGGCAAGGCCGTTGCCGGCGGAGTTCTGGGAGTCGCTCGGAGCGGCCGTGCGGGGCTTTCATCAAAATGGTGTCTTCCACGCGGACATGAACGCCTACAACCTGCAGATCGACAAGGAGGGCGATCTGTGGATGCTCGATTTTGATCGCGGCAAATTACTGCCGCCCGGACCCTGGCAACAAAAGACACTGAGCAGATTGCATCGCTCGTTGCAGAAGATTGTTGCTCTAAATCCGAAACTGCACTTTCGACGAGGGAATTGGGAGCAGTTTCTGGAGGGCTATTTCAACGCGTCGAGGTCTGCGTAGTAGTCCGGGTATTTTTCGGGCAAGTCCTTGAACTTGCGATGTACCCAGAGGTATTGCTCAGGACAGCGACGCACCTGTTCCTCGAGCACGCGATTGTACTGTTTAGTATCTGCGACCGGATCGCCGCTCGGAAAATCATCGAGCGGTGGCAGGATTCTCAGGTGATATCGTCCATCCGGCAGGCGTTCGGGAAAATACGGAATCGTTACCGCCTTGCCCAGGCGCGCGAGTGTCGATGTTGCTGTTGTATGCATGCTCGGCACATCAAAAAATGGTATGACTTCTGCGCCTTTGCGATTGTAGCTTTGATCCGCCGCGTACCAGACGATGCCGCCTTTGCGCAGGCTCCTCACCATCGACTTGATGTCTCGCTTCTCGATCGTTCTCGACGCCGAACGCTCCCGGCCGGTACGCAACACCTCGGTTATGAATGGGCTGCGGTTTCTGCGATACACAGCGTCAAACGGCGGGATATTGAGCCTCAGCACCCGGCCACTCAATTCCAGCATCGTAAAGTGGGCGCTAAGCAGGATCACGCCCTTACCCTTATTGACGGCCTGTAGCACGTGATTGACGCCTTCAATCGTTGTTATCGAGGTAAGGTGTTCGTCGGAGGCCCAACGCCCCAAACCCATTTCGATAAGCGACATACCCAGTGCCGCGAAGTGGCGACGCGCAAGAGCATCGCGCTCGCCGGCGTTGAGGTCGGGGAAGCAAAGCTCGATATTGCGGCGCACGATCGCACGGCGCTCACCGCCGACCAGGTGGGCCAGGCGGCCAAGAATCCGGCCAATGGCGAGCGCTACCGAGTGCGGCAGCCAGCAGAGGATGCGCAACATCCCGAGCCCGACCCAGGTTGGCCAGGTCAGCGGGGAGAGGTGCAAATAAAGCGGTTTACGATTAGCAGCCATCGCCAGTGCAGCTTATGAACAGCAACGGATCGAGTCCAGTAGTTTCGCTGAACTAGTTGAATGCCTTATTCGGACATTCCGTCGACATAGTCGTCGCTGCTATTGTTGGCATCGCTGTCAGGCGTATCGACGCTTTCTTCGACGGGCGCCTCGTCAGTCTGGATACCCACGTGGAAGGCGGCAAAACCGGGCATCACAACCTGGTTGCGCGCCATGCCAATGATACGACCGGCGTATGGCGAACGCAGTTCGGTTCTCGCGTTATTCATTGGGTCGGTGATCGAGCCAAGTAAATCGCCCTTGCGAACTGTGCTGCCGAGGCTGACATCTGATAACAAAATGCCGCCGTTGTCGGCGCGTACCCATGACGAGCGGTAGTAGACAGGCTCCGGTTCACCCCACAGGCGCCTCTTCCTGACCATACCCAGCGTGTTGATCAAAGTCTCGATACCTTTTACACCTAGCTTCACTTCGTTGAGTTCAAGCTGCGACGGCCCACCCGCTTCGAGAGTAACCGCCGGGATGCCCGCAAGCGTCGCCGCATGGCGCAGTGTTCCGACAGCCGGCGTGCTGTGCAGAATGACCATTGAGCCAAATCCCTGCGTCAAGGTCATGACATCCGGATTGCGCAGGTCTGCGCGAATCTGCGGCAGGTTGGCACGCTCGAACGAACCGGTGTGCAAGTCAATCAGTGCATCACAGTGGGTGACGATATTGTTAAAGAATGAGTAGGCAATGCGAGCGGCGGCGCTACCGTTCGGATTGCCCGGAAAATAGCGATTCAGGTCGCGGCGGTCCGGAAGATATCGCGATCCGCGGCGAAAGCCCTGTACGTTGACGATGGGAATACCGATGACAGCGCCCGATACCTTGGAGGGTTCGAGGTCATGCATGACCCGCCGGACCATCTCTATTCCATTGAGTTCGTCGCCATGCACGGCGGCCATAAGGCACAATATCGGCCCGGGCCATGCGCCGTTAACGACGAGTACCGGAGTCGAAACCGGTACGCCCTCAAAAAGTTCGGTCGCCGACCAGGACAAGCGAATTGATGTGCTTGGCGGCACCTCAGTGTCCAGGACCGTAATAGGAGCGGCTGCGCCGGCTGCTGCCGTTACGGCATCTGCGAGCGGTATCGCGGGTTGACCTGTGGTTTCCGCGGTGGCCGTCGGATCAAGCAGTTTTTCGGCGGCGACGGCTACTTCGCTGGAACGCGAATCGGCATCTTCGGTCGTATCTTCTATGACATCGGTGCCATTGTCTCCAGGATCAACGGACACCTCACCAGCCAGCGCTGAACCGATGCCAAGCACCAGTAACATTATGGTAAGTTTACAGGTTCGGTACATGGCCCAATTTAGATTAATTGCGTGCATTTTTCTGTGAAGTAATCAAGAATTTACGATTGAAACTTGAAATGAGTTAAATGACAAGAAAAAGTCCGGTTTGCTTGCTTTTGATACTGCTCTTGAGCGGTGCCACCCATGCACAAGAGTTGTTTCCGCTGCCGCCGGAATTGCAACGCGACGTCGACTTCTGGGTCGACATTTTCGCGCGCTATCGCACCGATCAGGGCGTGTTGCATGACAATCGCAATCTCGCGGTTGTGTACGAACGCATCGACTTGCCAGCCAACATGGGCCGGCGCGAACGTCAGCGGCGGGTCGCCAGGCAGCGTGAGCAACTACAGGCGATTTTGCGCAGCCTCGCGGGTGGCAAGCGCGACAATCTCAGTGAAGAAGAAGCGCGCGTGCTCGCGCTATGGCCTGCCGACGTCAGTAACGAAACGCTACGCGCTGCGACCAAACGCATACGCTATCAACAGGGACTGAGAGACCGGTTTCGGCAGGGGCTGATTCGTGCCGGTCGCTGGCGGGGCTACATCGAGAAAGAGTTTGCCGCCCTGGGTGTGCCATTCGAGCTTGCAGCGCTGCCGCACGTTGAATCGTCCTACAATCCGGACGCGCGGTCGCACGTCGGCGCATCGGGAATTTGGCAGTTTACTCGCAGCACGGGGAGGCGCTTCATGCGCATCGATCATGTAATCGATGAGCGCAACGACCCGTTTGCCGCGACACGGGCAGCTGGAAAACTGCTCGCTTACAATTATTCGATCACCGGCAATTGGCCGATGGCGATCACTGCATACAATCACGGGCTCGCCGGTGTGCGCCGCGCTATGCGGCAATTCGGTGACAACGCAACCGCCAGGATATTCCGAGACTATAACGGCCGCACGTTCGGCTTCGCCTCGCGAAATTTCTACCTGGCATTCCTTGCCGCCAAACAAGTGGATCAGAATCCGCAGAAGTATTTTCCGGGCATCACGGTGGATCGCGCCACCGACTACGCAACTATCAGTTTGCCTGCATACATCCCGGTCGTTGATTTCACTGCGGCACTGGGCGTTACCGCAGCGCAACTTGCGGCGCACAACATGTCAATACAAGCGACGGTGTGGCAGGGCAGCAAACATTTGCCAAAGAACTTCGACATTCGATTGCCAAACAGTTTGCTCGACGCGCCCATGGCAAGTCTCGTATCGAATGTCGCCGCTGATCACTGGCAGGAATCTCAGCTACCCGACATGTTCCACAAGATCGCGCGTGGTGACACCTTGTCGCAAATTGCGGAGATCTATCACACGCGCGTATCGACGCTCGTTGCACTCAATAATCTCGGCAGTTCAAACCGGATTCGCGCCGGGCAGCAATTGCGGCTGCCGGCCGCCGGTCCGGCACCCGGTGGAAAGGCTGCTGCAACACCGGCACCCAGCGCCGCGGCGGTTGTGGTTGCAAGTGCCGATGTGCCGGCAATCGAGGATGCTGTGATTGTTGCGGAGCAAACGCCGGCAGCGATGGCTGGCGATCTTGCGGCAAGCCTGCTCGGTACGATACAGACTGCGCTGCTATCAGACCCCAGTGACTATGGCGTTGCAGGCGACAAGACGATTGAGGTTCATCCGCTGGAGACTCTTGGTCACTATGCCGACTGGCTGGGAATTCGCACGCAACGGCTTCGCGATATCAATGGGCTTTCATTCCGCACGCCGGTTGAAGTCGGCAAGCGCATTAAACTCGACGTCGCTGGCGTCGATACAAAAACCTTCGAGAATCGCAGAATCGCATTTCACCGGGCGCAACAAGACAGCTTCTTCCGCGAGAACATCATCTCGGGTGTCACTGAACATATCATTGCACGAGGCGAGTCGATCTGGATTCTGGCTCTTCGCGAGTACAACGTGCCGGTCTGGTTGTTCCGGCAGTACAACCCGGAACTCGATCTCGACAACGTCCGGCCGGGCACTGCTGTTCACTTTCCCCTGTTGACCAAGGTTGAACGGAGTTGATACTGCCTTGTTGCGATTGACCCTGGTACGACTTCTGCCGCTCGTCATGCTCGTCGTTGCGGCAGCAGCCTGGATTCACGACATTCAGGGAGGCGGGCCGTATGTGTTGCGCAACCTTGGCCCGCCGTTCCTCATATTGCTGCTTGCCGCAGTCACTTTGCATCGTGGCAACGGCACATGGACCGGCGCGGGGTGGCGCCTGCCGTTGGGGACATTGGGTTACGCCGTGCCGGCGCTGGGTCTGTCGATCTACCTTCACTACGCCTACGCCGTCAACCTTGACGACCTGTTTACGGGTGCAACAAATCCCGGTCAGCTGTTCCGCTACTTGCCGGTGTACACGCTCGTTGCAGGCATCATCGGCTTCGCGATTGGCTGGATCGTCGGCAAAAACGTGTGACGTTTGCCATGTTCCCGTGGCGAAAGGTTTGCTAGTCTCGGCCCATGCCTAAACTGAGTATCGCAACTGCTGCGCTCATCCTGTTTTGCCAGGGCGCACTTCATGCAGGCGGATTTCCGGTCGCCGATAAGGTGATAGTGGACAAATCTGACCGCAAGCTGCATCTGCTCAAGGACGGTGAGGCATTTCGCACGTTTGAAGTCGCACTCGGTATCCGGCCGTCCGGCGACAAGCAGTTCGAGGGTGACTTCAAAACACCAGAAGGACAATATCTTCTCGATACGCGAAATCCGCACAGTGAATTTTTTCTGTCGATTCATGTTTCCTACCCTAACGGCCAGGATATTCGCGAAGCTCGATCGAAGGGCTTTGATCCGGGCGGTGCGATCATGATTCACGGACAGCCGAACATGCCGACGAAGTCGGAAGCCTACTATCGGACGCAGGATTGGACGAACGGCTGCATTGCCGTGTCGAATTCCGACATGATCGATATCTGGCTGATGACCGACAACAATACGCTCATAGAAATTCGCCCCTGACCGAGCAAGAGTTGACCATTTCAGAACCTGTTGATGCCGAGGTTAGGCCTGAGGGCAGCCTTGAGGTGCTGTCGCAGCTCGAAGTCGATCAGCTGCGATCCAGCGGCGAGGGCGGCCTGTATACCTTGCTGCGCCGCTGCATGCTCGCCGTGCTGAATTCGGGCAGCCAGACCGACGACGCGCGCACGATGCTCGAGAGCTACAAGGGCTTCGAACTCGGTTTTATTCGGCAAGACCGTGGACTGAAGCTCTCGCTGCAGGGAGCGCCTGGTGTGGCGTTCGTCGACGGCAAGATGATCCGCGGTATTCGTGAGCTGCTGTTCGCTGTTTTGCGAGACATTGTCTATACGCGCAACGAGGTCGTGGACAGCGATCGTTTCGACCTGCAGTCGGGAAGCGGCATTACGGATGCCGTATTCCACATCGTGCGCAACGCGGGTTTATTGAAACTTCCGGCAGATGTGAACCTGGTCGTTTGCTGGGGCGGTCACGCGATCAGCCGCGTCGAGTATGACTACACCAAGCTTGTCGGTTATGAACTCGGGCTGCGCGGCCTGAACGTTTGTACCGGCTGTGGCCCCGGCGCGATGAAGGGGCCGATGAAAGGTGCGACGATTGGTCATGCGAAACAGCGTATTCGCGATGGCCGCTATGTCGGAATAACAGAGCCAGGCATCATTGCCGCCGAATCACCGAATCCCATCGTCAATTCGCTCGTGATCATGCCCGATATGGAGAAGCGACTGGAGGCCTTCGTGCGAGTCGGACATGGCATCGTCGTTTTTCCTGGCGGCGTCGGTACGGCAGAGGAAATTCTCTACCTGCTCGGTGTGCTCATGCACCCTGACAATGCCGGACAGCCGCTGCCGATGATTATGACGGGACCAGCGTCGGCTGAGCCGTACTTCAGGCAAATCGATGAGTTCGTTGGGGCGACGCTCGGCAAGGAGGCGCGGCAGCGCTATTCGATCGTCATCGATGATCCGCGTGAAGTTGCGCACCGCATGCGATCAGGTCTCGAGCAGGTACAGGAATTTCGCAAGCAACAAGGCGATGCGTACTACTTCAACTGGCGTCTTGCTATCGACGAGGAATTTCAACGTCCATTCGAATCGACACACGCGGCTATGAGCGCGCTGAATATTGACGAGGGTCTGCCGAGCCATGTGCTTGCCGCAAACTTGCGGCGCGCATTTTCGGGAATCGTCTCCGGAAACGTGCGCGAAGACACGGCCGCGATGATCGACAGGAAAGGGCCGTTTGAGATCAACGGGTCGGCAACGATATTGGGCCTGCTGGACGACCTGCTTGCTGCATTCGTTGCACAAAAGCGTATGAAGATCTCGGGCAACGACTACTCACCTTGCTACCGCGTCAGCTAGACGCAACAGATCGGGCAAAGGCCGATCGAACGGACTTATTGTCAAATCGCCACGATCGATCTCACACAGGTACGGCTGATTAAGTAAAAACGCGAGGTAACATATTGAAAATTATGTGAAAAACGGTGACTTGCATTGTGATGCAGTTCCTGTGATTTGTGCCGGCCGGCACTTAGCATTTGTTCAAAGGGACTGACTGAGCAACCTAATGCCGGATAGCAAACATCTCAGATGGGACGACTACAGCACGGATGGCGAGTCGCAAGCCGACAAATCAGACAAGTCTGTAACGCCTGCCGAACCTGCCGCGAATGATGCGGATGGATGGCAGCAATACCGTCAGTGGATTTCGAAGGCTCCCGCGCCACGTGGGCGGCGTGTCGGAATCGATCCGGCGTTGTATTCGTGGAAAGGCTATCGAAACTGGTCCGAGCAAGTGAAACGAAACTGGGACACGGGAGAGGACACTGAGTAAGTCTTCCTGACAAAAAGATTATGTTGCAAGAAAAGCGCCGCCAGTTTGCCGGCGCTTTTTTTGTGGGCGTGATGGATTCAATATGTGAACGGGATCACCCTGCAAAGGTTGTAACAGCACCGTTTTCAGGTGGTACTGCGTCTAGTTTTTCATCATTGGAACGACGAATCTCGAATTTCTAAATCAAGCTGTGATGCGCCTCACGGAGGCATCGTGTAGAGCTAACTATAGTCACTCCTACTGAGCTTACATTTGCGATTTAAACGGTATGTCTAATAAATGCACGGATGCTGAATCGCCAGTGGTTTCTCTCAAGGATGAATCCGCTCGGCAACGCTGGGAACTGTTTCACAGGGCGATCGCCCATGCGAAACGTTCGAACGATGCAGCCCTCGATGATTCGGATGCTAACTCGAGCGATCCGAAAAGCGGCGGTCCGCTGCTGTCGATCGTCCGCTAGGCGCATGGAACGGCTGGCGCAGATGCTCGATGACCTCGACGACCTGGTCTCCATGGTCGGCCTCGCCGGCGAGCGGATTCGCAACGCGATTCTGTCACTGATGCTCACCTGCACGGCGCTGGCGGGTCAAATCGGCGGCGTCCTGCTGGCGCTAATCCATCCGCCACTCGCTCTCGCAATGGCATTACTGCTGTTCGTATCGCTGTTATATCGCCTGGTTACCTCGCCGCGACTTGAAATAGCCTGATAAGACCCTATCGTGTCTGACCCAATGCGGCCGTTTTCGCCGACCGCACTACGTGATCGATGCAGAGGAGCTTGAGGCGTGAGTACTGCAACAGGCCGGGAAACACTCGGCTTTCAGACCGAAGTTCGTCAGCTTTTGAAGCTGATGATCCACTCTTTGTATAGCAACAAGGAGATATTCCTTCGGGAGTTGATCTCCAACGCATCCGACGCTGCCGACAAGCTGCGATTTGAAGCGCTCGCAACGCCGGACCTGCTGAGCGAAGACACGGATCTGAAGATTCGTATCGAGTCAGACAAAGAGCACAACACGATCACGATTACGGATAACGGCATCGGCATGTCGCGCGATGAACTCGTCGAACATCTCGGTACGATCGCACGCTCGGGCACAGCAGAATTCTTGCAGCAGATGACGGGCGACCAGCAGAAAGATGCGCGGCTCATCGGTCAGTTTGGCGTTGGCTTTTATTCCTCTTTCATCGTCGCCGACAAAGTCGTCGTCGAGACTCGCCGCGCTGGTCTCTCGGTCAATGAAGGCGTTCGCTGGGAATCCGACGGTGAAGGCGAATTCACGATTGAAAACATTGAACGCCCGGAGCGCGGCACCGCGGTGATCCTGCACCTCAAGGACGCCGAATCAGAATTCGCCGAGCCGTTACGTATTGAGAGCATGATTCGCAAGTACTCGGACCACATCGCCTTTCCGGTGATGCTCTCCGCGAGTGGCGATACCGAAAACGAAGCGAAGGTCGTCAACGCGGCGACGGCCCTTTGGACGCGCTCGCGCTCCGAGGTCGAGGACGAAGAATACAAAGAGTTCTACAAGCACTTGTCGCACGACTTTGCGGATCCGTTGACCTGGAGTCACAACCGGGTCGAGGGCAAACGCGAGTACACGAGTCTCCTGTACATTCCGGCGAGCGCACCATTTGACCTGTGGAATCGCGATGCCCCACGCGGACTAAAGTTGTATGTTCAGCGAGTCTTCATCATGGACGACGCCGAGCAATTTCTGCCGCTGTATTTGCGGTTTGTTAAGGGTGTCGTCGACTCTTCTGATCTGCCGCTCAACGTGTCACGCGAGTTGCTGCAACAGAACCCGGAGTTGACTGCGATGCGCGGCGCGTTGACGCGACGTGTACTCGATATGCTTGGCAAGATAGCGGGCAAATCGGCCGATGAATACAGCAAGTTCTGGGCCGAGTTCGGCCAGGTACTCAAGGAAGGCGTCGTTGAGGACCACACCAATAAAGACAAGCTCGCAAAATTGCTTCGTTTCGCAACGACCCACACCGGGAGCGCCGAGCAGGTTCAATCGATTGATGACTATATCGGCCGCTGTGGTGAGAGCCAGGACAAGATCTATTACATCCTTGCCGAAAATCATGCGACGGCCGCATCCAGCCCGCATCTCGAGAGCCTGGCGGAAAAGGGTATTGAGGTGTTGTTGCTAAGTGACCGAATCGACCCGTGGCTTGTCGATGGTCTGGGCGAGTACGCAGAAAAGTCATTCGCCGATGTTGCCCGCGAGGGCCTTGACCTGCCTGAAGGAGACGGTCAGATTACCCAGGACGCGATGGACGACGAGCACAAACCATTGCTCAAGAAGGTTCGGAAGGTACTCAAGGACCGGGTCGAGGCAGTCCACGTCAGCAAGCGCCTTGTTTCGTCGCCAGCGTGTGTCGTTGCCGGCGAGAGTGAACTCAATCCAACTCTGCGGCGCATGCTGGAGGCGAGCGGACAATCTCTTCCGGAGTCGAAGCCGATTCTTGAGATCAACATGCAACACCCGTTGGTTGGCCGGCTATCGGCTGAGGTCGATAACAGCCGCTTCGATGCGCTCGCAAATATTGTTCTGGACCATGCGCTGTTGGCCGAGGGATCGCAGCTCGATGATCCGGCCGAGTACGTCAAACGAATGAATTCACTGCTGCTGGAGCTTGATTCAAGTGCGGGCCCGGGCTAAAACGTCCAATATGCAGACCGATTCCAGGGTATGGCCAAGATGAGTGGTTCGAAACCCGCCGCAGGCGAGCTCAAAGCAAAGCTGACTGACGAACAATATGAGGTCACTCAGCACAAATGCACCGAGCGGGCCTTTACGGGCAAATATGTCGACCATAAGGAGGACGGCACCTACCGATGCGTTTGTTGCGATGCGCATTTGTTCTCGTCTGCCCACAAATACGATTCGGGATCGGGCTGGCCCAGTTTTTGGCTGCCGCTCGCCGGGGATGCTGTGCGGACGATAGTCGATACGAGCCACGCCATGGTGCGTGAGGAAGTCGTCTGCGGTGCTTGCGGTGCGCATCTCGGCCATGTTTTTGAAGACGGCCCAAAGCTAGGCGGTCTTCGCTATTGCATCAATTCGGCGTCGCTGGAATTTCAGGACAGTGACTAGGTCTCAACGCTCATTGCAAACTTAAAGGCAATACAATATGAAAATCAGCCACACATTCCTTGCGTTCGTTTTGGCGGCAGGCGCCACCGCTTGCGGTCAACCCGGTGATGAAACTGACGAAACCACGAAACCCACCAATGCAGTCGAGGAGCAGGTAGTGACAGATGAAAGCACGAACGGTTTGGAGATAATTGAAATAACGCCCGGCTTGGTCGCGAAGGTTTTG
>Ga0255052_10001601_pt1 | contig 16893 bp, 16 predicted proteins | sample JV7_2_21_MG_FD_188632 | JGI IMG/M metagenome (GOLD analysis project Ga0255052, IMG submission 188632) | Seawater microbial communities from Jervis Inlet, British Columbia, Canada - JV7_2_21 | ecosystem: Environmental > Aquatic > Marine > Inlet | place: Canada: British Columbia | collected...
GCCTGTTGTTCGAGTGGGACAACTTCAAGGTCGAGTAGCAGCTCCCGGTAATCCACCACGGCTAGTTCGGCCGCCCGCTCTTCGCTGTAGATGACTTCCATCAAACGAGACTCAAGGTAACTCGTCCAACCCTCGTTCAGCCAGGTATCGCGCCAGGTTGCATTGGTAACGAGGTTTCCAGACCAGGAGTGCGCCAATTCATGCGCGATGACGGCGACGAGGCTACGATCGCCGGCGAGCAGGCTTGGTGTAATGAAAGACAGCCGTGGATTCTCCATGCCACCATAGGGAAAGCTCGGCGGGAGTATCAGCAAGTCATAGCGCCCCCATTGGTAGGGTCCAAACATTGCCGCAGCAGTATCCAGCATGTCCTGCGTATCGGCGAACTCGTAAGCAGACGCCTCCAATAACTCAGGCTCGGAGTAGACTCCGGTTTGATCGCCGATCGGGGCGAAGTAGACGTTGCCAACAGCAAGGGCGAGCAGATAGGGCGGAATAGGTTGTGGCATTTCGAAATCGTAATCTCCGTCACGCGCTGCATCGGGATTATTGTTGGCGCTCATGATCGCCATTAACTGCGGCGGCGTGCGAATAGTCGCACTGTAGGTAATGCGTACAGCAGGCGTGTCCTGCAGTGGCACCCAGCTGCGGGCATGAATGGCCTGTGATTGTGAGAACAGGAACGGATGCTCGCCGCCAGCGGTCAGTTCAGGCGGGAGCCACTGCAATGCTGTTGCGTCCGGGCTCGTGCGATAGTCAATTGTGAGCAGCAATTCCTCCGAGGCCTGAACATCACTCGGAATTACGATGATCAGAGGCGTGCCAAGAACCGCTTGGGATTCTCCAAAGCGATGCGCTGCGGTAACAGACTCTCCGCCGGGAAATTCGAAGCGCGTGCTTTCGATAGTCAGGTTTCGCGTGTCCAGGATTATCTCTGTTGCATCCGCGGCCGTGCGCCTGAGTTGCAATGTTGCGCTGCCCTGGAGTTCTTCTGCCGTAAAGTCGACATTCAGATCAAGCTGCAGATGTTCGCTGACAAATTCATCGGTATTGGCAAACGAAAAGAAATCATGTGACCTGGAATCCGCTGTGATAGGGCCAGGTGTCTCAGTTTGAGTGCAGGCGACCGCCGCCGCGATTACGACGAGCATCAGAGTAATACGTTGCAAGAGCAGGCTCCTCAGATATTTGGAGTGAATTTGATTCTAACGCTGTTCATTAGTTCATTAGTGCGCATCATCGGGCGACAGCGAGAATAGTCACGAGCGCATGGAACAGGACACCAGCTATAACAGAACGTCGAAAGGCGGTATTGCCAGTAGATGAGTAACGCAATACCCCGCACCTCAATCGGCGTTGGTGATTTGTAACGAGTCGTGCGACATGCCGTTTTACTTCGTGAGCTTGACGATAATCTCTTTGCCGCCATATTGATGTCTGGAGTCACGCGCGCGGACAACGACCTCACTAATGTCGTCCGGAATCTTCACATCGCCAAGTGAGCGCGTGAACGGCTGCTCGTCGTCATGTGGGTGCAATAGTTCGCGAACGGCCAGAGTCTTTCCGTCGAGCGTCATCACCTCCCATCTATCGGCATAGTGCTCCCAACCATCATCCGCGTGCCTGACGGTGACGGCGAAGTCACATACAGAGTCGCCGCGACAGTTCGCGGTCACGTCGACAACATCGGCTTCGCCAGCAAATGCCTGTGGCAGGAAAAGTAATGATGTTGCGATCAAAGAAAGCCGGTTCATTACACCCATTCTAGGACAATTTCTGAATCAAAAGCTGCACCTTTTCGATGCCTTCGGCTGTTTTCCACCGCTTAAACTCTGAAAATCCGAATTTTCTGTAGAGGGAAATTCTGAATTCCGATGAGTTCAGCTTCTCTCCGGTACGACTGTTGAAAAACAGCGTGAATCTGCAATGCTGCTTCGTGCGAGCTATGTTCGAGCGCTTCGATCATGAACACCTAGTCAAAACCTAGTCTTTCGAGCTCTCTCCCGAAGCAAATTGAGCCCAGGCCTTCGCGCCCCGGCCGAACAGAAGCCTGTAAATGACGAACGATATCGGAGAAACGACGATGAGTACCAGGACCGTAATCACTGGCAGGCCCATGAGCACCCAGAGACCGTCGAATACGTCGATTTCTAACCCTATCTCGAAATCCATCGAGGTCTCGCCAATAATGAAAATCAAAATGCACGCCAACGAGCTAAGTGCCAAAGATGATGAGGCAGTCAACTTGAGCAGGAACAGCAAGTAGCTGGTGAAACTCAGTGATGTATCGTCATGGTCTGTCATATTCAGCATACCGGACATGGTTCAAATTCGGGGGCATCAATGTAGCGCACTGTTAGAGATCATCTTTCGCAGCCTTAATAATTCAGACGTTGAGCAACTCCAATAGAGTTGAGAGATATCACCAAAATACGCTCGGGACTCGCATATGATCTTTATCGTCCAAGCGTTAATGCTGTTCAGCTTAGGGCAATGAATGATAGGCAATTCGATCGCCCGCAAAGGTTCCTATCCAGATCTCATGGCCAACCGGCAGTGCCATGGTGATATTACTAAACTGCTCAATCGCAGGGCCGCTCACAGGGATCTTGCCTTGCATCGACTTTGGATCTATCGCCAAAACTGTAAAGGGTCTTGGGCAGGCGGCATACTCTTCGAGACTGAATTCATGCGAGCGAACAACATCGCCACAGTCAGGGTCGATGACATTTAGCCCGGCGGTTATCAAGTTGCCGTCATCGTCTGCGTGTAGATTGTCGGGAATGAAGGCCAATTCATCAGTGCTTCGTAACTTTCGCGCCGGATTGCTGTTTGAGTAGGCGATAACAGTAAGGAGCCCGGACGACGCAACATAGATTTCCCGTTCATCGGCAGACACCTCGATACCGTTGGCGTACGGCAGTTCAGTGCCAGGAATCGCCGCAAACCCGCTATCGCCAGGCGACCACTCATAAACGGCGCCGGTAATTTCGCCAGCCAATGCAGCGCTGATTGGTATGCCTGTGTGCAGAGGTATCGTGGCAACCAACGACCCATCACTGAATGACGCGACGCTATTGGCTTCCATTCCGTCAGGGGTGATGACACAACCTGTCCAGGTCAAGACCGGTGTCGCGCCGTCGATGTTTACATCAAAGACTTCAATGGCCTCACGCCCGCCGTGACCCACGACATAAAGCGTCGAATGTCCGTTTACGCCGGGCCGCAAGTTCAGGCCATGGGTCACAAGTGTGTCAGGGTCTGGCGAGCCAGGGCAGGCACCGTAGGTTTGCTTGTCATGCTCCACTTGAGGAGAGGCGCCGGGATAAAGTTCTACCCAGGATTTTTGCTGCGAGTCAATGAGATAGATCGCCGCACCTGGCGCCATGCCGCTAGCTATGATCCACTTTGTATCAGGGATACGAACAAGATCTTCGGCGTTTTGTGGGCCGCAAACAAAGCCGAACTCCCCTACTGATTCGCAATCGTCATCGGCAGTTCGAGTAGCCTGCGCCACCGCGCAGACATCTTCGTTAAGCAAGCTTTCGAGTTCTGCCACGAACTCAGGAGAATAGTTTTTTCTTGTCGGGCACCAATTTCTCACAAATGACTTGTCCTCATTGATCAGATAGCGCCATGCTGTACGTTCGGCCTCGAACTCTTCCTCCTCGAACATGCCGTGCCGATATTGATAATGGATATTCTCCCAAAGGCGCTTGTTAGCAGTGAATAAAAGGAATTGTTGCTGCTCTTCATCTGCTGACAGTTCCTCACCCGCATCCGCGCGCCGCTTCAGGCTTGATAGTTGGCTGTTGTTCGCCACCATGCCGAGATGGTCTGATATTTGGCGCGAAATATCGTTGCGTGTTTGGGCGCGGATCATCTCGCGATTCTGATCGAGCTCAACAACCAGCAGCATTATCCCAATCAAAACGCCAATGTTTGCGCCCAACGTAAGCCAACGATTCATTTGTTTCGATTTCATTCGCAACTCATCTGTCGCCTAAGGCCTAAGCACTGATGGCCCCAGTATCCGGCGCGAAGGTTGCTTTGTGCAAGCTTCGTGCGGAGATCAGAAGGCAACAATATAGCGCATCGTTAGGAGCCAGCCTTGACCAATTCAACGGCTGCCCACCTTTTAGCACGTCTACATGGATCGGGATCCTGGCATGCCGCAACCGCAACTATTTCGTCGATGTATGGAGCCGGAAAACCATGGGTACTAGCACCGACTAGCACTAATTCTTTGTACCAGTCATAAGGGGCGAGAGAATTGTCAATATACGAATCTTCTGCGACATACGACATGCATTCGCCGATTTCGGGAACGGGCAGCGAAATATCGACATACCCAGAACCTAAGCCCTCGATTTTATCCAGGGTGGTTCTGTCGGCAACGCTAATGTCAAAGATTGCAATATAGATTCCACCGCCGCCAGAAACGATATTGCACTTACCGGACTTATCGAGGCTACGTTTGTGAAATCGAAGTGACCAATCAGGCAGGAAGCTCGTATCAATCAATCGCGCCGAAGAGATCCGTTCGCTCAGACGAAGTGGATGCAAATTAGAACCGTACGCAGCATATCGCATCGATGTTGACTGGCGCCTAACGTCATAGCTTTGATGCTGTTCAGCTTACGGCGCGGTTGTTGCGCCTGCAAGAACCGTGACGACGGCAGTATCTGGGACTGGGGCTGATCACCAACGATAAAGTTTCGCGGCGCACCCTGCCGCAAATACCGATTCATCAAGTGCTAACTCGATATATCCGTCCGTCCCGGACAGTGCTGCAAAATCACCCGACGTATTTGTTTGCACAGGCATGGCCAGTATCTGGCCACCTGTGTTGGACAACAGCTTGACAGGCAAAAAGCATGTCAACTCTGGCTCAAACGAAACGTCCTGCGTTAACGCCGCAAACTCGGGTTGTGGTTCCGCCAGCCCAGACGCCGTATTCAGCGCCGGTATCACGTATTGCCTGCAGCAAACGAGTGTCGATACCGGGTTGCCCGGTAAAGCGAACACAGCTTGCTTGTTTGGTCCCATGCCGAACCACATCGGCTTACCCGGACGTTGGCTTATCTTGTGGAATACGACTTTCACACCGAGGTCACCTAGCACCTGTGGAATGTAGTCGGCTTTGCCCATCGACACGCCGCCGGAGAGAATCAAAATATCAGCGTTGTCGAGGTGATTGCCAATTCTATCCTTGAGAAGTTCCGGTTCATCGACAATATGATCGTGTTCGGTGTCGTCAAAGCCGTGCTGCTCGAGCATTGCGATAACGGCCGGGCCGTTCGACATCCGAATCTGGTGTGGCTCGATTGGCTCGCCCGCGGGTACCAGTTCGTTGCCTGTTGAGATCATGCGAATCGTGGGTGACTTGCTGACCTCAATATCAGTCAAACCACACGAATTGATAATCGCGATGTCCATTGGGGAGACGCGCTTGCCGGCATTCAGCAATTCGCTTCCTGCCTTGTGATCCGAGCCACAAGGGTGAACGAATTGTCGCTGTTTCGCCGTGTAGTCGGTTTCTACAACGGCATTGCCATCGGTAACACTAATGCGTTCCACTGGAACGATGCAGTCAGCGCCGTTCGGCAACGACGCTCCAGTCATGATTTCGATGCATTTGCCGTTTTCTAGCGAAAGTTGCTCGTCGCCAGCCGCCTGCGTCGCCTGAATTGGAAAACTCCGGACGCCACTATCAAAGTCGCCGAATGAGAGGGCGATTCCGTCCATCATCACTCGATCGAACGGTGGCTGGTCGCGCTCGGCGACGACCGATTGATGGAGAATTCGTCCAGTAGAGCTATTTGTCGATACTGACTCGCTATCGAAGGCCGGCATTGCAGCCAGGATGGCGTCGCGAGCTTCAGCCGCTGAAATCACGCCGACTTAGCTCCTTTCTCTTGCGATTGCACGGTGGCCAATGTCGCGTCGAAAATAGACTTTTTCCCAGGTGACCTTGTCGACCGCCTGATACGATTGTGCCGCGGCGTCCTCGACCGTGTTGCCAAGCCCGACGACGCACAACACACGCCCGCCACTGGTCACGACATTGTCACCGTTTGTCATTGTTCCGGCATGAAACACCTTTTGCGTGTCGCTATCCGCACCGTCGAGTCCCGATATCACTTTGCCTTTGGCGTAGCCCTCCGGATAACCGCCAGCAGCTAGCACAACACCGAGCGAAGCACGAGAATCCCATTCGGCGGTTTGCGCACCGAGCGTGCCGTCGAGTGTCGCTTTGCAAATTTCGACGAGATCTGATTTCAGCCGCATCATGATCGGCTGTGTTTCCGGGTCGCCCATGCGGCAGTTGAACTCGATCACCTTGGGTGTGCCATCGGCCATGATCATCAGGCCCGCATATAAAAAGCCCAGGTAGTCGTTGCCGTCGGCTTGCATGCCTTCGAGCGTCGGCCGAATAACGAGGTCCATTATCCTGGCTTCGATCTCGGCATTTACGACCGGGGCCGGTGAATAAGCGCCCATGCCACCCGTGTTGGGTCCGATGTCACCCTCGTCACGAGCTTTGTGGTCCTGCGATGTTGCCATCGACAAGATATTCTTACCGTCCGTGATGACGATAAAGCTCGCTTCCTCACCATCGAGATACTCCTCGACAACGATGCGCGCGCCGGCATCGCCGAACTTGTTTCCAGATAGCATGTCAGTGGCGGCCTGCTCGGCTTCCTCGAAGTTCATTGCAACAATCACGCCTTTACCCGCTGCGAGACCATCGGCCTTGATGACGATCGGTACACCCTGTTCGCGAATGTAAGACAGTGCCGCGTCCAGGTCGGTGAAATTCTCATAGCCAGCCGTCGGGATATCATGCCGCGCAAGAAAATCCTTGGTGAAGGCTTTAGAGCCCTCGAGTTGCGCAGCTGCGGCACTGGGGCCAAAGCAGGGCAGGCCGAGTTCGTTGAAACGATCGACGATACCGGCAACCAGGGGTGCCTCGGGACCGACGATGGTCAGGTCGATGTTTTCCGATTGGGCGAGTGCAGCGAGGGCTTCGATGTCGTCGGATGAAACGTCAACATTGCGGATTTTTGGCTCCAATGCCGTGCCGGCATTGCCAGGAGACACCAGCACCTCGTCGACACCAGGGGATTGCGCGCACTTCCAGGCCAGTGCGTGTTCGCGTCCACCGCTGCCGATGACCAAAACCTTCATCTTGTTCCCCAGTAGGAGCGGCGCTAGTCGCCGCGACAGTCGCGTTGACCAGCAGCGCTCCTACAACTCAATGGCGGAAGTGTCGCATGCCCGTGAATACCATGGCCAGACCGTGCTCGTTTGCCGCTTGAATGACCTCGTCATCACGCATCGATCCGCCGGGTTGAATAATCGCCGCAATGCTGGTCTCTGCGGCTGCATCAATGCCGTCACGGAAGGGGAAGAATGCATCTGACGCCATCACCGAGCCTTTAACTTCCAGACCCTCATCGGCGGCCTTTATCGCTGCGATCCTGGTGCTGTAGACGCGACTCATTTGGCCTGCTCCGACGCCGATCGTCATGTTGTCCTTACAAAAAATGATCGCGTTTGACTTCACGAACTTGACGACCGTCCAGGCGAACAGCATGTCCTCGATCTGTTTCGGCGTCGGTGCTTTATCGGTGACAACCTTGAGGTCGTCGGCCGTGATCTTGCCCATGTCGCTGCCCTGGACCAGTAAGCCGCCAGACACTTTCTTGAAATCAAAGCCTGGTGTCGAATCTACCCAGTTACCGGTCCGCAGCACGCGGACGTTTTTCTTTTCGCTAAGAACAATCGCTGCATCGTCATCGATATCCGGCGCTACGATCACCTCAACAAACTGGCGGTCGATGATAACTGATGCCGTAGCGGCGTCGAGCGGTTGGTTGAATGCAATAATTCCGCCGAACGCAGAGGTCGGATCCGTCTTGAATGCCTTTTCATAGGCATCGAGGATGCTAGCTGCAACGGCTACACCACACGGGTTCGCGTGTTTTACGATGACACAGGCCGGTGCGGCGAATTGCTTGACGCACTCCAATGCCGCGTCGCTATCGGCAATGTTGTTGTATGACAGCGCTTTGCCTTGAAGCTGCTCGGCCGTCGCAAGCGAGCCTTTCGGTGCCTGCTGGTCGATGTAAAACGCGGCGCTCTGGTGCGGATTCTCGCCGTAGCGCATACGCTCCACGAGACTGCCGGAGTAAAGAATGCGTTCCCCGAGTGGATCATCTCCAAGAGAGTTGGATAAGTACTTCGTAATGGCCGTGTCGTAGCTCGCCGTGTGCGCGTAAGCTTTGGCTGCGAGCCGGCGACGAGTCTCAGTCGACAGCTCATTCTTCTGCATCGACTCGAGCACGCTGTCGTAGTCGTCGGGGTCCACAACAACCGCTACGCCGTCGTGATTTTTCGATGCGGCCCGTATCATCGCCGGGCCGCCGATGTCGATGTTTTCAATGGCGTCATCGATCGTCGCGTCTTCGCGAGAAATCGTTTTCTCGAACGGATAAAGGTTCACGGCTAGCAGGTCGATCGGCTCGATGCCATGTTCCTCCATTACCTCCTCGTCGGTGCCGCGGCGCCCCAGCAATCCGCCATGAATCGTCGGGTGGAGCGTCTTGACGCGACCGTCCATGATTTCGGGGAATCCGGTTTTCTCGGAGACTTCGAACACTTCGATACCGGCTTCGCGTAATGCACGGCAGGTGCCGCCGGTTGAAAGAATTTCCACGCCGAGGTCACGAAGGCCCGACACAAAAGGAATCAAACCACGCTTATCGGACACACTGATAACCGCTCGGCGCACGGTCAACATCGATTCACCTGGGATAAGTGGCTGAGAATAAAAGAGAAATTAATGAATTAGAGAGTAAGACCTGAGCTTCTTACGCAGCGTGCCACGGTTAATGCCAAGAATCCCGGCGGCCTGGCTCTGATTGCCATCCGTATAGTCGAGCACGGCCTTAAACAGCGGCCGCTCCACTTCGCCGATCACGAGATCGTACAAATCTCCGGGGCGATCGCCATTGAGGCTTTCAAAATATTGGTTAAGTGCGTCTTCTGTATGTTTATGCAGTGGCTTACTGCTTCTTGAGGTTTTGAGCGGAGGGTTATTCTTGTTGTTATTTTGGGCCACGTTGGTCAAATCCTGTTGCGACTACGCGGCTATTGAAATACTTCCCTCGTGTCGATCGAAGTATTCCCGCGTTAAGTCGATCTGTTGCTCTGCACTCTCGACGCGCACGACCCGATAACGATAATCATCTGCATTTGGTAGATGCTTGCAATACCAGGTCAGGTGCTTTCTTGCCACCCGTACACCAGTTTGTTTCCCATAAAACCAGTGCATCTCTCTCAGGTGGCCGAGCATAATATCACGCAAATTATTTTTTGCTAGCGGCGAACTTGCACCCTCATCGTGCATAAAGTTCATAAGCTCTTGAAATATCCAAGGTCGCCCCTGAGCGCCGCGACCGATCATTACTCCATCTGCATTGGTAATTCGCAGCACTTCGAGCGCTTTTTCCGCAGAAGTGATATCTCCGTTCGCAATGACCGGTATCGAAACCGATTCTTTGATGCGCGCGACTGTCTCGAACTCCGCCTGTCCGCGATAACGGCACGCCCGTGTCCGGCCATGAACGGCGATCAGTTGCACGCCATTCTGCTCTGCAATTTGTGCGATCGAGACGCCATTGCGGTGCTCAGGATCCCAGCCGGTACGAATTTTTAGCGTAACCGGCACCGCGACCGCAGCCACCACTGTTGCGAGAATGTTGTCGACGAGGTTTTCGTCTTGCAGTAGTGCTGATCCAGCCAGTTTGTTACAAACCTTCTTCGCCGGGCAGCCCATGTTGATGTCAATTATTTGGGCGCCACGCTCGACACAGGCATTTGCTGCAGTCGCGAGCTGTTCGGGGTCCGATCCTGCGATTTGCACGGCGATTGGCTCGGCATCAAGGTCCAGATTGAGTCGGTGACGCGACTTGGCGGTCTGCCAAAGGCTGATATCGGCCGTCGTCATCTCTGACGTCGTCATACCGGCGCCAAACTGGCGGCACAGACGGCGAAACGGTGCGTCTGTAACACCCGCCATCGGCGCGAGCACGAATGGGCTCGCCAACTTGTAAGGACCAACTCTCATGATATGGATTGTATACGGTGTTGGAGCGCCTCTCGAGGCGCGATAGGATCGCGCTCCAAGGTCCCCTCAAGGGGGATAATAAGCGCTCCTACTTAAAGTCTTCGATCGCGCAGCGAAGCTGGCCACTCGCCAGTCGATAACAGACATTAAGCTTGAAGCCGGTTGCCTCGGCAGAAGGGGATTCAATTGAGAACACGGCATTAAACGTAGTGCCGGGCGGAACAGGTCTTCTGGGGTCGGCGTTCTCAGCGAGATACTCGCTGGGCTCGAGAACCCGGCTACCGATAATCTCTTCGAAACGATCGGTGAGGGACAAGTGCACCAGCGGGTAGGGCAACGCCTCGTCCGACTTATTGCCGACTCGCGAGTAAATGGTTAGCTGCTCTTCGTTTTGCGCGGCGTTGTCAGGCTGTGCGGAGTCGTCGATTTCGCCCAGCACCTCGGTGCTTCCCTTGGTGGCCTCAAATCGCCATCCGGAAATATCCCAGGACGGCGTCAATGGGCTACCGAGCATACGATACAAGGGGCCGACTGTTTGATTGAAAACCGATGCCGTTGCCAATGACTCACGCGACTGGTGCATGACCTGCAGCAGCAGTAACAGCAGCAGAGCGAGGGCACCGGCGATCATTCCGAACCTGGGGAGATTCGTTTCCCGATTGCCGCCCCGCAGGACGCCACGCATGGTTTTCTTCAGGGGGAACGAGACGCCCGGGTCCTCAAATGCCTTTGACTCAACCGCCTTTTCTGTTGCGAGTCTGTTCTTGTCTTGATCGCCGCCGCCGAACTCGCTTTGCATGATGATCGTCTCGAGGAAAGGAGAATCGTCTTGCTCAATTTCTTTTTTGTTTTCCTCGAGGTTGCCTTCGGCGTCTATGTTCGGCCGCAATTTCATTATCGTCGAAGCGACGCCGTCTTCGTCTTCAAACGCCATATTGAAGAGTTCCTGATCGATCATCATGTTGATCGTCTTTTCCTCTTCGGTCATCTCGGGTATCACCTGTTCACTACTTTCCTCAGCGGCATCGATTTCCTGCACAGGCTCGTCGTCGTCCGAATCGTCAAGAGATGCTGAGAGCTCTCCTATATCTTCTTCAACCTTGTCATCGAAGACCGAGGCAATGTCATCGACATCGTCATCAATTTCATCCTGGTCGACCAGCGCGATGTCCGTATCGATCTCGATTTCAATTTCTTCGTCTTTCCCTTCTTCCTCAAGCTCGTCTTCGTCGAGTTCTTCTTTCTCGACCTCTTCTGCTGCTTGCTCGGTCGCTTCGCGTTCAAACGTTGTCGTGACCCAATCCTCTTCATTCGAGGTTTTTAGCTCCTCATCGACTTCGGGTTCGAGCTCCTGTTGTTCCTCTTCGGCAGAGTCGTGAATGCCGCTCAGATCGATACCCATCGCCTCAGCTTGAATCGCGAATTGGGTATCCACGTCGAGTGGCTCACTGGCAACGTCTTCTGATACGGTCTCCGCAAGGGTAACCAGGTCATCTTCAGGCTCGACGGTTTGTTCCTCAACGGCGCCATCAACCTCGATTTCAGCGTCATTCGCGGGCTCTTCCCCCGTGTCTGCGGCTGCAGGTTCCTCGAGATCACCCAAAAGACCCTGCCATTCGCCCGAATTACCCAGCGCGAGATCAACCTGAATTTCTTCCGCTTCCGGCTCGGACTCTTGCTCTTCGGCGAGCACTTCAGATGGTCGGGGCGGTTCATCTGTGTAATCAGATTCGTCGGGCAGCGGCGTGTTGTCATCGAATCGCATCTCTTCGATAACCTCGAAAGGCTCATCCTTCAGGACGTCTTCTTCGCCCTCGGCGATGAACGTAAGCATACCCGTGTCTGCAATGAGGTCGGCCTCTGCAGCGATGATTTCATCGTTAACGTCATCTTCGCTGAGGACGCGCCACTCAACGCCCGTGTCTTCAATACGTATGTCGGACCCAGCGAGCTGGTCAAGTGTCTCCAGGAGTGCTGCACTTTGTTTGGCGGAAATGCTCTTAGGAGGCGTACCCGCCTCGAGCTCACCTGGGGCTTCCGGAGTCAATTCGGGGAGTTGTGGATCGGGATTTGGGTCGGACTTAGGTGGTGTTGAGGGTTTTTGTTCGGATAAGTACTCGAGTGCATTGAACGCAATACCGCAGCCTCCGCAGCAGACCTTGCCTGCTGCTTGCTTCAATATTTCCGCGCTTACGCGAAACGCTACTTCACATTCAGGGCACTGGGTGTACATCGCTCAGCCCTCAATCTTTCGGCCGCTTAGTCGCGCCCAGACTTGCCCACCCTGTTCCCTGGTCACCGTGCCATCAAACACGATCCAGGGCTGGTAAGCCGCGAGCACCTCTTCAACTTGCTCGGAGAGTATGCCGGATAACGCCAGCAAACAACCGCTTTTGACGTGAGCTGCGATTGGCTCGGCAAGCTCAAGTAGAGGCCCGGCAAGTATGTTAGCAACAACAACATCAAATTGGCCGTCAATGCCCTCGGCATCACCGATCACGACCATGGATTTTTCCACCTGATTGCGTCGCGCGTTAGCCTGCGTCGCAGTGACGGCTTGCGGGTCAATGTCCATTGCGAGTGCGTTCGTACAACCAAGTTGGAGTGCTGCGATCGCAAGCACTCCGGAGCCACAGCCGTAGTCGAGCATCGTTGTATCTGTTAATGACAGTCCGTCAAGCCATTCGAGGCAGAGTGCTGTTGTCGCATGCGTTCCAGTACCAAACGCGAGTCCGGGATCAAGGCGAACAATAACCGCATCGTCGTCATCAATTGATGTGTTGTCGGGAAGTATCCACAAGCGCTCGCCGAAGCGCATGGGCCCGAAATCCTTCAGCCATTCTCGTTCCCAGGCGCGGTCCTCGAGATCTGTAATTTCGTGCGCAGGCAGCGAATCGATATCAAACGACGCCTTGAGATCGTTCTGTAGCGTTTTGAGATCAGCGTCGAGGGTAAACAGCCCGGTGATTCGGGTGTCGTGCCACATGGGCGTTTCGCCCACCGCCGGCTCAAGCACAGGATTGTCGCCTGCATCAGTGAACGTAATCGACTGGGCGCCGTGACGCGCGAAGATCTCCTCGACTCTGTCCGGATTCAGCTTTTCAAGGTCCATGACAAATTGTCGCCAATCCATCGTCTGTACGATGTGCTCCCGATCACACTAGACCGAGACGTTTCTCGAGGTAATGAATGTCCGTTCCGCCCTGCTGAAAGGCCGCATGCTGGAAGATCTCCTGATGCAGCGGCACATTGGTCTTGATCCCCTCAATGACGATTTCGGTGAGCGCATTTTTCATGCGGGCGATGGCGGCGTCGCGATCCTGGCCGTGCGTGATGACCTTGCCGATCATGGAATCATAGAACGGTGGCACCGGATAGCCACTATAAATATGGCTGTCGACGCGAACGCCAGGTCCACCTGGTGCGTGATACAAGGTGATCAAACCCGGTGAAGGCATGAATGACCTTGGATCTTCGGCATTAATCCGACACTCAATAGCATGCCCCTGAATTCGAATATCCTCCTGTTCGAAGCTGAGCGTTTCACCGGCTGCAATGCGGAGTTGTTCGCGAACCAGGTCAATACCCGTAATCATCTCGGTGACGGGGTGCTCAACCTGCAAGCGCGTATTCATCTCGATGAAGTAAAACTCACCGCCCTGATACAGGAACTCGAACGTGCCGGCACTCTGATAACCGATTTCCAGGCACGCGTTTACGCAACGCTCGCCGATGCGTTTTCTTTGTTTCTCGGTGATGCCCGGCGCCGGTGCTTCTTCGATGACCTTCTGATGGCGCCGCTGCATCGAGCAATCGCGTTCGCCGAGATACACGGCATTGCCGTGCGAATCCGCAATCACCTGGAACTCGATGTGCCGCGGATGTTCGAGAAATTTCTCCATGTAGACAGTGTCGTTGCCGAAAGCAGCTCGAGCCTCGGCTTTGGTCACTGTGATAGCGGCTGTTAGCGACGCCTCTGCGTGCACGACACGCATGCCGCGACCGCCGCCACCAGCCGAGGCCTTGATGATAATCGGGTAACCGATCTCGCGCGCCATCTTGATGACGTCATCGGTGTCCTCACCGAGAGGGCCGTCGGAGCCCGGGACACAGGGTACGCCGGCCGACTTCATCGACTGAATCGCCGAGACTTTGTCGCCCATCAAGCGGATGGCACTTGCAGGCGGGCCAATAAATGTGAAGCCGCTCGACTCCACACGCTCGGCGAAGTCGGCGTTCTCCGATAGAAAGCCGTATCCCGGATGCACCGCAACCGCGTCAGTTACTTCGGCGGCGCTGATAATCGCAGGCATATTCAGATAACTTTCGACTGACGGCGCCGGACCGATACATACGGTTTCGTCTGCGAGCAAAACGTGTTTGAGATTATTATCCACGTTCGAATGTACGGCGACGGTCTTGATGCCCATCTCACGACACGCGCGCTGAATACGCAGGGCGATCTCGCCGCGATTGGCTATTACGATTTTGTCGAGCATTTTGCTGTCGCCTGCTTAGTCGGCTTGCCGCTGATCAATGACGATCAACGTCTGGCCATACTCGACAGGTTCGCCATTTTGTACGCGAATCGATTTGATGACGCCGGATACGTCCGCATCGATCTGGTTCATCATCTTCATTGCTTCAATAATGCACAGGGTATCGCCTTCGTTTACGCGATCGCCAACCTGAACGTAGGGTGCAGCACCTGGCGAGGACGACGCATAAAAAGTACCGACCATCGGAGCCGCTACGGAAAAACCCTCGTCTTCGGTCTCTGCAGCAGCAGGAGCTGGTGCGTCGGCTACACTCGGCGGCGGCGCGGGAGTCGCTGCGGCAACTGCTATCGGTGCTGCCGCGACCGGAGCGGCCTGAGCATAACGACTGATTCTCACCGACTCCTCTCCTTCGGTGATTTCAATCTCGGCGATGCCCGATTCGTCCAGCAATTCAATCAGTTTTTTTACTTTTCTTATATCCATCACTCTTCCTCGGCGTTCGTCACGTGTTGGTGTGCCGCGTAAAGCGCCAACTCGTAGCCGTAAGCCCCAAAGCCAAACAGGCAACTTTCAGCGATATCGCTGAAGTAACTGTTATGGCGAAAGTCCTCTCGTGCGAAGGTGTTACTTAAATGAATTTCGATAAACGGAATAGCAACTGCCAGAAACGCGTCTCGAATCGCGATGCTTGTGTGCGTGAATGCGCCCGGATTAAGAATGATGAAAGAGACATCATCTTTGGCCGCCTGTTGCACGCGATCGATTAACTCGTGCTCTGCATTGCTCTGAAAACAATCCAGCGAGTGGCCGAGTTCTTTGGCAAGGTCAATGCAATTTGCCTCGATATCATCAAGACGCGTTGCGCCGTAAACCTCTGGTTCGCGTGAGCCAAGCAGGTTCAAATTGGGGCCATTGAGCAGAAGGAAGTCCGCCATTTTCTGTCGATTTCGACTAGTTTCCCGAAGATGGCGGCAATTCTAACGCTTTTTATAGATGTTCGCGCAACTAATGCGCGTAAATCGTGTATAAGGCCGTATGGGCAGTTCTCAGCCAGAAGATCATCCCGGCGCATTCGCCAACTTACCCCTGCTAGCACTGGGTTTTCGTCCATTTTACCTGGTCGCAGCCATATTCGCGGTTGCGGCAGTTCCCGCATGGCTCTTGTCGTATGCCGGCGGTATCCAGCTGGGCGACTACCTGCGAGGTGTGATCTGGCACAGCCACGAGATGATCTTTGGTTTTGCTCCAGCCGTTATTGCAGGATTCTTACTAACAGCAGTACGCAACTGGACGGGCCGGCCGACACCGATCGGCGCACCGCTCGCCGGCCTGGCCACCTTGTGGCTGGTCGCTCGTATACTCATGCTAAGTGGACCAGCAAATTTCGCAGCTCTGATCGACATTCTGTTTCTGCCGGTACTCGGCATCGCTGTTGCTATCCCGATCTGGCGCAGCAGGAACTCAAGAAATTACAAAGTGCTTGCTGTCCTTACAGTTCTCACATTGGCGAACGCTTGTTATCACCTCGCAGGCCTGGCCGTGCTGCCTATTGGGTTCGCACGTGTATCAATGACGGCAGCGCTGGATGTCATTGCTATCCTGATTGCGATAATAGGCGGGCGTGTCATCCCGGCCTTTATCGGCAATGCAGTTAAAGGATCGAATCCTCGTCATAGTGTCAGTGTTGAAATCGCATCGATAGGTGCATTGGTCGTCATTCTCATTATCGGTGTAATGGCGCCGTGGATACCTGTTTCGAACAACGTGTGGTTTTCGCTTTTCATTATCGCAGCCGTCGGACAGGGCGTTCGCCTGTTGCTCTGGCAGCCTCTGCGCGCTCGAGGTAATCCGTTGTTGTGGATGTTGCCGGCGGCCTACGCATGGCTACCAATTTCACTGGCGCTGCGGGCGCTCGAGTTGCAATCAATTATTTCAACCGGGGCCGCTGTGCATGCGTTCACAGTCGGAGCGATAGCGTCGATGATGGTTGCGATGATGATGCGCAGTGCCCTGGGTCATTCAGGGCGAGCGCTCGTCGCAGGGCCAGCGGAGATTGGTGTATTTGCCTTGCTGCAGATGTCCGCCGCAGTGCGTGTACTGGCCGCATCAATCGTGCCGGGCATCTACCGTGAGGCCATGATTGTTGCAGGCGTACTGTGGACGCTGGCATTTGCTGTGTTTCTGCTTCGCTATTGGCCGATCCTGACGCGGCCGCGCATCGATGGTAAGCCGGGCTAAAAAGGGGTCTGACCCCCTAGA
>Ga0255052_10001602_pt1 | contig 16887 bp, 12 predicted proteins | sample JV7_2_21_MG_FD_188632 | JGI IMG/M metagenome (GOLD analysis project Ga0255052, IMG submission 188632) | Seawater microbial communities from Jervis Inlet, British Columbia, Canada - JV7_2_21 | ecosystem: Environmental > Aquatic > Marine > Inlet | place: Canada: British Columbia | collected...
AAGCTGCGGATGCCAGAGCGCAAGCGGCGAGTACAAGGACGGTCTGTGCGGCGCGTTTCATAACGAATGTTTCCCTTCTTTGTATGAGTAGTTTGTTCATTTTTCCGGCGTGTACCTAAAGCGCATTGTCGATGTTAACGCTGGACGCGTCGATTCTACCTTCGCACCGCCCGAGCAGCCACTGACCAGCTAATGTCGGCTTTGGGTCGGCAGCGGCCCTTCAGGATACTAGCAGCTCAAGGGCCGCTATCGGGTGTGACGCGGACAGTCAAAATGCCCAAAATCCGATTTTTGAGGGTCCGCTAACGACCTATTCTGTTGAAAAACTCCGTTCTAAAAAGAGCGGCGATTTTATTTGCGATCTGAGCGCCATTGCGTACTGTATGTACGAGGGGGTAGCAGAAGTCGCATGAAAATCCGGCCTGACGCAACTCAGAACGGCACAATTGATCTGTGATTCGCGCACTAGGTGATTGAAAAATTCCTTTGAATTTTCTGATTATCGTAATACGGGGTTTTTCAACAGAATAGACCAAGAGCGGTCGTTGAACGGGGCAGATTTGGCGCATTTTGAGGGACAGCTATCAGCTAATTGCGGCCGTGATAGGACCTGCCTAAACTCTGCTTAGCTGTTCGGCCGCTTAAAGGTGACAAATGTCCGGATTCGAAATCATTACGATAACGTTCTCCTTCATTCTTGGCCTTGGTATAACGCAAATTCTCAGGGCTGTAGCCTACGTGGTTCGCGAGAGAGAACAGTATCAACTTCACTGGATTCCGATTTCAGTGGCCACCATGGTTCTGCTCTTCCAGGTCCAGTTCTGGTTCGCGTTGGTCATCGTCGACTCGTTCGTCGGTCACTGGACTTGGACTGTCTACGGCGTGCTACTCATCCTGGCGATTATTATCTTCCTTAGCGGAGCGACGGTTTTGCCACCACCAGGGCCTTCCAAAACCCGCAACCTGATCGAAGATTTTGCGACACGAGGCAAAATCAGCCTGGTATTTCTTGCATTGTACCTGTTGGGCTGGATAGTCGTCGCGATCATGTTCTGGACAGGAGCGTTCGTGCACCTCGTGATTGTAAATTCTGTTATGGCGGCAATAGCGACCATCGCGTTTCTCGCGCAAAATCAGAAGGCACGGTCTGTGCTTCACGGCATGCTAATAGTGATGATGCTTTATGGATTGGTAACCGTGTGGACGCCTCCCAGTCTGGAGGAGCCGCTGACGTCCGCTTTTGGGGGGGTAAAGCCGACATTCAAAGGGTAGCAGCGGCGTACTACCGTTCGTAGAGATTTATCCTTCGGCCATCCGACATTTGCAGCAACTCTCCCAGATCCCTCAGCAAGTCCCGGGAGTTTCATGATGTACACTCTGTTCGCAGCTGTCGTTTTTGGATAACAGGTAGGTAAACCATGGCCGGTAGCAAATGCCGAGCTTTAAGAAAACCAAGGCTACTGCAGCCTTTTCTAATGCTAAGCGTTGTAATGACAGGCGGCTGCGCCCATTCCGATTTTGGCAATGCTGAATATCATGTGGATTCGCGAGAGGAACTTCAGAAATTATCGTGTCCGACTGACAAAACCGCGGTGTGCATAGAGCGGATCGGTCAGCCCACCAAGTGTTTCTGCAGCCACAGAGACGACCTGGAACGGCTACTCGAGCCTGAGTGAAATAACGGTAGCGGCGTACGCCGGCGCCTTTCTTATTTCTGCTTGGAAGAACGGACCTTTTCGCGGACAATATGGCCCTTTTTAGCCTCAGGCGAGGCTGCTGATTTAACGAGAGGAACGACCCGTGCATAGATTTATAGCCGTTTCAGCGGCATTGTTGCTTGCAGCCTGTGGTCAGGAACAGGCGCCGATTGATGTCACAGACGCCGCCAATGACCCCACTACAAGCCCTGAGTTCCAGGTCCATGTCGATCGTTTCGCCGATGTCGAGGTCCTGCGTTACGAGGTGCCGGGTTTCGATGAGCTGCCTGTGCAGGAAAAGAAGCTGGCGTATTACCTGTCGCAGGCCGCTTTGTCGGGCCGCGACATCATCTATGACCAGAACTACGAGCACAATCTTCGTATTCGCAAGCTGTTGTCCGCCATCGTTGGCACCTACAGTGGTGATCGCAATGGGGAGGATTTTGCCGGGTTACTCGAGTACGCGAAGCGCGTGTGGTATGCAAATGGCATTCACCATCATTACTCGACGGACAAGATGCTGCCGGATTTCACGCCCGCCGAACTTGCCGCAATGGTCGATCAGAGTGATTCGTCTGAGCTGCCGCTCGACGAAGGCCAGACCGTCGAAGAGCTGCTAACGCTTTTACAAGCCCCCATCTTCGACCCGGACACGGCCGCGAAGAAGGTCAGTCTCGATCCGGAAGTCGACCAGGTCATTAATTCCGCTACAAATTATTACCGTGATGTTACAGCAGACGAGGTGGCCTCATTCTATGCCGCAAAGGAAGACGCCGATCCGGAACGACCTGTTTCATGGGGCCTGAACTCGCAACTCGTCAAGATCGACGGCAAGCTGGTCGAAAGGACCTGGAAAGTCGGTGGCATGTATGGTCCGGCGATCGAGCAGATTATCTATTGGCTCGAAAAAGCAGCCAGGGTTGCCGAGAACGATTTGCAGAAGGCCTGGATCGATAAACTCATCAAGCACTATAAGAGCGGCGATCTCAAGGACTACGACGATTACAACATCGCCTGGGTTGCCGATACAGATTCACGGATTGATGCTGTCAACGGCTTCACCGAAGTCTACAACGATCCACTCGCTTATCGCGGCTCCTGGGAGTCGGTCGTGTCTATTCGTGATCTCGTCGCGACCCGCCGCATTTCAACGATCGGCGACAACGCGCAATGGTTCGAAGACAATTCACCAATCAGGGACGAACACAAGAAGAAAAACGTCGTCGGCATCTCGGCCAAAGTAATCACCGTCGTCATGGAAGGAGGCGATGCGGCGCATACATCGTTGATCGGCATCAATTTGCCGAACGCCAACTGGATTCGCAAGGAGCATGGCTCCAAGTCTGTAACGCTTGGCAACATCATGGAGGCATTCGAGATCTCGTCAACAGCCAGCGGGCTGCACGACGAATTCACCCATTCTGATGAAGAGAAGGCCCGCAACGCCGAATACGGCGCCCTCGCCTCTTTACTGGACGTCGATATGCATGAGGTTATCGGCCACGCATCTGGCCAGATCAATCCGGGCGTCGGTACGCCAAAGGAGACCCTGAAGAGCTATCGGTCAACGCTTGAAGAAGCGCGCGCGGACCTTGTCGGACTTTATTTCATCTTGGATCCCAAGCTCATTGAGCTTGGTCTGATGCCATCACTGGATGTCGGCAAGGTGGTATATGACATTGCTATTCGCAACGGCCTCCTGATGCAGCTACGTCGTATCAAGCCGGATGACGATATCGAAGAAGCTCACATGCGTAATCGCCAGATCATTTCTGGCTGGGCTTATGAACAAGGACGTGAGAGCAATATCATCGAAAAGGTCGAAGATGACGGCAAGACTTATTTCGTGATTCGTGACTACGATATGTTGCGCGGCCTGTTCGGTGAACTCCTGCAAGAAATTCAGCGCATCAAGTCCGAGGGAGACTTTGAAGCAGGCAAGGCACTCGTCGAAACCTACGGCGTAAAGGTTGACCAGGACATTCACGAGGAAGTTCTGGCGCGCGTCGAGCCGCTAAATATTGCGCCATTCAAAGGATTTATTCAGCCACGAATAGTAGCGGTTGAAGAAAACGGCGAGATCGTCGACGTGAAAATCGAGCACCCGGATGATTTCGTAGGCCGGATGCTGGAACTGGAAAAGCGCTACAGTTTCCTGCCGCTCAATAATTGAACATTTGACATAAGGGATCGGACCGACGCAAGCCCTTGAGAGCTAGCGTAAATCGATCGAATTAGTGCCGTACCTAAGCCCACGATTCGGCGTCGATCAACCAACAATATTCGGCAAATTAACGGCTTACGGAGGTCCAACCCGTTTTTTGAATAGCGTATCTTTTCTGCAACATATTTGGGCGTGGTCGTTCTTTCTGCGGTGACTACGTACCAGGGGAGATATCAATATTCGTGGATTTTCAGTACCATAAGCCCAATAAAAATATGAGCTGGCGTTCAATCCTGGCCGCAGACCTTTGTTGTGGTCGCAACGACAGTTCTTACATCCAGCTGTCTCGACGGGGATCAGAAAATGCGAACTCCCATCAGCAATTCCGCATTTGCACTGGCTGGTTTTCGCATTGGGTCGGACCCGACTGTCCCGAACGTAGCGCTGGATTCGTCTGCACGAAAGCGGCTCCTTGGCGAAGTCAAGAATCACAATAGGCTACTACACCAGAAACATAGAAACTCTCGAACGAAGGGGAGAAACGTTATGCGTAATTACATACAGGCTGGCCGAGTGCCTCGATTCATATCCTGCATCTTTTTTGTCACGGTACTGGCTGTAAGTGGCCTGGCCCATGCACAGGAAGCGGCGGATGATGAGGCATTAGAAGAAATCATTATTACCGGCACGCACATCAGAGGATCTACCACGACTGGTGCACTGCCAATTTCCGTGCTCGACCGTGACGATTTCATAGCGCTGGGTGCGCCGACTACAGCCGACATTGTCAATGATATGGTGATTAACACCGGTTCCGAGAACCGCTCCAATGCGCTCGGCGGGCAGAATCGCAACACCGGTACTGCCAATATCAATTTGCGTGGCCTGGGCCTGGACAAAACATTGGTGCTGTTCAACGGCAAGCGCCAGGTGATCCATTCGACCTCGGCCGGGGGCGGAGCGTCCTTTGTCGACATCAACCTGATACCCGGCATTGCACTGGGGCGCCTGGAAGTCCTGAAGGACGGTGCAGCCGCAACCTACGGATCGGACGCTGTCGCCGGTGTGGTCAACTTTATCAGCCGCACCCGGTTTGAGGGCCTCGAAGTCTCCGGCAGTTATCGCGATCGGACGGACTCTCCGAATCAAGGCAATTGGGACGTCAGTGGTATCTGGGGATGGGCCGGTGAGCGATCCAATCTCGTGATTGCAGCTGCCTACAGCGAAGTCGAGCAACTGGTTGCGAGCGACGTGCCATTTGCGGCGGATACGTCCCGAGACCAAATTGAAGCCAACCGCGGCGTGTCGGCCGCGGCGGGGCCGGGTGCGTTTATTCCCTTGGGTACTCCGACTACCGGCCCGTTTGCCGGCTTCCCATTAGCCGGGCTCCCGCTGAATGATCTGAATTGTGAAGCAAACAACGGCATCGCTTTTAACGCACTAGGGGGCACCGCCCCATTGCCATTTCCATTGTCTCTCGGTGGCCGCTGTGGCTACAGCTTTGTCAAACATTTCAATCTTGCTGACGACCAGGAGAAGATCAATCTCTGGTCAACTTTTCGGAGTGATGTCGGCGACACGGCCGAATTTTATGCAGAGGCTGCCTACTACGCTGTCGACGTTAGCGACATCGGCAACTCGCCCTCCTTCCCGGTCCTCAATTTTGTTGTGATGCCGGCCACGCACCCCGCTAACCCCCATGGTGTCCCGGGAATTTATCTCGGCAGGCCTTTTGGCCAGAACTTTCCGACATCGACGGGATTCCGCGATTATGAAACTTTTCGCCTTGTTGGCGGTATAAAAGGTGAATTTGCCGGCGGCTGGGATTTCGATTCATCGGTGAGCTACAGCAACAACAATGTTATAGATGTGAGTCCGACAGTCATTCAGCAGCGTTTTGCCGATGCGATGACTGGTTTGGGTGGCCCGAATTGCGATACCGCTTCGGGTACGCCTGGCGTTGGCAGTTGCATGTGGTTCAATCCGTTCAGTACGCGCTTTTTCGACCCGGCTCTGACTAACGACCCGGCGGTTGAGGAATTCATGCGCAGCACCAGTGACATTGATCAAACCGCCGAATTGCTGGTTTTTGATGCTGTTTTCACTCGCAATCTGTTTGATATGGGCGCCGGTACCGTCCAGGGCGCCTTTGGCTTTCAGTACCGGGACGAAAGTCTGGAGGTCAACCGCAATCTGGAAGCCACCATTCCCGGCACCTTTGTCTTCCAGGGCGGCGGTGTCGAAATCGATGAATCCCAGGATGTCTACGCTTTATTCGGAGAGCTCGCCATTCCCCTGGCGGAAAGCCTTGAGGCGCAGGTGGCCCTTCGTTACGAGGACTACGGCAGTGGTATCGGCGATACACTTGACCCGAAACTGGCCCTGCTTTGGAACGTCAACGATATCTTGTCTTTCCGTGGTTCTGTGAGTACCACATTCCGCGCACCCTCGCTGCATCAGCGATTTAACCAGGAGACAAACCTGATCGCGTTTGGAGACGTGCCTAAAGGTGGTGGAACACCAGCAACCGGCTTTAAAGGAGCCGAAACAACCGGCAACCCGAACCTGGTGCCGGAAACGGCAACGACCTTCAACGTGGGACTGGTAGTTGCCGGCAGCGAGAACTTCCACCTCACTCTGGATTACTGGAATATCGATTTTGAGGATCTGATCGCGGTGGAAAGCCCACAAACCAAAGTGACTATCGAGAATGCGCTTTGTGTGAACAGGACGCCCGACTGTCGTGACCCCGAGATTTTCCGAAACGCACTCCCGGGCGAGGATCCTGATGACAACCTGCAACACAGCGGCGATATCAGCAGAATCATTGTGCCGTTTATCAACGCACCGACGGTCGAGACAGATGGTCTGGACATCGCGGCGAGCTACTCGATAGACATGGCAGGAGGCAGTCAGTTTAGCCTTGGGTTAGATGCCAGCTACATGTTCAGCTACGATATCGGCGGTGTTCCCGGGGTTGTTGGCGGCGAGGTAATGAATGTCACAATCGATGCGGTCGGTAACCGCAACGAAAGTAATATTGGCTCTCCGTTACCGCAGTGGCGTGCCAACTTCACAGTTGGCTGGGACAACAACCAGAACAGCGCCAGGGTCATCGTTCGCCACATTGACGACTATACCGATGACAAGACACCGGATCAGCGCTTCAATTCTGTGATCGCCTCCTGGACTACAGTGGATCTGCACTACAACTACACTCTCCCCAACGAAAGGACGACATTGTCATTGAACCTGACCAATATCGCCGACAAAGATCCTCCATTCGCCGACCAGGACCTGAACTTTGAGGCCAGAACTCACGACCCGTTTGGCCGTCAATATCAGCTTGTATTCCGGCATGTGTTTGATCTTTGATGGTCGCAAGATAAATTGAGGGCTCTGTAAGCCTTCGATCGAGGAAACAAGAAGACGGGCTTTTGGCCCGTTTTCTTGTTTTGGCACCCTGGATAAGCCACATTTTCGTCAACGGGCAGCTGGCGGCTGGCAGCCTTTTGCACTAATCTTTATTAAAAGGGTGCGGGGCCCTGGCCTGCATAGCCGTAAATAAGAAGCCGAGGTGCCAATAATGAATCGACGTCGTTTTGTTCAGGCCTCCCTTGCCGCGGCGATCGCGGCATCGTTACCAATCAGCCGCAGCAACGCTGCGATTTTCAGTGCGTCTATGACGGTCGATGCTGATATCAACGCCTTCACGGGTGATGGCGCTGAAGTCACGCTGAAGAGGGCGGCCGTGCAGGAACTTGGGGATAGTTTGCGCGGAAATCTTTTGCTGCCTGGTCACGAGACCTACGAGGAAGCCCGCCGCGTACTGAACGCGTCCATCAACAAGCATCCTGCACTGATCGTACAGGTCAAAGGCTCGGCCGATGTGAAGAACGCCGTGGATTTCGCGCGCGAGTCGAATCTCCTGGTTGCCGTCAAATGCGGCGGTCACAGCCCGTCCGGCAAGTCCACCTGCGATGGCGGCATGATGATTGATCTAAGCATGTTGCGAAGCGTGCGCGTCGATCCAAAGGCACGTATCGCGCAGGTTTCCGGCGGCAGTTATCTGGGGGATATGGATCATGACTCCATGGCATTCGGACTGGTCACGACCGCCGGCACTGTTTCACACACCGGCGTCGGCGGGCTGACTTTGGGCGGTGGTTTCGGCAGATTGGCGAGAAGGTTCGGCCTCGCTGTCGATAATGTTCGTGGCGTCGACATCATTACGGCGGACGGTCAGTTCCGCCGCGCCAATGCAGAAGAAAATCAGAACCTTTATTGGGGTGTCCGCGGAGGTGGTGGAAACTTCGGCGTAGTGACATCGTTTGAATTTCAGTTACATCCGATGGAGCGCGAGGTAATCGGCGGTACGGTCGCGTTTCCACTGAGCGAAGCAAAGAGTGTTTTGAGTTTCTTTGCAGATTATGCGGCCAGCGCACCGGATGAGCTCTACCTGGATGGCGGTATCTCAAGCGACCCGCAGCAACGTAGTTCGGCATGGCTGCATATTTGCTACAGCGGCCCCAAAAACCAGGCTGATAAGATCATCAATCCGATTCGTAACGCCGGCACACCCTTATTCGACGATATCAAGGCCATCGACTACGTCGCGTTACAGAAATCCGGCGATATAAGCGACCCACGCGCCAAAGGCACGTACATGAAATCCGGTTTTGCGACCGAGATTACGCCAGCAATGATTGACGCTATCGTCGACGGACTCGAGGAGCATCCGGAGCGCAGCATGAACGTTGTATTCCAGCATGCCGGTGGTTCGATTGGTCGTGTCGCAACGGACGCCACCGCGTTTGCCCATCGCTACGTCAAGCACGACACGCTGTTGCTGATGGATTGGCCGGTCGGCATCGATCCGACGGATCACATCAGGTGGCTGAAACAGTACTGGACGACAATCGAGCCGTATACCCACGGCTTTTACACCAACGATGTCGTCGATGAGTCACAGCAACGGGTCCACAGGAATTACCAGGGCAATTACGACCGGCTACTCGGACTGAAAAACAAGTACGACCCGGGCAACCTCTTCCGGCTGAACGCCAACATCAGACCGACCGCATAGATTCTCGACGCTTGCCATGTGCGCTTGTTATCGCATTTCTGGCGTGAGGTGAGGGCGCTAACAATTCCGCGAAGCGTCATTCACGCGTGAACGGTTTGAGCAACACGCCACCGACCTCCAGATGTTTGAAGCGCGGATCAACAAGTTCGATTTCGCCCTTCCTGATCAGCTCCGGCACCGCATCATCATGGTTCCATGCAGCATGGATGACGTTGCCGGCCTGCCATCCATTTTCCGTCAAGTGATAAAACTGTGAATTTCCGATGCCAAATTTGTGCAACATGAGCAACACGTATTCGCTCTGTCCATCGTCATCCAGATCTATCTGAAACATCACTGGATCGCCCGGATTCATCGCGACATAGCTACGGTCGATAATATTCTTCAGGCTTTGCGGAACGTCGAACGGTTCCGGGCGATAAAGCATCGCTCCCCACATGTCCCCGGAGCCGCGCATTCTGCGCGCATACATCTTATTTACCGGATTATTGATCATCTGCAGGAGCTCAGGATCCGAGTCTCCGATCTCCTGCTTTATCTCTTCCATCGCCAGGTAACCGGGCCGCCCCAAATGGTTTTTTGCGTACCAGAAATCAAAATCCTTGAGTTCGATTTCACCGGACTCGACACTGTTCAGCTGGCTGCTCAGGGAAATCTTGCGAAAATCGAGAACCGGACTGTTCACCAGCAGCATCAGAGCCAGCACGACAAGACCCATTGCTGTATTGACGCGCGCCAGGTCCACCGTCCACTCCGCGCGCCTCCTGACGATGCCCACCACGTAACCCACGGCGAACAGCGTGAGGATCAGCCAGATGACGAACGCCCAGCAGCGTTCAACAGTCCAGCCATACTGATTCAGCCGCAGAATCAGTCCGTAAAGGCTGAGTGCGGAGATTATCGGCATGACGCACAGGCCCATGAAGACCAGACGATGAATTATCGGCGGATACGGGTTTGTCTCACGACCGTCCTGATAGACGGCATTGGTGAAGAACAGGATGATTGCCAGTAACCACAACAGCAAAGCAGTCCCGTTACCGGTCGACCAAAGCGCGTCCAGTCCCCCAAACGGCAGGGCCGCAAAAAAGATCACTGCAACGACAACAATCAGCGGCAGCAACAGCTTGATCAAACCGTGCAGCAGCTTGGTGATGTTGTCGATAACCCGGGTCAGGTCGCGAAAGATGATTACACCCAGACCAAACGCGAAGCCCAGCACCGGAAAAATAAACCAGTCCTCGATAAACAGCTCATAGAAGAAATCGATTTCGATGACCTTGAACAAGGCACCCCAGAGCATCAGGATCAGCCAGAAAATGAGCACAAAAACGGCCGAAAGCGCCGTGACGAGAAAGTTGCGCCACGACTTGGTAAACAAGGCCTGATAAGTCAACGGCACCTGGTCCGCACGCTGCTGCAAATACATCAGTGCTTTGAAACAAGCCAGCGTGACGCTGCAAAGGAACGCAAAAGACAGGCTAAACAACGGGAATTCGTTAAACGGCTCCGCCTGCCACCCTGTGTAAATCGCCAACAGCGCCAGAACAGCAGCCAGACCAGCCACCATTTTGCCGACACGAGCCGCATTGCCGCGATCGAGCGATAGCACCAACAGCAACGGCACGGCAACTGTCAGTGTCCACGACGGAAAAGACCAAAGTGGCGATTCACTCGGCCAGGAATGAGTATCGAAGGCGCGATAAAGGGCAAACAACAACACGCCCTGCACGACAGCAATGATCAGTATCGATACTCTGGGCAACGACGGCGACTCGTTCATCCTGAATCCCTCGATGACGGTACGAAACTCTTCTAGTGTGACAGTACTAGTACGATTATGTTGCGCAAGGGCATGCGGCCGGAGTCTTTTCGATCCGGCGATGGACCATCAATAACAACGTGAGTCGTCGGGCGGATCAGCTCTGACTCTGGTCGCCTTCTTTATGTGCGTCACCTGGCCCACAGCGCGGATCGGTCTGCCGCAGACGTCGGTCTTCCAGTAAACGTGGGTCCGCGCGATAACGCGCCGACGGCGCATGTCCGAGGCTGCTAGTGACCCATCGGGTCATTCCACTCGGGTAGCAACACCACACAGTTCGGGTTGAAATCGTTCTCGATGAAAGTTTCGATCGTATCGATGACGGTTTTTGACTCGAGATCGACAACCGAGATCGAACCTTCGCTCATTCCCGGCAGATTGATGAACGAGTTCTGCACGAAAGCATACCGTCCGTCTTTCGTGTAGCCAACGTGGTGTGCGCCTTCCCCGGCTTCAAGTGTCTTGACGAGCTTCAGTTCGGTGGGATCGGCGCCGAGTTCGAAGAAGTGCATTCGGCCCGGGTTTGCAGTCGTGATGTGCATCTCCCTGCCATCTTCCGTGAAGTAAATCTCGAGCGGTATCCCGACTTCTTCCGGCCCGAAATCAAATGCTTTTGCGAACTCGAACTCCTCATTCCCGTCGTTCCAGCTGGCCGTCCAGAGCGTCCCGCCGTACATGTTGGTGATGTAGGCGACCGCCGGATCGGAACCCGGTACGAATAAAACCTCGACGGGTGCTTCACCCGACGGCGACTCCTTGTCGGACACCTTATGCCGGCTCAGAAACTTGCCCGTGCTGGCTTCGAATACGGCGATCTCTTCGCCCGGGTCAGCGAGATCCGATGCGCGTACGGTGCTGCTCAGCAGCATGCGGTCGATGCCTTCATGGATCGCGATGCCGTGCGGGTAAGGTACCGGCGTCTCGATAGTATGGGTATATGTGTCATTGACGGCATCGCCGACGACCACGACATTCGATCCCATACATGTCTCGTACCAGGTCTTGTTATCCGCAGAAAAAACGACATCTTCGCCAACCTGACAATCAGGCACGTCGATGACTTTTATGCGGTACGGGAATACCGTCATATCGATCACACGAAGTTCCGGCTTGCCGAGCGCCGTCAGATAGATCTTTGTCGCGTCCCGGTTGTAGAACACGTGATGCGCCACCAGGTCCGGCGGCAGCGGAATATCCATCAGGATGTTGCCGTAGTTCTCCGACTCAGGGTCCACGTCGATAATGGCGATACCTTCCTTACGGCCCTTGGTGCCGAAAGGCATCTTCAGGTCTTTCAGGGAATCGTTCGGTTTGGATTCGTAATTGAGCAGAGCAAGAATTTCAGCGTTGCTGCTGAGTGGGATCAGTAGAGCGCTGGCAAGAAAAAGCGCAGTTATTCTTTTCATAATTCCCCCCCCGAGGCGAGTGAGCATGCTTTGCATGTCTTATACCTAGTTTATACTATGAATGCGGCATTTGCTCAGGCAGGAACCGATGATTGCACCGTTCGCCGAAACTGTACGAATTTTCGCATTTGTAACAGTGATCTTTGGATCTGGTCTAAGTCCGGCTGCCCCACAACAACCAGAGGACTCGACAGACTCGGAGCCAAGGATCGAGGTTCGAATTGAGAACCGCAAGGTTGTTGGGGATCACATCATCCGGGTCACGCAGGGACAGCATGTCGAGATGATCTGGTCGACGGATGAGGCGGCGGAGCTGCACATTCACGGGTATGACATCCGGTTCGGGATCTCTCCGGACGCCCCGGCAGAAGTATCCTTCACGGCGCATGCGACGGGCCGCTTTGCTGTGACAAGCCACGGCTTCGGCGGTCAGCATGGTCACGGACACGACACGCTCGTGTACATAGAGGTCTACCCGAAGTAAGTGATGCCGACCGCTCCGGGCAGATGCGTCGGTCGCACATTGATGATACAGGCTGCTCGCGTGCTGCTTGCGTTTGTCGTCTGCGCCTTATCCGTCGCCGCTGAGGCGCACGGTTTTGCGGAGCGATATGACCTCCCCGTGCCACTGCGGCTTTACGTAGGTGGATCGGCTGCCGCAGTCGCGTTGTCTTTCGTGGTCGTAGCGTACTTTGTCCGGGGCGACCGGACAGTGCAGCGTTACCCGACCTTCAATCTTCTCGGTACAGTCGCCGGCCGTGTCCTTGCGAGCCGTGCTCTTGGATTCGTATTACGGTTTTTCGCGCTGTTCATGCTCGTGCTGGTCGTTGTCGCCGGGCTCATCGGCGACGATGATCCATTCAAGAACATCGCGCCGACCACGGTGTGGGTTATCTGGTGGGTGGGCCTCGCCTACGTCTCCGGCATGCTTGGTGACCTCTGGGCCTCTCTCAATCCATGGCGAACGGTCTTCGAGGCAACGGAGTGGCTGCTTACGCGGCTGAAACCGAACATGCGGCTCGGTCTGAACATGGATTATCCCGAGCGCGCAGGGACCTGGCCGGCCGTGGTCCTCTTCGTCTGGTTTATCTGGGCCGAGCTGATATGGCCAGCCAGCGACTCTCCGGCAAAACTGTCGCAGGCGGTGATTAACTACAGCGTCATCACCTGGATCGGCATGCTTGTTTTCGGCAGCCGGAACTGGCTGCGCCATGGTGAGGTGTTCACGGTACTGTTCGGCTTGCTGGCGCGGTTCGCGCCGACAGAGTTTCTTGCCGAGCGGCGTGAGTGGAACCTGCGGCCCTGGGCGGTCGGACTGCTTCCCGACAAGCCGATGTCAGTGTCATTGACAGTTTTCGTCCTGCTTATACTGTCGAGCGTGACTTTCGATGGCCTGCTGGCGACACCGTTGTGGCGGGAAATCGCTCAATGGATGCTCATGTCTGACCAGGTCCGGCCGCTTATTCTGTTAACGCAGGATATAACCGGAGACGCGATTGCGGCGATCAGCACAATCGCACTTATCATATTCCTTCTGGCATTCCAGCTGATGTATCTGGCGTTCTGTACACTCATGTACTTCGCGACGCCCGCGGAGGCCAGGGTGGATCTATCGATCGGCGAACTGGCCAGACTGTTCGTACTGAGTATTATCCCGATAGCGCTGGCTTATCATCTCGCGCATTACCTGTCATTTCTGCTGATCGTCGGCCAGTACATGATTCCACTCGCGTCGGATCCGTTCGGCTTCGGCTGGAATTTATTCGGCACGACCCTGTACATGGTCGACATCGGGATCGTTAACGCAAGATTCGTATGGATTACGTCTGTCATCGCAATCGTCACCGGACACATCATCGCTGTCTGGCTGGCCCATGTCGTGGCCCTGCGCCGCTTGCGAGACAGTCGAGCGGCACTGCGCAGCCAGATTCCGATGCTCCTTCTTATGGTGGCTTATACGATGCTCAGCCTTTGGATACTGGCCCAGCCGGTCGTGGAGACTACCTGATATGACGAATGTCCCGGATATCAGTATTTCCAGTGATCCCGGGAATGATTGAATTCCCTATCCCTCGCTCTAGATACCCATCTTCGCAATAGCGTCGGCAAGTTCACGCGCCGTTCGTTCGAGGACCGGGTGAGTCGCAGCAAACGTCGACTCCAGTGCTTTGACGCGATCGAGCACCGACTTGATCTGTGTGCTGTCGGACTCTTCGAGTTTTTCAACATCGCGGTGCAAGTCTTGCAGTATCTCACGCGCTTCGATATCGACATCTTCGGCTCGCTGCAATTCCCTGCTGAGTTGGGCGAGAAACGCTCTAATATTTTTCATGGTCACCTAATCAAATTATCGATTCTGTAAGGTCTGTGAACAATCATAATTCATGCCGGCGCCGGTTATCAGAAAATCGCACCAAGGCGAAGCATATGCCTTTGCCCCGCAGGCATGAAGGATAATATACACCACCAATGCGATCGCCTGGGGTCAGACCAGGAAACAATTTAGGATACACTTCGAAGGCGGCCTGGTGGTGACTGATTAATCGTTCGGCTCACACAATAAGTTCGGGCACTCCCGGCCGGGCCATTACGGATCAGTGCAGTAATGCCACCAACAAAGGAAAGATGACACCATGAAAATAGTATTGTTCATCACAATCTGGACTGCGCAGATATCCTCGGCCGATCTGCGCAGCTATTTTCTTGATCAGCCGCTTGCCTTCCTTGAGTCTGTGCCCGAAGTCGTTTCAGTAGACCTGTTCGTGCCCGAAATCGGCAAAGTGACACTATTCGATGAAAGTGCTCCGCCGGCACTGATGATTCAGATCAACATGATGAATGTTCCGGATGCGGAGGCTTTGATTCAGTCGGATAACTTTCGACGCCTGATCCTCGCCGAGTCCGCCTATGCCGCTCCAATTGACAAGCTTGCCCTCGACGTTTTCGAGACCGTTCACTTCCCGATACCAGGTCATCACACACCGCCACCACGGACGGCGCCCTTGTCCTTCGTCGTCCGCTATTACGGTCCAACAGACGATGAGGCCGCATTCGTTCGATTTTATACCGAGAACCATCCGCCGATTCTTGCCACATTCCCCGGAATTCGGAACGTGTTGTGCTACCTGCCGCTGGACTGGCGATCGACTGAAATGGTGCCGGAGTCCAGCATGATCCTGGGCAATGAAGTCGTGTTCGATGATCTTGATGCCCTTAACCGCGCTTTGGAATCGGATGTCATGCCCGTGCTCAGAGCGGATGGCAAACGATTTGCAGAATTCGGCTTCAATACCCACCACGCCATGCGTCGGGAACGGATTTATGCCAATGGCGAAGATTGAGGAAGATATTGCTGCTGTACAGTGGCAACCATAAACTACCGAAACTCACGGCGCCTACTGCAACTCACCGTGATTCACGTAGGCTGATGCCATAGTTGAAACAGTCTGCAGGTCGGATAGCCTGCGGACCGTAAGCGACCAATTCAACTATTCGCCAACTGCCTGAAACTCGTAGACGGCTTCCACGATCGGAGACAGGGGCTCGCCGTAGCGACCGAACCAGTCATGATAGATTCGACGGATCCTCGCGGTCCGGTAAAGGCTGGCAAGGGCGCGATCGACGACCAGTCGAAAATCGGTGTCGCCGCGTTTCATCATCAATGCATGTGGCTCAAGTGAAAATACGCCCGAACTGATGGTATACAATCCGGCGTCCGCTGATCGTAATACCTGGCCGATAATCATCGCGCGATCGGTTGCATAGCCATCAACCTTGCCAGCATTCAGCAACTCCATGCCTTGTTTATGCGTTTCAATCATTCGTAGCGTAAACGCGTATTCGTTAACTTCGCTGAGCTGGTGCAAGGTTGCATGCGTCGTCGTTCCTTTGATCACTGCAATGGTCTTCTCTTCCAGGTCACTGATCGTCGGAATCGGTGACGTCTTGAGAGAGAGGACTGCCCCACCGGTAATAAAAGTCATCAGCGAAAAATCAACACGCTCACGGCGCGACAGAGTAACCGTTGATGCCCCGCACTCGATGTCAACAGAGCCGTTTTCGACGCCACTCAGTCGATCCTCCGGCAGTACCAGCGGCACGTAAGTGACCTTCATCTCTTCGAGGCCCGTAGCTTTCTTGACGGCCGCGGCAACCGCGCGACAGAGCGCTATCGTGTAGCCGGCAGGATTCCCCTGCTCGTCGGTAAACGACATCGGTGGCGCATCCGGCACAAACCCGATCTTGAATTCACCGGTGTCGGCAATGCGCTTCAGGGTACCAGTCAGTTCCTGTGACGCGGCGGTGCTACAAAGAAAACATGAAGCTAACAATACAATGGACAGGCGTCGCATCAGAATTTCCTCGTTGCTGTCTAATCCGGAAGGCAGTCGCGTTAATACATACCAACAAGAAGCGGTGGCGGGCGAATACCGGTGTGACTCTAGGCCGTGAGCCCGGCCAGTTCGGCGGGTGTTATGCGCAGCGCGTCTGCCACTCGGTTGAAGAAGTCGATCTCCAGCACGCTGATCTGGTCGTCGCTTTTCAAGACATCCGCCAGTGCCTGCACGATCGTGACTCTGTCATCGGCTTTGAGCCGGCGTTGCACGCTGCGCAGGTATTTGCGCAGATTCACCGATTCGTACAGCTCCGGCCGTGCCGCCTTGCGAATATCAGCCTCCGTGAGTTCCTGACCGGTCTCCCGCTGCATAAGC
>Ga0255052_10001603_pt1 | contig 16886 bp, 9 predicted proteins | sample JV7_2_21_MG_FD_188632 | JGI IMG/M metagenome (GOLD analysis project Ga0255052, IMG submission 188632) | Seawater microbial communities from Jervis Inlet, British Columbia, Canada - JV7_2_21 | ecosystem: Environmental > Aquatic > Marine > Inlet | place: Canada: British Columbia | collected...
CCTGCGGGTGGACACCAGAATGCCCATCACAGCGTTACACTCGCTTGGCATGGAACCACCATGCCTGCGCGAATGTGCCTTGTGCTGAACATTCTGGTGACCACTGATCCTAATTTATAAGGCTGACTGAGCACTTGGTGTCCGGAATCAGTCTACTCGTCGCTGTCCATGTCCGCCTGGAGCCACTCAATAAATGCTCGAACCGGGGGGTGGTGCAGGGTATCTTTGCGGCATACAAGCCCCCACTCACCCATGCCTTCGGCGCAGTGTGCCACCGGCTGAATAAGACGGCCCGCTTTCAGGTCCTTGTCCGCAAAAGGACCGTTGACCAACGTGATTCCTTCTCCGTCCATGGCCATTTCCAGGGCGATGACCGTGCTGTCGACACTGATTGAGTGATCGGTCTTGACTTCACCCAGGCCGGCCGAATCGAACCAGTCCTGCCACTGCCACGCTTCCGAGGTGATGGTCAGCAACGGGTAGTTCAGCAGGTCGCAGGGTTTGAGAGGCTGTGCTTTATTGCCGATCAAATCGGGACTGCAGACCGGAAACAGTTTTGGCTGCATCAGCGGCGTCCAGTGCAGATGTCCAGCGGGTGGCGTGCGGCAGAAAATCATTCCGACGTCAGCGTTGGCTTCGTCGAAATCCTGCTCGTGGATACTGGATAGAAGCTGGAGTTGAAGCTCTGGATTGAGCGTCCTGAAGCGGGGCAACCGATGCGAGAGCCAGCGTAGTGACACCGAGATATAGGTCTGTATGCGAAGGATGGACTGGGTGGTACTGCGTCGTATCGCTTCACTGCCGTTAATCAGTATCTCCAGTGCTTCGCGAGCGACCGGGTAAAAGCGCTCTCCCTCGGGGGTTAACACCGCTTGACGCCCCTCGCGGACAAACAATTTGACTCCGAGGTTCTTTTCCAACGATTGAATCTGATGGCTGATGGCCGGGTGGGTCAGGTTCAATTCTTCGGCGGCCTTGCGGAAACTGCACATTCTGGCAGTACTCTCAAACCCCCTCAAGGCCTTTAAAGGTGGGAGTTTGGGGAAATCCAAGGATGTAGCCATGACAGTGATTACCGTGGTGACAGTTGTCTGTATTGGAATCTAATGGTAATGAAAGTTACCAGTAAAAAAATAAATGTCAATTGTGATAGTGGTTGTTTATGAGTGAATATATGCCTTAACCGATGTTTATGGTGACCAGGGCGAGTTACCCCCAGTGGAAACAAAAGTTTAAAGGAAAAGCAGGTATGAAAGATAAAGGAAAACTCCCAACAAGTGCCCGGGTCGTTATTATTGGTGGTGGCATCGTCGGTTGTTCCATCGCCTACCACCTGGCAAAACGCGGTGTTGACGATGTGGTGCTGCTCGAGCGCAAGCAACTTACCTGCGGCACCACCTGGCATGCGGCCGGTCTTGTCAGCATGCTCTGGCCCACCCCCTATCTGACCGATCTGGCCAGGTACACCCATGAACTCTACGCTTCCCTGGAAGAGGAGACCGGGCAGGCCACGGGTTACCGGCGTATTGGCAGTCTCTCCGTGGCCCGCACACCGGAGCGTCTGGAAGAACTGCGCCGGACCTCCTCGATGGCCAGTGTTTTTGGGGTTGAGTCGGAGATGATCGACAACCAACGCCTGGCCGGGTTTTACCCTGGGTTGAATACCGACGGTATTTTGGGTGCTCTTTATATCGAAAAAGATGGTCAGACCAATGCCATAGATACCACCATGGCCCTGACCAAAGGAGCCCGTAAGTACGGGGCCAGGGTGCTTGAAAACGTCAAGGTGGAAGATATCCTGGTGGAGAATGGTCAGGCAGTGGGCGTAAAGACCAGCCAGGGCTCGATAGCCGCCGGGAACGTGGTGTTGGCCGGGGGGCTGTGGTCACGCAACATCGCCGCAAAAATTGGTGTCGATCTGCCACTCTACGCCTGTGAGCATTTTTATGTCGTTACCGACGATATGGACGGCATGACCAAGCGACCGGTGCTGCGGGATTTTGACAAGGGTATCTACTTCAAGGAAGACACGGGCAAGATACTGATGGGCTGGTTCGAGCATGATGCCCGCGGTTGTCCCATGGAGCGCATTCCCGAGGATTTCTGTTTCGATGAATTTCCCTGCGACCTTGAGCATATCGAGGGTTACCTGATGCAGGGCATGGAGACCTTGCCCGCGCTGGAGCAGACCGGTATACGCCTGTTTTTTAACGGCCCCGAAAGCTTCACCCCCGATAACCTGCATCTGCTGGGACCGACGCCTGAAGTGGACAATTTTTTTGTCGCTTGTGGAATGAATTCCAAGGGTCTTGCCGCCGGCGGAGGTATTGGAAAATTAATGGCGGACTGGGTCATCGACGGTTACCCGCCGGGGGATATTTGGGAGTGCGACGTGCGCCGCCATCACGCGGTGCAGCGTGAGCAGGCCTATATCGAGGCGCGTATTCCCGAGGCCCTCGGTCACACCTACGCCATGCATTGGCCCTTCTATCAGTACAAGACCGCCCGCAACCGGATGCAATCGCCTTTGCACCAGGTGCTAAAAGAGCAGGGCGCGTGTTTTGGTGAAGTGGCTGGTTTTGAGCGCCCCAACTGGTTTGCACGCGGTGGCGCCAAAGCCGAATACCAATACAGTTACAAACGCCAGAACTGGTTTGAATTCTACGCCCAGGAGCATACATCCATGCGGGAGAGCGTGGGTATCTACGATATTTCCTCGTTTGGTAAATTCGAGGTCGCAGGAAAGGATGCCGAGCAGGCATTGCAATGGATCTGTGCCGGGGATGTCGCGGTGGAACCCGGCAATCTCGTTTATACCCAGTGGCTGAACGAGCGGGGCGGGATCGAGGCCGATCTGACCGTCTCCAGGACCGGCCCGGACCGCTTTATGGTCACCACGGCGATTGGTTCACTCAACAAGGACTGGTGGCATTTGAAAAAATGCCTGCGGGGGGACGTGCAGTTACGTGATATCAGCGCCGAGAATGCATGCCTGGCATTGCAGGGGCCCAATGCACGGGCGGTGCTGGAAAAGCTGGCCGAGACCGATGTCAGCGCCGAAGGTTTTGCATTTGGCAGCGGTCGATACGCCAGCGTCGGGGGTGTCGAGGTGTGGTTGCAGCGTCTTTCCTATGTGGGCGAACTGGGCTGGGAGATCTTTGTGCCCGCTGGCGAGACGAGCAAGGTTTTTGCCCGACTGCAACGCGCCGGGGCGGAGTTTGATATCCGCAACGTCGGCCTGCACGCGGTCAACAGCCTGCGTCTGGAAAAAGGTTTCCGTCACTGGGGCCACGATATTGGTTCCGAGGACAACCTGGTCCAGGCTGGACTTGGTTTTGCGGCCAGACCCGATGCCGGCGACTTTATCGGACGCGATGCGTTTTTACAGCAAAAAGCAGCAGGTCTGCCCGACCGGCGGCTGGTGCAGTTCAAACTGGACGACCCGGAACCACTGCTCTACCACAATGAACCGATCATCATGGACGGGCGCATCGTGGGCTACCTGACCTCGGGCATGTACGGTCATACCGTGGGTGCGGCTATCGGCATGGGATATGTCGCTGTCCCCGGGTTGACCGCGGACCACATCAGGGATGCAACGTTTGAGATCGAGGTTGCCAAGGAGCGTTTTGGTGCGCAGGCCTCGTTACGGGCCCTTTATGATCCTTCGGCAAGTCGTATGAAGATCTAACTTTAAATTCCAGCAATGTTGTTATCACCTGGCATCAGTGAGCCGGATTCAGGCTTATTTGGGGGTGGGGGCATCGGGTGGCTGTACACGGGACACGCTCAAGCCATCCCTGGGCTCTCGCCAGCCGTTCCCTACGGCTGACGGTCCCGTGTACAGCCACCCGACGCCCTTTGCCAACCTGAAACACCGCACAAATAATGCATCCGTGAACGTTTAGCCAGTCGGTGGTCTGCCTGATTGGGTGACTTATAAGCGCCGAACAGGCGAACCGTCAGGGGAGAAATGGGCGGGATGCCCATTTCAGGCCGCCCAGGGCAGGATGCCCTGTGAGGCCGGCCCCGGTAACCCACATATTGCACTGGTGCAATATGTGGGTTATGACGGTTCGAATGTGAGGGTAGCCCGAAGGGCCGCTGATCCAGGAACCCGAGCAGGCAGACTACCGACTGGCCCCTCCGGGTTTTCAAGCTGCCGAAAACAACCTTACGTAAACAACGTTGATGGAATTCACATCTAGTCCTCATTTTGCATCTGCATTTCAATTGAAACTCGCCTGCCCCGGGGTGATGATACGGGCAGCCATGAACAAGAACTATGACCCCATCACCGGGAATGTTATTCCCGTCTTCTTTCACTATGCCATCCCATCGGTGATCGGCATGCTGGCGGCTACCTCGGCTGGCGTTATCGACGGTATATTTATCGGTAACTTCGTCGGCGCCACCGCCCTGGCCGCCGTCAATATCAGTATGCCGGCCTTTGCGCTGTTTGCCGCGGTGGTGTTCATGCTGGCCGTTGGCGGCTCGGTCATGTGTGGCAAGTTCATTGGTGAAGGTGACCTGCAGGCGGCCTCGGCCATTTTTAGCAAGACACTCTATGCCACGCTGGCCGTGGCCGTGCTGATCAGCGTGTGCTTTTTGGTGTTTCTGGATCAACTGGTTTCCATGCTGGGTGCCAATGAAGACTTGCATGGCCTGGTCAAAGACTATATGCGGATCATTGTTTTCGCTGCACCACTGCTGATTCTTGGTCTGACCCTGGACTATTTTGTACGGGTCGATGGCCGGCCGTTGCTGGCATCCGGCGCGCTGGTCGCATTCGCGATAATCAACATCGGCCTGGATTACCTGTTGATCGTACGCCTGGGCTGGGGTATCAAGGGCGCCGCCTGGGCCACGGCAATCGCCGAGGGCACCACTTTTTTCATTTTGCTGAGCCACTGGTTCCACGCCAGGTGCACGCTGAAACGCATTTCTTTTCTCGCGTGCCATCGTCATGGCTGGAATGCGGTGCTCAAAGCAGCCTATAACGGTTTTTCGGAATTCGCCAACGAGATGTCGATCGGGCTGATTACCCTGCTGTTCAACTGGGTGATGATCACCCGGCTTGGCGTGGAAGGTGTCGCGGCATTTACCATCATCAGCTACCTGTTATATATCGGCCTCGAAGTCTGCTACGGCATCAGCGAATCATTGCAACCCACGGTGAGCAAGAATCTGGGCGCAAGACAGCCGCAGCGTATCGTGCAATTTATGCGGGCCGCCGTACTGTCCTGTTTCACCATCGGTTTGTTGGTCAGTGGTGTGTTTCTGTTTTTCCCCGAGACACTGGTATCGCTGTTCCTGCGTGAAGGCGAAGACCGTACCGTTGAAATCGCGCTCACCTTTATCGCCCTGTTCTGGCCGGCGTTCCTGTTTAACGGCATGAACATTACCCTGGCCTCTTACCTGACGGCGCTGCATAAACCATTACAGTCGGCGACGATCGCGGTGTCCAGAAGCCTGGTATTACCCGGTCTGGGATTGCTGCTGTTGCCGTTCTGGTTTGGTGATGACGGTGTGTACCTGGCGATACCAGTGGCCGAAGCCGTGACTTTTGTTCTGGCCATTATCCTGGTCCGTCAAAACCGGCCAAATTTTTGAATTCCCGCGGTTCAGTCCGGATCAAACAGTCGGTCCTGGCGGACAACATCACTCTGCCCCCTATCGGTTCCCAGTTCCCGGGCATAACGATGTCCCGCGTAGATGGCCGCGGCGATAATGGCAGGTGCATCGCAATCGCCTATCTTGCGTAGCGTGGGAGCAGGTGTAGATCCAGGTGCAACTGATTCTATCTTCGCGGCGATTTCATGGTAGGGGCCATCCACGGGGGTTCGCGCAGTGACCAGTACCAGCGCATCTGCTGCAACCGAACGGGTTTGCCCGGTATAGACGCAGCTCAGACGGGCGTTGGAACCGTCGAATGCGTCCAGGCCGTGGGCGGTGATGATCTGTACTCCCAGTTGAACAAGACGTTGCTGGGTCTGATATTGTTCATCGGTCATTACCCCCCAGGCAGAGACCAGGTTTTCCGGCGTGACGAAACATACTTCAACGCCCTGGGCCACCAGCACCTCGGCCAGCACGCTAGCCATGTAATAGTGATCGTCGTCAAATACCACCGCCTTGCCCTGCGGCATCCGGCCCATGAAGATGTCATCAGGTGTGAATACCTGCTCCGCCGGTCCCAGTTCCGGGCACGGCTTGTGGTGGTAACGGCCAAAGCCATCGGCGCGCCATCTGGCCCCGGTTGCGACGACGATGTGATCCGCACCGATACTCAGCGCGCCTTCCGCATCCAGGTGATTGTCCAGGAAGACATCGACGTTGGGCATGGTCTGAATCAGATGCACCCGATAGTCCCGTACCCGTCCCCATTCGGCCAGACCCGGTAATCGGCATTCCAGGGTGACACGCCCGCCAAGCACGGTTGAAGCCTCGGCCAGCAATACATTGTAGCCACGCTGGCCGAGCGCCCGGGTTGCCTCGAGGCCCGCGGGGCCGGCCCCGACGACCAGCACGGTGGCATCGGTGTTGCCGGGCTGGATACGTTCCGGGTGCCATCCGCGGCGCCATTCCTCACCCATGGTCGGGTTCTGCGTACAACGGATGGGTACACTCAGGCTATCGCCGGTGTAGCAGATATTGCAGCCGATACACTCCCGGATCTCCTCTGTGCGGCCTTCATCGATCTTGCGCGGCAGGAAGGGGTCAGCGATGGAAGGGCGGGCCGCGCCAATAAAGTCCACGACACCACGGCGCACCTGGGAGACCATGGTGTCCGGGGATGTAAAACGCCCCACGGTTACAACGGGTTTGCCGGTGACGGACTTGACGTAGTGCATCGTTTTTTCGAGGGAGCCTTCCTTGACGAAACGTGACACACCCATTTCGTGTTCATAGTTGTGAATGTTTACATCCCACAGATCGGGCAGCTCGGCCAGTATTTCGAACATCTCCCGGCGCTCACTTGAGACCGGCCGCTCGGGCGTGCCCGTGCCATCATCGGCTGACATACGCACCGCAACCGCACAGGTGTCACCGACCGCATCTTTGGTTTCTTCAATCAGTTCGCGTACCAGGCGCACGCGATTTTCCACCGGGCCGCCATATTCATCGGTCCGTTGATTGTGCATTGGGGAAAGAAACTGGGACAGCAGATACATATGCGTGGCATAGATGTAGACGATGTCAAAACCCGCTTCCCGGGCCCGCAATGCTGCCGCTCTGTGCCAGCGGCGGAGATTTCGGATGTCCTTCAGATCCATGGCCCGGGTCTGGTATGGATTGCCCGCCAGGTTTGGCATGCTGGCAACACCCAGCGCCACCTCCCGGGTCATCAGGTTTGCGCTGCCGGCGCCGCCGGCCCATAGCTCCACCCCCGCCAGGGCGCCAAATTCGTGCACCTTCTCGGTCATCAATGCATGCGCCTTGATGTCAGCCTGATCCCACAAACTGGCGTAGGGGTGGGGCAGGTCGTCAGAACTGGGGTGAATCGAACAATACTCTGTGCAAACCACCCCCCATCCGCCTTCAGCCTTGATGCCGCGCATTTCCGCCACCATGCGGGGACGCAGATTTCCCATTCCGTTGCAATGCGGCACCTGGTAGAAACGGTTCGGTGCCTGCACCGGTCCGATGCGTACGGGTTCAAACAGGATGTCATAACGTGGATCGCGAGTCATCGCAGATGGTTCTCCGGAGCAGATTGAAAAATAGCGGATTACCCAACGTAATCAGAGTCGCTGGGGCTACTTTATGCTATCCACGTGCTTGCGTACAGCTGGCCTATAGGGAGGAAAAACGTCGTATTCACAGGGTCTGCCGGAATTAAGGAAAAGAGCATAAATTCCACTTATACTCCGCACTGGTAATTTGGACAATTGACTAGTGTACTAGGACAATAGACTTGAAAATGGTCCCAGGCCGAAGTCTCTGGCGTTTCGATAATTGAAATCTGAATAAGGACGGATTATGAGAACATACGATAAATTCTATATCAACGGCCAATGGGTAGAGCCGATTGGAAAGGGAACGAGCGAGGTTATCAATCCCGCGAATGGCGAGATATCTGCAACAGTTGCTTATGGGAATGCCGAAGATGTCAATGCCGCGGTCAGTGCAGCCAAAAATGCGTTTGCTTCCTGGTCCCAGACCAGCGCAGATGAAAGAGCAGGTTTTTTGAGAAAACTTGCGGTAGAAGGTGAAAAAAGAAGCGCCGATTTGACCCAGACGATTATCGATGAGCTGGGAATGCCAATACAAAATGCAGCAGCTTTCCAGGTAGATCCTTTGGCCATCATTTGCGAATCTTTTGCCGCCAAGGCCAGGCAAATGGAACAGACCAAAGAGGTTGGCAACTCGGTTATCTTAAAGGAACCGATAGGCGTTTGTTCCATGATCAACCCGTGGAATTATCCTATTTGGCAGATGATCGGAAAAGTTGCTCCGGCCATTGCGGCAGGTTGTACGATGGTGGTGAAAGCGGCGAGCCAGACTCCGAGCCACTTGTTTATATTTGCGGAAATGTGTGACGCAGTTGGCTTGCCGCCCGGCGTGTTTAACATGATCCACGGCAGCGGCAGGGAAATTGGCGCGGCTTTGAGTTCACACCCGGATGTTGACCTGGTGACGTTTACGGGGTCAACTTCAGCGGGGATCCAGGTGTCCAATATGGCGGCACCCGATGTAAAAAGAGTCTGTCTTGAACTGGGTGGTAAATCGCCGTTTATCATTACCGAAGAAGCAGATTTGACGGCCGCAATAGATTTTGGAGTCAATGATGTCATGGTAAATACCGGGCAGACCTGTAATGCGCTGACCCGGATGATCGTGCACGAGTCCAGGTATGACGAGGCGGTCGAACTTGCCAGGGCCAAAGCGGAATCCCTGGTCGTTGGTGAGCCAACCGATCCCGATGTTTTTGTGGGGCCCATGTCATCTGCCGGACAAAGACAATCGGTGCTTGATTACATTGACCAGGCTATTTCTGACGGGGCGCGTTTGGTTACAGGTGGCACTGATATGCCAGCAGGGTTGACCACTGGAAACTATGTTGCACCTACCATTTTCGCTGATGTTACCAATGACATGGTCATCGCCCAGGAAGAGGTCTTTGGACCTGTTTTGGTGATGATCAAGTATTCTACAGTTGACCAGGCGATTGAAATTGCAAACGATACGCCCTATGGCCTGGCCGCAGCAGTGTGGGCGGGAGACAAGGACAAAGCGACCTCCATTGCCAGGAGAATCCGGGCGGGGCAATGTGCCATCAATGGTGGTGATCCAAATCATGAGGCACCATTTGGTGGTTACAAAGAATCCGGAAATGGCAGAGAGTTTGGTGAGGAAGGATTACACGAGTACTGTGAGTTGAAAGCGTTGCAATATTAATCTTGCCGGCATTTATTTCACAGCAGCGTCTTCACCCGGATCACCGCCATATGCCAGCACCGCGTTGGGCACGTCGTATTGTTGTATGAGAAACTGGTTGTGAAATGGTCAGACGTGGTAAAAAATCAACAAGACGCAGAGCCGGACAGGGTATTGCACAGTTGCCCTGGCGTGAGATTGTCAACCGCTATCCCCCACTGGAGGTGCTGAGTGCCGACCAGGTCGAGCAGATTCACGAGGCTTCGTTGACGCTGCTGGAACAGCAGGGCATGCGTGTGCTGCACCATGGCGCCCGTAAAATATTGGCGCAGGCCGGTGCCGATGTTAACCACCAGACCGAGATGGTGCGCCTTGATCGCCAGCTGATATTGGAAAAAGTTGCGCTGGCCCCGTCGGAAATCCTGTTGCACGCGCGAAACCCTGCAAAGAATTTCAAACTGGGTGGCAATCACCTGGCCTTTACGTCGGTGGGTGGCCCCGCTTATTGCAACGACCTGGACCGGGGCAGACGGCGGGGTACGTTTGCAGAATCCTGTGACTACCTGAAACTGGTCCAGAGCCTCGATATAATCCACCAGGAGGGAGGCGGTCCGTTCGAGCCAATGGAGTTGCCAGCCGAATCCCGCCACCTTGACCTCTATCACGCACAGATCCGTTTGCTGGATAAAAACTGGCAGCCCATCGCCCTCGGACGTGATCGTGCGCGGGACGCGATCAACATGGCGGGGATCGGCCTGGGTTTTAGCCCGCAAGAACTGGCAGAAAAACCGGCCCTGTTCGCCATTATCAATACCAATTCACCCTTGCGGCTGGATATTCCGATGGCCGAGGGCATTATCGAAATGTCCGGCGCCGGCCAAGTGGTCTGTATTACACCGTTTACACTGGCCGGTGCGATGGCGCCCATGACCCTGGCAGGCGCATTGACCCAGCAGAATGCCGAGGTCCTGGCCGGTGTCACGCTGGCCCAGTCGGTCAGGCCGGGGGCGCCTGTTGTTTACGGTGCTTTCACCTCCAACGTGGATATGAAAAGCGGCTCACCTGCCTTCGGCACACCCGAGTATGCCAAAGCAGCCCAGGCCAGCGGACAACTGGCGAGGCGTTACCGCCTGCCCCTGAGATCAAGTAACGTGACATCCTCCAACGTGGTTGATGCACAATCGACCTATGAGAGTGCAATGTCGCTGTGGGGAGCGATTACGGGTCACGCCAACATCATCGTGCATGCGGCCGGTTGGCTGGAGAGTGGACTAACCGCCTCTTTTGAAAAACTCATCATCGATGCGGAGATGCTCCAGATGATGGCCGAGTACCTCAAACCCATTGAAGTCAACGACGATACACTGGCCCTGGATGCCATTGCCCAAGCCGGACCGGGTGGGCATTTTTTTGGTGTTGACCAAACTTTGTCACACTATGAAACCGCCTTTTACCAGCCTTTCTTGAGCGATCAGCGCAATTTCGAAACCTGGGAAGAAGCGGGCTCTGTCGATACGCTGGTGCGTGCCAATGCGATCTGGAAACAGTTATTGAAAGATTACCAGCAACCGCCGCTTGACCCGGCTGTTGATGAGGAACTCGCGGCCTACGTGGCAAGACGCAAGGAAAGTCTGCGGTTATAGCCGGATCATCAGACCAACAGCGATATTACCTACTGATGATCCCTGGGAAAGGTTTCGTCCCAGCGTCTTTCACGGATGATTTCGCCATTTTCCTTTAACCGGCGTAGGTAAGACAGGTGGAAATTTTCAAGGTCGCTCCGGAACTCGACTTCCGCTTCCAGACGAACGCTGCGATCCTCCATTTTTATCTGCAGCGCGTAGATTCCCTTTGCGGAAGTGTTTTCGGGACTGTGATCCGAAGTATCATGTTCAATGCGTTCCTCATAGGTCTCAACGCCCCACGGATAACGCGTCCCCCCGGTATTTGTCGCGACAGCGGTGGCCGCACCGTTTCGCGGATCCCTGTTGACCGACGAAATCTCCCCGTAACCGGATACGTTGCCGGTATCTATGGTCTCATAGCCGGGCAGTAAAGGGGATTCAACCGGTTCCCTGAACGCGGGTTCTTTCCATTCGCCTGGAGGGATATGGGGCAGTTCAAGACGGGCGCCCTGGTTGCCACCCAGAGCCAGCGTCGTGGTCATACGGTAAGGCGTTGGCCACATCATTGGCCACTGTGCGTTGCTGATTGCGAACCTGATACGATGACCTTTTGGGAATACCCAGGAAGTAAAGTGCATTTCAATGTCCAGCGGGAATGCTACCCCGGGTTCAAGAGCGCTTGGTTCACGTGCAGAGATACGATGGCTTCCATTGAAGCCCGCCCCGCTTACCTGGGTCACACTGCCATCCGGGGCGACATCTGAAACCCGCACAAACCAGTTGGCTTGTGGTGCATCGGCGGATACCTTCAGAATAGCCCGGGGAAAGCCCAGTATTTCCAATTCCTCAGTCAGCGGATCACTGTCGTACACCAGGCTGAATGCATCGGTGGGGCGTTGGTCGTGTGCAATGCTGCCCCACCACATAACCGGCCCGCCGGCTTCGACGCCGCTTGATGGTTTGTAACGCAGTCTGTGGGTAGCGGGCTTTGCCACGCTGTATGCGAGTGTGTGGTTATCCTGCGCAAATAGCGTGACGGTGCGACCCCGTGCTATCGGCCAGCCTGACTCCCAGCGCCATTTACCCGGCGCAAAGTCAAGTGTTGGCCCGGGCGGGTGCCAGTCACGAACGTACACCGCAAAACGCGGTTCATCCATGATGCCGGTTTGTTTGCCCTTGAGCCATTGATCAAACCAACGCACGGCCTCGAAGCGCCATTCGATGGCTGGCTTGGGTGCCGCATTATGCGGAAAATAGTGATCCCAGGGTCCGATCAGGGCTTTTACCGGTGCGGATACATTCTCGAGCATCCGCGGCAGACTGTCGCGATAACCATCGTACCAACCGCCGATATGAAAACCGGGGATTTTGATCTTGTCATATTTATCACGCGCTGATGCGCGATCCCAGAACGGGCCATCACGCTGCTGTCGCATGTAAATGAACATGCTTGGTTCCGTGTCGAACCGGTTTTGAAAAAGGGCATCGTCAATGCGGTACTCAGGCGCACCGGGCAGGGCGTTATATAAATCCTGGGCCATCACCCAGGTATCCACGTGGATGATGCCGTCCATGTAATGTACATCGTCCTGATATAGGTCTTCCGTCGCACACACCGCGATAAAAGCCTTTAAAGCGGGGGGGTTCCTGACGGCCATTTGAATGGAGTTGAAGCCGCCCCACGATATCCCGAACATGCCGATGTTGCCGCTGGACCAGCCTTGTCTGGATAGCCAGTCGATAACCACTTCACCGTCGTCGAGTTCCTGATCGGAGTATTCGTATGGAATCAGCAACCCTTCGCTGTTGCCGGTGCCACGCATATCTACCCGCGCGACGATATAACCGCGTTTGACAAAGTACGAATACAGTCCGTGGCTACGTTGCCGGGATTCATCTTTCCGATAGGGGAGATATTCGAGCAGCACGGGAAAGCGCTCGTTTTTCCCTTCACCGCCGGGCATGAACAGGTCCGTGGCCAGGCGTATTCCATCTGGCATCGTAATCCAGGCCTGTTCCATTCTGACCTGGTAATCCGGTGAAGACGGTGGGTCAAGTGCTTCTACAGACCCGCTTATCAGTAGCAGGCCAATAAAAAGAATGTGATACATGGTTGCTCCCTGGCCAGCGCCTTGTCCTGTCTGGGGTAATTGTCACTGCACCGAATCTGTTGGTCAATGGTCGTAAACTGTTTTCCGGAACGCAGGGTCACCCACCGGTGGTCGCTGAATGGACCGGCGCCCTGGCGAGAACCTGAGGCAACGTTGCTGGAATTCACAGCTAATCCGGGCGGCGTCCGCGGCAATAACCCTGGCGCATCTCCCCGTTGTCGATGACCACGACCATGGCTCTCCAATTTTCGACAAAGTGATCGGCGTCTTTACGGCCGAGCAACTCGACAAGTCTCGGGAACAGACTGTTCTGAATGAGTTCGTATTCGCGGCGTGCCTCGTTACGATACCACTTGGTCGCATCCCTGGTGACCACGTCGACGAAGCCGGCGGCGATGAACCGATCGCGGTAATCCTGCAAGGTCTCCAGCACAAAGGTCAACCCCTCTATTTTGAACCAGTAGTGCATGTCCTTGGAATACCTGGCCCCCGATCCCTGCCATTCGTAACAACTGAGATGGCCGCCCGGTTTGAGCACACGAAACGATTCGGCAAATATACCGGCCTTGTCGGTGGTCTGGGTAAACGCGCCGGAACTGGTCACGATATCAAACGACGCGTCGGCGTACGGCAAGGGGCCGTCTGTGACGGTTGTAAAGTCACATTTTTCGCCCAGTTCCAAATCGGCTGCTGTTTGCCTTGCGCGCTTGATGAGCGGTGCTTCAAGATCGATTCCGACCACGGTTGCCCCATGGGAGCGCACCATTTCAAACGCCGGCCCGCCAAGGCCGCAGCCAATATCCAGGATGCGTTTGTCGCGTGTATCGATGCCGTCGAGTAAATTCGCGACATTACCGGCACCCCCTGGCGCCATATAGCCCTTGCCCCAGATGAGTTCAAGCATGGTCACCATGTTGTCGTGGTATTCGTCTTCGTGAGTCATGGCATCAGGCTAACCTATTCATGGGTAAATCCAACCGTATCGGACCGGTGATCCCGCCTTCGGCGTTTCCAGTGCCCTGGCGCCCGGTGCTTGCGAACTCATTCCGGCACTTGACGCTGACCCCCGTTCCCCTGTTCTTGCATCGCGGAGTCCACCTATAATATTCGGGTTGGTATCCAATTGAGAAAAACTTTTGAATAAACATATTAACGCATTGAAAGACGCTGTAGTCCGCCCACTTTGGCACGACCCCGAAATCATGCCCGAGACGCTGGCGCCGATCGATTCGGATAAAACGTGTGAATTGCTCATCGTAGGTGGTGGCTTCACGGGTCTTTGGGCTGCAATGCAGGTAAAAGAACGTAAACCCGATGCAGATATTATTCTTATTGAGCAAAGGTTTATTGGCGATGGTGCTTCCGGGCGCTGTGGTGGTTTTTTGTCCTCGACATTAGCCCATGGCGAGACCAACACCGAGCATCGGTTCCCCGATGAGGCCGGGCGTTTGGAGGAACTGGGCACCCGGAATATGCAAGAGCTACTCGAAACGCTTGAACGCCACAATATCGATGCCCGTTATGAGAAAACGGGTGAAATGTTTGTTGCCCTCGACACGGAGTCAGCACAGAGCCTGCAATCGGAGTACCGGCAAGCAATAGACAAGGGTGAAGATGTCGTTTGGTTTGATAAAGAAGCGGTGCGTGAACAGGTGAACTCACCCATGGTTCTTGCCGGTATGTGGCAACGTCGCGGGCAGGACGGTGTTATTGACCCCGCCCGTTTGTGCTGGGGTTTGAAAGACGTGCTCGTCAGTAAAATGGGAGTTCGGATTTTTGAGGGTACAAAACTGCTTGGTGTTGAACCGCATGGCAAAGGGGCAATGCGAGCCAACTGCGCAGGCGGTGTAATTGACAGCGACAAAGTTTTGATGGCGACGAATGCCTACACAAGCACAATTGGCAGGATTCGCCGTTCAGTTATCCCCGTATGGGATTATCAAATTGCAACGGAGCCCTTGACCGATGCGCAGCTGGACCGGATTGCCTGGGGTAAAACATCTCGCCACGCCCTGGCTGATGACGTCAACATGTTCCATTACTTCCGCCTGACAAAAGACAATCGCATTACCTGGGGCGGGGGTGGCGCTGTCCGTTATTACTTTAACAATGGAATCGACGATAAATTTATGAATGCCACTGCCTGTTATGAGCAGTTGGCGAGAGAATTTTTTGAAATGTTTCCGCAGTTGGATGATGTTAAATTTTCCAACAAGTGGGGCGGAATCATCGCAACGTCCACACGCTTTTGCATGGTGCCTGGTGTGGCATATGACGGTCGTTTGGCCTGGTCGGTTGGTTATACGGGTCATGGCGTTGGCGCTTCCCGTTTTGGCGCCCGTATCGCTATCGAAATGTTGGGTTACGAGCCAACCGACGTGCTTGATATGCAGTTTGTAACCAGGAAATCCCTGCCCTGGGCCCCGGAGCCATTCCGTTGGCTTGGTGTAAGGCTTACTCAAAATGCGCTCATAAAAGCCGACAAAAACGGCGGCAAGCGTGGTTTATGGCTTAAGTTATTGGACAGGCTGGGTTTAGGTTTTACCTGCTAGCTGGTCGGATGCAGCAACCCCTGCGTCTTTGGGTTCGACCCTGCTGGCAATGATCACCAGGATCACGGTGAGCACGCCGGAAGCGACTGTCATCCAGCGAATGGAGCTGATGAGGATGTCGAAGAGTCCTTCAATGCCGTAGGTCTCGGTGTAATACGCCGGGTCGTCATACCACGGCAGGAAGATGGCTGCGATACCCCCGACGAGTGTCATGGCGGCAAACATCCACGCCATTCTCCGGGAATCGCCGATACCCAGCCGGGTTCTCGAATTCACCGGGTAATTCACCGGGTCGTTCAGCGTCAAGCCACCGTACTTTCTCTTGAAGATGAAATACATGACCGGTCCGGTGACCAGGGCCGCCATCCCGCCTACGAAATAGTCGGTCCCGTTAATAAAGAAAGCCACGAATATGATGATCAGCGAAGGGATGCACATTGCGATGAAGGCCTTCGTCCCGATCGGGACCTTAAACGGTCTGGGCAGGTCGCCTTCCCTGATACGCAATATGCAGGCAGAGATAAAGATCAATGCATAGGCGGACATGAACAGCATCACGTCCACGACCACGATCACACCAAATGGAAACATGCACATGACCAGGCTGAAAATACCCAGGGACAGCACTGCCACATAGGGGACACCACGCTCCCTGCTGCACTTGACGAGGACCTTTGGCGCTAGGTTGTCTTCGGCCAGTGCAAAAAAGCCCCTTGAACCGGATGCGATATAGGTATTGAAGATCGAGAACTGGGCGATGATCGCGACGACAACGAAGACTACGCCGAGAGTTGGCGCGACCTGGGTTACTACGTCGCCGTAGGACAGGCCGCCTTCTGACGCCCATTCGCTCCAGCGTCCCAGGGCGGCGAGACCACCCATTGTTGGCAGTATGTAGACCGCCATGATCAGTGGAACAGTGATCAAGGTGGCCCTGGGGATCACCTGCGGGTCCTTGAGTTCCCCGGCTACCGTCGACATCGACTCGTAGCCGGAGTACACCCACATCCCGATGGCAAGCCCGTATCCGACACTCTGCAGCAGGGTTTGATCCGGTGGAATGAAGGGCACAAAGGGATTCGTCTGCCATTGCGCGAAGCCGACCGCGGCAACCAGCGCGAAGGCCGCCAGTACGAGAATGGAGATGATCGTACTAACCGCCCCCACATCCCTGATGCCACGGATATTGATATAGGTGAAGACGATGACGACGGAGG
>Ga0255052_10001604_pt1 | contig 16883 bp, 18 predicted proteins | sample JV7_2_21_MG_FD_188632 | JGI IMG/M metagenome (GOLD analysis project Ga0255052, IMG submission 188632) | Seawater microbial communities from Jervis Inlet, British Columbia, Canada - JV7_2_21 | ecosystem: Environmental > Aquatic > Marine > Inlet | place: Canada: British Columbia | collected...
TCCCAGGTCCAGCGGGCATATTCCTGTGGCAGCTGGTGAAGGTTGGCAGCCTCCAGGAATCCATCCTGACCGCGAAAATCTGCCGACTGGCGGCCTGCCATGATCACGACCGGGATATTGTCCCTGAAGCTGCCCGCAAGCTGGCCGAGTGCATAGGCCGCGCCCGCCACGGAATGCAGTTGCACGATTGTGGTTTGTCCGGTGGAGCGCGAATAGCCGTCGGCCATCGCCATGGCAGCACTTTCGTGCAGGCAGGTCGCGTATTGCAATTGGGTTCGGTCGACCAGCGCATCGAGGAACCCGACCTCCTCTGACCCGGCCAGGCCAAAGACATACGGCACCTGCCAATCGATCAGGAACTCCGCCATGAGCTCGCCGCCGGTTTGATTTTCGAGCACCCGGCCGCTTTCGGGGGCGGCGCCTGTTCCCGGTGCGCCCGGTTTGCCGTTTGCGGCAAGGGCATCCGCGATAGAAGCAGCACCTGCGACCGATATGCCTGCCTGGGTCAGCCGGGTGATGAATGAACGACGGTTGATCTTGTTATCGAGTAATAACCTGGAGACGTCAAACATCCTGCTCTCCTGAATCGACCACGAGTTTTCGCAGGATTCCTGCAAGCTTCGCCCTCTCCTCGCGCGTCAGTCGCTCAGCCATGTGCGCATGCGCCTCGCCGAGGATGCGGGGATAGCATTTCCGAAACAGCGCCCTGCCTTTGCTGGTCAGACTCACCGTCACCTCCCGGTCCGATGTGTTGGACCTTCTTCTCTTCACAAGATCGGCCGATTCCAGTTTTTTCACGGTACTGGTCGTGTTCGACGGCGAAATAAATGTCTCGTCGGCCACACGGCCCATAGAAATCGGCCCGAATTTGCCGAGTATGTCGATCACATTCAGTTCGGCCGCGTGCAACCCCGCCCCGGCGGCAACCCTGGACGCCTTCTGGTGCAACAGGTGGCGCACATGCATTATGTTTTTGAATATATCGACGCAAATATCCTCATCTCGTTCGCTGAGATTTGTCTTCGTCTTGACGTGGTTTTTCATTCTGTCAGCGGATCGATCAGTTGACTGTTTCCTGCCACAATTTATTTACTCTCGCCTCGACTTCCGGAACAGCGACCACCTTGTCCATTACTTTCAAGCCGAGGGGAACAGTGCAGTCGACACCCATGAAGGAGCGAACGTTCAGTGGAATTTCCGGATAGCCGTCGTATACGCCCAGCTTCGAATTCGAACCCATGACTCCCTGCGCCATCGGTTCGATATTCATTCCGAGCACATTCGGCACAATCATCAGGTCACGGTCCGGCATGAAGCGATGCGCGAGCGCCCAGTCGCGATCCCTCGGATCGCGGATGTCGATATCGTCGTCGTAGACGAAGACATGCTTGCAGAACCCTGCCAGCGCCGTGTAAGCACGCATCATCGCCATTTTGGGTTCACCGATGCGCGCCTTCCTGATTGCAACATGCACGGTGAAACCGCAGCCGGCTGATGGATCGACAAATACATCGACGACGTTAGGCATTATCTCTTTGATCTGCATGAACGTTCGAACCGACCGGAAGAATGCCGCGATTGAGTTGCATTCGTTCAATGGCCTGCCAATATGCACGTGCTGATATATCGGGTTCTTGCGCATCGTTATCGCGGTGACGTCGAAAACAGGGCGGCGCCTCGGCACATCGTAAAAACCATTGAACGACGCAAACTGTCCCTGCGTCGTCCAGTTGAACGGCTTGAACTCGCCTTCGACGACGATCTCTGCGTTGGCTGGTACGTCGACATCCACCGTTTCGCATTTCACCATCTCCACCGGCGTATCCCTGAGCCCGCCAATGAATGCGAAGTCGTCACTCTCGTGCGGTAATGCGGAGTTTGCACCGGCCAATATGAACTCCGGCGTCACACCGAACACGAAAACCATCGGAAACGGCTTCGCTTTCTCGTAGTCCCAGCTTGAGGACGGATCGTCTATCTTGCTTCCCCAGAATTTCTCCATACTGAAGGCATCGCCGGTGCCGCGGAAAATCCAGACAGAGCCCGTGTTCTTACCCGTTATCTCGAAGCGATGGTATGACAGGTTGTGCGCGTTCTCTGTTGGCTTCGAAATGCAAAGACTCGTAAAGTAGCGGCCTTCGGCAAAATCGGGCGCTCCCTGGCCATCCTGCGGATTCAGTCGCAGCGCGGGGATCAGTGAAAGGTCGGCATCGTCGCCTTTCAAAATCACTTCTTTGCACGGTGCTTTCTTCGCGTCGATGTAGACCGGGGGCACGCCACCCGATTTCAGTACCTGCATCATCTTCATTGCCGTTCCCGGCAACGCATTTTCTTCCGGTACGCCGAACGCATCGGCCATCCGCTTGTATGTGTGTCCTACGGTATTCGCCAGCACCGGGATATCGAATCCTTTCGGTTTCTCGAAAAGTATCGGTTTGTGGTTATTTTCGTAGTCGGCGCGGGCGATAAACGCGCCTATCTCGTCGAGCGTGTCTATCTCGACCGGAACGCGGAACAGTTCCCCTTTGCTGTCCAGATCGTCAAGAAACGCACGAAAATCAAAAGCACTCATTGCTCATCCCCCGATAGCGGATTCCTGGCATCAGTTTAACATTTTCGTATAGAACTCTTCTATATAGAAATGTTAAAGTGGCTTCCATGCGTCTCATCATTGGCATTTCCGGCGCAAGTGGCGCGATCTATGGCGTTCGTCTGCTTGAGACCTTGCGAGAGCAGGACGATGTAGAGACCCATCTCGTGATGTCATCCACCGGCCGCATGAACATCCAGATCGAAACGGACTGGAAGATCAAGGATGTGGAAAGCCTGGCGGACGTCGTTCATCGCAACAATGATGTCGGTGCAATGATTGCCAGTGGCTCGTTTCAAATCGACGGTATGATCGTCGCACCGTGCTCGATGAAAACGCTCTCGGCAATCGTCAATTCGTATGCCGATAATTTGCTTTGCCGCGCCGCTGACGTCATGTTAAAGGAGCGTAAGCGGCTCATCCTGGTACCGAGGGAATCACCGCTGCATTCGGGCCATTGCCGGCTGCTCTATCACGCCGCCAGGATGGGAATCGATATTGCGCCACCCATGCCCGCTTTCTATAACCGACCCCAGTCGGTCGACGATATCGTCAATCACACAGTTGGCCGGCTGCTGGACCTCCTCGGGCTGGAATCGGTACTGGTTAAGCGCTGGAGTGGCGTGAGCGGCGCCTGACTGCTACTAAGAAAGGAGAACAACATTGGCCATCCGTTATCTCAAGATCGTTTTCGTCATGTTCATTTCTTTGTTGTGCCTGTTCTATGCCGGCCAGAACGTCGCCAACCTTGAAGCTTGCTACCAGGCGTTCGCCTACGTGATGAGCATGGCAGATCACCAGGCATATCCGGACTCGTTCTTTCCGGCGATTCAGAATCCTGCCCTGATATGGCTTACGCTTGTCCTGATCGTCACGCTCGAATTCGCAGCAGGCTTGCTCGCGGCTAAAGGGGCGTGGGACCTCTGGAATGTGAGGAAATCACCTGCCGCCACGTTTAACGCAGCAAAGACATTCGCCCTTCTTGGCTGCGGTACCGGAATTGTGGTGTGGCTGGGCCTGTTCACAGTCTTCGGCGGCGCCTTGTTCCAGATGTGGGACACGGCCGTCGGCAGACAGTCTCTCGAGGGTGCGTTTCAGTTTCTCGGGGCATGCGCATTCATCTTTCTGATCGTCAACATGGCCGACGACTAAAGACATAGAAGGGACATTGGGGTCGCCGAAACTCAGGCAGCTATCTTCCGTCACGGACGCCAATTCCTGTGCCTCAAATAGGCGGGTTCGCTCCTAACTTCAAGTTCAACTAACCGTTCTGCGAGCCATTGGAACCACTCGGCCCAGGATGGTTGACTTTGTTCCTCACGAACTGTTTCGAGCCACGCGCAGATCTTGCGCCACATGACAACGGTCATTCCGCCCGCCAGCTCCTCGACCAGCGAGAATGGTGCTATCCGGCGAAAAACCAGGAGGCCCATAGCCTCGAACGTAGTAGTGACCAGGACGGCGGATTCTTCATACTCCGGTCCTTTTTCTCGTAGCTGCGCAGTTGAGATTCCATCGGGCAATAAGCGCAGCAGCGAGACTGCATGAGCCAGGTCCGCGCTGTAAAAAGATTGCATCAGGCGTGCGGCTACGGCGTCTTGCCGTCGCTTTTTACACTCCCGAAGTTGGAATGAACCAAAAATGAGGGCCGTAATAATTGAGCCGGCCCCAATGAGTTCGGCGAGGGCTGCCATTGTTTGTAAGTTGACTTCGAACATTTTGACGTCTCCCGACTGCTACTACATTTGTGATTGGTTTCCGGGTTTGTCGCCCTGCTATGTCAGAGCACCGGCGACTTGACCTATACGATAGGGCTCGCCTAAGATTCCCGTAAGATGGGTTTCAGACAAAACAGGTTCTTTTATGCCAAAAACGAGCAAATATGATGAAAAAGCCTGATATATCCCCGATTGACGTGATCATCATCGCCGTAGCCGAGACAGCAGGTTCAGCCCTGTATGGCATGCTGGACGTGCTGCTGGCAGCCGGAAACATCTGGCAGACGCTGGCCCGCACCGGGCCTGTCGAAAAGCTCTTCCGTGTCCGCATCCTCTCCCCGACAGGCGAACCATTCGTCTGCGGAAACGGCATTCCGATCAGCCCGGCGCTGTCGGTTAAGGAAGACCCAGAATGTCAGATAGTGATCCTTCCCGAACTCTGGCTCGGCCCAGACGAACATATGAAAGGTCGCTACCCGGAGCTAATGGACTGGATTCGCCGCCAGCATGAGAAGGGTGCCTCAATCTATTCGGCCTGCTCCGGCGCTGTGATGCTCGCCGAGACTGGCTTACTCGATGACTGCGAAGCAACGTCTCACTGGGGTTACCAGGATCTGTTTCGGAAGTACTATCCGAAGGTTCGATTTCGACCCGAGCCAAACCTGGCATTTGCTGATCCAACGGGACAAATTGTATCCGCCGGCGGAACGACGTCATGGCACGACCTCGCAATCCATATTATCTCGCGACACTGTAGTCCCGGAGAGGCCTTGCGGATTGCCAAGGTCTATCTGCTCAAGTGGCACGGCGAAGGGCAACTGCCCTACGAGACACTGGTGCGCAACAATCCGCACGCAGATTCAGTCGTGCGCACCTGTGAGAAATGGCTTGAAGATCACTACCAGGAACAGGGCGCAATACCGCGAGTGGTAGCGCTATCAAACGTACCCGAACGAACGCTAAAACGCCGTTTCAAAATTGCTACCGGTTCGTCTCTGATCGAGTATCTTCAGAATCTCCGTGTGGAAGAAGCGAAGCGTCTACTTGAAGCCGGAGAGATATCTGTCGACGAGATTAGTTTCGAGGTGGGTTATGAAGATCCGTCATTCTTCAGGCGCTTGTTCAAGCGACGGGCCGGGCTGACTGCGAGTCAGTATCGGCGCATGTTCAAACCAGTTCTGGCTGCTGCAGGGTGACATACGGACACAGGATCTCAAGTATCAAGCGTCCTCTTTATGTCTTCCATGTTCCAGGCTGGGAATGCCGCATCGATGATAAGTGAGAATTTCTGCCTGACATCGCCGCAAGTTTTTATCCCGGCATATGCGGCGTAGCGATTCAGATTAGCAATGACCTCCTCCAGGATCTGCTCCGGAGTGTCGCTCCACGATTGCTCGATTGACACCAGCGACTCCAGCACTTGCTGCTGCATCTTTTCCGCTGCGAATTCGACGGATTTGATTTCTTCGCGGAGCTGCATGCAGGCATCGGCTGGAACCGGCTCCGTATCGCATCCGGTGTGCTTCATCCAGGTCCTTGCAGATCGTAACGGCACCACGACATGATCGGCCCACAGTGTCGAAAATGCACTTGCTCTTGCGAACAGCTCTTCGTCGAACTGGCCAATACAAGCGCCGACCCAGCAGCAGTACAGCAGCATATTCACGTCCGCACCGTAGTCATTCTGCAGGGACAGGCAGGCGTCCGGCACACCATACGTTCGATACGTGCGAACAGAGAAATCCCAGAAGCCTTCGATTTCGCAGCTGGCTGCCATTTTTCAGGCCTCAGGGGCAACAGTCAGGACAATGCCGTCCAGGTCGTCCTGCCATTTAATCTGGCAGGCGAGCCTCGAGTTTGCCTGCGATTCGCTGCCCTCGCCCTCGAGCGTTGCGATCTCGAAATCCGTCTGTGGACTGAGCTTGCTGAGCCAGGGCTCTTCGATAAAGACGTGGCAAGTGGCGCATTGACAGGAGCCGCTGCACAGTGCCTCTATCGACAGGCCGGCCTGCCTTAGAATCTCCATCAGGCTGGCACGCTCTCGTGCCTCGAGTTCGTGCTTCGTGCCGTCACGGTCGGTAGCGAATATTTGTGCCAACGTTGCCTCTGACGCAGTCAATCAGGCGACCGACGCCTCAACGTTTTCGATATTTTTCGTGACACCGAAAATTTCGCCGCCTGGAAAGTAGTCGGACCATACGTACCAGAATATCTTGTTGTAATGCGGAATTGCCGAGAGCTGCCTGCCTTCGTATTGACCACTCATACACGCCCCGATGGCGGACCATTCGGAGCCGGTTTCCACATCGACAAAACGGTCGTCCTTATCCGACTTTTCGAAAGTCAGTATTGCGTCGCCGTCAACCCGTCGATCGAAGACCTGCATGAAGTCATCGAAGCAAAAGATCGCCAAACGCATGTCTGCGATCTGGTCATTGATTACTTTCCTGTCCGCGACCACGTCGACCGGATAAGCGCGCGACTGATCACCGGAAAGCAGTCCCAGCACAAGAGATTTCATCGGCAGACGCTGGTCGAGCTGGTGCTGCAACGGATACACCATGACCGGACTGGACGGGTCGATTACGTCGGCTCTGGCCAGCAGTTTCAGGTAAAAAACATCGCGCCATTCGACAGACCGCATCCATACGGGTGAGTCGGGGTAGAGATTCTTCCAGGTTTTCAGGCTGGTCATGACGGTTGGCACGGTAGACAGGGGATCATTGCTGCCCTCGAGCCGATTATGGATTTGCACAACCGAACAGCGGCTGCTTTTCTCATAGAAAACCATGTTATTGGCGAGTGCGGCGGTGATCGTGATATCCGGATTACTGAAATTACCCTCGAGGGCATACGACATCGAACTGTGCGCCAGTATGCAGTGCGTCATGATGAACGGTGAATCACCCTCGGTCTGATATACGATATGCGGCCGCCGCGCCAGGCGCGCGACGAACGCATACGGTTTGCCGTCACCGCCGACAACACCGACGATTTCCTCGTCCGGCCCGAATTTCTCAAGCGCTTCCTCGATTGATATGAATGTCGGCTTGCGAACAGGCCGAAACAGCATCTTCGCGTGCATCAGGAAACCGTAGATCAGCAACAATGATACTGCGACCATGGCGCCGATGACCGCGGTCGAATAGGCACCGGCCAGCGCACTTCGGTACGCGGCATAGACCAGCAGTGCCAGCGCCATAACGATTAGCGCGCCGGACTGAGAATAGATGTATCGGGCACCTGCAGGAGATGCAGCAATCCTGTTCGTCAGCATCAGAATCCCCAGCGTCCCGGGCAGGACGGCAAGCGCCGTCAGCAGCACCGCGATAATCGCAAGCACATCCGGCATGGTCATCTGGACACCTCCCTGTCGGTTACCCTGAGAAAATTGTACTGTACCGTACATTATTTTCCAACTGCGGGGGGGATTTCCAGGCTGATTCGATCCAGGAGCCGGCTCAGCTGCCGTTAGACTGGTGATATGCCTCGAGGAAACGGTCGACAACGTGGCGCGCCTTGACGCGAACCTCCTCTGCCGATGGCGCCGGGGCGTCCAGGTAAAGCTGGTCGATATAACGCTGGTGCATAAGCATGCCGCGAAAAAACTCGGAGGCCTCTTCGGCGCTTCTGATATCGATCAATCCCTTGTCAATCAGCGTCTCGAAGTAGTCTCGCAGCAGCGCGTGGCCGCGTAACGGGCCGCGCTCATAATACATGCGGGCGATATCCGGAAAACGATCACGCTCGGCAATGATCAATCCCATCAGCGCGCGGTGCTTGCGGGAAAACACAACCCGCAAGCGATGCTCGGCAAAATTCACTAACGTGTCACGAACATCGTCCAGCGACTTGAGTTCAGCACCCTCATGGCTCGTGACGATCGAGTCGACAACGGCACGGAACAAATCCGCTTTTGTTGGGAAAAAACTGTACAGAGTTGCTTTGGAACCGCCGGATTTTTGCACGATGGCATCGATCGACGTCTCACCGTAGCCCACTTTCAAAAACAGCTTCGTCGCAGCAGCAAGAATTTTGACCTTCCTCTGTTGGCCACGTGATGAAGCAGGAGCAGGCTTTTTGCTGGTTTTTTTGCCCGTCCGTCTACTTATTTTATTTTTTTGCGCCGCCAAGGATCCGGGCCTGTTCAGAAAAGTCGATCAGGTTTCGGGTGTTGCTCCACTCCTACCGTAACAGATGACAGTGCCGGTTTCGCCTTCGGTCGCCGTTAACAAGATCAAACCCTCGCCGTCAGAGCGGCAACGCCGTCTCGAACTTGATCTGCCTCAATGCAAAATCGGAGTGAACCTGGGAGACACCCGGCGCATTGAATATGACGTTTTCCAAAAAATGGTCATAGGCGGCGACACTCGGTATGGCCACACGCAGCATGATATCTGCAGAGCCGGTTGTGAAAAAACATTCCATGACTTCCGGTTGCTTCCGCATCAATTCGGCGAATTCGTCGCTGGAGGCCTTGGAGTGGCGCGCCATCGAAACATGTGCGAATACAGTTTCGCCGATGCCGACTTTTTGGGAATCCAGAACGGCCGTGTAGCGCAGAATAACACCGGCTTCCTCGAGCCCCTTTACCCGCCGCCAGCAGGCTGACGGCGACAGCCCGACCTGTCGGGCCAGGTCCTGGTTTGTCAGCCGCCCGTCTGCCTGGAGGGCCTGCAAGATGCTGCGCTCGTAGTGATCGAGCGGCACCGCTTTGGACTGTGATGGTGTTGTCATTCGGAACAATCCTATCGTAAAATAGACAGTTGAAGAAAGGCTATTCCGATTTTAGCCGGTAAATCGAAAAAAAAGAAAGAAATTTGCGCGAAAATCGGCGTAAGCTGCTTCTTATCAATGACTTAAATCCGCCGAGACCAGCCATGATCCCAGATACCACCAGCCCAGCCGCCTCGACCATCATTCCCGACGGAGAGAGCCTGACCGTCGATTCGCTCTTGGACATCGCACGCGACCCCACGATCCAGGTAGAGCTTACGCCCGAGATTCGGAAGCGTGTGATCGCCTCACGTAAATTGCTCGACGAATTCGTGGATGCCGGCCGTGTCATTTACGGTGTCACGACGAGTGTTGGTGGGTTTGTTAACTGGCTGGTCCCACCGACTCATGCCGAAGAGACGCAGAACAACATCATGCGCTCGGTCCAAACCAATGTCGGTGCTTATCTTGACGACCACTATGTGCGCGCTGCGATGCTCGCCCGAATTAACTCGCTCGGCCGCGGTTACTCTGCCATCTCGATTGGGAATCTCGAAAAATATGTCGCGATGTACAACCGCGGCATTTTGCCCTGCATTCCCGAAAAAGGATCCCTTGGCGCAAGCGGTGACCTCGGGCCGCTGGCGTGTATTGGTCTCGTCGGCGCAGGTCAGTGGCGCGCGAAGTTCGATGGTGAAGTTATGCCCGGTGCAGAGGCAATGAACAAAGCCGGCATAGAACCGATGAAACTCAGTTACAAGGAAGGGCTGGCGCTCATCAACGGCACGTCGGTGATGACCGCCATCGCCGCATGCCTTGTTGCGGAAAGCAAGAGCCTGATCAAGGCATATACACTGGCGAGCTGCCTGAGCCTGGAAGTGCACAAGGCCAAAATCATGCCATTTCATCCGGCGGCGCATCGGCAAAAACCACATGTGGGGCAAAAACAGATCGCAGAGTGCATTTACGACACACTCGCCGACAGCAAGATGATCGTTCAGGACGAAGAAACGGAAAAATGGCTGAGAAGTCTTGCCTCCGATAAACCCACTGGTCTCGACCAACAAATCGAAGACGTCTATTCAATCCGTGGGACACCGCAGATCCTCGGACCGGTGGTAGACACCACAGTGTTCGTACAACAAACCGTCGAGACCGAAATCAACTCGTCAAACGATAATCCCCTGGTTGTCGTCGAGGACGGCGAAGTAGTACATAACGCAAACTTTCATGGCCAGTACATCGCCAATGCCATGGACCAGCTGGCTATCGTGCTGGTGAACATGTGCAATCTATCGGATCGCCGCAACAACCGCTTGCTCCATCCGAGTCTCAACGGAAGCCTGCCGCCGTTCCTGGTCAAGGAGAACGCCGGCGTGCGCATGGGGCTTATGGGTGGCCAGTTCCTCGCGACCTCACTGACCGCCGAAATTCGCCAGATGTGCATGCCGATGTCCATTCAGACTCTGCCGTCCACCGGTGATTTTCAGGATCATGTCAGTTTCGGGATGGTTGCGGCCCGGCGGACACGGGATATCCTGGATAATGCTCGTCATATCCTTGCGTATGAGTTGATTTGCGCTTGCCAGGCCGCAGATCTTCGCGGCGTCGATGAACTCAGTTCGGCGACCCGCGCACTGTATGAGATGGTACGCAAACACGTGCCTTATCTTGATCACGACGAACCCCTCACTGATCACATTGAAGCGATTGCGGCCATGTTTGCCAGTGGCGAGTTATTGAAAGCAGCACCGCAGGAGGTCAAAGCCTACAACTGGTAAGGTGTCTGACATGACATCTGCGATTCATGCAGCCTATCTTGAGCGTACCCGATCCAGCGCCGGTAGTTACGCGCGCGCGTGCGAACTCATGCCTGGTGGCACCTCGCGTCAGGCTGCTTTCTGGAAGCCCTATCCCCTGACGATCAAGCGTGGTGAAGGCGCGTACTTCTGGGACGTTGACGGCCACCAGTACCTTGATCTGATCAACAACTATACGGCGATGGTCCACGGACACGCTTATCCCCCCGTTGTCGAGGCAGTGCGAAAGCAGGTCGGCGATGGGACCGGCTGGGCTGCCGCCAACGAACCGCAGAGCCGTCTCGCTGCACTGATCGTCGATCGTGTGCCGTCCATCGAGCAGGTTCGCTTTACCAATTCCGGATCCGAAGCCGGCTCTCTCGCTTTCACCATCGCCCGGATAATTACCGGCAGAACAAAATTGTTGATGGCCCGTTATGGCTATCATGGTTCGCTGCTCGAGTTCGAAATCGGGTCCTTCGGCAGCGAGGGGCCGCTTACGCATCTGGCAAGCTACAATGACCTGGCGGATTTCGAGGCCGTACTTGACGAGCACGGTGACGACATCGCCGCAGTTTTTCTCGAGCCAGTACAGGGCGCGGGCGGCATTATCGAGGGTGAGGCAAAATTTCTGCACGGAGTCAGGAAATCGGCACACAAGGCTGGCGCATTGTTCGTGCTCGACGAAGTGCTCACGTTGCGATTCGGCACGGGTGGATGTCAGGCCGGTCTTAATATTGAACCGGACCTGACGATGCTGGGCAAGATCATCGGTGGCGGGTTTCCCGTCGGTGCAGTGGGCGGCCGCGCAGACGCACTGCGAATATTTGATCCCGATGATATGAAAGTTTTTCATTCCGGCACGTTCAACGCGAACCCGGTAACGATGGTTGCGGGAGAAATATCATTGCTCGAGCTTACCGCCGAGCGCATCGAGCGAATGGACAAGCTGCGCGAATCGCTGCAGTCGGGGCTCGCCGATCTGGCGAAGAAGCATGGCCTGCCTTTGGCGACGAACCACTATGGTTCCTGCCTGAACATCTATTTCAGCGAATCGGTTCCCGAGTCGTCTGTTGTCCGTGACGACGAGGAGGCGATAGAGCGATTTCATGTTGCATGCATGAATCACGGATTGTTTATTGCGTCTCGGGGCATGATTGCGCTGTCTACGGTTATCGGGGAAGACCACATTGCCGAGGCGATCGAACGCGCCGACGCCGCGATGGGCGACGTAGCGGCCGAGATCAGCTGAACAGAATGGCCGGGCGAGCAACACCAGAATTCGCGCCTGCGCGGGTCGATGTTGAACAACTGCAAGGAGGCGGCCTCATTCTGCGCTCGCCATTGAAACTCGAATCCTATGCCGCGAACATCTGCTCGTACCTGGTCGATTGGGAGGAACAGGCGCCGGAACGGACATTTCTTGCAGAACGTTCGGTAACGGGCAACTGGCGAAACGTCACCTATGGCGAAGCCCTGGCGTCCGTTCGCGCACTGGCGCAGGCGCTGTTGACCCATGGCGTGAGCGAAGACCGGCCGGTCATGATTCTCTCTGATAACAGCATCGAGAACGGTCTGCTGCAACTTGCGGCGATGTTCACGGGCTTTCCCGTGTCGCCTGTTTCTCCGGCCTACTCGTTGATGTCGAGCGATTTCGGCAAACTCAAGCACGTTTTTGACCTGGTCAGGCCGAAGCTCGTGTATGCCTCCAATGGCGAACTGTTTAACGATGCGCTGATGGCACTGGATCTCGATGGCGTTACGCTTGTAGTGAAGGAGGGTGTTCCGGCCGGAATCGAGGCGGTGCCAATAGACGGACTGCTGGCAACGAAACCGACTTCTGCCGTCGATGCGGCGTTCTCCCGGGTGGGTCCGGAAACAGCCGCGAAAATCCTGTTTACCTCCGGATCAACCGGAATGCCGAAGGGTGTCATCAATACGCAGCGGATGATGTGTTCCAACCAGCAGGCAATCACTCAAGTCTGGCCGTTCATCACTCGTCGCCCGCCGGTCCTGGTCGACTGGCTACCCTGGAATCACACCTTCGGCGGAAACCATAATTTCAATTTGATTTTGCGAAACGGCGGAACGCTTTATATAGATGCCGGCAAACCGGCACCGGGGATGTTTCAAACCACGGTAGATAACCTGCGTGAAATTTCGCCGACCATTTATTTCAACGTCCCCCGCGGCTTTCAGATGTTGGCGCCATATCTGGAGCAGGATGCAGAGTTTCGTGATCACTTCTTTTCGAACCTCGACACAATATTTTATGCAGCCGCTGCGCTGCCGCAGGACCTCTGGGAACGATTCGAGAAACTGTCGATCGCGGCACTTGGCAAGAAGATCGCCATGACCTCCGCCTGGGGCCTGACTGAATCCGCGCCGCTCGCCACAGGCGTTCACTTTCCCATTGCCCGCGCGGGCGTAATTGGCCTGCCAGTGCCGGGAACCGAACTCAAGATGCTACCGAGTGCCGGCAAGCTGGAACTGCGCTTGCGCGGACCCAACATTACGCCAGGATATTTCCGGCGCGATGATCTGACTCAGGAAGCCTTTGACGAAGATGGCTTCTACAGGACCGGCGATGCCGGAAAGTTTGCCGATCCGGACAATCCGTCACAGGGAATCCTGTTCGATGGTCGTGTCGCCGAAGACTTCAAGTTATTGACCGGCTCATGGGTCAGCACTGGCATGGTCAGGGTCGCCGCGATTTCCGCGTGCACCAGGCTCATTCAGGACGCCGTGGTCACGGGCCATGATCGCGACGACATCGGCTTGCTGATTATTCCGAATGTTGCAGGAATAACGAAGATCGCCGGCCTCGGCCCCGACACTTCCCTACCGGACCTGTTGAGCCACAGAAAGGTCAGGCAGACATTGCGCGATGACCTGGCCGCTCATAATTTGCGGAACCCGGCCTCCAGCACACGCATCTCCCGGGTTCTGATACTGACTGAAGCCCTCGACATCGATGCCGGTGAAATCACGGACAAGGGCTACGTCAATCAACGCGCCGTACTTGAGCGGCGGCACGTCCTTGTGGAGCAGCTCTACAGTAACGATGCCGAAGTAATCCTGATCGATAGTGGTACTGACGGATGCCTGAAGACAGCCGCAGACACCTGACGACCGGGCCCGCAACGGAGAACATCACATGACTCAGACAGGTGTTACTGATCGTGATCCACAGGATGTGGTGGAGCTGGCGCTGGAGTGGCGCCAATCGGGAAAATCCGTCGCGCTGGCCACGGTCGTTCAGACCTGGGGTTCGTCACCCCGGCCTGCCGGCAGCAATCTCGTAATTGCCGATGATGGTTCTTTCGAAGGATCGGTCTCGGGCGGTTGTGTCGAGGGAGAGGTAATCCTCGCCGCGAAGGAAGTAATCCGCAACGGCAGGCAACAGATGCTGGAGTTTGGTGTCACTGATGACGAAGCCTGGCAGGTCGGATTGGCCTGCGGCGGCCAGATCCAGATTCTGGTGGAACCTGTCGAATGAAACGCGAAATGCTCGAGAGGCTGGTCACGGCACGTCGGAAGAATCAGTCTGTGGTGCTGCTGCGTGGACTGACCAGCGGATGCCAGGTGCTGATTGATGACACGGGTACTTTTGGCGACACGGCCGATGTCCCCGATGAGCTTCTGCAACGTGCCAGAGACGCGATGCGCCGTGATGGCGCCGTGACACTTGAGATTGCAGAGGAGCGCTACCTGCTGCAGATATTTTCGTCACCGCCTCGGCTTATCATCATAGGCGCCGTGCACATCGCGCAGGCGCTGATCCCGATGGCCCGTATTGCCGGGTATAAAGTGACTTTGATCGACCCCCGCACAGCCTTCGCTTCCTCCGAGCGTTTTCCAGACACGGACATCAGCAACGAGTGGCCTGAGAAAATAATGCCCGGTTTGTCACTGGATGGCCGCACTGCCGTTATCACGCTTAGTCACGACGCCAAGATCGACGAGCCGGCACTGAAAGCCGCGCTGGAGTCCGAGGCATTCTATATCGGGGCCCTGGGCAGCAAGAAAAATCACGCCAGGAGATTGAAGCGACTTGCCGAACACGGTTTCAGCGCAGCGACGCTGGCGCGTATCGCCGGTCCGATCGGCTTACCACTGGGTGGACGATCACCGGCTGAGATTGCCATCTCCATACTCGCGCAGATCATCCAGTCTCGCTATTGCCATAAGGAGCATATGTAATTTGGGGTCGCCCGTCAGGACGGGCTCCTACCCGGACGTCTGTTAGCAAAGTTGGAGCCCGTCCTGACGGGCGATAATCGAATTACGGGACAGCAGTGGGTTCGACCCCGGTTACGGCGTTGCGCGATCGCCGGTTTCTGTGTTCACGTATGTGCTGAGCTTCTCTACCAGTGCCTGGTACCTGGCGACCTCGCCGCTTTTTTCATCCTCAGCAAGGATTCGCTCAAATTCCCGTGACACTTGCTGCATTTCGTCGTCCGCCAGCACCTGGTCAGCCATGGGAAACAGCACATTGTCTTCCTTCAAGATGTGTTCACGCAGGAGATTGACGTAGTCGAATGCGTTACGGATGACGTCCACCGATGCCCCTGTATCGCCGGTCTTCATCTGTTCTGCTGCAGACCGGAACCCGGCTGTAAATCGCCGGCCCTCCTCGTGCTCATGCCGCATGACTGCGACAGGGCCCGTGTCTCCAGGCATACCTCTCGCAGTCATCGCTATAAACAGGATATCTTCTTCTTTCCTGTGGTGGCTGCCATCTGCAAATCCCGCCACGAAATCCGCCGCGTCGATGAAAAAGTCGGGATCGATTTTTTCGCCATTTTCGAGTCGACCGGCAGCCTCTTCCAGGTAATCCAGAACCTGCTCGATCAGGCGATGCTCTTGCATGAGTATTTCTGTCGCTTTCATTTCTTATCATCCACCGTATCGGATCGCAAAACCTGATCCGCGGGGCAGGTGCTGCTTTTCGGTTCGGCCACGCTGGTCAGCGGACATTCAACGGATTCCTGGCCCATGTCGACCGCAAGGGCGGGCCGACCGGCATCATATTCGTGCAGGTCCTTCGACGGCACGCCATGCTCTGCCTGCAACAGTTTGTCGTGGCGGAACGCACCCCAGAGCGCGGCGCCAATCGCTCCGGCATATATCGAGTCCGGATGGCTGACTATTTGGACTTTCAGTTTCTGTTCGACAACTTGTTCCTTCATCGCTTCAATCAGACCTTCATCGACCGCAAGCCCGCCGGTCAGTAACGCGATCCCCTCCCGCGCTTTGATCGACTTCAGCAGTTTGACGAGCCGGCTTGCCATTGCGATATGAATACCTTTCAGGATGTTCGCCGTGCTGATGCCACGTGAAATCATATTGATCACATCGGTCTCGGCCAGGACGGCACAGATGCTGCTCACGGTTTCGGGGTTATCGGCGGTCCTGGAAATCTCGCCGACCTCCTCCAGCGCCACGCCCAGGTACCGGGCGATGTTTTCGAGAAACTGACCCGACCCTGACGCACATTGGCTGGTCATTTTATAGGTCAGCACTTTGCCGCGATCATCGGTCGCGATAGCTCTTCCATGCAGGGCCCCGATATCGATAACGGCATTGATACCGGGATGGAGATAGGTGGCACCTTTTGCATGGGTCGTCATCGAGTAAAAATGGCCTGTGCGAAACGAGATATTTTCTCCATCGCCCGTGGTCGCCACATAGTCGACCTGTTCAGGATCCAGATCGAGATCGGCCAGTATCCGCTCATATCCTTGCTTCGCCAGGACCAGAGGATCACGTCTGCGAATGCGATCCGTATTTCTGGCAAGCCATTTCGTTTCACCATCGGATACGTCGAACAATACAGCCTTGACCGCACCGGTCCCCAGATCAATCCCTGCTGCGATCGTCATGTGAGGTCCCTCATTCAGTGCACAATCGTGCGCTGCGCAAACGTGGCCGCGCCCAACGCGCCTGTATAAATCGAGTCCGGGTTTACGTTCATCGTGACTTCACCATAGTTCTCGTGAGCAAGTTCCTTGAGCACGGCTACCGCGGCCTCGTTCTTTGCTACGCCACCTGTGAATG
>Ga0255052_10001605_pt1 | contig 16881 bp, 12 predicted proteins | sample JV7_2_21_MG_FD_188632 | JGI IMG/M metagenome (GOLD analysis project Ga0255052, IMG submission 188632) | Seawater microbial communities from Jervis Inlet, British Columbia, Canada - JV7_2_21 | ecosystem: Environmental > Aquatic > Marine > Inlet | place: Canada: British Columbia | collected...
TGTGGTCGAGGCCTAGACTGGAAAACTCCTCCACCGGGAGCAGATCACCGATTTTCAGCCGAAGAACGAGCGCAAGCTCGAAGAGTACACCGATATGTTCACCGATCTGTACACCCTCCAGAATCGGCTGGTCGGCATCTTCGTGCCGCGGGCGGTGCAGGTCAAACGCGCGCTGTATGCGGATTGAATTGGTAGCTGACCGTTGCGGAGGATTGAATTTGACGAACGGGACATTAGTCATGAGGCCTTGCGGAGGTGAGAGATGAGATCGTGGACCACGGCGTTGATTGCCATCCTGCTCGCGGCTGCGCCGGCGGCTGCACAGTTGAACCCCTACTACCCGTACATCGGCGGCAAGAACAAAGTCCGTTGGGACAAGTTTGTCTGGTACACCTATGACACGCCGCACTTCAAGATCTCCTACTACGACCGCACCGAGCCGATGCTGGAAAAAGTAGCCTCCTACGCTGAGAGCGCCTATGACGATATCGCCCGCAAGTTGAACTTCCAGATCCTCAAGCCGGTGCCGATGATCATCTACGCCACCCACGCCGAGTTCGAACAGACCAACATCATCGTCGGATTCATACCCGAGGGTGTCGGGGCGTTCGCGACGCCGGTACGGAACCGTATGGTGCTGCCGGTGGATCTGCCGGACAGCGAGCTCCAGGCTTTGATCCAACACGAGCTGACGCACATCTTCCAGTACGAAATCTACTTTGGCGGCAGACGAGGTCGCGCCATCTACGCACGCCCGCCGACGTGGTTCATGGAGGGCATGGCGTCCTTTTTTGGAGACGACGAGACCTCGCGCGACGAGATGTACATGCGCGACGCCGCACTATCCGACCAGGTGCCGTCGATCATGCGGCCGCCTGGAGGGTTCATGGCCTACCGATGGGGCCACAAGGTCTTCGAGTACATCGATGAAGAGTGGGGCGAAGACGTCGTCCGGGAGTGGGTCTTCGCCTTTCGTGGAAATTTTGGCGGTCAGATCGGCCGGCCTCTGGCCAGGGTCCTCAATATGGAGCCCGAGGAGTTTGACGCTGCCTTTCGAACCTGGATGAGGAGGAAGTACCAGGCGTATGCCGACCGCGGCGTTCCGAGCGAGTTCGGGCGCAAGTTCAGAGTGCCCGGTTTCACCAACTCCAACCAGACGTCACCCGCGATTTCGCCTTCCGGGGATCTGGTGGCCGCCTTCACGACCTACAAGAACGATGTTGACGTCGCGATCTTCGGGTTGCCGGATCGCAAGCTTTACAAAAACCTCACCAAAGGCCTGACCAACAAATACCGCTACCTCGTGGCGCAGGGGTTGACTGTCGGACCCGCCGAGGGTCGAGACCTCGCGTTCTCGCCCGACGGCAACTACGTGGCGGTTTTCGGCCGCACCGAGAGGGTGCGCTCCCTGCTGCTCCTCGACGTCCGCAAAGGCGGCATCGCGAAGAAGTACAAAATCGAGTTGCCGGTTGATCAGGCAGCCCAACCGGCCTACTCGCCGGACGGACGGATCATCGCTTTTAACGCCGTCTCCAACGAGCAGTACGACATTTTTCTCCTCGACCTCGAGACGGGAACAGTCTCCAACCTCACGAACGATCCGGCGTACGATGCATCTCCGACGTTCTCACCCGACGGAACCAAGTTGGTCTACACCTCGAACATGGGCGCCAACGGCAAGCTGATCGGCCTCGATCTGGCGGATCCGTCCAAGCGCGAGCAGCTCACATTTGGCCCCGGCGAGGACGAGGGCGCTGCCTTCTCACAAGACGGTGAAAGGCTCTATTTCGCGTCTGACCGCCTGGAAGGAGTCTTCGATATCTATCGCATGGACCTCGATACAAGGGAGCTTTCGCGCCTCACGGACGTCATCGGAGGAGCCATCAATCCGGTCGCGGCCGACACACTCGAGGGAGAGCGGGTCGGTTTTCAGGCGTACTCCAACGGAATCTGGGGTCTCTACGGCGCCGATGCCGGCCAGGGTGAATACGTGGGTATCTCCGAGCCACCGTCTCTGGAGGTGAAACTCGAGCCGTTCGTGCCGGCTGTCAGCGTGGCAGTCGATCCCGAAAAGGGCAAGAAGGTCAAACGACGCAAGTTCTATCTCGAGGATGCGGGCGCCTTTATCGGGGTCGATACCACGAACTCGATCCTGGGCCAGGCCTACATCACGCTCGCCGATCAATATGGTGACCGTCGCATCCAGATCTTCCTCGATAGTATCGATACCTTTTCCAACTTCATGGTCAGTTACTACAATCTGGAGCCCCGGATTCAGTGGGGTGTCAGCGTTTATGATTCACGCCAGTTCTACATTGCCGGTTACGACCCGTTGTCGTTCCGACCGGAATCCAGACAGCAGCTCTACCGGTATTCGGCTGCGGAGTTTTCAGTCCAGTACCCACTCAGCACCTTTTTCCGGCTGACGGCCCGGGGCGGTTATCTGGACCGCCGCTACGATCGGCCAGTCGGTCAGGATCCCGACACAGGAAATCTCATTACGGTGGCGAGTCAGAACAAATCGCCGTTCATCGGCGTCGGTGCTGCCGGTGACACCACTTTTTGGAAGCGTTACGGCCCCCACAAGGGCACACGGTGGGAGACGCGTCTGTACTACGCCTATGACACCGACGACGGTGGCGCGTTGACGAAAAACGTCGAGTTCGACGGGCGTTACTACGTGCCGACCTCGGCGCGAACCGAGTTCGCTTTCCGAACATGGGTCGGCTGGGCCGACGGTAACCAGCCGTGGATTTACTCGTTTGGTGGAATGGACACCATGCGCGGATACCCCACGTATTCTCTCTCGGGCAACCGTGCCGCCTTCGCAAACCTCGAATGGCGCTTTCCCCTCGTCGACCGCATGGATCTCGCCTTCCTGAGGCTTGGTGGCATCCGGGGGCGGATCTTCCTCGATGTTGGTGCGGCCTGGTATGTCAACTCCGACGGAGAAGAGTTCAACATGTTTGGACAGCCGGGCTTCAAATTCTGGGAGGATCGGATTCTGAAGGACGGCGTGTCGTCTTACGGCGCCGGTATAGACATCTATATGTTCGGGCTGCCGATGCACTGGGATTGGGTCAAGATCTGGAACTTCGATGAGGCCTTGACCGGGTGGAGGACCGACTTCTGGATTGGAGCACGATTCTAAGTCCGTCTCCGTGCCCGATGTGTGAAGTCTGACCGTATGATCGTTTCGGGCACGGAAACGGAGACGGAGACGGGCACGGATTGAGATCCTTCGACTCCGGCGTCACGTCGTGACGCCTCTGCTCAGGATGACGTGCCGACTGGGCCGGCAGGGCCGGCCCGTCGTTACGTCACTTCCCCGGGTAGTACCCCGAGATGGTATTGACGATGGCGTCGGTGTTGACCGTCACCTCGATCTTGCGAAACTCTTCGGGTGGTTTCTCTGAAGGCGAGGGGTACCACAGAAGGTACTGCGAACGCAGGAGCTCGGCGATGCGGGCGTAGACCGCCGGCAGTTCGTCGACCTGTTTGGGGAAGAACGCCTCGCCTCCGGTCTCCTTTGCCAGACCCTTGAGGATTTTTCGGCTCGAAAAGTCGAGTCTTCCGACCCCGAGGCCGATCGAAAAGATCGGGATGCGCATGGTGTGGGCAAAACGTTCCGCGACCTTCCAATCGGTGCGAGACGTCGTGTCCTCTCCGTCGGTCAACAGCACCACTGCCTGTCGCCCACGTCGTCCTCGGAACTGCTCCAGTGACCGAACGACCGCGTCGTGCAGCGAGGTGCCGCCCTCCGGGGTCACGGTGTCGAGGTCACCGACGAGAGCCTTGATATTGTCCGTCCAGTTGACCTGCACCTTCGCGTCCCATGAAAACCGGATCAGCACCGCCTGGTCACCCTCCTCGAGGAGCTCATCCGTAAAGCCGCGGACGGCGCGCCGAACTTTCGGAAAATCTTCGATCATCGACCCCGAGGTGTCGACTGCGATAGCAAGTGACAGGGGCAGGTCGGCGGTGGTACCGAATCCTTCAATCTCGACCTGTTCCTCGTCTTCATAGACCGTGAAGTTTTCGAGCTCGAGCCCGATCACCGGCATGCCATTCTCTTTGAGCACCACGACCGGCAGCTCGACCAGTTCGACCCGCACTGAACCGACGAAGCCACCGCCGCCGCCGAGGGTGTAGACCGCATCGCCGCGGGAGCCGTCGGCATCCACGACCTCGGCAGAGAGGATGGCGGCGCCCTGCAGCTTGGCCACCGGCACCTCGATAACGCATGGACAGGTCGCCCAACGAGCGATCATCTCTGCGTCGAGATGGAGGCTGACCTGATGGACTTCCTTTTTACCGGTAGTTGTCGCAACAGTAATGGCCCGGCGGCCGTCTCTGATTGACGACTCGGGGGCGAGGAGAATCTGGACGCCGATCTGACCGGACGGGTTGTTGAGGACGATCGCGTCCTCGCCGAGGTAGTTCCCTTCAGCATCGAGCGCCACTGCTCGAATCTCCGTCCGCCGGATGATGTCGCCGAGCGGGATCGAGACCGTCCATGGGGCGCGGTTACGACGCCCCATTGCTTCGCCGTCATGGGAGAACGCAACTGAGGCCGTGTCTTCGGGCGCCTCGACCTCCAATTGGACGGCACCGAGACCGCCGAGGTTGGGTGGTGGCTTGAACGACACGCCACCTTCGCGGGGCGGCGTGAGATCGAGGGCGATGGCATCCACGGGTGCGCCTTCGGGAGCTTCGAACGGAGTGTCGATCGGCAGAACTTCGATCTCTCCGAGCCACACCCCGGAGGCGGTGCCGTTGAGGTTGGCGATACCGATTTCGAGAATGTAGACTCCGGGATCCCATTCACGGTAGAGCATCGCACTCCCGTCGGGCTCGAGCACGACCACTCCGCGTTGCCGGTCGATGATTTCATCGCCCTTACGCAACGTCGTTACCGCCCTCACCCGCTCACCGGCCCGTTCACGGTCTTCCGGCGCGATCTGGAACACGATCCCCATCACAGTTCCGTCGCTGCCGTTACCGAGGGCTTCGGCGTGACCGGTGAGGGCGAGAGGTGTGGGTTGAGCGTGCGCGTTGGCTGTAGCGAGTAACAACAGTATCGGGATCATCTGTCGAAGCTTCATTTATTCACCTCGGAGTCGTGTGACGGCAACCGGAGGTCATTATGCCGTACCTCAGGGGAACAGAATCACAAGAACTGTTAATCCGCATATCTCACCGGGTTTCGTCGCGAGGCCGGCGAGGCGCCGTGCCCAGTGGGGTTTTCGACCCGAGGGGCGCGGAGCGCGTACTTGCGGTACGTCGAGCACCCTGAGGCGAGAAAACACCGCTGGGTGCGATGCATCGCCGGCCGCAGCAGAAAGCTGGTGAGATATGCGGGTTGATCCCTGAATGATCTCGTCAGCGGACCTCGATCGGCCGACGATCCAAAATTTCGTTGTTTGTCCCGGAGACATACCGAACAACGTACTTCCCGGCCTCGAACGGCGCCGCCAGGGTCACCGGACTGCCGAGGTCTGTGTAGGACCAGTCAAGGTGTTTCTTGGGCCCGGAGCGCGCGTGGGCGACGGTGATGAAATCTCCCTTTCCGGAGGAGGCCCCGCTCCAAGTCACCTCGAAGCGGGTGCCCGCCTCGACCACGCGTGGAACCTCGAGCGTGACCTCCACGGCCACAACCGCCAGAGTTTGGCGCGCGAGTACCTCGCCGTCCGCAGCGCGGACATAGCGGATTTCGTAGTCTCCCGGCGTGATTGGGGTGGTGAGGATGACGGGGTTGCCACTCGTGGTGGGCGAAAAACTCCGATACTGCTCGTCGAGCTCATCGTGGGTGGCAATGCTCAGGAAATCCTGTGCCGCGTCGGGCCCAGTCCAGCCTACGCTGATGTCTTCGCCCGGCACAGCCATCGTTGGCCCTTCAAGGGTCGCGAGAATCTCGAAGACCTCGAGACTGGCCCGGGCGACTGATCGGCCCCGGCGGGACCGGTAGCGCACCACATAATCGCCGGCGAGATCGGGTGCGTTGACGGTAACGGGCCCGCCACCGATAGCCAGGATGCAGAGCACATCCTCTCTTCCGTCATCTCCCGCGTATTCGACAATGATGTGGTCACCGGGCAACCCATCTCCACTCCAGGTCAAGGTCATCGACGTCTGAATCTCGGCACGTTCCGGGGCTTCGATGGTCACCCTTCGGCGACCGGTCTCGAACTCCAATTCCCCCAGCAACTGCTGAATGCCGGACCCGATGTCACGGGTGAACTGCACCTCGAGATCGTTCGGAAAGTCGGGGAGCGGGAGGGTTACCTCGCCGGCAGGATCGGTGACTGGAGTTCGTACCAGATACTGGCCGACAGGCGCTCCAGCGGTTGTCACCGCCACAGAGTTTGTGCCGGGTGGGGCTCCCCAGTATTGGATGTGCGCCTCGCCACCCGCGGGCGGACGTTCTGGATTTACCTCGAGAGTTACCGGCTGTGTGGGAGAGAGGGCAACTTCAAGCGTTTCTTGAGTGCCGAGGTGAACGATGTCGTCGAGCACGACCGTTGCGACCTCAGGTCCTTCGATTCTGGCTCGGTAGCGGCCGGGCGCAAGCCGAATCTCCACCGCACCCTCGACGATAGGCGTGGAAGTCTCCTCGCCGACGTACCTGTCGACCATGTAGAGGGTCGCTCCATCCACCGGTTTTTCGCCGCGCGTGATCATGAGTTCGATCCACTCCGCTCGACTCGAAGCAGATGTCTGTGGCGCCGCTGCCCACCGCAAGGTGTCGAGGAGCTTTTTCGGATCGTTGATGTTTCTTGTCGGTGTCGAAAGGACCAATGAGTTCGCCACCTTCTGATCCATACCGAGACCGATGATCCGTATTTCGATGGGATTCTCTGCCTCGGAGAGACTTTCGAGAAGAGCGGAGATGTCTCGATGGCACTGATCGGCGCCGGAGGTGAGGATGACAATTCGTTTTTCGCCATCCGCGCTCGAGAGATCTTCAGCGGCCTCTTCCACAGCGTGCACGAGAGCCCGCCCGCCCCGGAATTCGAGGTTCGCCAGAACCGAGGACCAGTGGGTGGGATCGACCGGGCCATTGGCGATGAGGCTATCGGAGTCTGTACAGCCGGAGTCCTCCGTGATGTCGGAACGGCCGCCGACCGTTCGCAGCCCGAACTCGAATTTTTGTCCGCCGGCGGCCGGAGAAACGACGAAGGCGTCGATGGCCGATCGGACGGCCACGATTCGTGGAGTGCCGTCCGGGAACGAATCCCACATTTCCATTGAGGTGTCGAGGACGATTTCGACGCGTTCTGCGCCGTGACAGAGGCCGGTCGCCAGCAGCAGGCAAAATCCGAATGTAGTGATGTGAAGTCGTCTCACGGTTCGAAGTTTAGCCCAGAAAGAACCGCCCACCGTTTGGTGGGCGGTTTCGAGAGTCGATATGGTGATCTGACCTAGGTTTCCTTGAGCGCTGCCAGGAGTTCGAGCATCGCCTTCTTGCCGTCGGAGAAGAACATCAGGGTGTTGTCGGCGGCAAAGAGGGGGTTGGGGATGCCGGCGAAGCCCGGGCTCAGGCTGCGCTTGATGATCACCACGGTACGGGCCTTGTCAACGTCGATGATCGGCATACCGGCGATGGGGCTGCCGGGGTCCGTACGGGCCACCGGGTTGACCACATCGTTGGCGCCGAGGACGATGGCCACGTCCACCTGTTCCATGGTCGCGTTGACCTCGTCCATCTCCTTGAGCTTGTCGTAGGGCACGTCGGCTTCGGCGAGGAGAACATTCATGTGTCCGGGCATGCGTCCGGCCACCGGGTGAATGGCGTACTCCACCTCGATGCCCTTGTCCTCGAGGAAGTTGGCGACGTCGCGGACCGCGTGCTGCGCTTGCGACACCGCCATGCCGTAGCCGGGGACGATCACCACCCGCTGTGCCACCTCGAGGGTCATGGCCACCTCGTCGGCCGAGGCCGCCTTGACGGTCTTGTAGACCTCGTCGGCGTCGGGCGTGTCCGCGGTCGGCCCCATTGTGCCGAAGAGCACGTTGGCCAGCGAGCGGTTCATGGCCTTGCACATGATCTTGGTCAGGATGAGACCCGACGCTCCCACCAGCGAACCGGCGATGATGAGCACGGTGTTATTGATGACGAATCCGGTGGCGGCCGCCGCGAGGCCCGAGTAGGAGTTCAAAAGTGCGATTACGACCGGCATGTCAGCGCCGCCGATGGACAGGGTGAGCACCACGCCGAGAACGCCCGCCACGCCGATCAGTACCCAAAAGAGAGCGGTGTTGGAGGGGTCGAGCACCAGCATGACGCCGATGGCGACCGCTGCGACCGCGGACAGGCTCTTGAGCAGGTTCATGCCGGGGAAGCGGTCCTTCTTCATCAGCAGCATGGCGGCGATCATCAGCATCGACACCATGAAAACGATCGAGAGGGGGCTGAAGCCGAGGCTGAGCCCGTACCAGATACCACCGGCGGCGACCGCCAGTGAGGCGCCGTACTTGATGATTTTTTGCCAGGTGTAGAGCTTCCACTTGACGCACAGGAACTCGGCCAGCTTGCCGAAAGCTACGTAGGACCCGAAGAAGGTCACCGAGCCAATGAGGCCGGAGAGCACCGTCGCAACCTTCATCTGCATGTCGCCGGCGGTCGCGCCGGCTCCGACGGCATTGAAGGTCGCTATCAGCGCAGAGCCCGCGACCAGCACCGAGGCGCCGCCACCGAAGCCGTTGAACAGACCGACCATCTCGGGCATGGATGTCATCTTCACCCTGATGGCGGCGATGGCCCCGATCAGCGAGCCGATGCCGATGCCGAGAATGATATAGGTCCAATCCCATTTACCGCTGGCCAGGGTCGCGACGATGGCCAGCGCCATGGCGAGGGCGCCGAGCTGGTTGCCGCGCACCGCGGTCCGCGGGTGGGCGAGCATCTTGAGGTCGAGGATGAAGAGGACCGCCGCGACGAGGTAGACGATGTTGGTAATGTTTTGCATATCCATTGAAAACCCGCCTACTTCCGCTGGAACATCTTGAGCATCCGGCCGGTGACCAGGAACCCACCGACGACGTTGATGGAGGCGAATATCACCGCCACGAAGGCCATGATCTTCGCCAGCTGATTGAACTGGGGATCGCTCTCGAGCACGCCGGCGAGAATCAACGCGCCGATGATGGTGATCCCTGAGATGGCGTTGGACCCCGACATCAGGGGGGTGTGCAGCGTCGGCGGCACCTTTGTGATGATCTCGAAACCGACGAAGATCGCCAGCACCAAGATCGTGATGAGCATGACCAGGCTACTCATGTTTCTCGCTCCCTTCGTTCGAGGCGCCCATGGCCTCGAGAACTCTCGGGTTGACGACCTTCCCTCCCCGAGTGATCAGGGTTCCCTCGGTAATCTCGTCCTCGGTGTCGATCTTGAGGGTGCCCTCGTCCACCAGGTGGAGGAGGAAGGTGGCAATATTCTTGGCGTACATCTGACTGGCGTGATAGGGGACGGTTGTGGGGATGTTGCCGGGGCCGAGGATCTTGACGCCGCCCTCGACCACCGTCTCGTCCACCCTGGTGAGCTCGCAGTTGCCGCCCCGCTCGGCGGCGAGATCGACGATCACCGAACCGGAGTGCATACCCTTCACCATTTCGGCGGTGACCAGGATCGGCGCCTTCTTGCCCGGGATCGCGGCGGTAGTGATGACGACGTCGCTCGCGGCAACCACCGACAGCATCATCTCACGCTGCTTGCGGTAGAAGTCCTCGCCGAGCTCCTTGGCGTAACCGCCCGCGTCCTCGGAGGCTTCGGCATCGAGCTCGAACTCGACGAACTTGCCGCCGAGGCTCTCCACCTGCTCCTTGACCGCAGGGCGGACGTCGTAGGCCTCGACGATCGCACCGAGCCTCTTGGCCGAGGCGATGGCCTGGAGCCCGGCGACGCCGGCGCCGACCACGAAGACCCTGGCCGGTGCAACGGTGCCGGCCGCGGTCATCATCATCGGGAACATCTTGGGCAGCTCGTTGGCCGCGAGGAGGACAGCCTTGTAGCCGGCGATGGTGGCCATCGACGACAGGACGTCCATGCTCTGAGCACGGGTGATGCGGGGCATCAATTCCATCGAGAAAAGGGTCGCGCCCTTGTCCGCCAACGCCTTGTTGGAGTCATGTTCGGTCAGCGGCTCGCACATGCCGACGACCGCCTGGCCGTCGCGGATCAGGTCGAGGTCAGCCTTGCCCTGTTCTGGATTTGCTCCGAGGGCCCGTACCTGGGCGCTCAGGTCGGCCTTCTGAAAGACCTCCGCCCGACCGGAAACCACCTTCGCCCCCTTGGCGCTGTATTCATCGTCCAGGAAACCCGCAGCGTCTCCGGCACCGCTCTCAATTACCACTTCGATGCCGGCTTTCGCCAGCTGCGGCACGAGAGCCGGGACCATGGCGACCCGGGCTTCGTTCGGAAAACTCTCTCTGACGATTCCGACGATCATAGGCGTCCGTCCCTTCTTGCGCGGCCGGAGCCCGATGGGCCGCGGCCACGATCTGGAGTTGAAGGAGGCTGGGAGGGGAGGAGCCCGCCCTGAAACCACCGTCGCAGGATGCTATCACTTCCATTAACCGAGGAAAAGATCTCTTGCAAAAAAGTTCACAAGCGAGTATTTCAAGCCTCTCGACGGTGTTTCGACGTCATGGTGGGCTGCAGACCGGCGACGGAGCCGACCTGGGTTAAAATGTTATTCCAACGATGAACCGACCCGAACGCCCCGGTTTCGACCGGGGTTCTGGCATCCGATCAAAGAAACCCGAAAGGATTGGTATTGACCCGTAGGATTCTGCTGTGTGGGCTGATCGTGGGCAGTGTCACATTGGCGGTCACGACCTGCTCTTCCGCCGCCGAAAGTGGGGAGAAACGCGGTGAGATCGGCGTCCAGCTCGGTGTTCGCTGGGTTGACCGCGACATCGTACCGGATGACAGCAACGGCCTCGGTTTCGGGTATGGCCTGGAAGGTGCGTGGGCATTCAACGAGCGGTGGGCGTTTTTCGGGGACCTCAACTTCTCGACCCACGACAGCAAGAACTTCTGTCTGGAGACGGATTCCTGTAATGCGCTGACCCCGGAGTCTGAGCACAAGGTGTTGACCCTGGGAATCGAGCGGCGCTTCAAACCGGGCCCCAGGGGAGGCCGGTGGATCCTGGGCCTGGCAACAGGCGCTCTGGATGTGGAGTGGAACGGTGTTCAGCTTCACAACGGTGTGTTGTCGGTCAGCTTCGGCCGGCGAACACCGCTCGGACCGGGCTTCCTTCGGTGGTGCGTTCGAGTAGAGACGGGGATATTTCCGAACACGGACAACCAATTCGAGGGTGCTCTCGACGAGCTCCGCCAGACGAATGCCGTCTTTCTCGTCGGGTGGGGGGCGGGCATCGGCAGCAGACACTGAAGGAGTAGACTTCCAGCGATGCGCCACGTCATCGTCACCAGGTTTTCGGTTCCCCGGCCTCAGGACCCGGTTAACGCCGATCGACATTATGACCGAGTCTGGCTCGACCGCAGGCTCGAGTTGTTCTGTCAGTTCTTTGTTCCCAGCGTGAGCCGCCTCGAGGTTCCGGCGGTGCTTCTTTGCTCATCCAAGAGCGCTGCCTATGTGGATGAAAAGGTGAATGGTCTGGATTGGGTTGAAGTTGCTGTCCAGGACGAGTGGTATGGAGGGTGGATCGGCGACGACGATCAGATCGTGACCCGCATGGATTCCGACGATGCCATTCATCAAGACTGGCTGGCCGCTGTGGAGGCCGCACCGGTCGAAGAAGAGGTCTGCTGCACCAGGGATTTTTTGCGCTATGACATCTCCACCGGCAAGCTCTGCGCCTACACTCGCCGCGAACCGTCGCCGCTGGCGGCATTCCGCAACGGCCGCAATCCCTTTGCCCACGATCATTCCGGGCTCGATCGCCACTACCGGGTGCACGACATTGCCGGGCAGTATCTGTTGCAGGTCTTTCATGGCGGCAACGTCAGCAGCCGACCCCCCTCGTGGTTTCGGCGTAGCTTGCCCCTCGATCGCCTCGCCGCTTTCGGCATCAGCACTCCGCCCCATTCGTAGAGGTGCCAGGTCAGACGATTCCGACGATCTTCTGGCAGGTATAACTTCCGAGGCAGATTCGTAACGAAGATCGTCGGAATCGTCTGACCTGGCACCGTCATTATCGATCCGCGAGCGGCAGGACAACGACCATCTTGGTGCCGCCCCCGCCACGTGGTCTGGCCTCGATCTTGCCTCCATAGGACTCGACGATCGCCCGCACCAGGGCGAGACCGAGGCCGGTGTGACCGGATCCCGCCTCGTCATGGGGCCGATAGCTGAAGAAGCGACCGAAGATACGGCTCCGGTGCTCATCGGGAATGCCGGGGCCCTCGTCGGCGACAGTGACCTCGGCGTTGTGGCCGGCGGTGCGAAGCGCCAAGGTGACGCGGCCGGAAGGTGGTGAAAAGCTGACCGCGTTGTCAATCAGGTTCTCGAAAACCTGGGTCAGGCGATCGGCTGAAGCCTCCACCGTGACACGGGCGTCCGCAAGCGCAAGATCAAAGTGGATCCCGGAGTCGGCGTTGCGCAGTCGAAAGCTCTCGACGAGAGCTGACAACAGCTCATCGAGGGTCACCACGGTGCGTTCTTCGTCGTCCAGGTCGGCGTCGATTCGCGATATCTCCCGCGCCTCGGAGAGCAGACGTTCCATCCGCGCCACATCCTTCTGGATCATTTCCAGGAACCGCCGTCGTTCGCCCGGTTCGACGTCCTCCAGGGCCATGTCGGTGGCGGTTCGGATCGAAGCCAGAGGGTTTTTGAACTCGTGCGAGACATCCGCGGCAAAGGCTTCGGTCGAGCGGAGGTGCTGCTCGAGCTCCTGTGTAAGCTCGGCCAGAGCGCGCTCGAGATCGCCGATCTCGTCGCGCCGCGTGCTCGCGGTAAAACCACCCTTCAGGCGCCCGCGGCGGTCGAGAATGTCCCCGGCTCGTTCGCGCAAACGTGCCAGGGGTCGGGCGATGGTAGTTGCGGCAACCAGACTCAGCACGACGGCCGCGCCGAGGCTGAGGAGAAAGACCTTGAAGACATCGAGCCGCACCGCGTCCAGTGCCTGCAGGATTCGGCCGGTAGACTGTGAAACGAGCGCTATCCCTTCGACCGCGCCTTCGATCCGCACCGGTATCGCGATGTGGAGGGTCACCGAGCGCCGAGGTGCGGGGCTGATCCTGGTCGCGGCGCCGTATCGGCCGTCGAGGGCGCTCTGCACCTCTGGTCGCGACAACAGATCACTTGAAATGTCGGCGTCGTGGGCGAATCCTGATTCACCAGTGGTTCCGCGCAGCAGTCGGAATGGGAGCGATCCCAGCCGATAGAGAAAGCTCTTCTCGCTGGCGGCCTGCGGTCCGCCCGCCGGGATCGCCGCTTCGCCGTTCTCGAGCCGAGGACCGAGGAGGGCGGAGTCCGCGACGACCTCACCATTCAATCTCACGACCCGAAACCGTGCGAGGTGACGCTGTCCGAGCTGGACAAGGATGCGCTGAGCGTCCTCGCCGTCGAATCGGTCGCGGGCTTCGATGGCCGCGGCGAGTAGACGGCCCTCCTGGGCCATCGTGCGCTCCTGTGCGACCAGAAGGTGGCGCTCGTAGGTATCGAGGAACAGGACGCCGCCGATCGGAAGAAAGACGAGCAGCACGTTGAAGGCGAGCAGTCGGAGCGAGATGCGGGAGGGATAGCGAAGCTTCATGGTCCGAGGATCAGGACGACTCCTCGGTGTAGCGATAGCCGAGGCCGTAGACTGTCTCGACACCGTCGAATGCATTGTCCACCGCAACGAATTTCTTGCGGATTCGCTTGATATGAGAATCAATCGTGCGATCCGAGACGAAGGTGTCGTGCGGGTAGCCCTCGTTCATCAACTGTTCGCGGGTCTTGACGTGGCCAGGACGGCGGGCGAGAGCGTGCAGAATCATGAACTCGGTTACGGTCAGGCCGACCGTAGTCCGGCCCCAACGAGCCGTGTATCGCCTCAGGTCGAGCTCGAGGTTCCCGACCCGCAGCAACTCTTCTTCGGGCCCCGCCGTTGCCTCTCGTCCCAGTGCGACTCGCCGGAACAGGACCTTGACCCTCGCCAGCAGCTCACGCATCGAAAACGGCTTGCACAGGTAATCATCGGCTCCGAGCTCGAGACCGAGGACTCGGTCGAATTCCTCGTCCCGCGAGGTGAGGAATACGATGGGCACGTTCTCGGACACCGCCCGCACCTTGCGGCAGAGCTCGAGCCCGTCCATCCGCGGCATGATGATGTCGAGGATCAGAAGCTCGGGGAGTTCCTGCTGGAAGGCCTCCCAGGCACTGAGGCCATCGCCGTAGGTGTCGACGCCATAACCCTCGCGTTTGAGGGCGAAGGCAACATTGTCTCGAATATTCTCCTCGTCCTCGACCACTGCGATGCGTTCGCTCATTCTTCGAGCCTAGCCCACCACCTCAGTCAGCGCAATTCTTCAGTCGTCGAAGCGGGGGAGAGATCAGATTCTCGATCCTCGATACTCGTTTCTCGATCCATCCACTCAGCCCTTGACAATTCCGCGAGACAACCTACCGATTTGATGTATCGAGCATCGAGCATCGAGCATCGAGCATCGAGTATCGAGCATCGAGTATCGAGCATCCCCAGGCCCCAAGCCCCAAGCCTCAAGCCAAAAAAAGGCGTTGCCGAAGCAACGCCGATGCAAGGTGGGAAAGTATTTCCCGAGATTACTTTTTCGCGGCGGCCTTCTTGGTGGTCGCCTTCTTGGCTGCAGGCTTCTTGGCCGCGGGCTTCTTGGCTGCGGTCGTCTTCGGCTTGGCAGCGCTCTTGGTGCGCAGGTTGTCGACGGCGACTGTAAGATCCTCGACCTTCTTGGTCAGGGTCTCGATCTCGTCCTTGGTGGGCACACCGATGCGATGGATCACCGCGGTCATCTGGTCGTCGACCGTGCGGCCGAATGTTTCCCAGTAGCTCTCCGCAACTGTCTTCATGCCGGAAACTGTGCCCTTGGCCTTTTCGACCTGTTTCCTGCTCTTGCCCTCGAGCTTCTCGCCCTTCTCCAGAAGACTGGAGAAGAATTTGCCGCCCTCTTGCTCGGCCATGGCGACGGCGCCGAGACCGGCCAACCACACCTTGTGGGCAGATTCCATGATGTCGTTTTGCAGCTCTTTGTTCTTCTTCTTCTTCTTGGCCATTGTCCTGTCCTCCTTGCCGGGTGTTCCGGCGTCTGAATTCTGTCGTTGGTTCAATCGGTGCCGCGTTGCGGCATGTCTGTCAATTGAAAATATAACGCGCTGCGGCATGATTGTCAAGAGATTTTTGCCGCTTTGCGGCAAAAATCTCTAATTAGCTTATTTTGTCTAACTTACGAAGCTGTAAGGAAGGTGCATCGCTGAAGACTCACACCTGCATTCGAGTAGATCGATATGCCGCGGAGCGGCAAGATGAACAAGCCTCAGACCCCAAGTCCCTGTCCCGAAGCCCCAGGCCTCAGGCCCCAAGCCTTCCTACCAGCCGTCCGGAAAAGAGGTGTCGACGTTGATTGCAGACTTCACCAGCTCCTTGGCGGCCTTCGCATAGGGCAGGAGGGCGAAGAGGCTGCCTTTGGCGAGCTTGAGCTTGCCCCCCATGAGACCGACGATGGGATCGGTCTTGCCCGCGAGGACGCTCTTCCAGGCCGCCGGCTCGGCCTTGATGAGATAGGGCGTGTCCTCGAGTTCGGCGGTGCCTGCGACTTTGGCGCCGCGGCAGTCGCCGTGCCACAGATCGGCAATGACGATGCGCTCCTCTGGAATGCCCATCTCGGCATCCGGAGTCATGTACATGCCGATGGCCCCCTCCCACTTCGTGGCGGCCTTTTTGTAGTCCCCATTGGCGTTGATGCTGTCGTTCCAGAGCTGTGCCCAGGCGTCGGTGAAGATCTCTGCAGCCATACGTCCTCCGTGTGAGCCAGAATGTCGGTGATTAGGATAGCGGACACTCGGCCTCTCCTCAAGCGAGGCGAGTTAAGTCAGTTAAGAGTTAAGAGTTTAGAGTTTAGAGTTAAGAACCTCTGGGGGGGTGGGTGGGCCTCACCCTTGACCCTTAACCCTTTACTCTCACACCGTCCCGGTATCGCTCGGCAGTCGCAAGCCGTCTTGGAGGCGGTTATGCACGGCCCGTGACGTAGTGGACGGCGTCGTCACGGAAACGCCCGACATAGCGCCGGAATGGCTCGGTGACGACTTGTGGGACTGACAGATACATGAGGTGACCAGGGGTGTCCTGAGAGGCCTCGAAGAGCCACGAGGCCACTTGATGGATATTGACGCGCGCAATGTCGCGGCGGCTGAAGACGTTGGCCAGATACAACGGCGCGAGATCTCTGGCCTCCGGCTCGGCGAGGCTCGCGGTCCATGGCTGTGGCCGGAGATCGGTCGGGAATCGCTTGAGCTCCTTCGGCGGACGGTTGCGGATGGCGTAGAGGAAGAGACGGTTGAAGGCGTTCGCCATGAGGCGTGGGTTGATACAGCGGATGGCCGGAACATAGAACACGTGCTGGCGGTTTGGCGCGTCCTCTCCGATCTGGTCGAAGGTGCCGTCGATGCCGTCCTTGAGACGCATGAGGTCGGTGAGCAACTCTCCGTCGCCGGTACGCAGGTGGAGCGGAAAACGCCAGAAGGGCACCAGGTCCCAGCCGGCCTCGTCGGGGAGGGGAATGTGGCCGTACGGAACGTCGATCTTATGGCCCTCGACCACATCGCACACGCGATGGCAGTTGTGGCAGAAATGGAGGACCGCGTCGGGGTCGAAGGAGAATTCGTGGCCGCAGGTTGGGCACTCCATGGGCACGAATCGAAGACCGCGGCCGGGTTCGCGCGCCTCTTGCGGGAG
>Ga0255052_10001606_pt1 | contig 16880 bp, 12 predicted proteins | sample JV7_2_21_MG_FD_188632 | JGI IMG/M metagenome (GOLD analysis project Ga0255052, IMG submission 188632) | Seawater microbial communities from Jervis Inlet, British Columbia, Canada - JV7_2_21 | ecosystem: Environmental > Aquatic > Marine > Inlet | place: Canada: British Columbia | collected...
CCGCTTCTCAATCGCGAAATCCGCGACGTAGAATAGCTACGCCTGTGGTTTCGCTCAATCGGGCGCGACTAAATCTGACGCAAATCTGAGCGACAAATGAAGCACTTATTTATGCGCGGCTCCTAAGGCTGATTTCCCTTCCTTGCCAAAATACAAAAATCTTCTACTTGCCGCTCAAAAGCAATTATTAGAGCTACCCTTAATTTGGCTGGAAACGCATTTTTGCCTGGCCGATCAGATAGAAACTTCCGGTGATGCAGATCAGGTCTTCCTTGCTGACGGCACTCTTGGCAAGCTGCAACGCCTGACCCAGACTGCTGGCGGCCTGGCACATCTTGCCGCAGATTTCCGTATACATCTCAGCCAGATCATCCGGAGGCACCGCTTTAACCGAGTTGCTGCGGGTGAAAACCACCTTATCAGCCCCGTATTGGAGCCTTTCCAGCATACCTCGGATGTCTTTGTCACAGTTGCACCCAAAGATGACCACCATCGAGTCGTAAGGAATGTTCTGGCCTATAGCATGGATCAGGGCCTTGATGCTCGCAGCATTATGGGCAGCGTCGATCATAATCCGCGGATCGTCCCAGATCATCTCCATCCGCCCCGCCAGGGAGACTTCGCTAAGCCCTACACTTGTCTTTTCATTATCGATCTCGTAGCCGACCGTCTTGAGCTTATCCAGCATCGCCAGCGCCAGGCCGCAGTTGATGGCCTGATGTTTGCCGTGTAAAGGCACCCGCAGATGCTCGAACTTGCTCGTCGGCGTCGTCAGGCAGATTCTCGTATGCGGGCCATCCTCCCGCGATGTCTCAAATCGATGCGAGAAATCAATATCACTGCCCGTCACGCTCAAGGGAGCCTCGGCCGCAACAGCCTGCGATTTCAACACACGCATCGCGGCCGGCTCCTGCTGGACTGTGACAACCGGCACGCCGCGTTTAAAGATCCCGGCTTTTTCTTCGGCGATGCTGTCAATAGTCTGCCCAAGCTGATGTTGGTGGTCTATGCTCAAGCTGGTTATGCCGACCACCTGGGGTTTGATAACGTTTGTGCTGTCCAATCTGCCACCCAAACCGGTCTCGATCACGGCGATATCGACCGACTTGTCGATAAAATGCATAAATGCCAAGGCGGTCATAATCTCGAAGAAAGTTGGAGCGTCCGTTTTGGACATCTTCTCAACGGGGGCGTAAATGCGGTTCAGCATATCGCGCATTTCCGAAGTGCTGACCATCTTGGAATCGACTGTGATCCGCTCGTGAAGGTGTACCACGTGCGGCGATGTATACAACCCAACGCTGTAGCCGTTCGCCTCAAGCATCTTGCCCAACATTGTAGCCGTAGAGCCCTTGCCTTTTGTGCCGGCTATATGGACTGTATGAATCTTGCTGTGTGGATTGCCCAGCAACGAGAGCAGCCTCTTCATCCTGGCCAGGTTAAACGTCGTAACATTATAGCGCAGGGATTTCTCCTTCTCGTAGTCGGTCCTCTCATACAAGTACTTCAATGCCTGCGGATAGCTTCTAAAAGCTTTCTTGCTCTTTACACTGGCAATCTTGGAGGAGGATTTTTTTGTCCGTTTCTTTCCGTTTGTTCTCACTGCTCTTGCCATCAAAAGCCGAATTGTAACACTAATAGAAGCATTGGTCAACGCCTGATTCTCAAAAAATACCCGGCCAATTGCCGGATAATGACATGCAACATATTACTGTCACAGGAGTTATGAGAAAAACAGCGAATATAATTATATTCAAATAGCAGCCCTTCTTATCATTACATCTTAATACATATTCACTTGTTCTTATATTAGGCTCTGTTCGCTGCTGGAAATCGACGCGATGCCCGGTTTTCGCAGTTTCTGGGTGGTTAATCTGAGTTCTTCCGCTTATAATCACCAACATGGGTATTGCGACGCAAGAAAGGGCTTTTTCAATAGTGAAACGAGCCGTCACTTTCGCAATCGATAGCGTTAACCATCTTTTCTGGCCCGCGGTCTGTGTAAATTGCCGCGAAACCATTTCCGAAACGGACAAGAATCTGTGTGGAAATTGCTGGGATCAGCTACTTTCCTGCGCCGGCGGAGATTATTGCCGACGTTGCGGCCGGGATGCCAGTGCATATGGCATTCTGGAAGATAGCTGCCCGGATTGCCAGGGCAAAGAAGTGCATTTCGACCGCATTGCGCGATCGGGCGTTTACAGCCAAAGCCTGCAACAGATGGTATTGGCTTTGAAAAATGGCAGGACGGAGCTTGATTCGGTTCTGAGCCTGCTGGCCAATTCCGCTCTGGAAGGGAGCGGTTTTTTCAGCGAAATAGAACTCTTAGTCCCGGTTCCACTGCACTGGTCCAGGCGGTTGGCCCGGGGCTACAACCAATCACAGGTCTTGGCCCGAAAGCTCAAGCATCCCAAGGCCAGGATCAGCACGGATCTCCTCCGAGTGCGCCGAACGAAGGCACAGCCAACAATGCCAAGCCCCGCGGCACGGGTGAAGAATGTTGCCGGCGCTTTTGCGGTCCGCAACAGACATAGTTTCACGGGCCGGAGGATTTGCTTGGTGGATGACGTCAAAACGACCGGCGCGACGCTGAACGAGTGTGCGAAGGTCCTGAAGCAAGCCGGCGCGTCCAAGGTCTTTGCCCTGGTTCTAGCCGTGGCCGGCCAGAACTCGCCTCGGCTCGCGCCGTGGCCAACCAAAACACAAACTGACGCGGTTGCGAAGAAGCCGTCTCCGGGTAAAGAAGGGAAAAAGTAAGATTATGGCCAAGACAAGACAATTGCTGATGGTAGAAATGGTGGCCTTGCTCGTCATGGGCGCAACATCAAGGAGAACCGTCGGTTCGGACTGGCTCGTCACGCAAATCGACGAACCGGTGAAGGTCGAAGAAAGGCTCGCCGGCAGAGAAATCGTTCTGGGCAATGGGCTTATCAGCCGGACATTTCGCCTGCGGCCAAACGCAGCGACCGTTGCGTACGACAACTTGATGACGGGACAATCGGTCATTCGCGGAATAAAGCCTGAGGCGACAGTCGAACTTGACGGGCACAAGTACGAAGTGGGCGGACTTCAGGGCCAGGTCGAATACGGATATCTGCTTGCCGGGCAGGTTGATTCCTTTACCGCCAATCCTAATGCCTTTGCGTTCAGGTCCTCCGAGAGCGGCGGCACAAAGAAACGCTTCAACTGGAAACGCAAGCGCTACTCTAGCCGGTCAATCTGGCCCCCGCCAGGAAAATCGCTGACATTGCACTTTGAACCGCCTGCCGGTAAGCTCAACGGTCTGACACTGTCAATCCACTATGAAATGTATCAGGGCATTCCCTTGCTGGCGAAATGGCTGACAATCTCCAACGGCACCGGTAAGCCGGTCAAGTTGAACACCTTTACCAGCGAGATTCTCGCCGCGGTGGAGTACGAGTCGCTGGTGGGAGAGCCCGATCAGTGGGAGTATCCAAACATCCACATTGAAAGCGACTATGCCTTTCACGGGGACGATTCGAAGAATGCCAATAAGACGGCGCATTGGGTGGCCGATCCGCAGTACCGCACGCAGGTCAACTACAGGCGGCAAACGCCGACTATGCTAGAAGTTCGTCCGCCGCTCGGCCCGGATTTGGTTATTGACCCGGGCTCCAAGTTCGAGTCCTTTCGAACGTACGAGCTGATTTACGACAGCACGCAGCGCGAGCGCAAGGGTCTGTCGCTACGGCGCATGTACAGGACAATCGCACCGTGGAGCACGGAGAACCCGATCATAATGCACGTCCGGCGAGCTGATCCAAAGTCTGTCCGGCTGGCAATCGATCAATGCGCAGAGGTCGGTTTCGAGATGGTCATAATGACGTTCGGCAGCGGATTCAACATGGAAAACACCAAGCCGAATTACGTAGCGCAGATGAAGGAATTGGTCGATTACGCCCACAGCAAGAACATCGAGCTTGGGGGCTATTCGCTTTTGGCCAGCCGCAGGATAAGCGATGAGCACGATGCCATCAATCCTCAAACGGGCAAGCCGGGCGGGGCCATTTTCGGCAACTCGCCCTGCCTGTGCAGCCGATGGGGCAACGACTATTTCGAGAACATAACGACCTTCATCGCGCAAACCGGACTGGATCTGCTCGAACATGATGGATCCTATCCCGGCGACATTTGCGCTTCGAGAAGCCATCCCGGTCATCACGGGCTCAGTGACTCGCAGTGGAAGCAATGGAAAAAGATCAGCGATTTCTACAAATGGTGCCGGGCAAGAGGGGTCTATTTGAACGTCCCGGACTGGTATTTTCTTTCCGGCTCGAATAAGAGCGCGATGGGTTATCGTGAGGTCAACTGGTCTCTGCCGCGCGAGAGGCAGATCATCCTGGGCAGACAGAACATATTCGACGGCACCTGGAGGAAGACGCCGAGCATGGGCTGGATGTTTGTCCCGCTCGTCCAATACCACGGCGGCGGAGCGGCGGCCACGCTAGAACCGCTGTGCGAACATCTCGACGCCTACGGCGCACACCTTGCACAGAACTTCGGCTCGGGCGTTCAGGCCTGCTACCGCGGGCCACGGCTATACGACACGGACGCAACTAAGGCTGTCGTCAAGAGGTGGGTGGATTTCTACAAAGAACATCGTGACATACTCGATTCCGACATCATTCATGTGCGCAGAGCCGACGGGCGTGACATCGACTGCATTCTGCACGTCAATCCGCGACTAAAACGCAAGGGCCTTGCGATGGTATACAATCCTCTGGACCGGCAGGTCAGCAGGCAACTGAAGCTGCCCCTGTACTACACAGGACTCACCAGGACGGCCAGGATCCGTGAGCAGCACGGCAAGAACGAGAAGTATCGGCTCGACCGCGAATACAACGTCGAAATCCCGATCAGCATTGCTCCGAACGGCGTCACATGGTTCGTGATCGAATAGTCTTCTGAAAGCTACCCGTCGGCCCGCGATCAGGGCTTGGGCAACGGGATGTTCTCGAGCACAAACGGAATCTCGTGATGCGTCGGATTGACCGCTATCACGAAGCGAATCTTCTTTATCTGGCCCATACTACTGCCGCCACCCGAAGAGTTGCCACTCGGAGAATATGGCAAACGGCGAGGTCCGGTATGCCGGCGAACAGGCTTGTCGTCCGGTCCCACCAGTCTCCTTTCTACGAGTAGGCGCTCCGGCAAGTAAGTGTCAGCAGACAACATCCCTCTGAAGCCTCCTCCCTCAGGACGTGCCTTTGTGCTTAGACGATACGAGCACCCGTCAGAAAAGGCGTCACGAATCTGAACCTCCACGTCGGGCGTCAAGCGCACCCACTTGTCACTTTTCTTGAAGGGTACGTCGACATATTCGAACGATTCGGCCATGAGCGCATAGAAATAGCCTTTGACATGACCGATCTCTCCGCCGGTCTGCTTGCTCAATCCGACGTCAAGGTCTATTTGCATTCGGCTGGGCTCCAACACGTTGACCAGTTGCGGCCGGGAACTCGCCTTTTGAGGCAGTCTCAGCGCAGACCGAATGGCAGTTTTCCACTTGGCCGGCTTTGGCGGAGCCACAAATCGTCGGCGATAACGCGGGGCTTCATAGCGCGTGTAGCCCGAGCCAGATGACATGGCGTCGATCTCAATATCCCCGCCTTTACCATCTGTCAGTTCTTCGATCAGGGGTTCCCGGCATGTCCCCAAAACAAGGTTGGGGTCCAGTATCTCAACCTCACATGAAAGTGACAAGCCTTCCGAGACTTCCTGCTCTTGATCCTCGGAAACCGCAGGATTACGTAGCAACAGTCTCTTGGTGTAGGTAATCGAAGACCAGCTTACCTTGAAATTGTCTGCGACTTTCATTTTAGGTTTGGATTCGGATTCGGCCCTTGCCGGTGACAACCCCACGAATAAGGCCATAACCTCTATGAGTACAATCCAGTACAGGCGTTTCATGTTCACTCTCCTTGTCTGCGTCTCTAAACACGATACGCAATGAGCATTCTTTTCGGCTTTTTCGATTTGTTACGTAATTATACGTATTTTGGGCCATGAGTCAACATACGACCTTGATTATACGGCTCTCTTGATACAGCCGATAAAACCAAAAAATAGATTTCGAAAACATAGGTTTTCCCTTAAGTTTTTCCGGACCTACTCGATAACTATAAATGAGCGGTGGCTTATCAACTAAGCTTTCCGCAAAAAGTGCTAAGACAATAGTACGGTTTGGACATCATGTTAGACTCTCGTACTCGCTGCGCATCGAGTGTGCGCGACGGAGGCAGGAGAGTTGAGACACCAATGGAAGGCGTTGGCGCCGGAGAAATGCTCTCGCGACAGCCCCAAGCCCTCGCGGTAGCGGCAAACATGCGCTGCAGTGGCGCCGCTTAATGACGGCAGAAACTCCTGCGCGAACGGCAGGTTCGTGTTGATCGTCTGTGCACCTTGTGGGCGAAATCTGCGCACAAGATCAGACTGAGAGTTCGTATTGATTCTTGCGGCTGCCTGCAGCCGTTATGGCTCTTTGACAATCAAGTCTCCAATGGAGAACTGCTTCGGGTCATCTGTTAAATTATCCCGGCCGATACGACGCGCTTGACGTTGAAGTTCTGCGCCGGACAACAAGCAACCTGATGCGCCAACGTGAAATGCCTGCGCCGGCAGCAGGCTCATGCGCGAACGGTGGGTGGCTTCGATCTTCTGTACATCCTGCGGCTGTGGCCTGCGCACAGAACTCGTCTGCCCGTTCGCACCGGCTCGCATACAGGCGCAGGCTCTTCGCCGGCGCGACCTCCGTTGGTAAAGTACTTTAATGATCTGTCTGATCATTCTTTAGCATGGAACGACTCCGTCGGACGCAAGCCGGCTGTAAATTCGGCTGTCATTGGAACATTGCTTTGCGGCTCGCGTCCCGGAGCCCGGGATAAACAACGTTATTTTGTCACGGAAGAAACAAGTGCTGTAACGAGGTGAAACTAATGATTGCAAGTATACCTGTGGAGAGAGTAGATGCTTTCGAGCATACGGTCGGCTCGGCCGGTAATGTGGGGACTATCAACCTTGAACTGGACGTCCTCGATGAACGATTGCGCTTCCGCATTGGCGTCGCCGACGAGCGGGTGAGGCTGGCAGACATTGTCCCGTTGGCGCGCACGATTTCAGCAAGAATCGCCGATATCGTGATCGCCAGGAACCGCCGGGAGGGAATTGACATCGCCTGCCGAAAGGGCTGCGGGCATTGCTGCAAGAGTCATCTGGTGCCGCTTGCGGTTCCGGAAGTGTTCAGACTCAAAGAATATATATATTCGAGACCTCGGGATCTGCGCGATACCATGTTGCGTTCGTGTGTGCTCGCAGCCAAGGATATTTTGACTGAAGAACCACCCGAATTCATAGCGCCACGAACACCGACGGATTCGATCGACAATTTGGCTTTTCTATCTGATGTGTCCAGGTGGTATGTGAGCCTGGGTGTATGCTGTCCATTCTTGAGCAATAACATTTGTACCATTTACGAGAACAGACCTTTGGCATGCAGGGACTATTTCGTATATGGGGGCACTAACGCCTGTGTCAATGCAGATGTCGCGACCGAACGGGTTAAGATGCCGGTGCCAATGGTCGAAGTCCTCGGCCAACTGGCCGGCGAATTCGAAGATGACGACATCGAAGCGGTGATATTGCCATTGACCCCGGTCTGGTGCGAGCAGAATGTGGACCGTGCCGAACGCACCTGGTCGGCAAAAGCTATGGCCGAACGCTTCGTCGAGATAGTAAAGGCAAGGACATCCGAAAACTCTATGCAAACTGTCCTGTCAGGTTAGGCAGCTTTGCCATCACTCCATATCACTATTGTCTTAGGTTGAACAACCGCGGGGCACTCCTGCGGTTGTTTAACCACTTGTGTAATCGGAGTACAACTACAACCGCACCGAAGCCAAACAATTCGTCGAAGGCCTCCTTCAATAATCAATTACAACGATGTCTTCGGGTATGGCGACGACGTCGCGGTGCTTGGGGCCAAGGAGCTTTTTGATTTCGGTGCTGTGCTTGCCGGCTAAGCTCTTCAACTGCGAACTGCCGATGCTTGTCACCGCCCTGGCGTTATCGTTGAGCATAACAACGGCGCCCTCTTCGAATGTCCCTTCGATGCCGAGAACACCGCTGGGCAGAAGGCTCTTGCGGTTCCTGACCGCCTGCATAGCGCCGGCGTCGATGAATATCGTCCCGGCCGCCCTACTGTTGAGAATCCATCTGGCGCGGTTGGAGAGCTTTTTCTTGGGCATGAAGATCGTGCCGACCTTTTCGCCCGCAACTATCCGGCCGATTACGTTCTTCAACCTGCCGTCAGCCAAAACGATCCGGCACCCGGCGTTGGAGGCGATCACGGCCGCTTCGATCTTCGTCTTCATTCCGCCCGTGCTGTGCACGCTGCCCTTGTCCCCGGCGTTTCGCACTATCTCATCGGTGATCTCGAAAACGGTCGGTATCAGTTTTGCGTCGGCGTATTTTCGTGGATTCTTGTCGTAGAGGGCGTCAATATCGCTGAGCATTATCAACAGGTCGGCGTCAATCTTGCTTGCGACCAGGGCGCTGAGCCTGTCGTTATCGCCGAACGCTGAGCCGATCTCATCAGTGCTCACGCTGTCGTTCTCGTTAAGGATCGGCACGACGGAGAGCTTGAGCAGCGTCTCAATGGAATTGCGGAGGTTCAGATACGTCTTCCTGTGATTGAGCACCTCGGTGGTCAGCAGGACCTGAGCGACGGTTACGCCGTAGCGCATGAATGACTTTCGGTACTCCGCCATCAACAACGGCTGGCCGATAGCCGCACAAGCCTGCCGCATCTTCACGTTCCTGGCTCCGCCCGCCAGGCCTGATTTCCTGCTGCCCTGACGACCTGATAACTGCCCCACCCCCATCCCGATAGCGCCGGAGCTAACAATGACAACCTGCCTGCCGTCTCTGAGCAGAGAATCCACCTGCCCGGCCACCCGACGAACGTACCCGGCATCCACACCGGCATCCTTCGTCAGAATATTAGTACCGATCTTTACAACAATCCGCTTGGCGTTCTCGAAATTTCGCATGGGTACTCCACTTACTTGCACACCATGACCGTATGTTAAGACATTGTTAGCAACTCTTCAACTGGATTATCACGGAGGTTATGCTCGGGATCGTCTTTGGATTTCTGTGTTTCGTTATCATCGGAATCCCCCTGTTCATGGCGTTGGTCGCGGTGGGCATCGTCTTTCCTATTGTCGGCGCCGTGAAGGCGAATAATGGAGAGGTCTGGCCGTATCCGTGTTCCATAGCGTTCTTCAAGCTGGACTGATACTAACGCGACTTCGGGTTAGAAACTGAGAAACTTAGGAACAGCCAGCAATTTACGATAACAGAAACGGGTGACTGTCCATAGGGGAACTTCTGCCATGTGAATTCGCGGCGGCTCGATCAAACTGGCGTTACGACAACAGTCCCTACAATGTTCTACGTCTGCGCAGCCAACCGATAATACCCGTACCGATACCGCCGAGTACAAGGGCGCCGGGAGCGGGAATGGTTTGAGTCGGACAGATACCCGTATTGTCACGGCCCCAGCCGTCATTGTCAGAGTCATCGCCCCAGTCGCCATTGCCAGAGTCATAGTCCCAGCCGCCACTGCCAGAGTCATAGCCCAAGCCGCCATCGCCGGGGTCATAGCCCCAGTTGCCATCGCCAGAGTCATAGCCGAAGTCGCCATCGCCAAAGCCATAGCCCAAATCGCCATCGCCAGAGTCAGAGCCCAAGCCGCCGCTGCCAGCGACATAGCGCCTGCGGCCATCCCTGTGCCAGCCGAAGATATCCTTGAAGGTCCAATAGATACAATCTTCAAGAAAGGAGTATGAATCATCCGAGTCATCTTTGACAGTGGAAGCACCGGGTGATTCGGGTTGAGATGACCCTGACAGTGTTAAGGTAGGACTCGCCATTGCAGCCGAAGATAGCCCAATACATATTGCAGCTACGACATAGGTCAACAAGAGCTTCTTCATCTTCCTCTTTCCACCCCACAAAAATAGTGCCTTGAAAACATGCGTTGCAGAGGTACTACACCATCACATTAGCAGCGAACCTTTATTGAACACAGGAAACTGCCAACGATCTCCACTACTATCTACCTCTCCCGAGTAGTCAAAGATATGATACCATATCAGCCCCTGAAAGTCAAGAGTTATTAGCAGCGGTTCTTCAAATAGATGCTATTCACCAGCGACTACCGACTATTCTCAATCTTTTTGTGTGTGAATTTCTTGGCGTTGGGGCCGGAGTAGTCGGCTACGATTTGGCCTGTGCCGGAGAGTCTCCATTTGTAGATCAGCAGGCCATCGAGGCCGACGGGGCCTCGCGCGTGGATTTTGTTGGTGCTGATGCCGACCTCGGCGCCGAGGTTGTAGCGGTAGCCGTCGCTGAAGCGCGTGCTGCAATTCCAGAAGACGTTGCCCGAATCGACCAGGGCCATGAACCGCTTGGCATTGCCCTTGTCAGCGGTGACGATGGTGTCGGTGTGTCCCGAGCCGTAACGATTGATATGGTCGATTGCGGCTTCCAGATCGTCGACCACTTTAATCGAGAGGATGTAATCGAGATATTCGGTTGACCAGTCGTCGTCAGTTGCCGGTTTTACGTCGATTATCGATGCGGTTCTTTCACAGCCGCGGAGTTCGACGTCTTTCTGCTCCAAGGCGGTCTTGACTTTCGGCAGGAACGTCTCGGCTATTCTGGCGTCGACCAGCAGCGTCTCGGCCGCGTTGCAGACCGCGACGTACTGGCACTTGGAATCGACGGTAACGTTCACGGCCATATCCACATCGGCGTCGCCGTCCACGTAGACGTGACATATACCGTCGGCGTGTCCGAGGACGGGGATGTTGGTGTTGCTCATAATGTATCGGACGAACTCGTTCGAGCCGCGAGGTATGATCAGGTCGATCTGTTCTTCGAGGGCCAGCATTTCGGCGACGTCCTGCCGTGTCTGGAGCAGTTGGATCCATCCGGAAGGCAGGCCCGCTTCTTCGCTCGCCTCGGCGATTATCTCCGTTAAGATTCTGTTGGTATTGGCCGCTTCGCTTCCGCCTTTGAGCAGGACACAATTGCCGCTCTTGAGACACAGAGTGGATATCTGCACGAGGGCGTCCGGGCGCGATTCAAAGACGACGCCTATAACGCCGATCGGGCAACTGACTTTGTAAAGCTCAAGGCCGACGTCAAGTTCGGTGGCGTCGAGCGTTTTGCCAACGGGCTCGTCAAGTTTGATCAGGCTTTCGATGCCGGCGATGACCTGAGTGATTCTTCCTTCGTCGAACCTCAGGCGTTTGAGCAGGGGCGCCACCAGATTGTCTTCTTCGGCCGTGGACAGGTCCTGTTCGTTGGCTGCAATGATTTTATCGGTGTTTTGCCTGATGGCGCCGGCGATCCGGGTCAGAGCATTGTCTTTTGCGTCCGCCTCGACCGCCGCGAGCCGGATCGAGGCCGATTTGGCGGCCGCAGCTATTTCGGAAATACTCATTTCTAATTTCCTGTTGACGGATTCCTATTGACCTGTTAGCATTGAATAGTAGATAGTCAATAGTCAATAGTCAATAGTCAATAGTCAATAGTCAATAGTCAATTGAACCGCGGGCGTAGCATAGTGGCAATGCACCGGCCTTCCAAGCCGGCTAGGTGGGTTCGATCCCCATCGCCCGCTTTTGTCCTCCTGCCCCTCACCGCATCTGCGCCGGAAGAGTCTTGATGATACGCTTTCTTGTGCACGTCCTGAAAAGGACCGGCAAATCATCTGCATTCCTGTGGCGCATCAGGCGTTCTGTTAAGAGAAATTACTGCAGATTGTATCGATTATAGCGACAACAAAGAACGTCTTGCACTGGCAAGAAAGGCTTCAAATCGGGCAAACCTTTACCTATGCGGCATCTTCAGTAGAGGGAGGAGATCTAACCGATCCAGTCTTGGTCACCATTACCATGACCAACACTCCGCCAACCCCGGATACAGATGTCGCTGCAGCCACTCAGGGCGTTCCGGTTGTTATCGACGTGCTGGCTAACGACTCGGACCCAGAGGGGGACCCGCTTAAGGTGAGTTCATTCACCTACACGGGTACCGGAACCGTGGCGATCAATGCCGACAACACTCTGACTTACACACCAGGCAAGAACTTCATCGGACAGGAAAGTTTCAGTTATTCGGCAACCGACGACCAGATCGACGGCACACCCGTTACGACCACGGTGATGGTTACGGTCGGCCCGGCAATTACACTGCCTCCGGCCTACTTCATGCCGACGGGGCCTGATCTGGACAAGACAGATGTAGCTATATCGGGCTGCCCGGCTTTGACAAAGTGGGCTGCCGAAGAAATCGGAGTCAGTAGAAGGAGGATGGAGATTTGGATCATAAACGGCCTGGCCTCGATGAGAGGCATTCAGCCGTGCGATGCGTGCACAAATCTTCGAGAGGCAGCCAAGATACTGGTGGATGCCAAAGGGATTCATGCCACCGCCGTGGCACAAATAATCGACGAGTTCGGATCGAGCACTGGGCCGATCACAGAGGAACTGGCCGCGTATATTACCAACGCCATGGCACACGATTCCGGAACTCGCGCACACTATGGGATAGCGGAAGAATACTTCGGTGCCCTTGCCGAGTATGTGGGTGTCCTGCACAACGATATGGGCTTCTCGGTGGTAAAAGCCGCACAAATTGTAGCCAAAAAGTACATCGACCCATTGGCTGGGAGCGGCAATGTCGGCGTGGCTTCTTACGTGGCAGCGAGATTGGACTCGGTAACCATGTTTCTTGCGGTGGTGCGTTTGAACCGAGAAAAAGAAATGCCTCGAATCAGATATTGACCCGACGCAAAAACTGATCCAAAGAGTCGCTCGCGGCGGGATTTCTTCGGAGAACTCCGCCGCTTTTCTTTATTCTGTTTGGATTCTTGCCAATGCTGTCTTATACTTTACAAAGATGGCGTTTTGTGTGTAGGGGCGGTTCCGATAAGGGAGTTGAAGCCGGCCCGTTCAACATTATGTAACGAGGAGGGAAACGAATGGGCGTACGAAATCTCTCAGAAGACGTTCTCCTGGTCACTTTGCCGCAGCAGCCGCAGCAAAGCGATGAACTCGAAGCAGTCAACACCATGCTCAGCGAGGCAATTGACCGCGACATTGTGATAGACTTCTCCAGAGTTGAAATGCTGACCTCGGAAAGCATCTGCGGTTTGCTGATACTCGCCAAATTGCTTGCAGGAGCCGGGCATCAGCTTGTCTTGTGTAGTGTTCCTCCGGCAATCAACGATATCTTTGTCCGGACGGGCCTGCTATAGGTGTTCGAGTTTGCCAACACCGAGTCTGACGCTTTGACCCACCTGAAAAATAGAGAAATGTCATGGAGCGAAGCCTGATGGCCGTCCGTGTCAGTGTAAGTTTGGCAGGATTGTGAGTACGGTACTTGCAGTCCTCTCGGGCCCCTGTTCTTTTTGGTCCTCCTTGAAGCAGGGGCCCTTTTTCATTGTGCAATTACGTCACTCGCCGAGCCTTGACAAATCCTGCTCAATCTGCGAGCTGAGATTGAACGCTTCGATTGAATCATCATGACAGAACCTGAGCTAAGGCCACGCAAAACAATAACTTACCGATTCTCCATCTCATCTTCAGGCCGTCCTCGGCCGTTCCTCAATCGCGAAATCCTCAACGTAGGCCCGCTACGCTTGGCGGTTTCGCTCAATCGATCACGACCAAATCCAACCCAAATCTGAGCGGATAATTCGGCAACTTATTGTTTTACGCGTCCTAAAAGGCCGGGTCCAGCGACTTGGTTGTACTCGCTCGGGTTGGTTCGTAGGGAACACTCGTCTTTGTCAGCGGATCGACAAGCCCATAGTCCCCGCTTTCGCGATCCCAGTGCTTCTTGTAGTCGGCATGGCCGTCGGAAAAAATGAAGTTGCCGCCTTTGTTGTGGACATTGGATGTCTGCTCCCGGCGTTCCTTGGTGAACCATGACGAATGATCGCCTTGACTGGCAAACATATGCCATTCCTGATATCGCGTGGACTCGCGCCCCTGTAAAGCGGCCACGCTACGGTTGTTCGGCTCGGGCTGGACCCAGAGATGATTTGAGAGGGACCATCCCTCTTGTATTGCGATGATTCTGCCGGGACCGGGGATCGACGCCATCCGACGACCCATCACGACGGAGTTGACCAAGTATCCCGTGCTACTGACGCGGGAGGGCGCATACGCCGGATTCGGATTCGGCTTGAGGCCCGGGCAGGCATAAACCGGAGTCCTCGCTTTGGGTTCCTCAGCAGAGACAAAAGGCCTCAGCAACTTGAGGACGTTGTCGCGCGCGGCCGGGCTGGCATAGTCATAAACCGCGTGGGTCTTGGGGGGAGTTTTCTCGTACTCATTTTGATACATCATCAGAGCCATGCCCACCTGACGCATGTTGCTCATGCAGGATACTCTGCGCCCCTGGTCTCTGGCCATGTTGAGGGCCGGCATGATGATGCCCATAAGCAGGGCAATGACCGCAATGACAACGAGCAGCTCGATGAGTGTGAAACCCTTTTTCCACATGATTGCACGGTATTGACAAAACGCAAAGGCGGTTTTACATTCGCGAACAAAAAGGTTCTTCACCCTCATATATATGCAATGTCGAGGTGTTTGTCAATTCCTTTGTCTTAAGAAAATACGAGCCCGACAACGGCGAATGGACAAACCCAACGTTCTTGACTTCGCTCAGGCACTTAGGAATGCCTGTTCGAGACGTTCCTGAAAGTTTCCATTTTGCTTTCCCAACGGTGTGTATCAATCTCTGTCGAGTGGCGGCGCGGCCTTTTCTCACCTGAACGGCACAGAAGACACAAACATTTCCATGCAAATTTCAACACTCTCATATCGTCACCCCTATCTCAAATGGCGATGGACCTCCACTATCAATGGATTACTGTCATCTCCTTCCGTGGAATGCTAATCAACAAACACAGTCAAGTACCACCCTCGCACTCAAATGTAACGCTTTTAACTTGATTCTGCCGAGGCTCTGTCTGAGGACTCGATCTGGCTTCGAGCGGCTTATTTTCTTTAGCTGTTTCATGCTGCTAGCGCAGCCAATGTCGGATAAAGGCAGCCGCTGTTGTCCGCCTGACTGCATCTCCACCGGAGGCGGACATCGACGATAAAACCTATATCGCCTGCTTCAGTTCCCTCGGCGTCGCTCGGGACAGGCTTTGCCAGGCGAAAAATCGTTTCCTCTCGGGCCGACGACGGAGTTTTCAGACAGAACATAGGCCCCGACACGACCGGCCCACCTTCAACCGGGCATAGTCCCGACTAAATTCGTCTGGAAGGCCTCCTCTTGCGCTCCACACGGTCCGCACGTTCTAGTTGACTCTTACCCATAAGATCATTCCAAAGTGCCTTTACCGCGGTGGAACAATGGTTTCCGAAATTATCGGGCGCCACGGTGATTACCGAGCCGATTATGGCGCCTGTCTCACTGTCCACGATCCGAATACGCAGCTTCTTTCCGCTGCCGCCCGTGGTCGAGTCATAATATGTACACATTATTAGAGCTTCGACGCCCAGAATCCGCTTAATCTTGGCGCGCGTATCAATGTCCAATCTTCCTTCGAGCAAATCCTGCTCGCCGATAAGGACCCTTAATCGGCTCCTTTCGACAAACGTGATCATCTGCACGGAAAAGGTCTTGGTGTAGCAGGCCATCAGCATTTGTTCTTGCTCGGGAGTCAGACCGAGCACCGCCAGGCGTCCGCGGCTTAGAAGCTCGGGTCTGGTGAATAGAGCCTGCGTACTACTTCTTCTCTGCCCGCACCCTGGAAGGATCACCAAACCCGTCAGAAGAAACAAGGAAATGCTGCAAAGAGGTCTAAATCCTTTCTTCATTGTTGCCAATCCCTTAGAAGTCTCTCACGAAAATCCTTTTCTCAAACTGGGCACTGCGCCAAGCCTGTTACATCCACCTGCGGTGAAAACCGCACACATGCGCTGCCGGGCCAGCCTGGCTCCGCACAAAGAAGTCAACTCCCGACAAAGTCCCTTAGAGAATAAACAACCTGGGCCATTATAGCAAGCATCATTTCGTTCTTATCCAGGCGCCAGGGCACAACAAATCCCTGTTAGAGCCATGTGCAGGCCAAGATCGTCCATTCCAAGGCCTCTGCCGTGGCCTGAAATGAGGGCTGTGAGGAATCAGATGCACACAGCCCTGATCAGGTTTCGGCCTAAGATTGTTAATGGCCGATTGTGTGGCAGATTTAGGTCGTATGTGAAACCGTCGTCACGTTCGATTCTTCGTAGGTTGCTCCCTTGGCAGAATAACACCTGCGACACAGAATCTGCAAATTGGATTTGTCTAAAGCAAGCTCGGGAAATTTATTTTTCGGCTTTATATGATCTACCGTAAGATCAAAATCGTTTCTAATGAGGCGTTCACATTCTTGGCAAATACGTCCTTGTTCGGTTATGACCAGTTCTCGTACAAGTTGCCATTCGGCACTGGCATAGAATACGTTGGTCTCATCAATGTTTTTCTGTCTATCGAGAGCAAGTTCCTTTAAGCGAGTATTTACTATTGGCATCTGTTTTGCATTTTCATTTGCTTGTATGCGCTTGCCAACGACCATCAAGATAGCAATTACTGTAAAAATAATGAAGGCCTGCATCATTGATAAAATTCCAACGACAGCCTTTTCATTACTTACCGTGATCGCACCGATACCAAAAGAGATACTAACACAATAGATAAAAAATACTGCTTCTGTTGGATGGAGCCCTAAATCGATTAAACGGTGATGAAAGTGGTCTTTACCAGCATATTTTAGCCACTCTTTA
>Ga0255052_10001607_pt1 | contig 16877 bp, 11 predicted proteins | sample JV7_2_21_MG_FD_188632 | JGI IMG/M metagenome (GOLD analysis project Ga0255052, IMG submission 188632) | Seawater microbial communities from Jervis Inlet, British Columbia, Canada - JV7_2_21 | ecosystem: Environmental > Aquatic > Marine > Inlet | place: Canada: British Columbia | collected...
ACGACAAACATATTGCCAAACACGAGCACGCTCTCTGATGAGATGCTCAGCAATGGCGCGACGAACCTGAAAGTCACCGCCAACATTACCGCGTAGATCAAAAATCAAGCCTGCCATGTCGTGATATTCGTCGATGGCAGCGATGATTCGCTCGGTCAACTCGCCATGGAAGGAACTGAAACGAATATAGCCAAACTGTTCGTCTATAACCCTTTTCTCAAAATCCAAATAGACTGGCGGGATGCCTTCTATAAGCTCTATCGCGCCTTCACGCGCGAAGGCCGTAAGCTCCACGTTTTGCTCTGCTCCAGATGTGTCCAAATAAACGATTTCGACGGTTTCACCTGCATCTTGAAACAGTTCCCGTTCAGCACGTTCCGTGGCCAGCAATTGCGGTGGAATGGCTGGCACGGGAGGAGTGGTGACCTCTGCCATGAAATCATCCAGTGTCAGGTTGTTCAAACTTGTTATAACCGTTCCGGGCTGGAGGTCGGGTGCTAAATCACCCAACATAGCCTTCCGGCGTGTGACAACAAGACGGTTATCAACGATACGGAGGTTTAACCCAACCTCACCATCAGCAAAGGAGGCAGGAGCGCCGATCCATTCAGGATGGTCATTCGGAATAACGCCAATATGAGATACTTCAAGTCGAAAAAGCATGGTGTTCAGTGTGATATAGAAGTCTTTCTCAGTTGGTGCTGAGAGGGCCTTATCGCGATACTCATCACCAAGGGTTTGCCAGTTGCGTCCACCAAAAGTCTCGTCATAGAAAGACGAATTAATCGTTTCCCAGACTTGCGCAAAGGCGTGTTCTCTTTCGGATGTGACGTCCGCATCAACGCAACCGGTTACGAAAATGTAAATTGAGGCAAGAGCCACCAACGCAATTTTCGCAGCCAGTATTCTTCCCTCTGATATGATCCTTCTCATGGTTAAAATCACTCCAATGTTCAGGGCATCATAGTCTGCCGACCCCAGTCAAGATCTCTATCAGCAATAACCCTTAGTCGAGGTCACCAAGCCTGTGTTCTAATTTGTCAACTGGGCGCTTATGGCCGAACCCGGAAGTTCAATTGCACGATATTTCAGGGCGCTGAGCGTCCGCTTCCGTCAGGAGCTGACGTTCAAAATACTGCTTTCGGCGGCTTGCACTTTGAACCAAAATATTGACCCGTTGGCTACTCTCCAAATCCTCGATAGACGGCTTTTTGATTTACTCAAGACAGATTATTTCCGGAGTGCGATAGTAGAGTCGATCCACAATACAAATCACTGACATTGAATCAGCTGGGCTCGTAAGCCCAATAGGAATCAAGCGAGCATCGGACTGATAACAGTAATTCCGATTCTTCCTCGGCCTGTGTGTCCCGAATAATCATACAGCCTTAGGTAGATAGTAATGATGGAGCCCCTGAACGATTGGAAACTCGGCAATTTGATTCGGTTTGGCTAACTGTACCGGACGACCGTCCGGCACATCTTGATCTAAAGAACGGTGCGTTCGCCACGGATGATAATAATCCAGGTACGAGGACAGCAGTCGTCTGAGATGTCGTTTATTGAGGACGATGACGTGATCCAGAAGTTCTCGACGCAGGCTACCAATTAGCGCTCAAAATACGCGTTTTGCCAAGGCGAAGCCGGCGCCGTGACAATCTCGTTAATAGCCAAGCTCCCCAACCTTCGCCGAACCCGATCGCCATATATGCCATCGCCATCACGCAGCAGATACCGCGGGGCCGTATCGAAAGGAAACGCTTCAACAATCTGCTGGGCTGTCCACTCCGCGGTCGGATGTTCCGTCACGTTGAAGTGGACAATTCTCCGGCGATCGTGCGCCAGGACGACGAAAACGAACAATACTCTGAATGTGGCTGTAGGCACAACGAAGAAGTCGATTGCGACAAGGTGTTTCAAGTGCAAATCGAGAAATGTCCGCCAAGTGGCAGAGGGGAATCTCTCCCCATGTGGTTTGTATCTTTCCCCGGTCGATTTCACGACGTCAATCCCTAACTTCTGAAGTTCGGCAACTATACGTGGAGAGCCCCGCGTGGGATTGGATCGCCACATCCGTTTGATGAGTTGTCGCAATTCTGGCGCGATCTTTGGTCGGCCCGGACGGCCACCCTGGCTCAGCGCTCGCCAGTAGTCACGGAATCTCTTTTTCTGCCAAAGTGCGACCGTGCGTGGTTGAGCGAAAAGCAGAACGTTACGCCACCGGGGCCAGAATTTCGCGAGAACGGACCAAATAAGCCGATCAGCTGGTGCAATGCGTGGTCGTTGCCCCTTCAACCGGTAAGCCGACAGCTGATGGCGTAGTGCAGCGATTTCCAGCTGCAATGACAACCTCGACCGAAAGGTGGAGGCGAGGAATGAAAGTAGAAAAAAGACAATGTGAGTCATGGATATGAGGCTGCCCAGTCACTGCGAAATTTGCAATAACTTCGGACGACATCGATTATCGGGACCCACGGGTCTCGGATCGAACTCAGAGTTCGAATGTTCTCATTTTTTTAGTGACCGAAGGGGAAAGCGCAAATTGTCCACTAGCTCTTGACCCGACGCCCAGTGGTAAATCAAACCGCCTGTCCCATAGGTGCATTCAATCATGGTTTCCATAACAAGCGCAGAACAATCGGCGTCACCATCGTTGTCACTAGCGCCATGATTACAATTGCGGAGAACAGGCTCTGCACAATTACGCCCGGCGGGGTCGGATGCAAAAAAAGACCGGCCTCGAGCGCAACGCCGGCAATGATCAGCTCTACGGCGCCGCGACCGCTCATACCCACGCCGACCAGAACGGATTCACGCTTTGAAAATCCCGCCCAATAGGCAGGAAATCCCGATCCAATAATTTTGCTGGCGAGCGCCAGCAACGTCAGTGTAATAACGAACGCTGGCACCCGACTTACACTGCTGAAATCTAGATGGAAGCCCACGGACACAAAAAAGATCGGTGCCAGAAAGCCCCGGGTCAGTCCCGACACCTGCTGTTCGACGCGTTCGTAGATTTCTACATCAACAATCTTCGGATGAAAAAACATGCCCGCAAGGAATGCACCGATGATGAGATGGAGTTCCATATACTCGGCAAGGACTGCATACGCGAGGGCGCCAATGAGCAACATGCTAAAGTCCACTTCGGGAAAGCTCAGGAGCCTGAAATATCGACCAATAAGTGGAAAAACATACAGCCCCACCGGAATGGTTATGGCAAAAAACAGCAACACCTTTCCGACTGTGGGCAGCAGGTTCCCGATACTGAAAGTGCCGGTGCCACCATTGCCAATCGCGGCCAGTAACAGCGCCATCAGGATCAGGCTGAACACATCATCCCAAAGCGCGGCAGCAATCACTGTTTTGCCGACTCTGGATTCGAGGGCGCCGAGATCCATGAACATTCTGACGGCGACCGGTACCGCAGTGATCGCCAGGGCAGCGCCGAGAAACAGGCATTGTGCCATTTTGAACGCCGAATCCGGGAGGACCAGTATACCCAGACCGAATCCTGCGCCGACGGGAATTAGCAGGCCGCCCAATGCGATCAGAATTGCCGACCTGGAGGATCTCGCGAAGTCCAGCGGCTCCATTCGAATGCCCGCCAGCAACATCAGAAAGAACATGCCGAGGCCGGCGAGCCCGGAAAATAGTTCACTGTTCGCAGCCAACCAAATCGTCGGCACGAAGCCCTGAAATCGTTGCAGCAAAAACCCGAATAATATACCGGCCATGAGCTCGCCGACCAATGCCGGCAATTTGGCTCGCTCCGCAAGCTCCGCGAACGTGCGTGTAACGACGAGCAGGATCAGAATAATCAAAAGAACGTTCAGTACGCTGTGCTCCGGAACCCTTACGCGACACGGCTGTCGCCAGTAATCGCGACATTATACGTTCAATGACCTTCGGGCAAAGAGTGTCCGACAGCCGCACGCGTACAGAATCATCGGAGCGTCTTACACGCTTAAGTACGGCAATCACAAAGCAGGTGTACTACAGAAAAACAATGGCAGTGAAACCGCTCAAGTAGTTCACCAGTCGTCACAGCCCTTCTACCGCGTCGTCACACTGTATATTAAACAAGGGCGTAATTTATTGGATTAATAAGACAGGGGCTACCAAGCCCGCCTCATTCAACTTCCTGCAGCGACAGGAACGCTTTGATCAGTTCATGGGGTTTACAACAACGAGCGCCCGCACCAAGCACTGGGCGGTGCCTACCCCGGCGATGTGTATACACCTTCAGCTCGTGTCTATGAGCCGCCACCCGAGCCCGACTACCCGTATCACGATCGCACCGTGCACGTGACCCGCTGTGGCCGCATCTGCGTTGGCAAACGCAAAATTGACCTCAGCAACGTGTTCGCCGGCCAATGGTGGGCATCAGGGAGATCGAAGACCAGATCTGGTGGCCAGCTTAATGCAGTATGATTTAGGATTCTTTGATAAAGAAGAGGGCCGGGTGGAACCCGGACCCAATCCATTCGTACCGAACAAAATGTCAACTATCTGTCCGGAATGAGGTGTAAACGATGTAACCAGAATACACCCTTTCCTGTTATGACCTTGGAAATACGTAATTGTAGCAATTGCGGACTATCAGATTATGGTTAATATGGCTCTTGAGGCTTCGGCCTCAATGCTAATGGCTTCGGTTGTTAGCACCGCCCTGCTGAAAGAGGTCCGAGCCTCTGTCAGTGTCGGGGACGGTGGACGCAGAAGGTAGAATCAGAAGGGAAGCGATTCAGTGAAAGCTGAGCGGTGGAACTGACAGAACGCTTTGGGGACCTCGGAAGAAGCAAAGCGCTATACCTTGGGTAGCCCGATATTAAGAACAGATTTGGGCTCTGACGCGGGGAGCTAGCCGAAAGGAGAGCGAGCCGGGAAAGAGTCAGGAAAATGGGACCAGCAGACCTGCCCTTGCGTCCTCTTATCGAAAAAGCGGCCAGATGGCCGTTTTTTTGTTCTATTGAGCTTTCGTCTGAAGATGCCAGGCTTGACCGCCAGTCGTACACCGCTGCCACAATAATCGCCAAGTGATCAATCACCCCACGCTTGAACGCGTCAACACTCACACGCTCTTCATTGCCGTGAATCCGTAAAGACTCGGCTTGACTTACACAAAAGAGTTTCCGGAAAGCCCGGGGCGGATTAGATTGGTATTGGGCCGGTGACCTACCGCTCTACGGCGCACCATTAACTACCGATCAAGTGACTTCTCGTTCGTCAACTTCCGCTCTGCATCCCATGGCTGCCGTTCGCGTGGTAGTCTTTTGACAGGCGGCTAATGACCCGAAGCGGACATTCGCTATGCCGCTTATAGTGAGATCGCGATGCCCCCAAAATGAAGCATTAGCCGATGTCAGATTGTGACTGTTCAGTAGAATTTGAATCTAAGAAACAGAGCCGTGTGCTCTGGATGCTTCTGTCTATTAATGCCGCCATGTTCGTTGCAGAAATCATCACGGGCATCGTCGCAGAATCAACCGGATTGATAGCAGACTCCCTGGATATGTTCGCTGACGCGCTCGTATACGCTCTCGGGCTGTATGCTGTGGGGAGAGCGGCTCATGTAAAGATATGTGCAGCGTCCATGAGTGGAATATTCCAGATTGTGTTGGCATTGGCTGCTGCGTTTGAGATCACGCGCCGCTTGATATGGGGAAGTGAGCCGGAGCCGCTGTATATGATAGGCGTAAGTATCGTCGCGTTGATCGCAAACGTCTATTGCCTCGCACTTATTTCTAAACAGCGAGATGGCGAAATTCATATGCGTGCCAGCTGGATATTCTCGAAGAACGATGTAATTGCGAATGCCGGTGTGATCACCGCCGGCATTTTGGTCTACGTTCTTAATTCTCGAATTCCGGATTTGGTGATTGGCGCTCTAATTGCTCTGGTTGTGTTTAGGGGAGGTCTGACGATCGTGGCCGATGCACGCAATGAACGGGCGCAAAACCGCTCCTCGCAACGTGATTCCACAATTGTGCAGCCCGTGAGAATCGGACGAGAAAGCCAACGATCTGACTCAGCAAGCTAATCGTCACTTGGTTCTACGTGTATCGTAATATCTTGGGCACCGAATTCTGCTTCAAGTGCAGATTCGATTTCGTCGGCGATTCGATGCGATTCGATTGTTGACATCGTAGGCGCTACGGTGACAACCACGTCAACAGCGCAATCAGAACCAACCCAACGTGAACGGACTCGGCATACCTCACATACGCCGGGTATGGCCCTTACCGCGGCCGTAAGTATCTCCGGGGCGATTGCCATTTGATCCAAGAGTACCGGCACGACACGCTTGAATAAGCAGAATGCAAGGTATAGCACGAACGCTGCAATGCCTAATGCGCATGCAGTATCCAACCACGGAAATCCACGAGCGGACAATTGCCAACCGACTATGACAACGACCGTTGTCAATACATCGGCAAACGTGTGATTTGCATCGGCTAGAAGAATGCTCGAGTCGAGGCGGACGGCCCAGTAGCGTTGCCAGGCCGCGAGTGCAATGTTAACTGCTAATACCCCTAGCATGAGGACCAGCCCCCAAGAGTGTATGGCTGGTTCCACGACGTCTCGCCTAAGCGTTTGCATAGCCAACTCAAAGGCTAAAACAGCTAGTAAAGTAGCGAGGGCGAAGACCGCTAAGACTTCTAATTTTCTGTGCCCATAGGGATGCTCACGGTCTGCGGGCTTTGCGGAGATCCGTATGACAAACCAGGCGACGACGTTATTAGCTACATCCGTAAGTGAATGAATTGCGTCACCGAGGACAGCTAAAGAGCCTGTGGTGAACCCGACCAATAGTTTTGCTGCGAATACGGCAGCGTTGGCTGAGCCTTCTATTAGAATAATTCGTTGGACGCTTAGATCTTTGTGGCGAATTGTCCGCATGAGCTAGTCCCGCGAAGCAGGAGAAAGTTTATCATATTAGTTGACAGCCACGTTCCATCAGATATATCCGTAAGGACGAAAGTCGGGCGTGGGTCGAATTACCGGGGGAACTCCAAACCTTGGCGATTCGGTATAACGGAAAACACAACAGTTGGTACGTGGAAATGGTCAGATCCAACAACAGAAATGGCACGATAATCACGTAAATCACGAGTGCAGTGACGACGTTGCGCCATTCACTTTGCCGCAGCCAGCGAAAGAGTCCGACCTTAAGGTGACGATGTGCTTTCTTGACGGCGCGATCGAACGGCACTTTGCTGCCGTCGAGGCGATACAGAAACTTGACTTCGTGATGCTTTAGTGCGTCTTCACAACGCCAATGGGGCTTTTGCGCCCTGCAGCTACCGCTTTAACCGATATGCAGACGATCTACAACGTTCTTGACGCCACTACACGCCCAAACTGTCTTTTCGATCAGTTCTCGCTCGTAGTAAGTATCAACCGTTCCGACAAGCGTTACCTTCCCGTCAGCGACGGATAAATTGACTTTCGACGCTTCAAGATTCGCGCGACGATGCAAAGCGTTGTTGATTTGCCTCTTGATATCCTCCGCTTTGACGTGGCTGACTGGCTCCCTGACGGTCATCTGATTAATTATCGATTTGACGCCTTGCAAGTCTTCGATCTGGTGTTCTGCCGTTTTCTTTTGAAAGGCCCAATTCACCTCACCTGTCAACGTCACGTAGCCATTACTCACTCGGGCTTGAATATCCAAATTCGTTAAGGAGGCGCTCCACTTGAACATATGAGAAATCTGTTCCGCGATTTTCTCATCTGTACCACGCATGCTTGAAGGTAACTTGACCTCGATTTCTTGCGCAATCGCACGAACGCCCTTGACACGTTCGGTGGCACGTTCCGCGGCTTGTTTTTCTGCATACGTATCGACCGTACCCGTGAGCGCCACAGCACCATCCTTGAGGATCACGCCAATTTCATTACCGTTGACGCTGGGATCCCATTTGAGTTCGTCGAGAACCTCTTTTTTCAACTGTGTGTCACTCTTCATCATGACCTTTCCTCCGAAAGCTCGATACTAGTATTGTTCATACACGCTCTTGCAGCCATCTTTCCCAATAGCTGAACCAATAAATAACTTTACGACTTTCGCATGAACATACAATACGCAGTGACCGCCTAATAGTGCGGGCGGTACTGGGACCAGAACTCTAAATATCAAAAACCCGTCGTAGGACGTAACCTAAAAGAACGCCAGGCTCGCGGCGGCGGTTCCGGTCGATATTGAACGCGCCTTGAAAGAGGATTACAGCGCCGACGCGCGAAAACGAAAGCGAAAGCGGCTTGAATTCTAATTCGCACCCGACAGGTTTCAAAACCGCGACAACCTTCTCCCGTTCGACGCCGAAAATCTCTTCTCGTAGTGCCGAGATGTCGCTCGATGGAGGCGATGGCAAGCGGTGCCCGAAAGCATCACTAAGTGGCGAGTTCACTCGTAGGTATTGACAAGTTAACTACTCAACGGAAGCCAATTTGAGCATATACCGCCTGTCACGCTGTAGCGCGATTCCAAGACGCAAAAGCACGCGATCATAATACTCAGTAGTTCTTGGCCGATACAAGGTGGCGGCCAAGATTGAATAAATTGTAAACAGCCGAATGCACCGCCAGGAATCGCTGAGCTTGTTGCATTGATTTGAATCGACGCATGACCCGTTCTCGAACTCGCGTTGGCTAATGTGAAAGTTCTGCCCTATTATTGGCAGTCCGGCTGGTATCGTGAATCGTTTCCGGGATGAGCTCTCGATGCGCGACGCCGTAGCTTCTCAACTTGTCCGTCACGATCTTCCGCGGTTCACCACGATGTGTTTTCAATAATCGTTTGAAGAAGCGCTTGGCCGCATTGCCGTCGCGCCGACGCTGCAAAAAGACATCGTCGATTTCTCCGTCCTGACCGACGGCGCGCCATAAATATTGCTGCTTACCATCGGTTTTCACGAAGACTTCATCAATGAAAAATGTATCTCCATAGCCTGGGTGTGTTTTCTTCAAACGACGAGTGTATTTCGATCCGAATTCGTTGCACCACTGTCGAATGGATTCATAGCTAGCTGTGATTCCACGCTCGGCCAGCAAATCTTAGATATCTCGATGACTCAGGCTAAAGCGATGATAGAGCCATACAGCATTTTGAGTGATTTCCGGTGGAAATCGGTGGCGTTTGTACATTGTGGTTGGTTTTTTCATCCAATAATTACGCTTTGTCGTCGCTTACCTTGTCAATACCCATTGGGGTCCTAACCTGACATCGCAGAAACATTCAAGCGGAGGACCGACCTCAAACACTAAAGACGATGCAAGCCGGCCCCCTATCGGGCATTTCCACGCATACCAACCTGCAGTTAGGCTGGTCAATTGCCGAACGATTCTCTGGAGATGCTAGCCCTGTTTTCTGGCCGCCTTTCTCTTTGCCATCGCCTTCTCAACCTTCAAAATCGCCTTGTCAATGTGAAGGGCGAGCGACAAATGATGTCGGGCGTCGGCAAGATCGCGCCGCACAATGCCGAGTTCCTGTCGCGTTTTTCCTGCCTCCTCTCTCGTGGATTTGACCACATCCTTGAGGTTCGCAACCTGCAACTTCAGCTCTTCGCGTGTTTTCCCTGCCGTCGACTTAGATGCCTTGGCGAGTCGAATTGCCTTGTTCTTAATTTGCAGCTGTGTCCGTTTGATTCGGGCATTGGTCCGCTTCAGTTGAGCATTTAGCCGATTACGCTCCTTTGTGAGCCTGGCATGTGTTTGCTTGGCCGTCTTAAGAAAATTTTGCCTTGCGTCCTTTAACGCTTTATGACTTCTCGTAGTGTCAATATTCATGATCGATCTCCATCGTGCCAAATACGCCTGCGTCCATTAGAAGCACTAACAGGCAGACGCCGTTTATGAAGTTACCATCAAAACGCTGACTAGAATGTAAGTGAAATCCGACGAGGAGTTCGGAGCCGATATCGTGGACATATCAGCAAAAAAACGGAGTCAGTCCATTCGTCTGTGACATTCGGGTCCGGCCATCGAAGAAGGCGTGAGCAAGCTTTTCGAATCGCTTCCGCAATAGACGGTGGTTTCCCGATCATCCCGGTCTGTCAGTCCTGTCCTCCGGCCTGACTTTTCGTTTCATCCCAAATCGGAGTTGGCAATTCGTCTGCGGACAATGTCTCCTGTTGCAGGAGTTTCTCGGCTGTTTCATTGAGCATTGGGCGATTGCAGGTCAGAACCTCGATCGCCTTGTCAAATGCCTCGGAAACGAGTGACTGCACCGCCGCGTCGATTTCACTGGCCACCCTTTCGCTATGCGTATGCCGTTGAGTGGGCGCAATGCCGATTTCGCCCAAGTACGCTGACGGTTGCTCATACCACGTTGCGAGACCTAGTGATTCGTCCATTCCGTAACGGGTCACCATACTTCGAGCAATGTCGGTTGCCTTGTCCAGATCATCTGCCGCACCCGTCGAAAGCTTGTCGAAAACCAGGACCTCTGCGGCGCGACCGCCGAGCAGAGCAGTCATCTTGTTCCTGAGTTCATCGCTGGTCATCAAATATCGGTCTTCGGTCGGACGCTGTATGTTGTAACCGAGTGCGCCGATTCCTCGTGGAATGATCGAGATCTTCTGCACAGTTTCTATGCTTTTCAGTGCCAGCGTCACCAGCGCATGACCCGTTTCATGATAGGCGACGAGTTTTCGTTCGTACGGATTCAGAATACGGCTTTTCTTCTCCAGGCCCGCCACTATTCGTTCTATTGCTGAGGTGAAGTCGTCTATTGTGATATCTGAGGCGGACCGACGGGTTGCCACAATCGCTGCTTCGTTGACAAGATTGGCGAGATCAGCCCCGGTGAATCCGGCTGTCAATGCGGCCACGTCGTCAAGCGACAGGTCATCGGCGATATGAACCGACTTGATATGCACCCTGAGAATCGCGGCTCGCCCAATTTTGTCAGGACGATCAACCAGAATTTGCCGATCAAATCTGCCTGCCCGGAGCAACGCCGGGTCAAGAATTTCGGGCCTGTTCGTGGCGGACAGGAGCACTATTCCCCGCCTGGGATCGAAGCCATCAAGTTCGCTGAGCAACTGATTGAGCGTTTGTTCCTTTTCGTCGTGACCACCACCCAGGGGACCGGCGCCACGCGCACGACCAAGGGCGTCCAACTCATCAATGAAAATGATACAGGGTGCCTGCGCGCTTGCCTGATCAAACAAATCCCGAACTCTGGCCGCGCCAACACCGACGAACATTTCGACAAATTCTGATCCACTTATGGAGAAAAATGGTACCCCGGCCTCACCCGCAACTGCCCTCGCCAAGAGGGTCTTCCCGGTGCCGGGTGGACCTACAAGCAATAATCCCTTCGGAACGTGGGCGCCAAGCCTCCTGAATTGCTCCGGTTTCTTGAGAAACGAGACTATTTCCTTTAGCTCCTCTTTCGCCTCGTCCACACCTGCAACATCATCAAAAGTCACCTTAATATCTGTCTCGACGTAGACCTTGGCCTTGCTTTTACCGATCGACATCAAACCGCCAATGCCTCCTTGCCTGGCAGCCATATTTCGAATAATAAAAATCCAGATACCAAGGAATAGTAATGTCGGAAGTATGAGAACAATAACGTCGGTGAAAGGATTGCCCTCGGTCACACCGGAAAACTCGACCTCGTGCTCTGCAAGCACGTCGGCGAAATCGGGATCGATTCGGACAGTACTTATGATCTTCGCGCCACCGATCGCCTCACCTCTCAACATGCCACGGATCTCGGTATCCGAAACTTCAACTGAGTCCAATTTGTCACCATCAAGCAATTCGAGGAACTCGCTGTATGGCACTGCTTCTACTTTTTCCCGCTCATGCCACAATTGCTGAAAATAAAGGACACCCATGATGGCGATAACCATGTACCAGAAGTTGATATGAGTCTTTTTATCCAATTCTCATCCCGAATATGCGTTTTCCCATGGTTGGCGCTGGGCCGCATAACGTCAGTTGACCCCGCCTTGGGTCCGACCACAATTCGGATTTTCCGAAACGGATGCTAAACATTGACCAATTCGCGGCTTCATGAAATTCACGGTAGGAAGTCACCGCTGCCAGGAAAACTCAGCCAGAATTACTCCGGGCATAGCTCGTCAAACCATATAGACAGAGTGTGTTTTTGGGCACAGGATATTAGATGGTGATCCAATCTCCGTAGGTACATGTGCCCATGGCGGACTGAGCACAATTTGGCTATCCCAATATTGTGAAACGAGGTAGGGCAATGACTGATTTCTCAGGGTTGCGCGAAAACATGGTTGCCAATCAGATCGAGGCGCGCGGCGTTCGTTCTGAGAAAGTACTAAGTGCGATGCGGAAAGTCCCGCGGGAGCGATTTCTTCCCGAGGGCCTTGCGGAGTTTGCATACGAGGATTCACCCTTACCTATCGAGGCGGGGCAGACGATTTCCCAGCCGTATATCGTTGCGTTCATGACCGAAGCCCTTGCTTTACATGGCGGGGAAAAGGTCCTGGAAATTGGCACAGGCTCCGGTTATGCGGCCGCGATACTCGGCGAGATTGCCGGTGAAGTCTACACAATCGAATTCATCGAGGATCTCGCGAAAAGCGCGGCATCCATCTTCGCAGACCTTGGTTATGACAATGTGCATATGATGCACGGTGATGGAACACTCGGTTGGCCGGAGCACGCGCCCTATGATGGCATCGTCGCCGCCGCCGCGGGCCCGGAGGTTCCTGCATCTTTGAAACAACAGTTGAAGATTGGTGGGCGCCTGGCCATGCCGGTTGGCAGAGATAAGGATTTTCAGGAGCTCGTTCGGGTTACCAGGATCTCGGAGGCCGAGTATGAATCTGAGGATCTGGCAGACGTGCGTTTCGTTCCTCTCGTCGGTGCGGAGGGCTGGTATTCAGAACCCACAACGGCTAAAGCAAAGCGAATCCAACCCAGCCCTGCCGACCCGGAAGAACAATTAAGATCTGACGTGGCAAATGCCTGCGAACCCTTCAACTCCCTCGAAACTGCCGATCTCGGCCCATTGCTCGAGCGAATTGGTAATTCACAAGTCGTATTGATCGGCGAAGCCACCCACGGCACGTCTGAGTTCTACAAATTGCGCAGCCGCATTACATCCGAACTCATTGCGAGGAAGGGCTTCAGATTCGTAGCGATCGAGGCTGACTGGCCTGACGCAGCACGTATCGATCACTACGTTCGGCATTTTGAATTTCCGCCGTCTGAGTGGACTGCTTTTTCCCGCTTTCCGACTTGGATGTGGCGCAACGAAGAAGTGCGTGAATTCGTGGACTGGCTTCGCATAGACAATGCTGGCACGCCACCCGATTTCCGGGTCGCATTTCACGGCCTCGATCTTTACAGCATGTACAGCTCCATCAGGTCTATTCTCAATTACCTGGAAGAAGTGGATCCGGCGACTGCTGATATTGCTCGGGCAAGGTACGGCTGCCTGACGCCCTGGCAGACGGATCCGGCGACTTATGGGCGAGCAGCCCTCATAGGATCATACCGTTCCTGCGAGGCAGAGGTGCTCCAGGTGCTCCTGGAGGTTTCACGAAAACACCGTGAATATGCCGAACATGATGGCGAGCGATTTCTGGACGCAGTTCAAAATGCGCGCCTGGTTGCCAATGCGGAACGCTACTACCGTGTCATGTATTACGGCTCACGTGAATCCTGGAACCTGCGCGACAGCTATATGTTCGAAACGCTGAAAAGGCTACAGGATTTTTATGGCCCGGACAATAAGGCAATTATCTGGGCACACAATTCTCATGTTGGCGACGCGGCCGCTACAGAAATGTCCACGCGTGGTGAAACGAATATTGGCAACTTGTGCCGAGAGGAATTTAGAGACAGCGTCTACTCGATAGGATTCGGCACAGACAACGGCACGGTCGCGGCGGCATCGGACTGGGATGGGCCGATGGAGGTCAAGGACATAGTCCGGGCCCGGGCCGGCAGCTACGAGAAGTTGTTTCATGATGTCGGGCTCCCGGGCTTCCTGCTCGGATTACGACATCTGTCATCTTCGTCTCTCCGAACGGCTTTATCGAAGCCTCGGCTTGAACGTGCCATCGGCGTTCTGTATCGCCCGGAGACCGAACTCGCGAGCCACTATTTTCGCGCTGTGCTACTAAAACAGTTTGACGAATACATATGGATCGACACCACCCAGGCAGTACACCCATTTGAAACAGCGGAACTAGCCGGGTTCCCCGACACCTATCCGTTTGGATTATGATGGTCTGTGGCCCGCTGAACCAATGTCCACCCGGTACGAAGATGACACGTCTCTCGGAGGAAATCTGGAAGTCGAAGTATCGTTACTCTCAGGGCACAGCTGCATCTGAAAGCAGCATCGTCGATACCTGGCAGCGAGTCGCACATGCGGTGGCTGCCGCAGAGGTAGACCCGATTCAGTGGGAAAAGACATTCTTCTCCGTATTGTCCGACTTTCTTTTCATGCCGGGTGGCCGTGTACTGGCGGGCGCCGGCGTCGGAAAAAAGGTGACGCTGTTCAACTGTTTTGTTTCCGGCCCGATTCTGGATTCCATCGAGAACATTCTTGATGCTCTGAAGGAAACTGCCGTAACGATGCATCAGGGAGGCGGGGTCGGTTGTGATTTTTCCGGGCTCCGACCATCCGGGTCCCCGGCAATACGGACTGGCTCAGTAGCGTCGGGACCGCTGCCATTCATGCATATCTGGGACTCGCTTTGCCAGACGCTGTTGGCAACCAGCACCCGACGCGGTGCCATGATGGGGACTTTGCGTTGCGATCATCCGGACATCGTGTCTTTTATTGATGCGAAACGTGAGCCCGACGCACTGACCAATTTCAATTTATCGGTGCTCATCACAGACGATTTTATGCAGGCGGTGGCGGACGACGCCGAATGGCAGCTATCCTGGCCGGTTCAGACGACAGTGGACGCGTCTCACATAGCTGAGCGAATGCCCGCCAAATCGCTGTGGTACCACATAGTCGGGGCCGCGCATGAAACTGCGGAACCTGGCCTGCTATTCATCGATCGGATCAATCGGGAAAACAACCTCCACTATTGCGAAAACATCAGCGCCACCAATCCTTGTGGTGAGATTCCCCTGCCCCCGTATGGAGCGTGCGATCTGGGTTCGATAAACCTCGCCGCACTTGTTCGGTCACCCTTCTCCAGGGAAAGTGAATTTGATCGGCAACGTCTGACTGATATCGCAACGACCGCGGCGCGTCTTCTCGATGACGTGATCGATGTCTCCCATTTCCCGCTGGATCGACAAGCGGAGAAAGCGCGAAACACTCGACGGGTTGGTCTGGGCATCACCGGACTTGCAGACACGCTCGTCATGCTTGGAATGAATTATGACAGTGACGAAGCGCGCGATTTTTCAGCCCAAACGATGAAGCAGATTCGCGATGCCGCCTATGAGGCTTCAGTTGGGCTGGCAAGAGAAAAAGGACCGTTTCCACTATTCAGCAAAGACGAGTACTTGCAAGCACCTTTTGTACAACGGCTGCCGAATAAACTAAGAGATGGAATTGCCGCAAACGGTATCCGCAACAGTCATCTCTTGGCGATCGCACCGGCCGGGACTATTAGTCTGTTGGCAGGAAACGTATCGAGCGGTATCGAACCGATCTATGCGCTGGAGGCCACGAGGGCTGTTCGATTACGTGACCTGAAGATCCGTGACCTTGAAGTTCGCGACTTCGCCTATGATAAGTGGCTAAACGATACCGGCCAGAAATCCGGCATTCCGGAGGAATTCGTAACTGCCGGGACCTTATCGGCGAAGGCGCATCTGGCAATGCAGGCAGTCATGCAGCCTTATGTCGACAATGCCATATCCAAAACCGTGAATCTGCCGCCGGAGGCAACAACCGACGATGTCGATGAGATTTTTTCACTTGCGTACTCATCGGGACTCAAGGGTTGCACCGTGTATCGTCCCGGCGCACACCACGACCAGGTGATTCGTGCCCGTGACGAGTCACACTGCTGCCATATCGACAGGGAGGCTGACTAGGCGAAGGCCAGTGTACCGTGAGAGTGCGGGTAACACCTAGTTATCTCATCATTGTCGTGTGGTCTTATAAGAGGGCCGAAATCACAGACCTGACTGAAAGTCCGTGCAAATGACAACCGACACCTCTCGCAAATCCAAGGTCTCTGTCGATGACTTGCGACGGTCGTGCGAGCCCTTGGGGGTTCCGTTCGAGTCCAGCGATCAGCTCCCTCCCGGGACACGACACCTCGGACAGCAACGCGCTATCGACGCGATACGTTTTGGAATACAGATAGAAAGTGACGGACACAACGTGTTCGTGCTCGGGCCGCCTGGCAGCCACCGGCACGGGCTCGCAGAGGAACTAGCGAGAGAGCAGGCAGCGAAAAAGAAGCCCCCAGGTGACTGGTGCTACGTCACCAATTTCTCCAATCCTGAAAAACCGCACACCCTGTCCTTTCCGGCGGGAAGAGGAGACGATTTTCGCCGGGACATGCGTGACCTGATCGACGAGTTGCGCCTCGCGATCCCGGCCACATTCGAGGGGGACGACTATCGAAATCAACTGAAAGCCGTGGAGGCGAAAACTCAGAAAGAGGTCGAAGAGCTATGGAAGGAACTTGAGGATCACGCATCAAGTCAGGGCATTCGCGTCCTGCACACACCTACCGGATACGTGCTGGCCCCGGTAAAGGACGACAAGGTAATCGACGAGGAGGAATTCTCCAAACTGCCGAAAGCTAAGCGCGTGAAGGTTCAGAAGGCCATCCGAGGTCTGAGCGAGGAACTTCAAACGCACATCGAACACCTGCCGCAATTGCACAAGAATTACCGCGGGCGAGTCAAGGCTCTGAATCGCAAAGTTACGGAACACGCGGTAGGCGTGT
>Ga0255052_10001608_pt1 | contig 16875 bp, 12 predicted proteins | sample JV7_2_21_MG_FD_188632 | JGI IMG/M metagenome (GOLD analysis project Ga0255052, IMG submission 188632) | Seawater microbial communities from Jervis Inlet, British Columbia, Canada - JV7_2_21 | ecosystem: Environmental > Aquatic > Marine > Inlet | place: Canada: British Columbia | collected...
AGGAGATCGCCGGCCTCGATGCTGTTACCCTTCAATCTGCAGCCGGGGCACAGGGGGAACTGACCGGCCTTCTCATAGCCAGCGCCTACCATGCAAAGAACGGCAGCCCGAGGAAAAAAGTCATTACCACCGATTCGGCACACGGGACCAATCCGGCCAGCATCAGACTTGCGGGCTACGAGGTGGTCACCGTGTCTTCGGATACAGAGGGTCTCGTGGATATCGAAAAACTCGGGGCGGCCCTTGGTGACGAGGTGGCGGTTTTCATGCTTACCAACCCCAATACTCTGGGTAAGTTCGAGAAAAACATACTGAAGATAACAAGCATGGTTCATGACTGCGGTGCTCTCATGTACATGGACGGGGCCAATCTTAACGCGTTGCTTCACATCGTGAAGCCCGGCGAGATGGGTTTCGACATCCTGCATTTCAACCTGCACAAAACATTCTCGACGCCTCACGGCGGCGGCGGCCCCGGTGCCGGTCCAGTGGGTGTGAAGGAGCATCTGGCAGGGTTTCTGCCTGTCCCCACAGTGATCAGAGAGGGTGACGGGAAGTACAGCTTCGATTATAACATCCCCGGTACGATCGGGAAAATTCATTCCTACTACGGAAATTTCGCCGTTATGGTGAAAGCTTACACCTACATAAGGATGCTCGGAGCCAGCGGCCTCCGGCAGGTTGCACTCGACGCGATCCTGAGCGCGAATTACATTATGAAGAAGCTCGAGCCCTTCTACTATAATCCTTTTCCGGGCCCGTGCATGCATGAGTGTGTTCTGAGCGGTGTGAACCAGAAGGAACGCGGCGTCAGAACGCTCGACATTGCCAAGCGTCTCCTTGACTTCGGCGTGCACGCCCCCACTGTATACTTCCCCCTCATCGTCCAGGAAGCGCTCATGATCGAACCAACCGAGACGGAAAGCCTCGAAAGCCTGGATGTGTTCATCGATGCCATGAAGGCGATCGACTCGGAGTCTCTTGATGCCCCTGAGAAGCTGAAGGCGGCTCCTTACACAACACCCGTACGGAGACTGGACGAGGTGCAAGCCGCCCGGAAACCGATCCTCAAGTGGGGCTCGTGAGCTCGAAATGACCTGGAGGTTTCTCGACACGGGGAAATGTGGTGCGGCCTTCAACATGGCCGTCGACGAGGCGTTGCTCAGGGGGGTGATCGCCGGAAGCTCGGCGCCAACCCTCAGGACCTACTGCTGGACCCCGCCTTCTTTTTCTATCGGATACAACCAGGATATGGACGGGCAGATCAACCCCGGGGCGTGCGAGGCTCACGGGATCACACGTGTCAGGCGGTTCACGGGGGGCAGGACGGTCCTCCACGGGTGGGATATCACCTACTCGGTAACTGCGGCGATCGATGACATAGCACCCGGAGAGGCTGTGTCCGGGGCATTTGCGAAAATCAGCCTTGCCCTGGTGCGGGGACTCGAGATACTCGGTGCCCGGGCTGAGTTTGCGAGGCCCGGTCAAAGGGATCCTGCTGGAAGAACCGTAAAACCATGTTTTACAAGCGTTTCGAGGTTCGAGGTGAGCTGCCGTGGAAGGAAGATCATCGGGAGCGCACAACGGGTAGTGGGAAAGGTCCTCCTTCAACATGGATCGATCCCCCTTGTCAACCCTCCTGCCGGGCCGCACCTGTTCGTTCCCGGCTTAAGCGATCAGGAGAGGGAACACCTTGGGGAGGAGTTGCGGCAGCGCTCGACCTGCCTCTCGGTTGAACTCGGGAGAGAGATCCTCTATGATGAGGTGAGAAACGCTCTGGTCAAGGGATTCGAAGGGGTAATCGGGAAGGGATTTCACGTCGGCGATCTATCTCGACTCGAAAAAGAAACAATTGCAGACTTAGAGAGCAAAAAGTACGGATGTTCCACCTGGAACCGTTCAGGAGCAGGAAGTTGGCGGTAATTTTTTCATCCCCTTGACAAAGACGCTTGACATATATTATTGAATTAGGTACTATTTCTAGGTGTTCAAAACGGGGGTGATTCCATTCTTAATTTGTCCTTGCTTCCCGGGCATAGAGGGCTTAGACTTATTTACAACTGATCGTAGCTCAAAACATCAAACGACCACACACTCTCTGTTTGTATTTTTGGAAAGGAGGTGGTACCCGGATTAACTTTGTTCGCCCGATTCCTACGGAAAAACGCAACCAAGTGAAGTGAGAGGAGTTGGAAATGGTTCGAAAACTTGCTGTTATTTTACTGATGGTGTCTTTTGGCGTTATGCTCGCTGGCGAGGGATTTGCTGCAGACAAGGATCTGTATAAAGCCCCGCAAAAGCGGATAGTGAAGCGTCCGTCGAACGGCACAATGCTGCAGGGGGTTGACTACCCGGTAGCAAACGAAACCAGGAATGCAGTCTCTGACGGAGCTACCAACCTCAGGTGTCTCCTCGGTGGCGGCAGAAAGCTTATCCGTCACGACTGTTTTGGGGAAGATCCCCCCTCGCTCGAGGCCGTTTTTACAAAGGATGCTGCGGCCGGTTTCGGCGAAATGCGCCTGCATGAAGCCCTGTCCGCGGACAACGGCGCCAGCTGGGTCATCGCCGGTCCGCTGAGCGACGCTTCGATGGACACCGGCAGGGACAGGAACCACGTCATCGATTTTAACGATGACCTGAGCCTGCTCTGCTACACCGAGATGACGGGACACCCGAACACCAATATGGCCTACATGTACTGGACGCAGGATGCGTTCAAGTGCCTGGCGGCATTCAACCCCTTCGTCGTAATGTCGAATGCGCCGCCTCCCGACAGCGTTGACGAGTACTACACTCAGCTGTCAATGACGACGAACTCGACGGGGTACGTCAGTTTCATCGATTTCACGAACGGGAACCCCTACGGTATCTACCTCAGGAAATCACTCGACAATGGTGCTACCTGGGGTGCTTACCAGGATATCGCCGGTACAATCGGTACCGACGGGTTCGATGCGGCCGGATACGATGGTCCGCTGGTACTCGACGCCGATGGTGACTTCATCGCGGCAATGACCTTCGTGAACCTGGACTCGACATGGGCTGCGTCGAACGGTTTCATAACCACCGGGATGCCGGTATATCCAGCGTACACGCAGTCGATTGACGGCGGAGCTACCTGGGCGGATCTTCGACTCGTCCACGGGAACGACGGCGCCCTGTACCCGAACGGGCATACCGGGACAGCCTTCGATGACTCCGTGCACTACATCGGCGGTACCCAGGATGCGGCATTCACCTCTTTCAACAACATCCAGGACAACTGTGTGCTGACACCGGATGGTATAGCCCACCTGACCTACACGATGAGAGACACTGCGTTCGGTTATGCCGGAGTCTGGCACGTAACCGTCGACAACGGTACGATAACGCCCGCCTACTGCGGTTTTCCTGAAAACCCCGGTCTCGAGGGTGCGTCAGGTGTCGCGGACATGCCGGGACTCTCTGAGTCGGCTGCCGGGCACGTCGTCGTCGGCTGGACAGAGTACATCCAGGGTACCAGTTTGGGCGCAGGCGACATCTGCTACAATGTCTTCGCTATCGGTGAAGCCGAGCCTTTCCTGGCAGCACCGGTCAACGTCACGAACGATGCCGTCGATGAGACTTTCCAGCGGATATGCGACATGACCGTACCGACGGTTGCCGGCGGTAGTGAGTATTACGTCGACTGGATCTTTGCTTACTACGGTGACGGCGGAAACTTCGCCGATTCCACACTGTGGCACTTGCAGACAACGTATATGGCACCGGTCGGCATCGAGGATGACGACATCAAGGGACCGGGAGTTCCGAAAGTTGTCTCTCTCGGCCAGAACTATCCGAACCCCTTCAACCCGACCACTTCGATCAGCTACACGGTCGATCAGACGAGCAATGTTACCCTCGAGATCATGAACCTCAGGGGTCAGCTCGTCCAGACTCTGGTTAACGAAGTGAAGGTGGCCAACACTTACACGGCCGCATGGGATGGAAGGAACACCAACGGTGAGATCGTTACCAGCGGTATTTACTTCTATCGCCTGAGAACGGACAACGGGTTCAACCAGACAAAGAAGATGGTGCTTCTGAAGTAATAATCTGAAGCGATCATCTTTTATGGTACAACCTGTGTTTTATCGAAGAGCCCCTTGTGCGAGACCGCATGAGGGGCTCTTGATTTCAAGGGGCCCGGGAGCGGAACTGTTTACCGGCGGTTGTGTAGTGTAAGGCAGGGATTTGACCGGAGTGTCTTGACTTTCTAAAACTCAGAGGGGGGTCTGAACAGATGATGTCCGTACGTTCAGCTGCCAGCCTGCTTATTTCTGTTCTGCTTATCCTGGTTGTCACGGCGGGAGCTGCAAAATCCGACATTGGCAGGATCCTCGTCCTGAACGGTCGGGTTGTGATGGAAGAAGGCGGCGGAATCGCCTTACCCGGGGGTCCGTACCTCCTGATGGACAGGTTGGGGAGAACCCGGGGACACATCACACTGCCCGGGCAGGGCGAGTTAGATGGTGAAAAGAACGTCGAGAGCCTGTTCGACAACCTCGGGGAGGGGCTCGAGTCCAGCGTGTATCTCCTGGTCCCCGGAGGTGCTGCTGCCCCTGTAGGTGGCCCCCGGTCCAGGGCTGGTGAGGATGTGAAAACGGACACCGGCGATGTCGATGGTGACGGTGATGCGGACATCGTTGTGGCAAGGGAACTGGCACCGGCCAGGCTTCTGATCAACGAGGACGGTACCTTCGTCGATCACAGTGAGAGGTTGCCTCAGGTCTCGGGCTTTGCGACAGACGTCGAGCTCGTGGACGTCGACGGGGACAGCCTCCCGGACATATTTTTTACCTACAATGACGAACAGAACCGGCTATTCATAAACGACGGGGCTGGCACCTTCGGCGACTTTACAACCACCCGCCTCCCGGTCGACTCGGCCACCAGCCAGGCCGCTTCGTGGGGTGATGTGGATGACGACGGAGACAACGACATCTTTGTCGTTAATCTTGGCATTCCTTTCGACCCTGCCTCCGATGAAAACCAGCTGCTGATAAACGACGGCAGCGGGTTTTTCACTGACCTGACTCACGATCGGTTCCTTTTTCAACCCGTGCGCGACATATCCTTCGACGCTCTCGTGATCGACAGCGACAACATAAATGGCATGGACATCGTTATAATCAACGACAATTTCAACGGCGATCAGCCCCGGCTCCTCGTGAACGACGGGACGGGCCACTTCACGGACGAGACGCAGGCGAGGTTCCCGGACTCGAACGGCTCCTGCATGAGTGTGAGCGGGCGGGACTTCGACGGGGACGAAAGGCCGGACCTGTACATCGCGAATTACTTTTATGAGATGAACTTTCTGTGGATGAACGACGGAAACGGGACGTTCTACGACGAGACTGAGATGCGGACCCCTCATGGCTCGGGTGTAGACAGCAGCTGGTCATGGGGTTGTGACGCGGCAGACATCGAAAATGACAACGACAATGACATCGTGGTGGGCAATTACCTGTGGGTCCCGGACACTTTGTACACGGGCAGGGGCAGGAACAGGCTCCTCGTGAACGACGGTTTCGGGTTCTTCACCGACAGGACCTTTCAGGTTTTTCCCAATGTCGAGAACACGACCTGGGACATGGACTTCCTCGACGCCAACGGGAACGAGTGGATCGATCTCTACGTCACCAACTCGGGCCAGCCCAGTCTGCTCAAAATGGACCCCGGAGTGAACGTCAGTGTCGAAAGCGGAGAACCCCTTCAGCCACCCGTCCCTGCGGTATTTTCTCTTCACCAGAACTATCCGAATCCGTTCAACCCATCGACGACGATCCGGTTCACTGTCCCCTCGAGTGAGAAAGGCAGGGCCAGCGTTTGCCTGTTTGTGTACGATCTCAAGGGAAGACTGGTGAAGAAACTCCTCAGCGAGTTTCTCGAACCGGGCCTCCACAGTGTGGTCTGGGACGGCCGGAACGCCAGAGGCATGAAAGTTGCCTCCGGTGTATACGTGGCAAGGATATCTGTTGACGGCGAAAGCCGGAACATCAAGATGACCCTTCTCAAGTGACGATAATCGATCGGACCTCACAGGCGGCTGGTACTTCGGATGGCGCGTAATGGGCAAATCAATGAAATAGACAAGCACTCGGGGACGATCCTGAGTGTTCGTGACCTCTCGATCTCTCTCCATCTCGCTGCTTCGGGCCCACCGGTGAAAGTTATCGACAGCGTGAGCTTCGAAGTGGGCAGGGGAGAGATACTTGGTATCGTGGGTGAGTCAGGCAGTGGAAAAAGTGTGACTTCCCAGGCGGTGTTGAGGCTCCTCCCCAGCCCGCCGTGGAATCACGATGGGGGGCGTGTCCTTTTTGAAGGAAGAGATCTCTACTCCCTCGACGGGGAAGAAATGAGGAAGGTGAGGGGGAAGGACATCGCAGTCGTACTTCAGGAACCGATGACCTCCCTCAACCCGTACTACACGATCGGCGAACAGATAGAAGAGGTCCTGACCGCTCATCTCAAAATTGGCAGGAAAGAAGCCAGGGCCAGGGCCGTCGAAGCTCTGAACGAGGTGGGCGTACCCGGCGCCACGGAAAGGGCCGGACAGTATCCGCATCAGTTGAGCGGGGGGCTCAAACAGAGGGCGATGATAGCCGCGGCTCTTATTTTGAGACCCGGCTTGCTCCTTGCCGACGAGCCCACCACGGCCCTTGATCTCACCATTCAGGCGCAGATAATAGAACTGATCGGCCGTCTGAGCAAGGAGCTGGGGATGGCGGTGGTGTTCATCACTCATGACCTGGCACTGATCAGAGGTATGACTTCGAGAATAGCCGTTATGTACTCAGGATACATCATTGAGTCTGCCGAAACTCAGGATCTGTTCAATGAGCCGCTGCACCCTTATACCAGAGCGCTGATCGATATCATACCGGGTCCGGAGAAACGACAGGGGGAGTTAGGTACCATACCCGGCAGCGTTCCCAAACCGGGCAGACGCCCCCCAGGATGCCCGTTCGGTCCGAGGTGCGGTTCGGTTTTCGACCGCTGCGGTGAGAGTCTACCGGGATTGAAGGCAGCAGCCGGCGGCAGGTCGGTGAGGTGCTGGCTGTATTGAATCAGGGAGAGAACAATCGCTTCATTATTCAGCATTAGGGACCTGAAAAAGTGGTATCCCCTAAGGGAAAATTACTTTTCGCGGTCGAAGGAATTCATCAGGGCCGTGGACGGGGTGAGTTTCGAGCTGACGGAGGGAGAGACCCTCGGGCTCGTCGGCGAGAGCGGAAGCGGCAAGTCCACACTTGGCAGGATGCTGGTACGGCTCGAGCAGCCGACTTCCGGGGAAGTGATCTCGGGCGGCAGGAATATTTTTGGGCTCAAGGGGAATGACCTGACGGACTTCAGGAAGAGTGCCCAGATCGTTTTCCAGGATCCAAGGGGGTCACTGAATCCGAGGATAACCATAGGATCGATGCTGATCGAGCCTATTCTTTTTCACGGTATGTCGAGCAGGGCCGGTGCCGGAAAAAGGGCGGCTGAACTGCTCGAGATGGTGGGCCTCTCTTCCGGGATCATGAACCGTTTCCCCCATGAGTTCAGCGGTGGGGAGAGGCAAAGGATATGCATTGCGAGAGCTCTCACTGTCGGACCCAGGTTCATCGTTGCCGATGAACCGGTAACTGCTCTTGATGTTTCCATTCAGGGTCAGATCGTGAACCTCCTCTGTGGCCTTCAGAAGAAACTGGGACTCACCTATCTTTTCATCGCCCACGACCTCTGTGTGGTGAGTCACGCCTCGAGCAAGATCGTGGTGCTGTATCTCGGGAGGATCGTCGAAATGGCACCCGCCGACCGCTTGTACGAGAAGCCAGGTCACCCGTACACCGAAGCGCTGCTCGCGTCGATGCCGAGGATCGACCGGGGGGATGGACGGGAGGATGGACACACGTGGATCGTTCCTGCCGGAGAGCCGGGGGACGCAGTCAAGCCCCCTCCCGGATGTGTGTACCACCCACGATGTCTGTATGTCACACCTCTGTGCAGGAAGGAACAACCGCCTCTCAAGGAAACAGGAAAAGGCCATCACGTAGCGTGTATATTGTGAGATTCATGGTTGGTGAGTTTCATGGGCGGTGCGTGAGGAAGGTTTAACTCAGCGGGTGAATGAAATGATCTTCCTTGTTTCTCTGAGCCCCAGCTGTTTTTCGAAACTTATCTCCTGAACGTCACGCAGATCAAGACCGAACATTTCGATCTGACCCATGGCTTCGAAGGTCATGATGTAGGTGTGAAACCCTTTTTCGTCATCGGCCGGGTGCTTACGGAGAAAAGTGACTTCCTTCTGGGGCAACAGATGAACACGGTCGGACGTTCTCAGCTTCAGCAGGCCCGTCCCGCGGGAGCCCAGCGGTATCATTTCATTCGACTTAAAGGTGGTGATCAGCGTCAGGGTCTCTCTCTCGAGCTTCTGCAGTATGAGCTGGGCACGGGCAGTGGTTGTGCCGTTCTCATTCCTGCTCACGAAAAACTGGTTCCTGGGGAAAAGATGGAGTTGTGCATTCGATATTTCCCTGATCCTCAGCTCGAAGTCGGATTTACCGGAGAAGAGACCGCCGCCGGTCCTGGATTCCTGCCAGGAGATATCCCTGAGCTTGTTGAGAAGAAGTACCAGAGTGCCCCGGTCCTCTTTGTACCTTGAAAAACTGTATGCCTGCGCATAAAAATCAGCCTCTTCCTCATCATCTTCTTCGTATCCCACCAGAATCAGAGATCTTGCCATTTCGTCAAGCTCTTTCGAGACGACCAGCGCGTCTCGTGTCAGCCGGGGGGTCGAGAATCTTGCCTGATACTGTTTGAAAGCATGCCGCCGCTCTATGTGAGATATCTCGTGGGCCAGCACGATCTCGAGTTCCTCTTCCGATTCCAGTATCCCGAGAAGCCCTGTGGTGAAGTAGATGAAGCCCGTGGGACAAGAGAATGCCTTGAACATGTCGCTTTCGACAACCGAGAAGTTGTAGTTGTATCCTTTCAGGGGCAGGGGCCAGTTGTCGAGGATCCTCTTTCCTGCTTTCCGAACTCGTTCCACGACTTCATCCGAAGCCGTGACCGGGTAGTAGAAGTTCAGAACGGCAGCGCATGAAATGCCCATCTGCCTCTCGAAGTCATAGCCAGGGACCATGGGGTGCTCAGGAAAACAGATGGGACATTTCCTGTAGCCGGCTCTCAGTGCCCCGTCGAGTGTCTGGTGATTCTCCCTGAGGTAATCGTCGGGCAGGTGGTGATAATAGGTGAGGTGGAGCAGTTTGCTCTGTCTGTTACCCACGTAGGTATAGTTATTCCTGAAACCAGCAAGCTGAGCCAGGAGAAGCTGTGGCAAGCACAGGAATACTATCGCGATCAGAGCCGTTTTTTTGCTCACGGCCACCCTCCCTCGGTGGTACATTCCAATAAGAAGATACTACATTCCCGATGCTGATGTCAACAATTCAATTATTAGTTTATTTTTCGATCAAAATTCCGAAAGAAAACGCCTGGCAGCCCTGTTTTCCTCGAGGTACTCTCGTTTTACTGCCTGCGGGCATCATCCTCTCATTAATAAGATACGATTGCTGAGCCCGCAGGTTGCACTGTGGACCGCAAACCCCTGCTTGACTTGCGTTGAGGGGCTTAGTAATATTCAGGAAGGAGAGAAGAAAAAAACCGTGTATCGGGTAACAGCATGGCTGAAAGACAGAACAAAAACAGGTTAGAGAGACGAAGCAGGCGGAGGAAGAATATCGCTACCAAGCTTCTCCTTCTCCTGATCCTGATGACCCTCGTTCCCGTCGGTATCACCGCCATCCTGATGTTAGCCACCACGAGGCACATTCAGAAGGTATCCCTCGATGAAGGGAAGGGCGCTCTGATCGAGAAGTTTGAATCTTATATCTCCTCGAGTACAAGGGATTACGCCGAAGGATTGTCTCGTGAGCTTTTGAGGATAGAGGGGGAGGCTCGTGCGGTTGCGTCGGTTGCGGCGATGCTCTACACTCATCCCGAAAACTTCAGGCTCAACCATTCAAGGAAATATTCTTTCCATGAGCTCGGGTTTTTCTACAGCCCGCTCCAAGAGGGCTCGAACCTTTTCGCAACCTCAGGTTTGGAGGTGACCGGGGATCTCCTTGAAGAAATTCTCCTCACCGAGCACCTCGACCCTATTTTACAAAGTATATGCGAAGGGGACGAGAATGTCGCTTATGTCTACTTCACCTCCGCAAGCAGGTTCTCGAGGGGCTCACCCTGGTTCGATGCGGAAGGAGCGGTACTCGGAGGAACCCTTTCCCCCGACCTCGATGTGGCGGGCCACCCCATATACTTCCTCGCCGAACCTCTTCACAATCCGAACCGGCACGCCGTATGGTCAGAGGTGTACCCCGATGTTGCCGGGAGGGGATTCATGGTTACCTGCTCCTATCCTGTCTATGCGGAGGCTGGACGCTTCTGCGGGGTAGTGGGCGTGGACGTAACGGTGGAAAGGTTGTCAGCGCGGATACTCGAGCTGAATGCCGGGGAGGGAGGGTACGCCTTCCTTATGGGCAAACACGGGGCAGTTGTTGCCTTCACGGAGAATGCCTATGCTGATCTGGGTTACGATGCGAACGTCAGGCTCGATCAGTTCAACCTCTTCGAGAGGGCAAAAGAGGGTATGCTTCAGGTTCTTGAGATATTATCCCGGGGTTCCGCTGGTATCGACAGGATAGAAGTGGACGAACAGGAGAAAATAATAGCGTATTATCCCGTTCTCGCCACCGACTGGATGCTCTGCCTGGTTGTGCCGGTAGAGTGGGTGACGAGAGCCGCTTTCCTGACAGGTGAGAAGATACGGGAGAGAGCCACGCTTATGAGGGCTCAAATGTTCCTGTTTTTCTTTCTCCTGGTTCTGATGGTTCTCCTGGTGACGATATGGGCCTCGAGGAAGATCGCTCACCCGGTGAGCGATCTCGCGGAGGGTGCACGCAGGATAGGCGGTGGGGAGCTCGACTACCGTGTCTCCGAATTGTCGAATGATGAGATCGGTGATCTGGCGCATTCATTCAATGAGATGGCAGCATCACTGAAGGAGCGGGAGGCGGAACTTTCCCTGATACAGCAGGAGCTCATCGAGTCCGAAAGTCTTTCCTCTATGGGAAAGGTGGCGGCGGGAGTCGCTCACGAGATCCGAAATGCGCTCGGGGTCATCAAGAATTCCGTATATTACTTGAGGAAGAAGGTGGGAGTCGATTCAGCGGATGAACAAAAACCGCAGGTGAACAAGCACATGACAATTATAGAACGGGAAATAGACATCTCCGAGAGCATTATCTCGGATCTCCTGACGTTCACAAATCCGCTGGTGCCGCAACAGAAAGAAGTGGACCTGCATAAGCTCCTGCACGATGCCATAGACCGTGCCTCCTTCCCCGAGACGATCGAGGTAAAGTTGGACGTCGAGGCCGGTGGATCGGCGATAATGGGTGACCCGATCCTGCTGGGGCAGGTGTTCCTCAACATCTTATTGAATGCAAAACAGGCCATGTCCGATGGCGGCAGCGTCAGGGTGTCGCTGGCGGCTGAAGAGTTTTTTGTACGGGTCAGAGTACACGACACCGGCCCGGGAATAAGTCCTGAGAACCTTGACCTGCTTTTCGAACCGTTCTTTACGACAAAGGCGAAGGGAATAGGTCTCGGACTCACGTTATCAAAGAGAATAATAGAAGAACACAACGGCAGGGTCGAGGTCGAGAGTTGCGTTGGAGAGGGGACGTCCTTTACCGTAATTCTCCCGGACACCGTGAGAGTGAAAGACTGAACGAACAAAGGAGCAGCCGGAACATCCTATGAGAAATGACACTATACTAGAATGACGCGATACTATTAAGAAAAAATTCAAGGAGGTCGGGTAATTTGATCGAAGAAGCAGGCAGGACAACCATTCTGATCATCGACGACGATGAAGGCTCCTGTGAGACCCTCAAGGATATATTCGAAGAGGAGGGTTACGGTGTGATAACCGCTCTCGACGGTAAAAGGGGCCTCGAGCTCATTAAGAGGAGAAGGTTCCAGGTGGCTCTTCTCGATATCAAACTCCCGGACATCGATGGGGTGCATCTGATAAAACTGATAAGACGGAAAGACCCGTTTTTGTACGTAATAATGATTACTGCGTTCGCCACTATCGAAAATACGATCGAAGCTCTCAACAGGGGAGCCTACTCCTATTTCACAAAACCTCTCAACATTGAAGAGGTTAAGGCCAGGATCAAAAAGGCTCTCGAGCACTACAGGAACAACGAAGAGAGGATCAGACTCAGCAAAGAGGTAAAGAAGCATGCAGCCCAGCTGGAGACACTGTCCAGTATTACAACCACGATCAACACGAGCCTTGACCTTGCCGATGTTTTCAAAACGATAGTCGCGGAAGTCCGGAAGGTGATGCCGTACGACTGGACAAGGGTGTGTCTCCTGGATGAGGCTGGAGGTAAACTGTCGGTTTTTGCAGAGGCTGATGAAGCTGGCCGCGTTACTGAGAATCCAAAAGTGGAAGAGCTCGAAGGTTCGGTTGAGCGATGGGTACTCCTGAACCGAGAGCCCCTCCTGGTCACTGATCTTACCGCTCAGGGACCGTTCTACAACGACAGATATCTTTACGGGAGGAACATCAGGTCGCTCCTCGTCGTACCGCTTATCTCGAGGGGCGGACCCGTCGGGGTGTATTATCTCGGCAGCAGAAAAAAACGTGCGTTCAATCAGGATCACCTTGCTTTCTTCGGACAGATAGGCGGTCAGTTCTCGGTTGCCATGGACAATGCCAGAGTATATAGCCAGCTTCTTCAGGCCAAGGAATCACTCGAGAAGGACGTGGTCGAGCTGAAGGACAAGGTCAAAGACCGGTTCAGTTTCAGGAACATCATCGTAAAAAGTGACGGCATGAAAGGGATCATGGCCCTGGTGAACCGCGTTATACACTCCGACTCCACGGTCCTGCTCCAGGGTGAGAGCGGGACGGGCAAAGAGCTTCTTGCACATCTGCTTCACTATAATGGCCCGAGGAAAAACCGGCCGTTCGTGACGGTGAACTGCGGAGCTATCCCTGAGCACCTCCTCGAGGCGGAGCTCTTCGGATTCGAGAAGGGCGCCTTCACCGGGGCAGACAGGGCAAAAGAAGGCCTGGTCGAGCGGGCTCACAAGGGAACTTTTTTGCTCGACGAAGTCGACGAACTTCCCAAGAACCTTCAGGTGAAGCTGCTCAGGGTTCTCCAGAACGGCGAGATCAGAAGGCTCGGAGAAGTTGATTCACGGCTCGTTGACGTGCGGCTTATCGCTGCCACCAACAGGGATTTAAACATGCTTGTGAGGGAAGGTATGTTCAGGGAAGATCTGTTCTACCGTCTGAATGTCTTCCCCGTGGTGGTTCCGCCGCTCGCCGAGAGGAATGAGGATATCATGCCCCTGGCCGAATACTTCTTCGAGAGATACAGGAGTAAGGCCTACCACATGTTGAAGGGGTTTTCTTCAGGCGCACGAAAGTCTCTTCTCTCGTACCGCTGGCCCGGCAACGTGAGGGAACTTGAAAACACGGTCGAAAAGGCGGTCCACATAGCTGAAGGCGAGTTCATCGAGGCTGAGGATCTGGGTCTGGACCATCTCCCTTCGGGCGCCTCCCCCGTCTCTTTCTATGAAGAGCAGGAAGCGTTCTCGAGGAACAGGATAGAAATGGTCCTCAGGCAGAACCAGGGCAACAAGACAAGGACAGCGAGGGATTTAGGTATCCACAGGACACAACTGTACCGGTATCTTGAAAAATACGGGCTCGCCTGAGAAAACGGGTTGCAGAGGAGAAATCAATAGACAGGCAAATATAAATTTGCAGATAAAAATTGCTTGACTTTGTTCCGGAATTGGGATAGAATAGTGGAGATTCAGATCTTCCCGTTCATTCAGTTTAACCGAAAAATGGAGGAATGGCATTGAGTTTGGTAGAACTTTTTTATGCCGGCGGCAGTATGATGTGGGCTCTGCTCATTTGCTCAGTAGTGGGGCTCGGGATAATCATCGTGAAATACTTCACGCTGACGATCGCAGGAGTACAGAGCAAAAAACTCCTCGCCCAGGTAAACGAACTCTTGAGTCAAAGAAAATTCAAAGAGGCTACAAAATGTTGTGAGACCTCGAAGGGACCCGTGGCCGCGATTCTATACTCGGGACTCAGAAAACTCGATCAGGGCGCCGAAAGAGTGGTCAGAGCGATAGAACACACAGGGTCTATGGAACTTTCCTTTCTCGAGAGGGGCCTCGTTGCCCTCGCGACTATTGCGACCATCGCTCCGCTGATGGGTTTCCTCGGTACGGTCGCCGGGATGATCCAGGCCTTCGGTGCCATCGAGGCGTATGGTGAAGTCGACGCTGTGCTGGTTGCGGGTGGTATCAAAGTGGCACTCATCACAACGGCAACCGGTCTCATCATCGCTATCCCCATTAGCGCCGCGCACAGCTATTTCGTTACAAAAGTTGACAGGATCATCCTGGACATGGAAGAGACATCAGAGAACATGGTTGATCTTATCTACCAGATGGACCAGTCGGCTGCTGGAGGTAGTAAGTAATTATATAGCAGGGGGATAGAACGGAGAGCTGAGTAATATGTTATTCAAGACCAGAACCAAGGTGTCGACCGAAATACCGACGGCATCTACGGCGGACATTGCATTCCTCCTGATCATCTTTTTTCTGGTAACCACCGTTTTCAGTGATGACAAAGGTCTGCAGCTCGTCCTCCCCGAAGCCACTGCCGAGCAGGTCAAGATATCCAGGAAGAATATCCTCCACATTTTCGTATACCCCGACGGGCAGATCTCTATCAAGCGGGGACGTGATCCTCACGAACAGATGATCTCCAAGGATGAAATCCAGGGTATCATGAGGGCTGAGCTCGAGTCTAATCCGAACCTGATCGCTGCCGTGAAGGTGGATGAAAAATCCCATTACGAGGACATGATCGACGTCCTCGACCAGCTTCAGATGGCCGAATCTACGAGGATCTCGATCCAACCATGGATCAAATAAGTCAAGGAGAACTGGTTTGATAAGGGGATCAAAACAATTCAACATGGAGAACAGGGTCGAATCCAAGATCCCTGGGTCGTCCCTCGCCGACATTGCATTTCTACTCTTCATTTTTTTCGCTGTTACAACAACCTTCAGACCCAAGGATTACGCCGGCAATAAACCTGAGTTACCTGCAGCAAGTGCTACTGAGAAAGTCGACGAGAGAGTGAAGGACATCCTTCACCTCTGGGTCATTCCTGATGGCAGTGTCTGGATCAATGATGTGCAGGTACCCCTCGAAGGGCTCGCCGGTCAGATCCAGCCCATTCTTATGAGTCAACCGCGGCTCATCGTGGCCGTCAAGGCTGATCGGGAGGCGGAGTTCGGTACCATAAACGAAGTGCTCGACCAGCTGAAGATTGCCGGAGCCGTGAGGGTGAGCTTCGCGACCGTGAAGCGGAGAGAGAGTAGTTGATAAAGGGGTTCTATAATGGATATCACTGCAGCAAAAGGTGCAAAATTATACACAGGCAGTGAAAACACACAGTTCAAGAGAAAGTACAAGGATTATTTTGCGTGGGCTGTCGTGATATCTGTTGTTGTTCACGTTGTTCTGATACTTGTGCTTCCCGGGCTGCGCCCGCCTGATTTTGGTATTGGCAGTAAGGAAACGATCGTTACTGAGATACCTCCGGAGATCGCGATCCCGCCTCCGCCTGCGAAGATCGCTAAACCCTCAGTGCCTGTAGAAGCAGCTGTTGAAGAAGATGTCTCGGAGGAGATTACCATCGCCGAGACCACCCCTGAGGTGGACATACCGATCGCACCCGCGATCGAAGATCAGCCTGTCTTCACACCTTATGAGGTAGCCCCTGTCCTGATAAAAGGCACCGTCAGGCTCGTCTATCCGGAACTCTTGAAGAAAGCAGGCATCGAGGGGACTGTCCTGCTCTGGATCTTCATAGATGAGAGCGGATCTACCCAGAAGGTACAGATATACAAGAGCTCAGGCAACAGGGCCCTGGATGATTCAGCGATGAGGGCATATCGGGTGGCCAGGTTCACACCTGCATACTCGCGGGACATCCCTGTCAAGGTGTGGGTCCAGTGGCCTGTTAAGTTCACCCTGCGGTAAGAGAGACCAGTCCAGGCTCCTGGGCCATCAAATCGTCACAATGGGTGACGTGTTGTGACACTTTGAATTCGCACCGGTACCACACTTTTTTACAACTCTATTCTAAACAAGTGGATACAAGATTCTCTACGCGTTTTTGTGGGTTTGGTACACACGCAGGTGGCTGATCAAATCTGTCAATTGTGACATGTGGTGTAACTTATTGCTAATTATGAAATATTGAGATCTGGGCGTAACCGCGGCGTCACAATACGTGACGTTTTTATCAGGGTAATTCACTTCAACGACAACAGGAGCAGGGGGGTCTCTGGCGGTGCCCGCTAACGCTTTATATCTCAGGGTGTTATGGTGTCAATATGCTTCTGATAAAACGTTCCGTCTGGTATACTTCTTGCTATGGTCCGAGAGTCCGAAGTACTGTTATTCATTGTGATAGAGAGATTTTGTCAGTAGGTTACTGAGTAGTGAAAGGAGGTGAACGGGGCCTTAATAAGTTTTCCAGGTTTTAAACGCACAACCACAGGAGGAGGTATGGTGCACTTTAACCGCTTGAGATTTTCTATTTTTGTTGCGGTCTGCCTCTTGGCCCTTTCGGTGGTATTTTCGTCGAGCCTCCTGGCTCAGACCACTGGAAAAGTTGAGGGGATCGTGACGGATGTGGAAACGGGAGAACCGCTTGTCGGAGCTCAGGTGATAATCGG